>WBZX01001289.1_pt1 | contig 19130 bp, 15 predicted proteins | sample 5204211 | NCBI WGS metagenome assembly WBZX01 (sample SAMN12344362, study PRJNA552823) | activated sludge metagenome | biome: Activated sludge suspended growth; feature: Nitrification reactor; material: Wastewater; isolation source: activated sludge from nitrification reactor of wastewater... | reverse complement strand
CTATGTGAACGATGAAGTGAATTTCAAGAACAAATTCTTCCTGAGTGTCGGGTTTTATAATAATGCCGACGCGAAGAATTCATCGATCAACCAGGTGCTTGATACCAGGCAGAAACAATACCTGGCAGATATCGGCGATGGCATCGATACCGCTTATTACGTGAACGCGGTACGGGATACATTCTCCGTGAATAAGATACTCTACAAAAAGATCGATACGGTGTATAACGGCACGATCCACGATTCCATCTTCGTGTATTCGAACAATCCCAACGATACCCTGTACAGCTTAAGTTTTACCTACCTGGGGCCCGGCAAGGGTAATTATGTGGCCCTGCCTTCGGTAGCCAACGGAAAAGTGTTTGGCTGGGTGTCGCCCGATGCCAACAATGCGAAACAGGGCGAATATGCCCCGGTGATGTTGCTCATCACACCCAAAAAGCTGCAGGTGGTAACCGTAGCCGGCGAATACCAGCTCTCGGCCAAAACAAAGATCAAGGCCGAAGTGGCCATGAGTAACTATGATGTGAACCTGTTTTCCCGGAAAGACAAGGGCAACGATAAGGGCTTTGCCGGAAAGTTTCAGTTCCAGTCGGACGATACCAAACTGAACATGCTCAACCGCAGCATGCTGTTGCAGACAAAACTGGGGTATGAATACGTACAGAACCGTTTCAAACCCATTGAGCGGTTACGTAATGTGGAGTTCCTGCGTGACTGGAGCCTGCCGTATGATATCGCCCCGGCTGATGAACACATTACCAATGCCGGCATCAAACTGGGCGATACAAAAGGAAATTTCATTCAGTACGATCTTACCAGTTATAACCGGACCGACAAATACAACGGCATCCGCCAGATGCTCAATACCTATAACAACCTGGGCGGATGGAAACTCAGCAGCCAGTTCAGCATCACCACCCAGAACAATCCCCTGCAGAAAGGTTCTTTTCTGCGCCCAACGATCGATCTGAACAAAGAACTTACCCGCTGGAAGAAGATGCAGGTGGGTTTCAAATACAGCAGTGAACACAATCGCCTGCGCAGCAAACTCACCGATACGCTTACCGCCTTCAGCTATGGCTTCAATATCTGGCAGGTCTATCTTCGGTCCGATCCGTCGAAACCCAATCGCTGGGGCGTATCCTATTTCACCCGGAACGACCTGTTGCCGGTGAAAACAAAATTCGCTAATGCCGACCGGAGCGATAACTACAATCTGTTCACCGAACTGCTGAAGAACGAAAAACACCAGTTCAGGCTTAACCTTACTTACCGCAGGCTGCATGTACAGGATACGACCATCAGCATACAGCGGGAAGACAAGAGCCTGCTGGGCCGGGCGGAGTATTATGTGAATGAGTGGAAGGGATTTCTCACCGGTAACCTGCTCTATGAACTGGGATCGGGGCAGGAGCAGAAGCGGGAGTACACGTACGTGGAAGTACCGGCCGGCCAGGGCGAATATACCTGGATCGATTATAACGGCAACGGCATACCCGAGCTGAATGAGTTTGAGCTGGCCTTATTCCCGGATCAGAAAAAATACATCCGGGTATTTACACCCAGTAACCAGTACGTGAAAGCGAACTACCTTCAGTTCAATTACAGTTTTTCGCTCAATCCCAAGGCCCTGATCAATCCAACCACCGCAACCGGTTTCAGGAAGATATTATCGAGGGTAAGCACCAGCTCGGCATTGCAGATCAGCAAGAAGGAGATATCGACCGGTAATTTCCTGCTGGATCCGTTCAGCAAGAAACTGGTCGACACGACGCTGATCACCCTTACTTCTTTTTTGTCGAACACATTTTATTTCAACCGGAGCAATATCAAGTGGGGCTTTGATGTTACGCACAGCATCAATACGGGTAAATCCCTGCTCAATTATGGATTCGAAAGCCGCAAGCTGCGCACCCTGGCAGGCAAGATCCGCTGGAACCTGGCCCGTAGTTTTGTGACCACCCTGGGTTACCGAAATATCCGCAACGAACTCAATACGATCGGTCCCAAATTCAATAACCGCAATTACATTGTGTTGCAGGATATCATCGAGCCAACAATCTCGTATGTATACAAAAGCAATTTCCGGTTGAATTTTTCGTACGCTTACGGCATGAAGCGCAATACCATCGACTCGATGGAGAAAGCCACCAACCATGTACTCACGGCCGATGTGCGCTACAATATTCTCAACAACAGTACCCTCAGCGCCCGCTTCTCGCTGAACCAGATCTCGTTTAAAGCGTACCCCGGTGCGAATAATACAACGGTGGGTTATATCCTGCTGGATGGTTTATTGCCGGGCAAGAACTATCTCTGGAACCTCGAGTTTACAAAGCGGCTGGCGGGCAATATTGAAGTGAGTGTGCAGTACGATGGGCGCAAGCCGGGCGAATCGAGAACCGTACATATTGGCCGTGCATCCATCCGGGCCATCTTCTAAATAAAAAAGCATCCGCCGGATAGTGGATGCCCGCTGGTTACAATCTATTATTATGGTCAGCTGAAGATGCCGCCTTTTTTGAGGCTGCGCACGCCCTCGCCGATCTTGAATCCATTATTGTATACCTCGATCCGGTAATCGCCGGTTTCGAGTTTGTTGTTCTGTTTCAGGTCGATGCTGAGCGTCTGGCGCTGTCCCTGGGTATAATTGATGTCGATGCGTTGGGTGAAAATCTTCTCTTTACCATCCCGGGTGTTGAACTTACCCGAACCAAGGTTTTCTTCCGTTACCGGGTTGCCGTTGGGGGCGAACACGCATACATAAATATACTTGGTGCCGGAAGTGGTGGTGCGGTTCTCGTCGATGTCGAAACTGATGCGGAGTTTATCAACCCGCTTGGCCACGGTGGTGGTTTTTTCCTTACCGCTGCTTTTTTCGTTGATGCCCAGTATCGAGAAATTGGATGCGTGCAGGGTGGAAGCGATATCGATCACTTCGTCTTTTTCCCGGATCAGGGTACGGGCCGAGTCGAAGTCCTTCTGCACTTTGTCACGCTGCTGCATGACGGCGTTGCGCTCCTGCGTGAGTACGATCTTTTCTCCTTCCAGGGTTTCGATCTTGGTCTTGTAGGTATTGATATCGGTGTTGAGGGAACCGATCAGTTGCCGGGCTTCGGCGAGTTCGGCTTCGGTGGCATTCACTTTTGAAAGCAGTTGCTGGATCTTGATCCGTTTCTGGGATATGTCGCGGTCCTGCCGGGTGATGATGCTGTCTTTTACATGAGCCATCTCGGCGCTGCTGGTTTTGATCATGTCATAGCGCATCGTGGCTTCTTCGAGTTCCTTTTGCAGCTGGTCACGCTGCGAGGTGGTGGTGGCAATCACCGTTTCCTTCTGCTGGATGGTTTCCTTGGTCTTGTTCTTATCCCAGATGATATAGGCCCAGGTTCCCAGCAAGGCCACTACGAGACCGATCATGAGGTAGTTCCGCCAGTTGCCGTTCTTTGGCGGCTGGGGCATTTCGGTCGTTTTTTCGGTTCCTGGAAAATTCTCAAAAGACATGGTCAGGGTTTTTCGTATTTAAATTTATTGTTTCTGCCCGTGAATCGCAAGCCTTGCATGCGAGGGATATGGATGTTTTCGGGCTATTTGCGCACGGGTCCAAAGGTACAGGCAGCCGGTAAAAACGGATTGGCGGCGGGAGTTATTGCTGTGTTAAAAACATTTCACCCGCCCGTAGCGAACTTTTATCTTTGAGCCATGAGCGCCGAAAAAATCATCAGCGAATGGAAGAAAAAGAAGTTCAAGCCGGTTTACTGGCTGGAAGGGGAAGAGGATTATTACATCGACCGGGTGGTGGATCATGCCGAACATCATATTCTTGACGAGTCGCAGGCCGGTTTCAACCTCACGGTGTTCTATGGCCGCGATGCCGACTGGGCTTCGGTGGTGAATGCCTGCCGCCGTTATCCCATGTTCGCCGAATTCCAGGTGGTATTGCTGAAAGAGGCCCAGCAGATGAAGGATATTGATAAACTGGAAGGCTATATCGAGAATCCGTTGCCATCCACGCTTTTTGTGGTGGCCTACAAGGGCAAGAGCTACGACAAGCGCACGAAACTCTACAAACTGCTGAAATCGAACGCCGAGATATTCAGTTCGGAGAAGATACGGGACTATAAACTGGCCGAGTGGATCGGGGAACTGCTGCAGGCAAAGGGTTTTAAGATGAATTCGAAGGCCATCAGCCTGGTGGAGGAACATATCGGAAACGATCTCAGCCGCATCGCCAACGAGATCGACAAACTGGCGCTGAACCTGAAAGGACGAAAAGAGATCACCGAAGACGATATCGAACAGTACATTGGTATCAGCAAGGAATACAACGTGTTCGAACTCCAGGCAGCCATTGCCAAAAAAGACCTGGCGCGGGCCATTACAATCATCCAGTATTTTGAAGGCAATCCCAAGGCCGGGCCGATACAGATGGTTTTACCCGCCCTCTATGCCAGTTTCAGTAAAGTATATACCGTGTTCGGCATGAACGACCGGAGCGAAGCGGCCCTGAAACCGCATTTCTACTTCAATGCCGTGGCGGTGAAGAATGCCCTGGAAACGATCAACAATTATGGTTACGAAGGCATCGAACGGATATTGCTGCTCCTGCATCAATACAATCTAAAAGGGGTGGGTATCGATAATGCCGGAACTTCCGATGCTTCCTTGATGAAGGAAATGGTGGTGAAGATGATCGCCTGAAAGGGAAGGTTGATAGTTCATAGTTCATGGTTCATAGGTCATGGGATAATGGTTACAGAAACCAGATATCCCGCATCCAGTATCCAGCCCCGCCTCACAACCACTTCAGACTATCTTCCTTATCCTTGTGTAACTGCTCCTTTAATTCTTCCAGTCCGTTGAACTTTACTTCGCTGCGCAGGTATTTCTTTACATGCACCCGGATCTTTTTGCCGTAAATGCTTTGGTCGAAATCGAAAAGATTCACTTCGGTAACACGGGTACGGCCGTTGACGGTTGGGCGGAAACCGATGCTCATCATGCCCTTGTATTGTATGCCATCAACGGTTGCGTATACGGCGTAGATGCCGTCGCCCATCACGATCTTTTCGTCGTCGGTGCTTTTCAGGTTGGCGGTGGGGTAGCCGATCTCACGCCCGATCTTATCGCCATGAATCACTTCGCCTTCAAAGAAGAAGGTATAGCCCAGCAGCCTGTTCGCTTCGTCGGCATTGCTGTGCAGGATGGCGTTTCGGATATTGGTACTGCTTACCTTGATGCTATCAAGCAGGTGTTCGGGGATCTCCATCAGCCGGTAGCCGTATTGCGGCGCTTTTTCCTCCAGCAGGGAGTAATTTCCGCTTCGTTCACGTCCGAAACGATGATCGTACCCGATGATGATCGTATGCGGCCGGAAGCGGGCTACCAGGAAATCGCGGATGTATTCGTCGGCGGATTGGTTGGCAAAGTAGTCGGTAAAGGGCACGATCACCAGGTGATCGATACCTGTTTTCTCCAGCAATTCGATCCGTTCATCAAGCGTGTTGATCAGCCGCACACCCGTGATCACCGAAGAAACCACTTTGCGTGGATGCGGGTGAAAAGTAATGATGACCGATTCGCCCCCGGCCTCCGCCGCTGTTTGTTTGAGCCGTTCAATGATCTGGCGGTGGCCGGCATGAACCCCATCGAAGGTGCCGATGGTGATGACCGCATGGCGGAATACAGGCAGCCTGTTTATATCGCGGTGTATTTGCATATTGTACGAAGCCTGGCAGCAGGCAGGGTGCAAATGTAGTTGATAATTGAAAATGGATTATTCACGCAAGGCAATTAGTTTTGCGCCATGAGTTTGTATTCCAAGCGGGGCGTTTCGGCCCAGAAAGAAGAAGTACACGCAGCCGTACAGCACCTCGACCAGGGATTATTCCCCCACGCATTCTGCAAAATATATCCCGATTACCTGGGTGGCGATGACGCTTTCGTGAACATCATGCATGCGGATGGCGCCGGTACCAAAAGCATACTGGCCTACCTGTACTGGAAAGAGACCGGCGATATCAGTGTGTGGAAGGGCATTGCCCAGGACGCCGTGGTGATGAACCTCGACGACCTGCTCTGCGTGGGCGTATACGATAATATCGTGTTCAATTCCACGATCGACCGCAACAAACATCTTATTCCCGGCGACGTGTTGCAGCAGATCATCAGCGGTACGCAGGAGCTATTCGGCCGGTTAACGGATTTCGGGGTACATATTCATTACCTCGGCGGCGAAACAGCCGATGTGGGCGATGTGGTGCGCACGGTTGCCGTAAACGGCACCATGACCTGCCGCTGGCCGAAGAACAGGATCGTAAGCAATGAAGGGATCAGGTCAGGCGATGTGATCGTGGGCCTGGCGAGTTACGGACAGGCGACCTATGAATCATCTTACAATAGCGGTATCGGCAGTAACGGACTCACCAGTGCCCGCCATGATGTGCTTGGAAAATTTTACGCGGAGTACTTCAAAGAGAGCTACGATAATAATCTAAGCGATGATGTGGTATACATAGGTAAACACAAATTATCCGATCCACTACAACCTCAAACCACAAGCTCCAAACCTCAAACCATTGGCCAGCTCATTCTTTCACCCACCCGTACCTATGCCCCGGTGATGAAGCTGTTGCTTGAACAGCATTTCGATAAAATACACGGATTGATCCACTGCAGCGGGGGCGGACAAACAAAATGCATGAAATACCTGCCCGGAATATTCCGGGTCATCAAGGATAATTTATTTGAAACTCCTGAGATATTCAGCATCATCCGGCAGAACAGCGGCAGCAGCGATAAGGAAATGTACGAGGTGTTCAATATGGGTTGCCGGCTCGAGATCTATTGCGAACCGGCCGACGCGGCCATCATGATCGAAGCGGCCAATCAATTCGGCATTGCGGCGCAGGTGATCGGCAGGGTGGAGGCAAGCGATAAAAAAGAACTGGTCATCAAAACAGTTTCGGGCGAAATATACTATTGATCCGGTTGGGTCAGAAAGCACGGATCGGGGAGACAGATCCAGGGACCTGTCTCCCGACCTTGTTTGTTCATGGCTTTACTGTATTACTCCGATACCACAAAAGTGATCGGTTGCCGGTGGTAGGCGTTTACTTTCTTTCCATTCTGTATGGCCGGCTGCCAGCGTGGTGAATTCCGGATGATCTCGATGCAGTGGTTGGCCGTTTTCGTGTTCTTATAGTTTTCGGTTTTTATGTCGGTCAGTGTGCCGTCGGCACGAACGATAAAGCTGACCAGGATGCTGTATTTGCCCGGCTTCCAGCCTTCGCGGAGCGGAATGCCTGCGTCAAGATTTTTCATCAGGTATCTTTTCCATGCTTCGTCTCCACCGGTAAAGGAAGGGCTTATTTCCACCCTGCCAAAAATCATGTTATCCCTGTTTGTGATGTACAGTTTTTGTTCCTGTGCCAGCTTTAGCTTTTGTTGTTGGGTGGTTTGCAGTTTTGCCGACAGGGCCTTTGTTTCCAGCATTTTTCTTTTTTCCTCCTGCAGGAGGGTGCTTTGCGCCACGTAATTGGATTGATCGGTAACCAGTTTTTGCTTCAGGGTGGCGAGTTGCTGCTCGCTCATTTTTACCTCCAGTTGTTGCTTATAGGCTTCCTGCTGCATTTGCCAGTCGCTTTTAGCCAGCATGAGTTGGGCGCTGTCTACCTTGTATTTTACATCCATGTCGATGGGGATGTTGCCATTGGCGGGATCGGGGATCGTTTTGACCCGGAAGGTTTGTGATGAGAGTAATAACTTCCTGTCGTCCCGCACGGTGAGTACCTTGATGGTTGTTTCGCCTGGCGTGGTCACCCGGATTGTATACTTCCCGTTGCTGCCGCTGATCGATCCCTGGTCGATGTGCACGAGTAACTGATCGCTGGGTACGCCGGGTACGGCTACGGTGATCGGGTTATCGACGCCAATGTACAGTACATTCATTTTATCGACGGCGATGGCTACGGGTTGTTCCGTTGTTTCTTTCACTTCTTTAAGCGGGTACCCGACCACCACCACTTCATCGAGTGGCTCGGGTTTCAGGTTTACCTGTATCAGGGCGGTCTTTCCTTTTGTGTCTACATAATCTTTCAGCTTTTCGCCTTTCATGATGTTGATGGAGCTGATCTTCTCCGGTGGAATCTTGTTGAGTTCATCCTGCGTAACTTCTTTGCCCTCCACGCATATCAGGGCGGATGACAAGTTGCCTTTGATATCGATATTGGGGCCCACGAGTTTCAGCATGTCGTTCTTTTCATCCACGATCACTCCCTGGGCGGTAATGCAGGTAACTTCTTTCTGAGCGGCTTTGATCACACCGTATTTCCCTTTTTCGCCAAACAGGGCCCTGGCCTGTGCAGGAGCGTAGATGACGATGCTGCTGAACGTACGTCCGCTGTGTTCGAGGTATTCGTTGCCGGTGTTCCCGATCTCTTTGGAATCGATGATGACAAAGGCTTTGTGCTGAAATTCATCGCTGTGCAGGTAAGCCGAGTCGGCGTTTTTAACATTGATGAACATACCCGGAACCGGAATGGTGTCTTTTATCGCCACCGACCCGGTTGCCGGCATTTTGCTGAAGTCTTTTGCCACGGCCGGCCTGGTTTTGAATGCAAAGGCGGCGAATACGAGCAATGCCAGGGGAAGAACCATGATCCTGCCGAGATAATTCACTTTGGGATTATTGTTTTTCGTAAGCATAAGCAAACGTCTTTTGATCGGTGAATAGAAGAAATTATTAGCGAGTTCGAACCGGTGACGGGGATAGGCGGCCTGCAGGATCATGGCGGCAAAGCTGGCCGTATCGCTGTCTTCAACGGCTTTCTGATCGGCAATGAATTCGTGGATCATGTGCAGTTCTTTGCGGTAAAGCCAGAAGAAAGGATTGCACCAGCATACCACGAGGATAAGGTTCATGAACAGTTTATCGTGGGTATGCCGTTCCCGTATGTGCGCCACTTCGTGTTTGAATATCTGGCGGCCGGTGGTGGTTTCAATATCAATGCTGTTGTTCCAGAAAATATACCGGAGGAACGAGAACGGTGTGCTGTTGTCTTCCGTATTCACGAAGGTCATTTCTTCCACCTGCCGGATGGGGTACTTCCTGAGCAGGGAGCGGATGAGCAGCAGGGTGCGGATCATCACCAGCAATAAGCCCATGCTGACCGCGGCATACAGAAGCGGGTAGAGGTCTTCGAACTGCCAGCTGCTTTTCGGGGAGGACACGACGAGGTTATTCAGGTAATCGTCTCCGGCCGAAACAACCTGTAAGGCCCGGATCACCTGGCTTTGCTGATCGGCGGGCTGCCAGAAGCCGATCTTAAGAAGTGGCAGCAGCAACGACAATACAATGGCCGACAGGAGATAGAACCGGTTGTACCGGTGAAAGATCTTATTGCGCAGGAAAACCCAGTAGTAACCAAACAAAATTCCTGAGCAAATGATCACTTTGAGCATATACCAGCAGAAGGCTAACATAAAACAGGTTTTGGGTGATTGGCTTATTTGTTTTTCTTCAGTTGTTTCAGCAGCATTTCCAGGTCTTCCACGCTGAGGTTATTTTCCTTTACCATAAACGACACGGCGTTACTGAACGATCCTTCGAAATATCCTTTAACGAGACTTTTCATGCTCGTTTTACTGTAAGCGTCTTTGCTGATCAGCGGGTAATACTGGTGCATGCGGCCAAACACATTGATGCCTACGAATTCTTTTTCGACCAGTATCTTCACGATGGTTGCCACGGTGTTGCTGTGTGGCTTGGGAGCGGGTAATTCGTCGATGATCTCCCGTAAAAATGCTTTTTCCAGTTTCCAGATTACCTGCATGATCTGCTCTTCGGCCCGGGTGAGTGTTTTCATGTTTGTGTTTTTAATTCTACCGTAAACATAAAACTAACATTTTAGTTTTACAACTATTTTTTTAGTTGTCCACAGTTTTTAACAAATGGTGAAGAAATTTAAGTTTGCTCCTGCGGGGGTATACGATAAATTTGCCAACTGCCGGAATCGCTGGCAACCAGTTCATTAATCAAACCAAAACCGTCCATGTCCCAATCGATTGTAGAATTAAAGCACGTAAACATATACCAGAGCAACAGCCTTATCCTGAGCGATGTCAATATCTCGGTAGACAAAGGCGAGTTCGTTTACCTGGTTGGCAAAACCGGCACCGGTAAAAGCAGCCTGCTTAAAACCATGTATGGCGATCTGCCGCTGACAGAAGGAGAGGGTTGGGTGGTTGGACACGACCTGCGCAAGCTGACCTGGAAAACCGTTCCGTTCCTGCGCCGCAACCTGGGCGTGGTGTTCCAGGATTTTCAATTGCTGACCGACCGTAACGTAAACGAGAACATGAAATTCGTACTGCGGGCCACCGGCTGGAAGGATGAAAAACTCATGAATGAAAAAATCGCGGATGTGCTGGAGAAAGTAGGGCTGAAAACAAAAGGTTTCAAAATGCCTTTTGAACTCAGCGGTGGCGAACAGCAGCGTATGGACATAGCCCGCGCTTTGTTGAATTCACCCCGGCTGATTCTTGCCGATGAACCGACCGGTAACCTCGATCCCGAAACCAGCGACGAGATCATGCAGTTGCTCTTTCACATCTGCCGCGATTACAATACCACCATCATTATGGCCACGCACGATTACCTGGTGATCAAAAAATTCCCGGCCCGGACGATCAAAACCGAGATGGGCAAAGTGTGGGATAACGCTACGATAGAAATGTGATCAAACGCTGCGCATTGACCTCATTGTTATACACTGTTTGCAGCAAGCCCTGGCGGCGGTGCGCTTCTTCTTCCGTAAAACCGGTTTCGTATAATTCCCGGATCTTTTGTTGAAACGCAGTTGCCGAACCTGCCAGGTGACAGTAAGGCTCCAGTCCTGTACCCGCGATTGCGGCCTGGTTCACAAGGCAGAAACGGCCATTGAAGAGCGCATTGAGCAGTTTTAGTTTTACACCTGTATTATTCAGCGAGGGGAGAATGTGGATATGCGCTTTGGCGATCATGTCCTGCATTTCTGAGTCGGAGGGATTGGCCACAATGCAGGTATTCGTGTTGGCATGGGCCATCCGCTGCAACCGTTCCGAAGGATCTTTCCCGGCAATCACAAACGGAATCGCAATTTTGCTGAACACTTCTTTCAGCAGCCAGGTGGCGGCTTCTTCGTTTTCATTGACAGCAAGGTTGCCATGGTAAAGGCAGTAAGATCCCTTTCCTTCCTTACCCATGGCAAACTGCCAGGGAAGAAAAACGGGCAGGTATTCAATCTGCGTAGCTCCGAATGCGGTCCGGTAAACCTGCTGATCCTGTTCGCTTACAGCCAAAAAAAGGGCTTTATCGGCCAGCGCATGTTCATACCTTTCCAGCAACCGGCTTTCGAAAAGGAAATACAATTTTCGGAACAGCTTGGGTTCGTATTTAGCCAACTGGCGGTAGTATTCGAATTCGGCGTTGTGAAGCCGAACGATCACTTTCCGGTTCCGCAGCGCCCCGTTGTGCAGCAGGTACGTGCAATGAATACCCTCCAGTAATACCGGGTGATCGTCTTTTCCCAGGTTGGCAAGCAGGGTTTCATCGCGGCGGCTGTTCACAATAAAGGGCAGGCGAAATGAAAAGCTGCTCATGTTCTTTTTACGTGAATAATAATTAACCGAAACACAATACTTCGCCAGTTCCTCCTGTGGTGGTCTTCCCTGCGTATAGCAATGCAGGTGTATGCGGATGCCTTGTTTATGCAATGCTTTGAGTTTACAGAAGAGATCAACCACGCCTCCATAATCGGCAGGCCAGGGAACATCATGGGTTATTATATGGAGGTGTTTTTCCGTCAATTCAATTGGTTGTAGAAGGCCAGCAGCTTTTTCTCTTCAGCCTGCCAGTTCAGCGTTTCCCGTGCATGGAAACAATTTTCTGCCAGGCGCCGGTGCAATGGCCCGTCGTGCAGCAGCCGGTTAATAGCGGCTGCGATGGTATCGGCATCCAGCGTATCAATCAGCAAAGCCACTTCAAACTGTTCGTTGATGCGTTTGTACTCGGGGTAGTTCATGCTGATCTGGGGCAGGCCATTGTGTATATAATCGAAAAATTTGTTCGCTAACGAATAATACTGGTTCAGTCCTGTATTTTCCACCAGGTTCAGGCCGATATATGCCTGTCGTGTAAGCGCATCCAGTTCCTCCGGTAACTTCTTTCCCTGTAAGAACACTTTGTTACCCAGATTGTTTTGGGCGATCAGTTTTTTTGTCTGTTCCATGAAATTCCCGTCGCCGTAAATATCCAGTCGTGCATCCACCTGCTTCATGGCGGGCACCAGGTATTCAAGCCCCCGGGCTTCATTTACAGCGCCCTGGTAAAGGATTATCTTCTGGCGGGTCGTATCCGGGTTCTGAACCTGTTTGAGCAGGGGAAGGTTTCGTATCAATGTATAGGATACCGAATACGTTTCGTTGAATGCATCCGCAATACCCTGGCTTACGGTATAGCCATGCCGGAACCGGGGCACAAACCGCCGCTCGATCCAATGCCAGATCCGGTAAACGCGGGGTCGGGATACCACTTCCTTCTGTTGTGAGAAATATTCATGGGCATCATATACCAGGGTCTTGCCGCGGATCTTGCCAACCAGCCATACAGGAAGCATGGTATCGAGGTCGATGCAGCAGAATATATCGGCTTTTTGAAAAAGCAGGAAGAAGAAAAGCCGGATGTTGAATTCGGCGTAAAAGGCAAAGCCTTGCTGGAAAAAACAGGTTAGTCTGTGCTGGCGGTATGAAACGGATGAAAGCGGTGGAGAGCCCGGCCGTTTCACCCCTACCAGGGTAACCGGGTACCCGGCCGAAGCGAGGCTGCTGCAGATCCGGATCATGCGCTGATCGTATCCCAGGTCGTTCGTTACGGTGAAGAGTATCTTTTTCAAATTATCCGGGTGCTTGTTTGAGGTCTGGTCCTGAACAAATGCTTCATAATCAGCGGTGGTTGTTCCGGCCCGGGAAACCGTCAATATTGGGCAATATTCAAAAAAAATCCCTAATCAACCGCCTAAAAATCAATATTTCTCTGTACTTTTGCGCCGATTATAAAAAGAAATATAACAAAGACGTTATTAAAAAGACAACGATGCCTTATTTAACTATTCAAAAGAAAGCAGACATTTTCACTACGTTCGGTGGAAAAGCTACGAACACCGGCTCTATCGAAGGGCAGATCGCCTTATTGACTGAGCGCATCAATCACATCTCCGATCACCTCAAATCCAACAAGAAGGATTATTCTTCGCAGCGGGGTCTGATGAAAATGGTAGGACAGCGGAAACGTTTGCTCACCTACCTCAGCAAGCACGACCTGACCGGCTACAGGGCTCTGATCGAGAAATTAGGACTGCGTAAATAAACCTTTCAAGATTGTAATACGAATTAATTCCCAACTACGTTCAACCCGGTTGGGAATTATTCTTTTAACCACGATTTGCTCTTGCCTGCATCGCTACCCGCAAACGGGTCAACGCACAGCCTGAAGTAAAGCATAAACCATAACCATTACTATGTCATTTTTAAAACCGCAATCAGTAACTTTTGATATAGGTGGCGGCCGCATGGTCACCATCGAAACAGGAAAACTGGCACGCCAGGCCGATGGCGCCGTAACCGTACGCCAGGGTAACTGTATCATCCTCGCCACCGTAGTGGCAAACAAAGAACCGAAGGAAGGGCAGAGTTTCTTCCCGCTTTCGGTCGATTACCAGGAAAAATTCGCTTCAGCCGGTCGTGTGCCGGGTTCTTTCTTCAAACGTGAAGCAAGACTGAACGACTACGAGATTCTTACCAGCCGTTTGATCGACCGGGCCCTGCGTCCGCTGTTCCCGGAAGATTATTTCTGCGACGTGCAGGTATTGGTGACACTGATCTCATCCGATGATGAAGTGTTGCCCGATTCGCTGGCCTGTCTCGCTGCATCCGCTGCCCTGGCTGTTTCCGATATTCCCATCCAGGAGATCATTTCCGAAGTGCGTATCGGCCGCGTGAATGGCGAAATGATCATCAACCCGACACGTGCACAGTTGGAAGCCTCCGACTTCGAGTTCATCATCGCCGCTACCAACAAAAACATCATGATGGTGGAAGGAGAGAGCAAGGAATGCCAGGAAGAAGACCTGGTGAAAGCCCTCGAGATCGCCCACGATGCCATCCGCATCCAGGTAAAAGCGCAGGAAGAACTGCGTGCGCTCGCAGGCGTTACCGGAAAACGTGAATACACCAAGCCTTACCGCAACGAAGAGCTCAACGAAAAGATCATTGCATTCGCCAAGGATAAAATGCATGCTATTTCTGCTTCGGCTTCTGCCAAGCACGAAAGGGCTGCTGCTTTCGACGCGTTGAAAGAAGAACTGAAAGCCCACCTCGGCGAAGAACTGCCGGATGAGGACAAAGCGCTTATCGGTCATTATTTCGGGGAACTGCAATACTATGTGGTTCGGGATATGATCCTTAACGAACGCAAACGTCTCGATGGCCGCGGCACTGAAGACATCCGCCAACTGGCGATGGAAACCGATCTGCTGCCCACACCGCACGGTTCATCCTTGTTCACCCGTGGTGAAACCCAATCGCTTACAACCGTTACGTTGGGAACTCCCTTAGATGAGTTGCTGGTTGAAAGCGCCTTCCGCTCCGATTACAGCAAATTCATCCTGCACTATAATTTCCCGCCTTTCTCTACCGGTGAAGTGAAAATGATGCGTGGTGTAGGCCGCCGCGAAGTAGGTCACGGTAACCTGGCTCAGCGCTCCCTGAAGCAGATGATGCCGGGTAGCGATTACGCGTACACCGTTCGGGTGGTAAGCGATATCCTGGAAAGTAACGGTTCATCATCCATGGCAACGGTTTGCGCCGGTTCACTGGCACTGATGGACGCCGGCGTACCCATGAAAAAGCATGTAAGCGGCGTGGCAATGGGCCTGATTAAGAAAGACGATAAATACGCGATCCTGACCGATATCCTTGGCGACGAAGATCACCTCGGTGATATGGATTTCAAGGTGACCGGTACCCGTGATGGTATCTGCGGTGTTCAGATGGATATTAAGGTAGATGGCTTGAGCATGGACATCATGCGTGAGGCATTGGCCCAGGCCAAGAAAGGACGGATGCACATCCTCGACGCGATGTATGCCTGCGTGGAAGCGCCAAGGCCGGATGTGAAGCCGCATGCACCGCGTATGGTTAAGATCATGATCGATAAGGAATACATCGGCGCCGTGATCGGACCGGGCGGTAAAGTGATCCAGGAGATCCAGCGTGAAACAGGTACCACCATCAATATTGAAGAGATCGATAACCGCGGAGAAGTAAGCATCTTCTCCAAAGAAAAAGAAGGGCTCGATAAAGCCCTGGCCTGGATCAACGGGCTCGTGGCTGTTCCGGTTGTGGGCGAAACCTACGAAGGAACCGTGAAGAGCATCAAAGAATTCGGCGCCTTCGTGGAATTCCTGCCGAAGAAAGAAGGACTGCTGCATATCAGCGAGATCAGCTGGAAGCGCCTCGAGACCATGAATGGCGTGTTTAAAGAAGGCGATAAGGTAAAAGTGAAACTGCTGGACATTGATCCGAAGACCGGCAAATTCAAACTCAGCCGCAAAGTGCTTTTGCCAAAGCCGGAAGCGCAACCAAAACCTGAAGGTCAGCAAAGGCCGCAGGAAGGAAAAGCCTGATCCATCAACAACGAATACGAACCGGCAGTCTGATAAAGCTGCCGGTTATTTTTTCAACCCATACCATGCAGAAAGAATATATCCAGGTACATTTTACCAACAGTGATGCCCAAACAAATGAATTGATCATCGCCCTGCTCAGTGATACAGGCTTCAGCGGTTTTGAAGAAACGGAGGGAGGTCTCAAGGCTTTTGCCGAGGCTTCTGCCTTCGAGCAGGACCTGTTGGACAAAACGATCGGCCCCCTGCAGGTTTCCTACGAACTGTCGACCGTACAGGAAGAAAACTGGAATGCCGCCTGGGAAAAAAGCTTTGAGCCCATTGTCGTTGACGATTTCTGCGCCATCAGGGCCTCTTTTCATGCGCCGGTACCGGGTGTGGAGCATGATATTGTTATCACGCCGAAGATGAGTTTCGGAACCGGCCACCATGCTACCACGTATATGATGATCGGCCAGATGCGGTCATTGGAGTTTGCAGGCAGAACAGTAGTTGATTTTGGTACCGGAACGGCTGTGCTGGCAATACTGGCGGAGAAAATGGGTGCAAGCCATATCGACGCGATCGACAACGACGATTGGAGTATTGAAAATGCCGGGGAGAACCTGGCCGCCAATGATTGCAAAAGGGTAGCGGTGTTGAAAGGTGAAACACTGCCCCGGGGAAAAAAGTATGATGTGGTTCTCGCCAATATCAATCTTAATGTGATTGCTGCCAATTTTGAAGCGATCCTTACCGCCGCTAAGCCCGGCGCTGATATCCTTTTGAGTGGCTTCCTGTTGCAAGACGAAGCAACTCTTTTGGCATTGGCAGGCACCCAGGGGCTAACACACATAGATACCCGGCAAAAAGGCGAATGGATCTGCCTGAAGTTTAAGTTAAACTGATTTTAGTTCCATATCTAAATTGCTGATAAATAGGCAATTTGGCCGCTTTTTCACATTTTACGGTCATTTCGGGTAAATATCCGCTACCCGGCAACTGAATTAATGTTAACTTTGTGATCTCAACTCAAGCTTAGGAAACGAATGAAGGAACTGCTTCTCATTGTATTGGCCTACCTGATAGGTTCTATTCCCACCGCTCTGATCGTCAGTAAAAAATTCTTCGGGATCGACATTCGCGATTACGGCAGCGGCAACATGGGCGCTACCAATACCTTCCGGGTACTGGGATCCAAATACGGTACCCTCGTAATGGTCATTGATATTCTCAAGGGACTGGTTGCCGCAAGTCTTTACGGCTTTATTCCTTTTTACCTGCACAATGAACTGGAAAGAACCAACTTTATGATCGGGCTGGGATTGGCTGCCATGCTGGGCCATATATTTCCCTTATTCGCCGGCTTTAAAGGCGGGAAAGGGGTTGCCACCCTCTTCGGGATGATCCTGGCAGTTCAACCGGTGATTGCTGTAAGCTGTACCGGTGTTTTCCTGCTGGTATTATATCTTACCCGGTACGTGTCACTCAGTTCTATTCTGGCTGCCGTTGCCTTACCCATTTGCGTGTTGTGGATATGGAACGAGCATGAGATACTTTACCGTGCATTCGCACTGGTGGTTGCCGGTATGGTCGTTTTCACGCATCAGAAAAATATCGGACGGATACTGCGTGGCGTAGAGAGCCGCATTCCGATACTCAAACACCGCGATCGCCGGAAGGCCCGCCGCCGTCACGACCAGTAACTGCTGATACAAGATTCCCTGTATTATTTTGTACTTTTAGCATGTGCCATCCTTGGTATGGCAATTGTTATTACGCACCCCCAAAAAAGACTTTATATGAAAAGAATCCTGTCGACCGTCATTGCTTTATCCCTCTTTACAGCATGCAGCACCAACTCGGTAACCGGGCGAAAGCAGCTTAAATTGTTTCCCGAAGAAACCCTTCAGCAACAGGCAATAACAGAATACCGTTCTTTCCTTTCTCAGAATAAAGTACTCAGCAGTAATGTGAACAAAGACGCAGAAATGGTGAACCGGGTAGGGAACCGCATCGCCAAAGCCATCACCGATTATTATACGCAAAAAGGATTGGCAAGTGAACTCAATGGATACAAATGGGAATTCAACCTGGTTGAATCCAAAGAAGTGAATGCCTGGTGCATGCCCGGCGGCAAGGTAGTGGTGTATACGGGTTTACTGGGAATCACGCAGAACGAAGCGGCGCTGGCCGTGGTGATGGGGCACGAGATCACACACGCCATCGCCCATCATGGCAACGAACGCATCAGCCAGGTAGCGCTCGCACAAGGGCTCGAGATTGCCGGTAACATATTCACTTCCGGAAACCAGAAGGCCAACAATATTTTCAATAACGTATTTGCTCCTACGGCACAGATCGGCGTGCTGCTTCCCAATTCCCGCAACCAGGAATACGAAGCGGATCATTTCGGATTAAACTTCGCTGCGATGGCAGGCTATAATCCGCGTGAAGCGGTTCCTTTCTGGCAACGGATGGCCGCTGCTTCCGGAAGCGGAAAACCACCGGAGTTCCTGTCGACACACCCTTCTGATGAAAATCGAATTGCCAAGCTGCAAAGCTATATGGATGAGGCGCTTAGCTATTATAAGCCGGTAGGTAAGTAAGATAATTAGCACTCGATGAACTCCCTGGAACAGGGAGTTTTTTTTGCATAAAACTTTTATCTACCAGCGATATTTGCTACCTTTGCCATTCGCTAACCCTGTAGCAGCAAGCCCTTCACGAGGCTTACATGATCGAATGTTGAAACGTTTTTTAACCATTAACTGCAACTGAATTATGTCTTCTCTATCATTACTGGAAAAATTGCAATTAAAAGACGAAAAGAACCTCCTCATCCAGGGACTGCCTTCCTCCATCGAAAAGCAATTCATCAAATTGTCTTTCGCCAAGAATGTAACACCCCTGCTGAAGAAAAGAAGGATCGATTTCGCTCTTGTTTTTGCGGTTAGCCAGCGTCAGCTGATGGATATTTTAAAAGACGTGGTTCCCTGCCTGCAGGAAGAGGCTAAACTCTGGATCGCTTATCCCAAACCAACCTCCAAGATCGCCAGTGATCTTTCCCGCGACAAAAACTGGGATTTCGTGTGCGAACATTGCCTGGAAGCCGTGGACATAGTGACGCTCGACAACGTATGGAGCGCCGCCCGCTTCGAAAGAGGCCTGATGGAAGCCGGTGAACGCCGCTCAGTCTTCTCGGCCGACCTGTTGCAAATGCAAATGGCCTGATAACAAATTATCCAAACAGTTTATAGAAGAAGGGAAAGCAAGATGCTTTCCCTTTCTTATATTGCTACTTAATGAGCGAACGTAAAAAACACATCGTAGTACTATCGGGCGCCGGAATCAGCGCCGAAAGCGGGTTAAAGACCTTCCGCGACAGCGATGGCCTCTGGATGGGGTACGATGTATACGAAGTGG
>WBZX01001288.1_pt1 | contig 19140 bp, 17 predicted proteins | sample 5204211 | NCBI WGS metagenome assembly WBZX01 (sample SAMN12344362, study PRJNA552823) | activated sludge metagenome | biome: Activated sludge suspended growth; feature: Nitrification reactor; material: Wastewater; isolation source: activated sludge from nitrification reactor of wastewater... | reverse complement strand
CTGCAAGCTCATGGCAAGCAGCAGCAAAAGGTTCAAAAAAGCAGTTTTCATAAAAAATTTATTGAATGAAGAATGTCTTTTTGCATTCGTGAACAAAAGCCCCGGCTACTATTAACGTATTTTTTGACCGAATGGTTGTATCGGCGGGTAAATCGATCAGGTTCCCGAGCTTTTGGGATAATCAAAGAACAGGTAACGCCGCCTGGATTTTTCGAAATCTTTCCACCGGGCTGCTTCTGCTTCAATTGCAAAGACACCGCAAGTAGGCATATTGTCGAGGGAAACACCCGGCACCAGGCTATTCACAAAGTAGGTAATGCCCGGGTTGTGCGAAAAGATAGCCACCGTAACAAGGTTATCGGGAAGCCCCCTGATTACGTCGTAAAACACCTCTGCCGGTGCATGATAAAGGGAAGAAATAAAAAGAATGTCAGACGGGTCGCAGCCGTATACTTGAACGAAATACGCTGCTGTACTCTTTGCCCGAAGCGCCGGACTGGCAATCCAGGCATCTATTTGTTTTTCCTTTTCAAGTAGTCTTTTTGCCATTTTGGGAGCATCTTCTTTCCCACGGTCGTTGAGCGGTCGCTCAAAATCGCTTCCCCAGAATCGTTGATCGCTCTTTGCATGCCGAATAATAATGACTTTTTTCAAACTCCCGGTTTCTATAAAAATAAAAAATCTTTCACCAAACCACAACCACGTGAATTATCTTTAAGAACTTTACCGGTAATCAGCCTTCATGTACAGCCGTCATACACACCGTTTTCTTTATACGCTGTTGCTTCTTTCCTTGTTTGCGTGTACCGCATCGAGGAAAATCTCACAAGTAGAATCACTAATAAAAGGGTTGAGGCTGATCGGGCAATACGAGATTCCGTACAACTTCCAGTTCCGAAATACCACGGTTGGCGGATTATCCGGAATCGACTATGATGCCCGCCGTGACCAATATTATCTTATCTGTGACGACCGAAGCGATAAAAACCCAGCTCGCTATTACGTGGCAAAAATCCACGTTAGCAGTCAGGCAATCGACAGCGTGGCATTTACGGGTGTTACCTATATGCATCAACCGGACGGTAATCTCTATCCCAACAGTAAACAGGATCCGTTGCGCACCCCGGATCCGGAAGCAATGCGGTACGACCCAAAAACGAACACGCTCGCCTGGACCAGCGAGGGTGAGCGCATACTGGGTGCGACCGGAAATATACTGGAAGACCCGGCGGTTTACTTTATAGATATGGTTGGTAAATTCATAGATAGCCTTGGTTTACCGGCTAATCTCAAAATGCGGACAGAAGCCAAAGGTCCGAGACGAAACGGAACACTGGAAGGGATCTGTTATGCCGATAACTACCAAACACTTTATGTAAGTGTTGAAGAACCCTTGTTTGAAGATGGACCTTCTGCCGATACTCAGGAAAACAACGCCTATACCCGTATTTATAAATTCGATGTGAAGACCCGGCAATGTATGGCGCAATATGCATATAAGCTTTCGCCGGTTGCGTATCCCGCTGTGCCGGAAAACGCATTTAAGATAAACGGCATCCCCGATATTCTCAGCCTGGGAAAAAATAAACTGCTTGTCATCGAGCGATCTTTTTCCACCGGCCGGCTTCCCTGTACCATCAAACTCTTTGTGGCAGATCTGGCAGGCGCCACCAATATAAGCAACCAGAGCCTTTTAAACCCAGGCTCTTTTGTTCCCGCAACAAAATCGCTGTTGCTGAATATGGATGATCTTGGTATTTATACAGATAACATCGAAGGAGTCACATTCGGCCCTAACCTGCCCAATGGACACAAGACCCTGCTTTTCATCGCCGATAATAATTTCAATCCCCTGGAAAAAGCCCAGGTTCTTTTATTCGAAGTGCTTGAGTAAAGCCAGGTATAAAATAAACAACCATTAAAAAGAAAGAGACATGAAACACTATGTAAGGACCCTCTTGTTGCTGGCTGTATTTTTTTATCTGCCCTTCTCCGGATTCGCTTGGGGCTCCCTGGGTCATCGCATTGTGGGGCAGATTGCTGAGAGTTACCTCTCGAAAAAAGCAAAACGTGAGGTATTCAGGATACTGGGTACGGAATCCATGGCCATTACCAGCACATGGCCCGATTTTATTAAAGCGGATTCGGTATACAATTATTTAAGCCCCTGGCACTACATAAACTTCCGGTCGGGACTGAATGAATCGCAACTCAAAGACTACCTGGCCACCGATACCGCTGTGGATGCATACGTGAAGATCAACTGGTTGACAGCGCAGTTGAAGAACAGGGACCTGGAGCAGGAGAAGAAGCTGATGTACCTCCGCTTACTGATTCATATTGTTGGGGATGTTCATCAACCCCTGCACACCGGGCGGCCCGAAGACCGTGGCGGAAACGGCATCAGGCTAAGCTGGTTCAACAACCCCTACAACCTGCACCAGGTTTGGGACGACAGGCTGATCGAATTACAGGACCTCAGCTATACGGAATATGTTGCCGCGATCAATCATACAACGAAAGAACAACGGGAACTGTGGCAGTCGGAACCGGTAAGCCAATGGATATGGAACTCCTACCAGCTTGCCGAGAAAATATATGCGGATGTAAAGCCTGAGGACAAACTCGGGTATCCGTATAACTATAAATACATCGGTATTGTTAACCAGCAGTTGCTCAAAGGAGGCGTTCACCTGGCGGGCTTGCTGAATGAAATATTCGGATAAGGATCAATAACCACGCACATTCTTTCCTTCCATATAATTCATGAAGGCTTTATTACATACCCTGTTGCCGCCCGGCGTTGGATAGTTGCCTGTAAAGTACCAGTCGCCCAGGTTGGTCGGACAGGCTTCGTGCAGGGATTCGATTGTTTGATAGATGACGGATACGGGAATGGTAAGTTCGGCCGGCGTGATCAATTGTGCGATCTTCTGGGATAACTGTTCCGCGGAAAAATGCTTGTAGACCTGTTGTACCACATTCTCTGTGTGCAACTGGTTGTTACGCTGCAGGTCTTTACACCGGTTAAGCAGTGTGGAAAGCAGTTCTTGTTTTCCCTGGTCGTGCAGCAATTCAATGGCAGCACGGAAGGCGATGAAATCGCCCAGTTTACTCATATCGATGCCATAGCAATCGGGATAACGGATCTGCGGAGCCGAAGAAACAATGATGATCTTCCGGGGTTGTAATCGCGACAACATGCGAACGATGCTTTCCTTAAGCGTGGTGCCCCGTACAATGCTGTCATCGATCACCACCAGGGTATCGGCGTTCTTACGCACCGTTCCATAGGTAATGTCGTATACGTGCTGCACCATTTCGTTCCGGCTGCTGTCTTCGGTAATGAAGGTGCGCAGCTTTACATCCTTGATAGCGATCTTTTCGATCCGGATCTTCCGGTTTACCATTTCCGAGAGTTTTTCCTCATCGAAATTTTTTCCCCAGCTGAGGATGCGCTCGATCTTGATCTTGTTGAGATAATCCTCCGCCCCTTTGATCAGGCCATAGAAAGCTGTTTCCGCGGTATTCGGTATGAAAGAGAAAATGGTGTTTTTCAGGTCGTAGTCAATTGCCTTTAATACCGTACTGCTGAGGTTGTAACCAAGGGCAATGCGTTCCCGGTATATCTTCTCATCGCTGCCGCGGCTGAAATAAATACGCTCGAAGCTGCAGGCCTTTCGTTCTTTCGGTTCAACAATCTGTTCAATGCTTTGCTCGCCCGATGCTTTTACCACCAGGGCGCAGCCGGGCATGAGTTCTTTTACTTCATCTTCTCCGAGGTTGAATGCGGTACGTAAGGCTGCCCGTTCGCTGGCCGCTGCGATAACATCGTCATTGATATAATAATACGAAGGGCGGATGCCATGCGCATCACGCATAACAAACGCATCCCCGTTCCCCAGGATACCGCTGAAATTAAAACCGCCATCGAACAGGGGAACGGCTTTGCGGAGCACTTTCACGATGTCCATTTGTTGCGGGAAGGCTTCGTCGGCTTTCACGATAAAATGATACAGCACTTCCATCATCGCCGCCAGGTCGCTCTGCCGCTGAAACTCCCCGGGGTTGATATTTACAAGACCGAATAATTCTTCCGTGTTGACAAGATTAAAGTTTCCGGCCAACGCCAGGTTCCGGGTTGGGATGGTGTGCTTCTTAATAAAGGGATGACAGAATTCAATGTTGTTTTTTCCCTGCGTACCATACCGAAGGTGTCCGAGCAGCAATTCACCAAGAAAATTCAGGTGACCTTTCATCAGGCCCGGGTGGTTTTTGATTTCGGGCTGGTATTTCTCCACCTCGTTGATCTCTTTTCCAATCTGGGAAAAAAGATCCGCGATCGGCTGGTGGGCGGCGCTGCGGATCCGGTGCATGAACGGGTAGCCGGGTTCTGTATTCAGTTTGACCGCCGCGATGCCGGCACCGTCCTGGCCACGGTTATGCTGCTTCTCCATCAACAGGTAGAGTTTGTTGAGGCCATACAGGGCGGTTCCGAATTTTTGCTGGTAATAACTGAAAGGCTTGCGCAGACGAATGAAGGCAAGGCCGCATTCGTGTTTGATTTCGTCGCTCATGATGAGATTCCGGTAGCAACCGGAGGAGCCGCAAAGTTAAGGCATTGACACGAGCCGGAAATAAAAATCCCCCGTTGCGGCGGGGGATCGGTTTCTTTCCGGTGTAAAAAATCAGAGTCCGCTGATGCACAGCCCTATCTGGAATAACTTCACATCGGCCGCTACCCCATCCTTGAAGATGTTGTTCAGCTGGTAACTGGCTGCTACTGAAAAATTACCATAACCAACCCGGGCGGTTGCGGCAATTCGCGTTGAGTTGAAAAATCCTTTCGCAGATTCTTTTGCAACATAATTGTTCAGTGTTCTTCCGTCCTTATCCTGCAGGGTTTTACCCTTTGTGTGTACGTTCAGTAAGGTACCTACCTTAAAGCCAACCGCCGCTTTGATCGCCTTGCTGTCATTCTCGGGATCGGAGGTAAAACGGAATTCGATCGGCACTTCAAGGAATGCGGTGGTCAGTTTGTATTTCTTGAAACGATTGAGGGAGTCGAGATTATTGAAGGGGAGTTTGCTTGTCTTGGCCTTTACATCAATACCCATGTTTTTGAAATACATATTGCTTGATCCTACACCGAGTCCGAAGGCAATACTCAATTTGGGATTGCCTTTAAAACGTTGGTCGAGCATCAGGTAAATATTCAGGCCGCGTGCCAGCCCTTTCATGTGCGATTTAATGCTGTCGGGCGTTCCGATCCAGTGGTCGCTGGTGAGTTGTATCATGAAATGATCGCCGGTTTGGGAAGTAAAACCACCCATTTTCTTTTTGTTCTGGGCCGAGATGGAAAGAGTAAGCAGGGAGGCAAGCGCAATTAGTCCTATTTTCTTCATAATTAGTATTGAGGCTGCAAAATAAAGGCAAATAGTTTAATGAAGCGTTAAATTGACCGGGTTTTGATTATATTTGCAGCCTCATTCTTCAAGGGTATTTAACGCTTGAAGAGGGGCCTATAGCTCAGCCGGTTAGAGCATCTGACTCATAATCAGAGGGTCCCTGGTTCGAGCCCAGGTGGGCCCACAAGCGGAATAAAGGATTCCGCTTTTTTCGTGCATGGCAACGATCAAAAATATCATCTTCGACCTCGGCGGTGTTTTGCTTGATATCGATACAGGCAGAACCAATGAGGCTTTTGCTAAACTGGGTGTGACCGGTTTTCAAAACCAGTACACACTTCAAAAAGCCGACTCCCTGTTTGATGAACTGGAGAAAGGTCATATTGAAGAAGCGGCATTTTATGAAGCCATACGCCGGAAGGCGGGATTGCAGCTGCTGGATCAGGAAATACGGGATGCATGGAATGCCCTCATACTTGAATTCAGGACGGAAAGCATTGAACGCCTTGCTTCATTGAAAGAGCAATACAATATCTACCTGTTAAGCAATACGAACCGTATACACTACGATGCCTTCCAGCAGCAGTTCCGGGAAAAATTTGGAAACCGCTTTTTTGATGATTGTTTTACCCGGGCCTGGTACTCGCACCAGGTAGGTATGCGAAAGCCGGATGCCCAGCTATTTGAATACGCCCTGGCCAGCGCCGGGATCCTCGCCGGGGAAACGATTTTCATTGATGACCTGCCGAAAAATACCGATGCCGCGGCCCGACTGGGCATAAAAACACACTTGCTGCTGCCCGGGGAACGGATCGAGAACCTGGGTTGGTAAACGATTATTTGATCTCTTCAAACTCGATATAATCCGCTTCTTTAGAGGCTCTTGGGCCGGGTTGTTGCCCCGGGGATGGGTTGCTTGCCTGCTGTTTCCGGACGGTTTCGTTCATCTGTTCCTGCATTTCCCCCATTTTACGCTTCACCTGCTTGGTGGTTTGGTACACGGGTATGATAAAATCGAAAATGAACTTATAGAGCAGGTATAGAACGAGGAGCTCAAAAAGGACTCTGAAAATACTCATGTCCCAAAGTTAATCTCACGGGGGGAGATAACCTGTTAAAATAAAAATAACCGGGCCCGGCTAATTTAGCCCCGGGTTTTGGCAAATATCCGCCGGTAACGTATATTTGCAACGGACAAAGAAACAATGGAAGGGAACGGAGGCGTTCCCTTCTTCTTTTATCATGAGCCAGGAAGCACATTTACAGGCAATTGAAAAACTGCTGGAACCGTTCCTCGGGGAGGATGTATTCCTGGTATCGGCACGGATCAAACCCACCAACAATTTCAAAATATACCTGGATGCCGATAACGGCCTGGGCATTGAAAAGTGCATACGGATCAACCGGGCGCTTTATAAACAGATCGAGGAAAAAGGCTGGTACCCGAATGGCGATTTCTCACTGGAAGTATCCAGCCCGGGTATCGACGAACCGCTCAAGCTGCTTCGGCAATACCGCAAGAATATTGGCCGGAACGTGGAAGTGATAACAAACGATGACCTGCGAAAAGAGGGTAAACTGACAGGTGTTTCCGACGATGCAATCACCCTTGAATTCACAACCGGAAAAGGAAAAAAAGCAGAAACGAAAACCGAAACAATCGGTTTTACTGATATCAAACAAACCAGGGTACTGGTTACATTTTAAATCTAAACAAAACCCCGGCACCGGCAGGGGATAAACAAGGCCGGTGAGGATTATGGCAAGTATCAACCTGATTGATTCCTTCCAGGAATTCAAAGACGCGGAAAACATCGACCGGCCTACGTTGATGAAGGTGATGGAAGATGTGTTCAAAACACTTATCCGTAAAAAATACGGCAGCGATGAGTGTTTCGACGTGATCGTTAACGACCAGAAGGGCGACCTGGAGATTTTCCGCCGTCGTACCATTGTGGAAGATGACGATCTCTACAATACGCTTACCGAGATTGAATACAAGGACGCCATCAAAATAGAACCCGATTACCAGGTGGGTGAGGAATTGTATGAGGAGGTGGATATCCAGAAAGAATTCGGCCGCCGGGCCATCCTGGCCGGCAAACAAACACTGGCTGCCCGGATCAACGACCTGAAAAAGAATATCCTGATCAAAAAATACGAAGACCGTGTGGGCGAGATCGTCAGCGGTGAAGTATACCAGGTTTGGAAGAAAGAAGTGCTGCTGCTCGACGAGGAAGGAAATGAAATGCTTCTTCCCAAATCGGAGCAGATCCCTTCCGACTACTTTAAAAAAGGGGAAACGGTTCGTGGTGTGGTAAAGAAAGTGGAGCTGAAGAATAACCAGGCTGTAATCATTATCTCCCGCACAAGCCCGGTATTCCTGGAGAAGTTGCTGGAGATAGAAGTTCCCGAAATATTCGATGGGCTTATCGTGGTGAAAAAGATCGTACGGGATCCGGGCGAAAGAGCCAAAGTAGCCGTGGAAAGCTACGACGATCGTATCGATCCGGTGGGCGCCTGCGTGGGTATGAAAGGTAGCCGCATTCACGGTATCGTTCGCGAATTGAAGAATGAGAACATCGATGTGATCAACTGGACCAGCAATACACAGCTGTTGATCCAGCGCTCCCTGACACCGGCCAAGATCACCAGTATGGAATTGGACAACGAGAAAATGCACGCCAATGTATTCCTCCGCCCCGACCAGGTTTCCCTGGCCATCGGGCGCCGTGGTGTAAACATCAAGCTGGCTTGTGAGCTTACAGGTTACGAGATCGATGTGTTCCGCGATAATGAAGGCGAAGAAGAAGAATTTGATATCGACCTCGATGAATTTACCGACGAGATCGAACCCTGGATCATCGATGAGCTCAAGCGGGTTGGTTGCGACACCGGCCGTTCCGTGCTTGATCTTACCGCTGAAGAACTGGAGCGCAGAACCGACCTGGAGAAAGAAACCATTACGGAGGTTCGGCGTATCCTCAAGGAAGAATTTGATAAGGAATAGTATTGAACGATAACGTTCAGCAATAAAAAGGCCGGTAACGGCAAACAAATATCGAATGGCAGAAGTAACAACACCAAGGTTGATGGCCGCGGCCAAGGAGTTTAATATCGGGAAAGACACCCTGGTAGACTTCCTTGTGTCCAAAGGATTCAATGAAGAGGACCTTAAGCCCACTTCAAAACTGACAGAGCCGATGTACCGTGTTCTGCAGACCGAATTCCAGCAGGATAAAGTAGCCAAGCAAAAAGCCCAGCAGATCGATCTGCCCAAGGGCGCAACCGTTGGCGAACCCAAAAAGAAAAAAGACGAAGAAGACCTTTCTTTCAAGAAAAAAGAAACGCCTAAAGAAACCAAACCGGCCGAACAAAAACCGGTGGAAGAAGTAAAACCGGCAGAACCTGAGAAAAAAGCTGCAAAGGAAGAAGAGCCGGAAGTAACCAAGATCAAAGCGCCGGAAATCGAAACACCCAAGGTGCTGGATAAGATCGACCTGGACTCGATAGATTCTTCCACACGACCGAAGAAAACAACGAAAAAAACGGCCAAAGCAACCGAGGAAAAACAAGAAGAGGAAAAGAAACCAGCGGCAAAAGCGAAGAAAGAAGAACAACCCCCGGTTGAAGAAGTAGTAAAACCGGTGGAACCGCCGGCACCTGTAATTGAGAATATCCAGGCGGCAAAACTTTCGGGTCCCAAGATCATGGGCAAGATCGAATTGCCGGTGGATAACGATACACGTCCGAAGAAAGATGGTGATGAGAAGCGTAAGCGGAAACGCATTCCGGTCGAGCGTAAAGCTGATCAACCCGGTTCCGCGCCGGCTAGAAAACCCGGTGAAACCGACAACCGGCATGGTGCCGCACAGGGGCGTGGCGATAACCGGTTTAACCGCAACAAACCCAGCGGAGGCGGAAGAAGGGAAGAGAAGATCATCGACGAAAAGGAAATCCAGGATAAGCTCCGCGAAACCCAGGCAAAACTGGCGGGCGCCGGAGGCCGCGGAAAGAGCCTGAAGGCTAAATACCGCAAAGCCAAACGGGAAGAACATGCCGATCATGCCAGTGCCGACCGGGAACAAGGAAACAAACTGCAGGTAACTGAATTCATATCGGTAAGCGAACTCGCTAACCTGATGGACGTGAGTTTTGCCGATGTGATCAGCAAATGCATGAGCCTCGGGATCATGGTTTCGATCAATCAACGCCTCGAAGCAGACGTGATCGAACTGGTGGCCAGCGAATTTAATTATGAAGTGGAATTCATCGGCGTGGAAGATGCCAACGAAATGGAAGGAGATGAAGAAGAAGACCAGGAAGAAGACCTTAAATCAAGGGCGCCGATCGTAACGATCATGGGTCACGTAGACCATGGCAAAACATCATTACTCGACTATATCCGCAATACAAATGTGATCGCCGGAGAAGCCGGAGGTATCACGCAGCATATCGGGGCGTATGAAGTAACGCTCGCCAACGGACGTAATATTACATTCCTGGATACACCGGGTCACGAGGCCTTTACAGCCATGCGTGCACGGGGTGCCAAGGTTACGGATATTGCGGTGATCGTGGTAGCGGCCGACGACGCGGTGATGCCGCAAACCAAGGAAGCCATCTCTCATGCGCAGGCCGCGGGTGTGCCGATGATCTTTGCCATCAATAAGGTGGATAAGGACGGTGCGAACCCGGAAAAGATCAAAGAGCAACTCGCCGCGATGAATATACTTGTGGAAAGCTGGGGCGGTAAATACCAGAGCCAGGATATCAGTGCGAAAAAAGGCATGAACATCGACCTCCTGCTCGAAAAAATTCTGCTCGAGGCCGATATTCTTGAACTGAAAGCCAACCCCGACCGGGAAGCAAGCGGTACCATCATAGAAGCTACGCTTGATAAAGGCCGGGGCTACGTGGCAACCATCCTGGTACAGAATGGTACGTTGAGCGTGGGCGATATGATCGTTTCCGGTCAATACTTTGGTAAAGTGAAAGCCATGTACAATGAACGCAACCAGCGTGTGAACACGGCGCCGCCTTCAACGCCGGTGTTGATATTGGGCCTGAACGGCGCCCCGCAGGCAGGTGAAACATTCAAGGTATATGAAAACGAAAGCGACGCCCGGGCGATGGCGTACAAACGTGGTCAGATTCTGCGTGAGCAGGGTATGCGTGCGAAGAAGCACATCACGCTCGACGAGATCGGCCGCCGCCTTGCATTGGGAAGCTTCAAAGAGCTTAATGTGATCATCAAGGGTGATGTGGATGGTTCGGTGGAGGCCCTGAGCGACTCATTACAAAAACTGAGTACCGAGGAAATTGTGGTACGGGTAATCCATAAAGCGGTGGGTGCGATCACAGAGAGTGATGTTACACTCGCTAACGCATCCGACGCGATCATCATCGGCTTCAATGTACGACCTACTCTCCAGGCAGCCCGGATGGCCGAAAATGAAGCCATCCAGATCAAATTGTACTCCATCATTTACAACGCGATTGAAGAAATCAAGAGTGCGATGGAAGGTATGCTGGAACCCACTGTGGAAGAGAAGATTCTGGGTAACGTGGAGATCAGGGAAGTGTATAAGTTCGACAAAGCGACCGTTGCAGGTTGTTTTGTACTCGACGGTAAAATGGCCCGTAACAACCGCATACGATTGGTACGCGACGGCATCGTGATCTTTACCGGGGAACTGGGTAGTCTGAAGCGCTTTAAAGACGACGCAAAAGAAGTTACCTCCAGCATGGAATGCGGATTGACCGTGAAGAATTATAACGACATTAAGGTGGGCGACATCGTGGAGGCGTTCGAAGAAGTGGAAGTTAAGCGTACGTTGTAACTGGCCGGCCTCAATCTTTTGTTAAATGAATCCCTGCTCCGGCAGGGATCTCCGGCAGTAGTCTATTTTTGACGACAGGCACTGCTTAAATAATCATTCATGAAGAAATACATTTTACTCGTTGTGCTGGCAACCGGGTTTTCTTTCCTCGCACAAGCCCAGCAAACAAAACCCAAAGGCGTGGTGGCAGACAAGATACTCGCTGTGGTAGGCGATAAGATTGTTATGCAAAGTGATATTGATAACAGCATCATCGACATGATCCGCCAGGGTGTGGAAGTGCCCGAAAATGCACGTTGTCAGTTGCTCGACCAGGCAATGGGAATCAAGGCGCTGGTATTACAGGCCGAAAAAGACTCCTTGCCGATAACGGATGAGGATGTGGAAACCATCATCGATAACCGTATCCGCAGTTTTATCCAGCAATTCGGTTCCAAAGACGAACTGGAGAAAATCGCCGGCAAGACCATCTACCAACTGAAAGAGGATTTCAAGGAGCCCATCCGTGATCAGGAACTGGCAAAGGCCATGCGGAATAAAGTAGTTGAAAATGTCCGCATCACCCCCAATGAAGTAGCTGCCTATTTCAATAAGATTCCGAAAGACAGTTTGTTTTATTATGAAAGCGAATTGCAGATAAGCCAGATCGTGGTTTATCCCAAAGCGCACCGGGATGCGGAAGAATATTGTGTACAGCAATTGCGGGAGTTCAAAGATCAGATCGAATCCGGGAAGAAAACATTTCAATCCCTGGCCAGCATCTATACCCAGGATCCAGGCAGTAAGGAAACGGGTGGTTATTATGAAGTAAACCGGTATTCCAAAGAGCTGGATCCAATCTGGCTTGGCAAGGCCTTCTCGCTGAAAGAAGGGCAGGTTTCCAGTCCGTTTAAAACACGCTTCGGTTATCACATCATGCAGCTCGTAAGCCGTAATGGAGATGATGCGGCGGTACGCCATCTCCTGCTCATCCCGCAGGTAACATCTGTTGAGGTAAGGACTGAAATGGAAAAACTGGATTCTGTTCGTGCCAAACTGATAGCCGGTACCATCGACTTTGGCGAAGCCGTAAACAAGTATAGCAATGATGAAGAGCATAAGTTCACCGCCGGCCAGGTATTTGGCCGGGATGGAAGCGGCTTCCTCACGATCGATCAACTGGACAAAGACATGGTATTGATGCTGCAGAAACTGAAGGTGGGCCAGTATTCGCAACCGACCGAATTTACCGACGAACGCGGCAGAAAAGGTGTTCGCATTGTATACCTGAAATCAAAATCTGAACCCCACCGGGAAAACCTGAAGGATGATTACGACCGTATTTCGCAGCGGGCCCTGGAAGAGAAGAAAAATGATGTACTGGAGCAATGGTTTAAAAAGAAAGTAGCTACGTATCACCTGGTGATAGACGAAGATTTTAAAGGTTGCCCGGAATTGAAAAAGTGGTTGTCCGAAAACACCGCATCCAATAAATAAAATCACTGAAATAGAAGAAAGCGTTCCGGCAAAACCCCGGAACGCTTTAATTTTGGGAATAACGCAGCCATCACAAGGCTGGTAAATATAAAAACAGGTTTAATTGATCGAGAATAAAAAAATAATCAGGGAAGAAGAAAACGCGATCCTCGTGGGTGTCATCTACAAAGAACAAACCGAGGATATGGTAAACGAATACCTCGACGAGCTGACATTCCTGGCTGAAACAGCCGGAGCCAAAGCGGTAAAGCGATTTACGCAGAAACTGCCCCATCCCGACAGTAAGATATTCGTGGGAAAAGGTAAACTGGAAGAAATCCGGCAATTCATTCTTTTTAAAGGAAACATCAGCCTGGTGATTTTTGACGATGAGCTTACCGGGGCGCAGATCCAGAATATTGAGAAGGAACTGAAAGTAAAAGTGATCGACCGGAGTGATCTGATCCTCGACATCTTTGCCAGCAGAGCTAAAACAGCCCAGGCTAAAACACAGGTCGAGCTCGCCCAGTACCAATACATACTGCCCCGCCTTAAAGGTATGTGGAAACACCTGGAGCGCCAGGGGGGTGGTGTTGGAACCCGGGGTCCTGGCGAAACGGAGATCGAAACTGATCGGCGTATCGTTAAGGATAAGATCAGTTTGTTGCGCAAGCGGCTGGCCGAGATCGATAAACAGGCATACACGCAACGTAAGGACCGGGGTGAGTTCATTCGGGTGGCATTGGTTGGATACACCAACGTGGGCAAATCCACCCTGATGAATGTACTCAGCAAGAGTGACGTGTTCGCAGAAAATAAACTCTTTGCGACGCTGGATACCACCACCCGTAAGGTGGTGTTTGAACAAACGCCCTTTTTATTAAGCGACACCGTTGGGTTTATCCGTAAACTTCCGCATCACCTGGTGGAGAGTTTCAAAAGCACCCTCGATGAAGTGCGTGAAGCGGATGTTTTATTGCATGTGGTGGATATTTCCCATGCGCATTACGAAGACCAATTAAATGTGGTTAACAAAACACTTGCTGAACTTGGGGCCGCTGAGAAACCAACCATTACGGTATTCAACAAAATGGATAAATACGAAGAGCAGGCTTTTGACCAATGGCTGCAACCCGAGGTAAAACAGGAGATATTGAACGATTTGAAGCAACGCTGGCAGAATGAAACGCACGGACATTGTGTATTTGTATCCGCTACGGAACGAAACAATATCGACGGCCTGCGCCAGTCGATTCTGAATGAGGTTCGGGAAATGTACCGGGTCAGGTATCCGTATAAAGCCGAGTTTTTCTATTAGCAGATTATCACCCATCACCATAAACAGGTACGTCATTAAATCACTAAGCGAGTCTTCCTGGTATAAAATAGCGGAGAGTGTTGCAGAAATACACTTTTCGCCCAATGGCCTGGCGATTCGTACGGCGGCCGGGAAAGCAATCACTGTTGGTATATGCAACGGACAACTTATTGCCTGTGCACATAAATGTCCGCATGCGGGGGGAATCCTCGCTGATGGCTACATCGATTCTCTCGGTAACATTGTATGCCCGTTGCATCGGTATAAGTTTGATCCCCGCAATGGCCGCAATGTAAGCGGCGAAGGCTTTTTCCTTAAAACATTCGCTATTGAAGAAAAGGCAGATGGTGTGTACGTTAATATACCAGACCTGTAGAACCCTGTCGACATGAATGCACCGGTTATCAACATTGTGCATAAATGGTTGATTGTGTTGAGAAATGCCACTCTATATTTGCGCCAGTTCATATCAGTTGTTGTGCAGTACAAGTGATATCAATCAATCGTCAATATTCTTTACCAATTACCGCCCCGGCAAAATCCGGACATGCTTCCTTGCAAAACTGCAACCATCCTTATATTATTTCAGCCTTGTGTATTGTAGTGCCTGCAAAACTTGTTGGCTAACCGAGTGGATACAATACCTGATGAAAAACCACTTTTTCGCTTATGGCTTGACGTTCGTCTGACCATAAACCGTCAATCGTGTTACCTGCTTTGCACCATGGCTTCCTGGAGGTCAAATTCCTGGAACTGCGGCGTTGCAAATAATCCCCTGAAGAAATTACTGATTCGTGTTTTGAGTGAGTTGTAGAACCGGTTACGGTTTTTACTGTAACGGGCATGCACGATCCGGAAGCGGATAAGAATTTTTCTGGACTCTTGGCTATTGTCGTCACGGATGACCGACGCCAGCCCATTGGTGAAAAGACGACCGTCGACCCCCTTTCTATAAAATTCAAGACAGGCAGGAAACGATGTTTCTGCAACCTTGCTGAACTCGCCTTTGTAAGCGGTGAAAAACCATACATTGCCCTCCTCATCGGTACGAAGCGGGCTAATGATGTTGTTCGGAAATTGAAGCAGGGAATCAGTTTCGGCCCGGAACATGGCCAGGCTTATTTCACCGATCTTCTTCTGAAGGAAGCGGAGTTTTTTGTCTCTTTTGTGCATGGCTAAGGCAGTATTTAGTGTAAGAGCCCACTTGTTAACAAAATTCGCACCAAGACTTTTGTGAATATGTTAAAATACTAATCTTATCGCTCGATTTCCCCTTTCTGTACTCATCCAGCGATCATCCTGTACAACCTGTCCGCATCATCTTTGTGACATAACTCTGTTCCCGGGTTCATGGTCGCGGCTGTACCGCAGGCTATGCCATAGAGCAAGGCATTCTTTAGACTTTTTTCTCTGGTAAGACTATAAACAATACCTGCTACCATACTGTCGCCGGCCCCTACGGTACTCTTCCTCGGAACATCCGGAGAGCGGGCAATAAAGGCTTCGTCTTTGCTCACAAGCATCGCTCCATCTTTCCCCATCGACACCACCAGTATTTCACAACCGTACTCGTTCAATACATGTCTGGCCGTTTCTTCTACCTTGTCGATACCAAGCCTGTTGGTACCGGCAAGCGAACTGAGCTCACCGAGGTTTGGCTTCAGCATGTAAACACCCTGATGAATGGCTTCTTTCAATGCAGGCCCGGATGTATCAACAACCAACCGTGCATTCTTCGACCGGGCTATGGCCGGCAATTCTTTGAATACACTCAATGGAACACCGGGCGGCATACTTCCACTCACAACCAGGTAATCCATCGCTGGTATATGGGTTACCGCATCCAGGCAGGCTTTCCATTCATGCTCACTGAGTGCATTGGCGGGCATACCAAACCGGTATTGATTGTTGGAAGATTCATCAACGATGATGATGTTCTCCCTCGTTTCATTTTCTGTTTCAATGGTCACCGATTCTACTTCTTCTTTGCGCATCAGGTGATCGAGGAATTTCCCGGAATACCCTCCCGATGGATAAACGGCAATAACCGGAAGGCCCAGCCGCTTGATCACCCTTGCTACATTGATACCACCGCCGCCCGGCTCCAGTGTAGGCGCTGAGCAGTGTAATTTTTTTTCTGCTTCCAGGTACGGAACAGAAGCTGTTTTATCGATGCAGGGACTGAACGTGAGGGTAACTATGGCTGGCATATACGGGCAGATTCGGTAAACAAACCTACACATTTCCGGGCTTGCATCACCTGGGGAATCTGCAATGAACCTACCTGCAATAAAGCATGGGTTCGGTAATGAGCTGGTAACAACGCTTCCAGGCTTCCGCAGTTTCAGCATTCCAGTCTTGCCCCAATCCTTTTTCCAGGGTCCACAGCAAGGCGTTGCCGACCAGGGTATAATGAGCGGGCCGTACGCCATACCCCATGTGCCGCCGCGACATATCTTCAATTTCCTGCTCCAGCATCGACGGGTTATCCAGTTGTAAGATCATTTTGTTCAGCATGTCGACCAGCTTGCCATACTGCGGCTGCATGTCTTTGGGAAACAGTTTGCGTAATCGAGGAGTATCCGAAAACAGCTTGGCGTAAAAGATATCGGCGAGCAGTACGGGATTGATTCCACGCAGCGACCGCCAGGATCGCCTGATCAACTGTATTTGCTGCGCCGTTAATTCCGTGTACTTGCTTTCCATTTTATAGCATTCCTGTTGCCTGCAGGGCAGGGTTATTCAAAATTGTAATTGATTTCATTCCAGTAGCCGTTCATAGGGTAATCGATCCGTTCTTTTTTCAGAAATCCGCTTCCATCTAATTCGTAGGTATGGTCGGCCCTGAAACTGGTGCTGCCATCTTCATTCTTTACATGATAAACCGCAATAAGGTTCCTGCTTGTTTTCCCGAACAAATTGCCCGGGAAATAACCGGCGTGTGTGTAGTTGTGTGTATTGCGTGTACCATCCAGGTAGCTGTACGTGGCGGTATATGTTTTTCCGCTGGCTGCATTGGTTTGCTTGTGGCCGGTGATGTTTCCATTGATCAGCGTATACTGAACCGAGAAACCGCTGCCCGATACCGGTACGTATGCATAGCCGGTTATATAGTCATCGGCATTGTAAAAATAGGCGTAGGTTCCGTAGAGCACTCCATCCGGATATTTGATCTCTACTTTCGTAACCAGCCCCTTGCTGTTCAGTTCGCAATCATATTTCATTTCGATCGTACCGCTTTGGGTATTGGTTTTTGAAACGAACAGCTTTCCCGCTGTATGGTAATCGAACAGGAACAGGAAACTTTGCGTACGCCATTCTTTCAGTTTGCCTTCTGAATCGTATACAAAGTAGTCGAGTTCTGTACTTCCATCCGAATTCAGCTGGCTGGCCTGCTTCATCTTTTTTTCTGACTGTACGGGTTGTGACTGACTGGCAATAATGGAATCTTCTTTTTTACAGGATACAAGGATAACGGCTCCTGCAAACATCAACGCGAATATTTTTTTCATGGTTTTATTTTTTACAGGGCAAAGATGATATCCCGTCGCCCGGCTTAAAAATATTACCCGGCGAAGCGCTTATCCGCCCAATGAGGTGTGCAGAAATTGAAATAAACCGTTCCGGTTCTTAGTCTTTTAAGGAGGGAAGAACCAGTTTCCCGTTTCCGGTATTAATGATGCAGAGCGCATCTTTACCGATGAACGGGCTGAACGCGTAGTCTTTATTGGTGGTAACAATGCAGTAGTTGCCTGTAAAAATGCAGTCGGCAATTTTTGTGCTTACCGGGCTTTTGGTTTCCCAAACTTTCCGGTTGGCGGTGTCGATACGGGTGAATACCGCCCTGGAATTATTTCCCAGTACATCCTGCTGGATCACCAGGAAGCCATCCGGATTTGCAAGCTGTATGACCTTGTCCTGGTAGCTGTCTTTCGCAAAGCAGGGGTTGAGATACGTGGCTTCGCCGGTTCGTTGTACACCATCATAGGAGAAGATCCTGTGCGAGCCGAACACCCGGGTTGTATAGGTTGCCGTGAATAGTTTCATCCGGTACGATACTTCGTGCAAGCTGTAGCTACCGGGGCTTGAATTCCTGGCTTCCATGCTGTCTTTGGCAAAAATGAACATCTTGCCATGCATACTATCACTCCGAACCCCATAATCATCCTGGTGAAAGATGCGGCTTGTACTTGCTGGTTTAATGCTTTTTTCTTCCGGTAAATCCGTCTTGTGAATAATTTCCAGCCGGGATAATGTTAACCGGTATTCTTCGCCGCTGTTGGAGAAAAAATCGATATACCCATTTTCAACGGCCGGCCGGATCAAGCGTTCTTCATACGGGAAGATATCCGGGTTGATTTTACCCGCTGCCGCGATCTTTTCTTCGTTGTACTTTTCATCCAGGCTGCCTACCTCGTAAGCCCTGAGTTGATCCGTATGCAGCCAGATATATCCTTCGTAGGCGCCATAGCATGCTACCGAACGGTTGTTAAGTTCGGAGGCCTTGACCAGTTTTTTCTTCTTCAGCAATTTCCCCGTTTCGGTATCGTATTGTTTGAGCCAGTAGCTGGTGCTGTACGTGGTTCTGCGATAGCCCCCATTCTGCGAATACGTGGTGGCTTCGTTTTCGGCGACCACCACTACCAGCAGCCGTCCATCGGCGCTTACAACCGGTACGCCGGTTACTCCGTAATTGTTGTGTTTTTGCAGGCAACCCCGCAGCAGGAAAACAAAGCCGGCTATAAAGCCGAGGATGATCAACAGAGGCAGTAGTATGATCTTTCTGTTCAGCATGGGGTTAAGTTACATAATTATGCCATTCGCTTTTTATCCGGTTACCTGTCCATCCACTTCTTGAAAACGGGCGCTTTTTCCCGGCTCATATCGATCCCGAACGTATGATTGGGTTCTTTCAGGCGGATGATGAGCTTGGAATTCTCCACCGGCTTCACCGACTGCACGGCGTCGATATTGATGATGTATTGCCGGTTTGCCCGGTAAAACTGACCGGGATCGAGCAGTTCCTCCACCTCATCGAGCGTATTGATATCCACCGTGTACCGCTCGCCATTGAAGAGATAGATGTAGTTGAGCACTTCCTTCGAAAAACAGGCAA
>WBZX01001287.1_pt1 | contig 19143 bp, 24 predicted proteins | sample 5204211 | NCBI WGS metagenome assembly WBZX01 (sample SAMN12344362, study PRJNA552823) | activated sludge metagenome | biome: Activated sludge suspended growth; feature: Nitrification reactor; material: Wastewater; isolation source: activated sludge from nitrification reactor of wastewater... | reverse complement strand
CAGACGGCGCGGGCCAGTTCGATGCCGCGCTCTTCCAGCGTGTCGCGGATGATGTCGAGCGGCTGGCGGCGATCGAGGACGATCGACGCGGCGCTGCGCAACCGCGAGCGCAGCTCGTCGGCGTTGCCGTGGAAGCCCAGCATCGGCGCGCACGGCTCCTGCGCGGCATCGATGCGCGACGCTTCGCAGGCCGCGCCTTCGGCGTCGAGCACGTCGTGCCTGGCCAGCGCGACGGTGAAGAACTCCAGGGTCTCGTGCCCGTCGGCCGCGTCGAACAGGATGCTGGTCCCGTTCACCAGCGCGACGGCCGGCACCAGCATGCCGTCGACGAAGAGGGCATGCGCCGCCGTGACGACGAGGTCGCGCGACGGGGCGTTCTCGCCGAGCGCGCCGGCCTTCACCCGCACCGGACGCGACGCGCCGGCCCAGCTTCCGTTCGGGCCGGTCCGCTCCAGCGTGAAGCTCGTGATGGTCTGGATCGGCGACGAGCCGCCGAAACGGGTCGCCACCCGGTCGCCGGCGGCGAGGGTCTCGACCAGCCGGTAGCCGTCCGCTGTCTTGATCCGTGTGCCGCGCGCAAAGCACTGGCCGGCGGGCGGGTTCAGGGCACCCCCGGCCGATGCCTGCTTCGCGGTGGCCGCCGTGGCGGCAACGGCGCCGGCGGTGAGAGAGATGGCTTTGAAAAAGCTGCGGCGCGAACGTGCGAGCTTCTGCTGGCTGCTGTCAGTCATTTGTCTGCTATTCCCACTTTACCCATGCCGCTTTTGCCATACGGAGCAGGAAAATTCCGCACAAATACAAGGCGCAGGATGACACATTCGTGCTGCACAGACACTGAACCGGCGCGGCCCCGCCGGACCCCGCTCGGCCCCGTTCGACCCCGCGCGGCCTTCACTCCGTGTGAGACGGCGCGGCCCGGAACGTCTTCACCATGAACACCCGGGGATGCGGGTCGAGCCCGTGGTCGGCCGGGCCGCGGCGCACGATCTCGAAGCCGTGCCGTTCGTAGAGGCGAATGTTGGCCACGGCCATCTCGGCGGTGATGAGCGACAGGCCGCCGAGGCCCTGCGCCCGCGCCAGCTCGTCGATCCGCTGCAGCATCCAGCTTCCGACGCCGGTTCCCTGCTGCGCCGGATCGACGGCGATCTGGTCGATGTAGAGGTCGTTCGCCTGCGGCTTCGTCCGCGCGGCGCCGACGATGCGCCCGCCCTCCACCGCGACATGGACGTCGCCGCGCTCGATCTCCGCCACGAAGTGCTTCCACCTCCCGGCATATTCGGGTGTTCCTTCGGCAGGCCACTCGCGTCCCAGGGCGCGGACATAGGGCGCGAAGGCGTCGCCTATGAGGCGCGCGACCTCCTTGCTCTCCGAAAGCGTCGCCGTCCTGAAGATCGGTGCCATGCACGCGAGACTAGCAGACGCCGCCTCAATAGAGGCTGACCTTGTAGCTGGCGATGAGGCGCAGTTCCTCGGTCGTGGCGAAGGTGCCGCCCTGCCAGACCGAGTTGGTGGCGTAGCGGGCGCGGAACCACAGGCCGTGGAACGGCTTCCACTCGGGCCGCCATTCGAGGGTGAAGTCCCATTCGGTCTCGACCAGCGGCAGGCCGGCGGCGGGGGCCGCGGTCCAGCCGTTGAAATAGAACACCGACGCCGCCACGCCCGGCAGGCCGAGATGCTTGAAGACGTAGGACGCGCCCACCATCGCGGCCTGTTCGCCGGCGCGCTGGAAGTTCTGGATCTGGGCATCGGTATAGAAGGGGCTGGCGCTCCACGGCGTCTGGATGGCGAAGCCCGGATCGACGACCGAATAGCCGAGCGTCAGGATCGCGGTGTCGTAGCCCAGCTCGACCTTGGCGCCGAGCTGGCTGGTGGCGAAATAGGTGCCGCCGTTCAGCAGGTTCCGGCCGACGCTGTTCTGGGCCGCGAACTGCACGGCGCCGAGGAGATGGACATCCGGCGCCGGGCTGAGGCCGTACTTCGCCTCGGTGTAGAAGATGTTGATCGTGTCCTGGGTGTAATACTCGATGGCGCCGATCGAAGCCTTGCCCCAGGTCAGCCGGCCGCCCAGCACCGCCGTGCCGTAATCGGCGTTGGCGCCGGCGGCGCGCGCCATGCCCTGGAAGTCGATGGCGTCCTGCGGCTTGATCGCGCCGATCCAGCCGCCGCCATAGTAGAAGCTCGGCCTGCCGCTGTCGGGATCTCCGAACGTGCCGATCAGCGAGTAGCCGTAGAAGGTGTTGGGCGACATGCGGTTGTCGTGCGGCCCGAGGAACGGCGTGTCGTAATAGTAGCGGCCGGCGGTGGCGTAGTGGTTCTCGAACAGCCGCGCGCGGGCATAGAGCTGGCCCAGCGCCGCATAGCCCTGCTGGTTGTCGAGCAGCAGCCCGGTGTTGCCGTACGCCGACGGCGCATAGACCGGCAGCGAGGTGTAGAGCACGGCGCCCAGCGACAGCACGTCGAACAGCCGGCCGGTCTCGACGGAGATCGAGCCGCCCGCCGCCCAGGCTTCCTTGAGCGGCACGGCGGCCGGCCCGCCCGTGGTCTCGTTGCGGTAGTAGGTGCGGAAGTCGAGATCGAACTTCGAGTCGCGCAGGAAGGCGGGCTGGTCCTTCATCTGCTCGCGCAGATGCGGGAACAGGGTGAGGGGCGGCTGCTTGGGCAGGGTGAAGCTGCGCTCGATGGCGGTGAGGCTCTCGGCCGGCGTGGCGGGAATCGGCCGCTCCTGCTTGGCGCTCTGCGCGGCCGCTTCCCCGGCAGCGGCGGCGGCGAGCGCGACTGCCGCGAGCATCGCCCCGGCAGAAGAGGCGGCAGAAGAAGAGGAGGGTCGCCAAGCCACCGTCGCTCCTGTCTGCTGATCGGGCCTGCCTGCTTTTTGCCAGAGCGGCGAGGCCAGTGTCGAGACGGCGTGTCGAGATGGCGGTGTCTAGCGCGGCGCGCCGGCGACTTCGCGGTCGATCATGCTGGCAACCTCGTCGATCGCATCGAGCAGCATCCGCTCGTCGCGCTGCGCCCTCGCGACGACGGCCATGTGTTCGAGGCGGTGTCGGCCGACATGGCCGGCTGCGCATGCTCGACCTCGGCCACAACAGGCTGGAAGCGTTGCCGGAGAGGCTCGGCCGTCTCGGTACTCCGGCCGCCCGGCGATCCCGCGGAATTCACGTCAAGAGAAGACTGAAACGCCGGGCCGGCAATTCGTTTCTCTGTCGGGAACCGCCGCACGCCTTTAGCGTTGCGGGCCATGTCCGCCCGCCGCCTGCGGACGTGGCTGCAGCGGACGTGGCTGCAGGAGAATGCGCCGGATATCGCGGAGCTGCAGAACCATCTCGACGCCAACACGGCGGAGCGCGTCTACTGGCATCACGGCTATCTCGTCGCGCTGATCGACGTGCGCAACCTGCTGAAGGGCCGCAAGGACCGGCCGCACTAGACGCCGGCCGTCTGGAAGCCGGCCCTCTAGAAGCCGGCCGCCTCCTGCGAGAAATGGCGCGGCGGGTCGAAGACGGTGCAGCCCGGACACTTCCAGTCGGCGTTGCGCGGCCGCACCGGATGGGCGGCGTTCTCGCGCGGTTCGTAGTAGTGGTAGAGCTTGCACTCCGCCTGGAAGGCCGCCAGCGGCGAATCGGCGTAGCTGTAGACGAAGTGCGAATGCCGGCCGACATGCTGCTTCAGGCGGGCGCGCAGGTTGACGTCGGACCTTCCCACGAGCCGGACGTACACGCCGCCGTTCACCCCGTTGGGGCCGAGGATGTAGACGCCCGCGCCCCCTTCCGTAATTATCGCGTCGATCCTCTGATCGCTCAACTCAATGCTTCCACTGAGCGTCGGGATGACCATGTCAATTCCCTCCGTCCTGGTTGTCCAAATATCTCCGGAGGAATGTGCTCGGATACAGGCACATTCGTGACATTTTCCGAGAGTACCCAGAAATGGTGCATCCGTTTTTCGAGATGCGACGCGAAGAGGGCGGCCGCCGGCACGTATGGATCGGCAACGGGCCGCAATGCCTGTTGGAAGCGGGCGGATCACGACCCCCTGCAGCTTTACCCCGTGGAGGGCACTCGCTAGCGTGGCCGTCTGTCCTCCGGGAGTTCGACATGCAGCTCAGGGTCCTGATGGGAGACATGGGGCGGACGCGCGTACCGTGCCGACTGCCGGGCGCGGTCATCCTCGACGGGTCGGTGGGCTACACCGGCACCAACCGCAAGGAAGACGTGCTGGCCATCCAGGAATCGCTGAACGCCGTCGTGGCCGCGCTGGGCGGGCCGGGCGAGCCTTTGAAGGAGGACGGCATCGCGGGGCCGCGCACGCAGAACGCCATCCTGCGCTTCCAGCAGCACTGGGTTCCCTATCGCGACAGCAAGATCGAGCCCGACAAGGCGACCCTGCGGGCGCTGAACCGGGCGGTGGGCGCATCGCTGACGGCGGCGATTCCCGACTCGACCGCCGCCGCCGCCGCCGCCGCCGCCGCCGGCCCCACCTTCGTGGGCGCACCGAAGCCCGCCAAGCCGCCGGTCCTGAGCGACGCCGACAAGGAGGCGATCCAGCGCGCCGCGACCCGCCACACCACGGTGCGCACCGTGCTGCTGCCGGCCTGCTACCAGGCGGCGTTGAGCGCGGTCCGGGTCGCTACACGCGCGACGGCCTATGCCGAGCGGCTGCCGTCGCCCAAGGTCGCGCGCGAGGATCCCGACCGGCTGAAGTTCCTGCTGGTCGCCAAGCACTTCAAGCTGCACGAGAAGGACGCCGGCCACGCGCGCGCGGGCGCCCGGAAGGTCGAGACGATGATCCGGCGCATGTGCATCGCGCTGGTCAACCGCGTCGGCAAGCCGATCCCGGGCGTGCCGCCGGCCGACGACATCTTCGTCTCGCTGTGGCGCACGCCGCGCGCCGTCGCCAACCATCCCGGCTATACCTGGCTCGGCGGGCTGGCGGAGCGGCATCGCATGCTGGGCACGCTCCACGGCGGCGAGGTGCCGGGCAAGCTCTCGCCCGACTATGCCGACCGTATCTATCTCACGCCCGACTTCGACAAGTCGCACGACGACTACCGCTCGCACGTGCTGATCCACGAGCTGGCGCATTTCGTCGGCGACATGCAGGGCGGCTGGACGCTCGACGATCTCGGCTACACCTACGAGGCACGCTACCGGAACAACAATTCCAACCAGCGCCTGCACAACGCCGACGCCTTCGCCTCGCTGGTCCGCGAGGCGCATTTCGGCACGGCGCTTGCGGCCAAGGGCGCCCAGATCGCCGCCAACCTGTTCGGCAAGGGTCCCAACGTCCACGTCGCCGAGACGCCGGTCCTCCCGCCGTTCCCCAGCGGCACCAAGGACCCCTTCGCCTATCCGTCGGGCGGCGCCTGACCCCTCCGCCCCGTATGACGGGGCACCTCCCCATCTGAATGGGGAGGTGCCGCATCTGATGCGGCGGAGGGGTCATAAGCGGCGACGGCTCCCTGACCGCTCCGTCCGCGCGGACGTGGACACCTCCCCATTTGAATGGGGCGGTCGTGACTTGTCTTGCTGCGCTGGCGTGTGGGCTTCGCACGATCGTCGACGGTCGCGGACTGCAGCGGCAGGCGAGACTCTCGTTCCTGCAGGTTGACCGCGCGGTCGCGTGTCCGTCAGATCGACGGAGAGGACGCGCGCGTAGAGGAGAGTCCGCATGGGTCTGAACCCGAACGGAGACTGCGTATCGCCGAAGGACCTGTGGTCCAATCCCGTGGAGCAGCAGCAGATGGAGCGCGAGATCGAGCGCGTCATCGTCGGCCACTTCCGCACCCAGCCCGCCGCGGCCGGCGCCATCGACATCTTCGTCGATCCCGGCTCGAACGGCCCGGCCACCGTCACCGACTGGCTGTCGCGCAACTCCTTCGGCCGGGTCGTCAACAGGAAGCAGATGATGGACGGCTATCAGCAGGGCAAATACGCCGTGCCCGACATCATCACCAACCGCGGCGCCTTCGCGAAGAGCGAGTTCTACGAGATCAAGGCCAAGTCGGCGGAGAACGACGGCGTGGCGCAGGTCGCGCGCTTCACGCAGCTCACGGCGGATTTCAACCTGCTGTTCTTTCCCGGCACCGACTACGACCCCAACATGTCGGTGCCGTTCGGCGCGCCCATCGTGTTCGCGGGCGACACCTACGACATCCAGCTCAAATGGTTCCGCCACGGGCTCGGGCTGATCCTTTACGAGCTTTGCTACAAGCGACGACAGAAGCAGAAACAGGAAATCCGCGTGCCGTTCCTGGAAACGGCGTTCCTGTTGTTCCTGGGAATCATCCTGCTCATCATGACGCAGGGCAAAGGGCTGCGCGGACTGTCGCCGCAGGGCGCAGGCGGCGGCCTGTTCGGCCCGCCCGAAGGGCCATCGGCATGAGGAGGGCGACATGAGCAGATTGACCCGGCCGGTCGGTCAGGCGGTGAAGAGCCATCCGCCCGACGCCAAGTACGTGCAGCTCCTGCTCAACGACTGGCGGCAGTCGCTGAAGGTCGAGACGCTGCTGGTGGTCGACGGCATCGTCGGCCCGCTCACCAACGCCGCCATCCGCGAGTTCCAGAAGGCCGTCACCGGCGTGGTCGACGGCCGTGTCGACTGTAACGGGCCGACGATCAGGCATCTCGAATTCCTGCACATCGCCCACATCGACCGGCAGGCCGTCACGGTCGAGCATTACGGCATCATCTCGATGACGCCGCCGCCGCTCGGCCCCGTGACCCTGCCGCAACAGGCCGTGCGCTACCTCACGGCCCTGCGCGGGAGTTTCGGGTAAATGATCAAGGTTGCGGGTGGGGTTGAACTGCGACCGCTCGGCAGTTGGGGGCGATCTTCAGACCTTCGGCAGCGGCGGGAATAATATTGGAATAGTCCACATTGATTTTGCCAGTCATGGGCCTATAGTGACGCGTAGCAGCAATTTTATAGCGGTCTCATTGTATGGCTTTTCGTCCAAAGGCACTAGCCGAGAAGGAACTGGCCGAGGTCTTTCAATTGTTCGTTGATGCCGTTACGGACGGCCATCGTCGTTTCTGGAAGATACCTAAGGTCCATGCCTTCGACTCCGGTACGAGATCGCGGATGATTCGTGATCTCGTGGTCGACGAGTTGCGGCGTCTCCTCGATGGCCGGCCAAAGATTCACATTTTGGACGAAAACCAGACCGCGCTGTTCTGCATAGGCCAGAACTGGACCGTTCAAGTTCACAAGCTCGACGCGGCCAACCAGATCGCCAGGAATTTTAACCAAACGTCCATGGACCTCCGGCGCAATGTCGTGCCGGAGTTGACGCTCCCCGGTGTGCCGCCCAAGGCGACGGTTCTTTTTCTCGGCTATGTGGAGAATCTCAGTGATCCGAAGTGTCCTGAGATTCGTCTGTGCTGCCCGGGCGAAGTTGATGACGAGACGTGGGTGATCCAGCTGGGAAGCGCTTTGCCCGAGCAGCCCAAGGATATCACTCCGGATATGCCGCGCAGCGACCCGAACGAGGGCACGCGGGTGGTTGCCAAAAGCCAGTCTGCTGACCGGAAGCGTAACAACAAGTAGTCGGTGAGCGTCATGGGTTCGTTCAATGCCGCCATGATGGCAGTGGCTCGGCAGATGCGGGGATTCTCGCAAACCGAGTTGGCAAAGGTTTTGAGGATTTCACAGAGCAAGATATCGAAGATAGAAGCGGGCATCGTCGTTCCGGACGATGACCTTATCCAAGTAATGGGCCAAGCACTGCAGTTCAGGCCGCATTTCTTCACGAAGGAAGGTCAAGTCCGAGCGCCACAGGCCAGTTATCATCGCAAGAGGAAAAAGCTGTCTGCTACTGAATGGGACAGGATCAATGCGAAGGCTGAACTTTATCGTTTTTCGATAGAGACCCTTCTGCGGTCAGTGGATCTTGTTCCGACGAGGGTGGGGCCTCCTGCGATTGACCCCGATCAATATGATGGAAATGTTGATCGGATTGCTTCGGCGGTCCGCCAAGCTTGGATGCTTCCGCGCGGCCCTGTTGCTGACGTAGTGAAGACCATCGAAGATGCTGGCGTGCTAATCGTGCCCTTCGATTTTGGTTCCGATCTTATCGATGCGTTTTGCCAGCATGGCGTTGATCGAGTTCCACCACTGATCTTTCTCAACTCACGCGTCAGGTCTAAGGATCGACTCCGTTATTCCCTGTTGCACGAGATCGGCCATCTCTGCATGCACTCGATTCCCAATCCTGAACAGGAAAACCAAGCGAACCAGTTTGCCGCCGCCTTCCTGATGCCCGCGGACGATATCCGACATGAACTATACAGCATGTCACTGGAGAGGCTCATGGTGTTGAAGACGCACTGGAAGGCCTCAATGCAGGCGATCTTGATTCGTGCACGTGATCTCAAGCGGATGAGCGACCGCAGCTACCGCTACTATCAAATCGAACTCAGTAAGCGAGGATGGCGAAGTGCCGAGCCCATTGAAATTGATAGCGTTGAAGAACCGAGGTTGTTTCGGAATCTCTTGAGAAGCCATACCGGCGAACTTGGCTACTCCTCAGAAGAACTGGCCGACATCTTCGGTATATACCTAGAGGATATGCCCGAAATTGCTGTGCAAGATCGGCCGAAATTGCGGCTGGTAACGAGCTGACTAACTGGCTTGACGCGTCAGCAATTCGCCGCCGATTTTGCTGCCCTACGTAAGGAACTGCAGCCAAGAACAAAGGGCAGGGACGTGGCGTCCTACACGCAGTCGGCAATGACAGTGACGACCCGCGACGGCCGCACGCTTGCCTGTCTCGAAGTGGGCGATCCGGCGGGGCCGCTCGTCCTTCACAATCATGGCGGACCGAGCAGCCGGCTCGAAGCGCGGCTGTTTGCGGAGGTGGCGGCGAAGAACGGGCTGCGGCTGGTCTGCGTCGACCGGCCGGGCATCGGACGGTCCACGCACCAGAAGGAACGCAGCTACGCGGGCTGGGCCGACGATCTCGTGGCGATTGCCGATGCGTCGGGCGCGCGCACGTTCGGCGTGACCGGCTGGTCGGAGGGCGGGCCGTGGGCGCTGGCGGCCGCGGCCCATGTCGATCCCGCCCGGCTTCGTCATGTCAGCAGCATCGCCGGCGGCAGCTACGGCGCGTTCGGCGACAACTGGGCCGCGGACCGTCTCTCCAAGGCCGATGCGTTCGGCGGCGCGCTGGCTTTGCGCTTCACGCCGGGCTTTCGGCTGATGTACGCAGCGCTTGGCCTCACTGCGACGCGCTTCCCCAGGAGCTTCGTCAATCAGGTGCGCAAGGCGGTGAACGAGTACGACCGCGCGATACTGCGCCGGCCCGATGTCGAGGCGGCCTTTGCCGAGATGGCGGCGGAGTGCTTCGCGCAGGGTAGCGACGGGCTGGTGCGCGACAGCCTGCTTCTCTACCGGCGCTGGGCCTTCGACGTGACGAAGATCGAGCGCCGCGTCCATTTCTGGCAGGGCACCGACGACCGTCTCGTCGCGGCGTCGATCAACCGGACGGTGGCCGACCGGATGCCGGGCGCGGTGTGGCATCCGGTCGAGGGCGCCGGCCATTTCGTGGCCGTCGGTTCGGCCGACGAGATCTTCGCCGTCGCGGCCGGAGAGCTGCGTGTGTGAGCACGCGGCGCACGCGTGACCCCTCCGTCGTCGTAGGACGACGACACCTCCCCCGCTGACGGGGGAGGAATCATGACCTCCCCATTCAAATGGGGAGGTGCCGCATCTGATGCGGCGGAGGGGTCATAAGCGGCGACGGCTCCCTGACCGCTCCGTCGCTGTAAGACAGCGACACCTCCCCATCTGAATGGGGAGAGGGCGTCAGATCTTGCGGGCGGAGACGAGCAGCATCATCGGGCGTTCGAGTTCTTCGGCCAGCCCGGGGTTCTGCGCGATCTGCCCGGGCGTGGGCGCGAACTCCTCGATGCGCCGCAGCGCGAAGCCCGCGCCGATCAGCGTGTTGATCGTGGTGGCAATCGTCCGGTGATGCTTCAGCACGCCCCTGGCGAACCAGTCGGTGCGGCGCTCGCCTTCGCGCGCGTAGCCGTTGACCGGCCAGGTCTTGCGGCCGTCCTCGTCCGTGGTCCACTGCGGATGCGCGGCGGCCATGTAGATCGGATGCTCGACCGTGAACACCAGATCGCCGCCCGGCGTCAGGGCGGCATGGATCGTGGCGATCAGCCGCGCGAAGTCCGGCACGTAGTGGAAGGCGAGCGCGCTGTAGACCAGATCGAACGCCGCCGCCGGCAGGTCGAGCGTATCCAGATCGGCGATGCGGTACTCGATGGCGGCGTCCTGCGTGCCGGCCCGCGCGCGCTCGATCATGTTGCGCGACAGGTCGAGGCCGAGGACCGAGGCCGCGCCATGCGCGCGAAACCAGCGCGACGCCCAGCCGAAGCCGCAGCCGAGATCGGCCACGCGTCTGCCGGTCGGGTCGGGCAGCAGGGCCCTGATGGCCGGCCATTCCGGCGCACCGTCGAGGCCCTCCACCTGGCGGGGAAGGCGGCTGTAGCCGGCGAAGAAGTCGGGATTGTCGTAGATGTTCTGTGCCATGGTCGTCTCCAGAAGAAGAATGGGGGGACGAGGCACGTCTTCCACGCCGGACAGCCTCGTCCCCGAGGGGCGAGGCCGAGACAGACGATCGGCGTGGCCAATCGGTGTGGCTAGTTCGCTCGATCCGCTTCCCGGCATCCCGCCAAGGGGATACCGGCCGGCCGGGCAACGATGTGGGTGTCCTTCTCGATCATGCGGGTTGTATGAAACAGGCCGCCGCATCGGTCAAACATCGGTGGGCCGGAGAGAAACCTTGCAGGATTGCGGCGAGCGGCTACACGTCGGAGGCGTTCGCTGTTCATCCGTACTCATCGGTCAAGGAGGACCGTTCGATGTCCATCGTCGCTCACGATTCCGTTTCCGCCGTTCCCACCAACACCGCCGCCGCCGCCGCCACGCCGAGCTGGATGATGCGCGGCAAGGCGGCCCACGACGCCTATGCGCGCGAGGCGGCGGAGCAGGAGGTGCGTCGCGAGGCGCAGCGCCGCCTGCATCGCTTTCGCATCGACGTGAACGAGCCGGCGCGCATCACCTTCCTCGACGGCGCGCTCGACGAGGATGGATTGCTCGCGGTGCCCAGCCTCTACGAGCACTCGGTGCAGCTCGCCGGGCGCTGGGCGACGTTCGTCTGTGTGGGCGGTGGTGCGGAGCCGTGCCCGATCTGCGACAGCGGCCGGCCGCCGGCACTGGTGGCGGCGTTCACGGTGATCGACCACCGGCCCTACACGATCCGCCGCGGGCCGCGCGCGGGCACGGTCGTGGTGGATCAGCGCAAGCTCTTCGTCGCCAAGAAGGGCACGCTCGCCAGGCTGCAGGTGAAGGCGACGGCGCTGAAGGGAATCGACGGCGTGACCATGGCGGTGACGCGGCTCGACACCGGCGACGGCCTCTCGCCCGGCGTCGGCACCGAGTTCGATGTCGTCGAACGCACGCCGCTCGACGTGCTGGCGGAGAAGTACGCCGCCGACGGCGTGCCCGCCGTTCCCGCGGACTACGAGCAGGAGTTTCCCTATCTGCCGGCGTCGCGCCTGCGAGCGCTGGGGCTGGGCCGCGCGCCCGCGGCGTCTCCGGCCTACGGCATCGCCCCGCGCACGTTCGACGTCGCCGCCCTCGCGGAGCGCATGTGAGCCCGCCCGCCACCGCGCTCAACCCTCCTCCCCCGTCAGCGGGGGAGGTGCCTCGTCATACGAGGCGGAGGGGTCATGGGCGGCAGACGTTGCATGACCCCTCCGCCCCTGAAGACAGGGGCACCTCCCCATCTGAATGGGGAGGAGGTTCGCCTCCCCCGTCGGCGGGGGAGGTGCCTCGTCATACGAGGCGGAGGGGTCATGAGCGGTAGACGTTGCATGACCCCTCCGCCCCTGAAGACAGGGGCACCTCCCCATCTGAATGGGGAGGAGGTTCGCCTTCAGATGAAGGGGGAGGCGCATGAACGATGAGTGGAGCACGGCGCTCGATCCGCTGGTGCATCGCCTCGTGGCCGAGATCGAGGGGCGCAGGCGCACGCGCGAGGGCGTGTCGCTCGAAGCCGGGCTCGGCAAGGACACGATCGGCTCGTGGGCGCGCGGCCAGCGCACGCCCAACATCGGCAACCTGCGCGCCGCGCTGCAGACGATGGGCCTTGCAATCGATTGCACACCGCTCGATTGCATGCCTCGCGACGGCGCACCTCGCCACAGCACGTCTCGCGACAGCACTGCAGGCCCGGAATCCTCCTTAAGCGGGATTCCTTGCGAATCGGAAGAAACGTTGCAGAAGTAGAGTTCTGGCTGAGACCAAGGAGGGTCGCTGGACATGCCTGTCATCATCGTACGGCGCGGAATTGCGCCACCGCCGTCCCCCGTCGCGAAGGAGAGCGAAGGCAGCGCGGGCCGCAACGGCGCGGAATACAAGCGCCGTTCCGCCGAGCTGATCGCCAACCGCCTGCTGCTGGCGAAGCTTTCGCGCCAGCCGCGCCTCACGCCCGAGGAGGAACGCGACGCCATCCGCCGCTTCAAGGCGACGCGCGGGATCACGCGCTATCCCGCGGCCTTCGCCGCACCGACACAAGCCTTCCTCCGCTAGGGGCCGCACCATGCACCTCGCAACCAGGACCCATGTGCCGGATCTTCACGCTCGGGGGCCGCGCGCGCTGAAGGGCGACGTGCTGGCGCCCGATCCGCTGACCTGCGCCGCGCACGAGATCGAAAACGTCGGCGAAGCCGAGGCGCACCGGCTGGCGGCGGCGATTGCCGAGACCGGCGACTTCGATGCGTTCCGCCTCGGCGGGCTGCTGGCGCGCATCCATCGCGAGCGCTGGTACATCGGCGCGGGCTATCCCGACTTCCGCAGCTATGTCGAGGCGCGGCACGGCTTCAAGCTGCGCAAGGCGCTCTATCTCGCCTCGATCTACGAGAGCGTGATCGACCTCGGCCTCACCTGGCAGGAGCTGCGGCCGGTCGGCTGGTCGAAGCTCAAGGAGCTGGTGGGCGTCGTCGACCGCGACAACGCGCAGGCCTGGCTGGCCACCGCCGCGTCGGACGGCATGACGGTGCTGAAGCTGCAGGCGCTGGTGCAGGCGGCGAAGGGCGGCGCCGCGAAGGGCGTCGAAGCGAAGCGCAGCGGTGCGAGAGAAGGCAGCGAAGCAAAGAGCGGGGCGGCAGCGAACCGCGTCGCGGCAGCGGCCTCGACGGAAACGGCCGGCGCCGCGACCTTTTCCGCAGCGATTTCCGACGCGCAGTTCAAGGCGCACATGGCGGCCATCGGCTGGGAGGCCACGCTGGCGGTGTTCGAGCAGAACTTCCCCGACCTCGTGCTGACGGTGGAGGAGAGCTAGGCGGGGAGAGCTGATCTGCAAAAAAGGGAAGCGCGCAGGATTCGCGTTTCACCGGCGGTGCATCGGATGATCGCCGCACGGTTTCGGTAGAGAGGTTTGGGGAAAGGGTTTCGGTGACCGGGGAAGGTCGCTGCGACGGGAAGCCGGGCCAGCCAAGGAGGGCTGAACGACCAAGGAGGGTCTGCCCGGCGACCTGTTGCGCATGAAGGGCCGCACACGAAAGAGGGAAAGCACATGAGCCAGAAGAAGATCCGTCTCGCCGTCGACCTCACCGTCGAGCCGCACGATGCGGGCCTCGACACCTTGAAGCAACGTCTGCTCGCGCTGGTCCCCGCCGCGCGCACCGCCGGCACGCTCACCGCCGACACGCCGGCGGAGATCGTCGACTGCAACGCGGTGTGTGTGGAGTACGGGTGAGGGGATGTGACTTGAGAGGCCCTGCTATTTCCCTCTGAACTTCTCGGCGGCGATTCTCATGGCTGCCGTGAGGTAGCCGACCGTTGTCGAAGGCGGATGGAAGGGCTGGCTGTCTTTCTCTCTCGCCTGGAGCTGTTTGGTCGCCCGGCGTTCCGCTTCTTCGATCTTGTCCAGCAGCGGGGCGCAATCGACCTGCTTGCCCTTCGATCTCCTGTACTCCTTGCATAGCGTCTGGAGGTGCCGCTGCACGTCCGTGTTTGTGCCGGGCCTGTCGTAGTGCTCGTAGTGAAGAATGAGCCATAGCTCGAAGCAGGGGTTGGAACGCGCGACCCGCACGCCTTCTACTTCGCAAAGCTTCATGGCCTTGTCGAAGTGAGGATGGGTGTCGCGATCCACGACGATCCATATCTCGTCGTCGCTCTCGTGCGAATTTCCCCGCTTGAGCTGCGCCTTTCGCGCCTCGACGGCCCGAGTCGCCAGAGTCATCGGCACGGCGCCGGCGGCGACGATGTTGACCTCGATCAGCGCATCCTTGTGATGCATCCTGATGGCCTCGAAATAACCCGGCTCCGTCTTCGACCCCTCGCAGAAGAGTGTAAACCGGCGGCGAGGCTCCCGCATCGCCGGACGGCGCTTCAGCGAATCGCGACGGGCCATGCGCTGTCGTCTCTACGGTCGGAGCGGAACCGCGCCGTAGCGGCCTTCGAGATAGCCCTTTTCGATATTGTCCTCTTTGCGCGTTCTGATGTCGGTGAGGGGATAGAGGTGCGACGCGCCGAACTCGTCCTTCGATACGAACCACACTTGGTCGCGCCGCAGCGACGGCGCGTTCATCAAGTTCGTGTCGTGGGTCGTGGCGATCATCTGCGCGCCCTTCTTGTTGAGCTTCGCGTCACCGAAGAGCGCCAGTATTTCTTCGCACGCCTGCGTATGAAGGCTGGCATCCAGCTCGTCGACGACGAGCAGGCTGCCTTCCGCCAATGCTTCAAAGGCTGCCGATAGCAGAAAGAGCAGGCGTTGAGTGCCATCGCTTTCCCGCTCCAAGGGGAAATGGACTTCGTGACCGTCGCGCGCCCTGTGACCCAATTCGAGAATCGTCTCTGATTCCGGAAGCGGCGGCAGTTCCTCGCCTCCGAAGTGCTGACCGAGGAAGCGCTGCAATTCTTTCTGAAAGACAGCAGATTTGCCGCCGATCTTTTTCCTTTGCCGCCTGTACGAAACGACACCCGTGCCCATTCGGTCCAGGAACTGGATGACCCTGGGATCGACGACCTCCCGATCCCTTATCGAGGGGTTCTTTCTGCCAAACGGGTGGTCGAAGCGCCAGGATCGCACATATTGGGCAACCCGCGTCAGCGTCTCGTGATCGTTCTGAGCACCCGCCGACACAAAAAGGCTGTCCGGCCTCGTGAGATCGGCGATGAGCCGATTTCGGCCCTTGAGCAGTCGCGAGAAGGTGAAGTTGTCCCTTCTTCTGCCGAAGAGCTTCTGCGGGCGATCGTTTGGATAGGCGGTCAGCCACTCTTCTTCGACACGCTTAGCGGACACCGCGAAACCATATTGATATCGCACTGCGTCGAGGATGAAATCGACGACGAAACGCGACGGCGTTTCCATCGCCATAGGATCGAGGCGATGTCGCGCACGAGGCATGCCGCTGCCGGGCTCGCGCGTGTGCGACGTGCGGACCATGTATCGAACGTAATCGAACGCATCGACGACATTGCTTTTGCCCGAAGCGTTTGCGCCATAGATGACGGCTGAGGGGAGGATGTGCTCCTTCGTCGCCGCGCTGCTCAGAAGCCCGCTCTTCGTGTCGTGCAACGATGAGGCGATCAACGAAAGCTCTTGCTCTTCATTGATCGACAGATGGTTGCTGAAGCGAAATCTCAGAAGCATCGATGTTCCCTCTGTGCATTCTATATAGGGAGAATGACGAAAGTCCGTAAGAAGTTACGTGAAAGTACGTAGATGTGACCTTTTGATCACGATCGCCGATCTACCCGTGAAATGGCGAATCTCGTTATTTGAGAACGGGTTAGGCGAGCGAAATGCGCTCGATGCGCTACCACTGCGCCACTGGAGTCGTGCGCTCTCAGGGGCTAGAACCCAACCCGTGTCCGATTTCCTGCCGCATCCTTTCTGGAATTTTTCGCTCGAACTCTATGGCGCGGAGGGCGTGGCGGAGGCGTGTCTCGATCTGCAGGACCGGCGCGGCTGCGACGTCAACGTGCTGCTGTTCTGCTGCTGGCTGGCCGCGTCGGGACGGCCGACGCTCTCCGCCGACCGGCTGCGCGCCATTCTGAAGGCAAGCGATGCCTGGCAGGCCGACGTGGTGAAGCCGCTGCGCGCGATCCGCCGCAAGCTGAAGGACGGAACTTGGGGCCAGTCTTTCGCAGGGGGCGCGCTGCCCGAGACCATCGACGCCGTGCGCCGCCGCGTGGCCGATGCCGAGCTGGCGGCCGAACATGCCGAGCAGCTCGAACTCGCAAGCCTCTATGCCGCGGCGGCCGACCGCGCGCTGCATCGCGACGATCCGCCGGAGAAGCGCCTGCGCGCGGCCGTCGGCAATCTCGGCGTCTATGCCGTGTGCCTGGGCGTCGTGCCCGACGACAAGGATCGCACGGCCGTGGCGGCGCTGATGCGCGCGACCTTCCCCGCGCTGCTGGCGCAGGAGATCGACGAGGCGGTCGGCCTGCGGGCCCGCGACGCGGCGTGAACAGGCTCGCGTAAGGTCGGCCGAAGCGGCGGGCACGACGCGCGCCGCTCTTGCCCGCCACTCTTGCCCGCCACTCTTGCCCGTTTCGCCGCGATGGTGTTTCGTCTGCGGCGAAGCGGAGGAGGTCCCATGTCGCCGTGGTCGCGGGCTGCACTCTTGTCGGTTGTACTCGGCGCCGGCACCGTCGCCGGCACCGTCTCTGGCATCGTCGCCGCGTCGGCGCAGACGGCGAAGGAAATGCCCAGGGGCTGGTTCCTGCACGAGGATCTGGCGCCCTCGCTCGACCTCGCCTTCTACGAGCCGACCCGTGTGAGCTTTTCCGTGTCCTGCACGAAGGGCTACACCGATGCCGTCGTGGCCTACCGGCCGGAAGGAAAGGGACCTGACGGCAAGACGCCGATGAAGCTCGTGCTGTCGCGCGGCGCGGCGTCGGTGAGCATCGACGCGACGGGGCAGATGTACAGGGGCAGCTATACGATCGACGGCACGACCACGATGACGCCCGCGCTGGCCGACCTGCTGCAAGGCGGCTTTACCCTGAGCGTCGACGGCAAGGACGCGAAGACCTACGCCGCCACCGACCGGGACCGCGCGCACGTCCGCAAGCTCACCCAGGCCTGCCGCGCCTGATCTTCGCCTCTGCTTCGACGGGCGGGATTCTGTGGCAATTCCCGGGCAACCAAAGCCGGCATCGCCGCGTTGCCTGTATACGACGTCGGCGGTTCGTTTCAGCAGTGCGCTGGGATGCCGTGGGCGGTCTCTTCGGGCGGCGCCTGGAGCCGGGGGCCGAACCATTCGGTTGGTGCGGTACGCCCTGTTCGAAATCGCCGCGGAGGGATTGCCGATTGGAGATGCCACATCCGCGAGCCGCCGCACGTCGTCCATCCCGCGCTCTTCCATTCCGCGCTCCTCCATCCCGCAATCTTCCCCGCCGACCGCTTCATCCATGCTGCGCCGCACGCAGCGGGGATGCCGGACGCAACGCCGGTAAAAGCGAGGTTCTGCGGTCTTTTCGGCGCGTCGCGGGCGGTTATGCACTGGCGCAAGAGGTCACGGCTCCCCATGTTCGATTCGGCGTGACACGCTTCGCAACAGGGGGCAGAGTTACGTCATCCACAACCAGCTCGGAGGTCGCTATGAGCACCGTGGACCACATCGAAGCACTGAAAGCCAAACATGCTTCGCTGGAACACGCGATCGATCAGGAGAGCACGCGTCCCCATCCCGACGACGATGCGCTCTGCAGCCTCAAGAAGAAAAAACTGATGATCAAGGACGAGATCGTCCGATTGAGCGGGGACTCGCCGCCGCACTAAATCTCCCTTCCTCCCGACGCCGGCTCTTCTCTTTCTAGAGGCCGGCCCACCTCGCCAGGGCAACGGCGCCCACGGCTCCGAACAGTCCCGGCGTGAATCCGCCCGCCGTGCGCGTGAGCACGGCGGCCGTGATCGCGCCGGCCCAGTAGGCGCCGCCGGCCTGGAAGAGAGGCACGACCGCCGCGGAGACCAGCACGGCCCCCGGCGCATGATCCAGCAATGCCGAGACGAAGCGATGACGGCCGAGCCAGCGCATGGCGACGAAGCCGCCGCCCTTGGCCGCCATCGCCGCCAGCGCCATCACGAAGATGGCAACGAGATTTTCGGGAGACGCGCTCACGGGACGGCGCTCATAGGCGCGGCACTCATCGGGGCGGCGTTCATCGCGGTGTCGTCCGGTAGTCGCGCAGCGCGCCGAACAGGCCGCCGGCCAATCCGCCGATCACGATGTACCAGTTGCCGCCGATCGCCCATTTGGCCGCGAGCGCGACGGCGACGGCCACGCCCCACGGCGCGAGGTCGCGCTTGCCGCGGAACAGGATCGCGGCCACCACGACGAACACCGCGATGCCCACGAAGTCGAGGCCGAGCCGTCGCGCGGCGGTGGGGTCGCTGAGGACTCCGCCGGCCGCGAGATGGCCGAGCAGGGTCGAGCCCGACCAGATGCAGGCCATGATGCAGCCGCCGCCCAGGAACTTGCCGAGGTCGCCGTGGCCGCGGCGATACTCCGCGATGTTGATCGCCCAGTTCTGGTCGACGGTGACGTACCAGACCAGCGGCTGCTGCCACCAGGGCAGGTGGGGGAGGTGCGGCTGCAGCGCCGCGCCCATCACGAAGTAGCGCAGGTTGGCCACGAACACCGAGACGAACAGCGCCACCAGCGGCAGCGGCTGCGCCCAGATGTCGAGCGCCACCATCTGGCTGGTGCCGGCCATCACGGTGAAGCTCATCAGCGTCGTCTCGAAGGCGCTGAGGCCTTTCTGCGCGGCGGCGACGCCGAAGCCGATGCCGAAGGGCAGCGAAGCCAGGCCCGGCAGGACCATGCGCAACGCGCCTGCCTGAAAACTGCGCCACGTCACGCGCGCGGAAAGAGACACGAAGATACCTGTCGAACGGGAGGGAGGGCGCTCTCTATAGTCTCAAACTCCTCCCCCGTCAGCGGGTCGCCGCTAAGGCCTCTCGGCCTTAGCGGCAGGGTGTCGCTGTCTTACAGCGACGGAGGGGTCATGCGAGGCGTCCGGCCCTGACCCCTCCGCCGCATCAGATGCGGCACCTCCCCATCCGAATGGGGAGGAGGATTCGCCTCCCCCGTCAGCGGGGGAGGTGCCTCGTCTTACGAGGCG
>WBZX01001286.1_pt1 | contig 19157 bp, 15 predicted proteins | sample 5204211 | NCBI WGS metagenome assembly WBZX01 (sample SAMN12344362, study PRJNA552823) | activated sludge metagenome | biome: Activated sludge suspended growth; feature: Nitrification reactor; material: Wastewater; isolation source: activated sludge from nitrification reactor of wastewater... | reverse complement strand
CTCGTCGGCCCGTCGCGGGCCAAGGAGCTGATGATCACGGGCCGCCAGGTGAAGGCCGACGAGGCGTTGCGGATCGGTCTCGCCGACGAGGTCGTGCCGAACGAGCAGCTGCACGAGCGGGCGCTCGCCCTCGCCGCCGAGGTGGCCCGGGGTGCGCTCGTGGCACAGGGGCTCGTCAAGCGCGCCGTCGACCGCGGCCTCGGTCTCCCGATCGCCGACGGATTGATCTTCGAGCGTCACCTCTTCACCGAGGTGTTCGCCACCGACGACAGCCGCATCGGTGTGGCCAGCTTCCTCGAACACGGCCCCGGCAAGGCCACCTTCACCGGCGCGTGACCAGGAGGACGAGATGAGCGCTCTCGACATCGAACGCGACGGCGTGCGTCGCCACGTCGAGCTCGACGGGCCCGAGGGGGCACCGCCGGTGCTGGTGCTGCACGGGATCACGTCGTGCACCGCCACGTGGGACTGGCTCGTGCCGTTGCTGTCGTCCACGCACCGCGTGGCCCGGCTCGACTTCCGCGGTCACGGCGGCAGTGATCGCACGCCCGGCGAATACCACTCGGCGGGCTACGTGTCCGACGCGGTGGCGGTGTGCGAGGCGCTGTTCGACGGGCCGTGCACCGTGATCGGCCATTCGCTCGGCGGCATCACCGCGCTCGGGCTCGCCCAGTCACGTCCCGACCTCGTCGCGGCGCTGGTGCTCGAGGACCCGCCGATGGGCGCCACCCGCGACCCGCTCGAGGGTGGCAACTCGCTGCTCGACGCGTTCCGGATGATGCGCGAGACCGTGCCGCAGCTGCAGGCGTCCGGCATCGACGCGGCCACGCTCGCCGGCGTGCTCGCTCAGGCGCCGAGTCCGTCCGGCGGCGCGATGGGCGAGGTGCTGCACGCCGACGCCGTGCAGGCGATGGCGGTGGCGCTGTTGCAGCTCGACGCGACGGTGCTCGACCCGCTGTTCAGCGGGGTGCTCGGCACGTGGGTGTACGACGTCGACCGTCCGATCACCCAGCGCGGCGTGCTGGTGGCGGCCGACCCGTCGTCGCCCGACTGCGTGTGCCGCCCGGACGACATCGCCCGGGCGCAGGCCGCGGGGTTGCCGCTCGAGGTGCGAGTGCCGACCGGTGCCGGCCACCTGGTGCACGACTCGCTCGCGCATCGCGACGCGATGGCCCGGGCCGTGCGCGACGTGCTCGGCGTCTGATCGAACTTCGTCGGCTGCGGGTCGCTCAGCGGCCCGCAGCCGACACAGGTGCAGGGGTTCCGGGGTCGGGTCAGCCGGCCCAGGCGGCCTTGCCGAGCTCGACCTCGGAGATGAGCGCCGAGTGCGTCGGCAGCACCCGCACGGTGAAGCCGTACGGGCCGGCGGCGTCGACGCGGTAGGTGCAGGTGTAGCGGTCGCCGTCGTCGTGTCGCATCGAGATGGCCGTCGGCCGGCCGACGAACTCGCCGGTCTGGTCGGTCGAGCCGTGCAGCAGCTGCACGACGACGTCGGAGGGGGCCAACCCGTCGAGCTGCACCGTCGCCGACGCCGTGCGGTCGTCGCCCTCGTGGGCCGGACCGGTGTCGCCGTCGACGGAGGTGATCTGCACGTGGCCCCAGCTCGAGCCGACGCGGGCCTTCCACGACGCGAGCGACCGTGCCTGCGACCAGTCGGCCGCCGAGGTGGCCGCCGCGCTGGCGGCGGCCGGCTCGTACAGCTCGGTCACGTAGTCGCGGACCATGCGCGCCGCGGTCACGAACGGGCCGAGCGACGTCCAGTTGTGCTTCATCGCACCGATCCAGCCGTGCGGCACGCCGTGCGCGTCGCGCTGGTAGAAGAGCGGCACGATCTCGCGCTCGAGCAGACCGAACAGGCTCGTCGCCTCGCGGCTGTCGCGACGGCCGGTGTCGGGGTCGTCGTCGGCCGACGCGATCGCCCAGCCGTTGTCGCCGTCGAAGCACTCGTCCCACCAGCCGTCGAGGATGCTGCAGTTGAGCGCGCCGTTGAGGGCCGCCTTCATGCCGCTGGTGCCGCACGCCTCGAGCGGGCGTCGCGGGTTGTTGAGCCACACGTCGCAGCCGTGGTACATGAGCCGGGCGACGGCCATGTCGTAGTCGGGCACGAACACGAAACGGTGACCGACGTCGAGGTGGCGGGCGAACAGCTCGATGTCGCGGATCATGTCCTTGCCGGGCTGGTCGGCCGGGTGGGCCTTGCCGGCGAACACGAACTGCACCGGCCGGTCCGCGCTGAGCAGCAGCTCGCGCAGCCGCTCGGGCTGCGACAGCAGCAGGGTGGCGCGCTTGTAGGTGGCGAAGCGGCGGGCGAAGCCGATCGTCAGCGCATCCGGGTCGAGCAGCGCGTCGCCGAGGCGCGATCGCACGAACTCGACGAGCTCGGCACGTCCGACGCGGCGGGCGGCCCAGATCTCGTCGTCGGGGGCCGACTCGACGCCCTTCCACGACGCGGCGTCCGCGCCGTCCCACACGCCGCCGACCGAGCGGCGCAGGATCGCGTCGATCGGGTCGCTCACCCAGGTGTGCGCGTGCACGCCGTTGGTGATCGCGCCGATCGGCACCTCGTCGACGGGGATGTCGGGCCACAGCCCGGCGAACATCTCGCGGCTGACCGCCCCGTGCAGCTGCGCGACGCCGTTCGAGCGGCCACCGAGCCGGAGCCCCATGACGGCCATGTTGAAGCGGCTGTCGTCCGGCTCGTCGTCGCGGTGCCCGAGGCTCATGAGCGTGTCGAAGTCGGTGCCGCACGCGGTGGCGAAGGCGCCGAAGTACCGCTCCATCATCCCGCGCTCGAACCGGTCGATGCCGGCGGGCACGGGCGTGTGCGTGGTGAAGACACCGCCGGCGCGCACGGCCTCGACGGCCTCCGCGAAGGTGAGCGGCGCGTTGCCCGTCTCGCCCGACACGAGCTCGCGGATCCGCTCGAGCGACAAGAAGCCGGCGTGCCCTTCGTTGGTGTGGAACACCTCGGGCTGCAGGCCGAGCGCCCGCAGCACCCGCACGCCGCCGATGCCGAGCACCATCTCCTGGCGCAGGCGGTGCTCGGCGTCGCCGCCGTACAGACGGTTGGTGATGCCGGCACCCTCGGGGCTGTTGCCCTCGACGGCGGTGTCGAGCAGGTAGAGCTTCACCCGGCCGACCTCGACCTGCCAGGCGCGCACCTGCACCGGGTCGCCGGCGATGTCGACGGTGACGACCACGCCGGTGTCGGTGATCGCGAGGCCGCTCGTGTCGAGACGGGGGAAGCGCTCCTCCTGGTACCCGTCGGCGTTGAGCCGCTGGCGGAAGTAGCCCTCGGCGTAGAGCAGGCCGATCGCGACGAGCGGGACGCCGAGGTCGCTGGTGGCCTTCAGGTGGTCGCCGGCGAGCACCCCGAGTCCGCCGCTGTACTGCGGGAGGGTCTCGCTGATCCCGAACTCGGGCGAGAAGTACGCGACGAGGTGCAGGGGCGAGTCGGTGCGGCCCTGGAACCAGCGCGGCTCGTCGAGCGCGGCGCGCAGCCGCGCCTCGGCCTGTCGGGTCTCCTCGACGATGCCGGCGTCGGCGGCGAGCTCGGCCCAGCGCGCGGGCTCGATCGAGGCGAGCAGGCGCAACGGGTCGTTGCCCGACGCGGCCCACTGGGCCGGGTCGAGCCGCTCGAAGAGGTGCTTGGTGTCGCGATCCCAGGTCCAGTGCAGGTTGGTGGCGAGCTCGCGCAGCGCATCGAGCGCGGGCGGGATCGCGGGCACGACGGTGAAGTGTCGGACGGCACGCATGGCCACCGAGGGTAGTGGAACGTCCGGACCCCGCTCGTCAAGAGCGTGTGAAGAGTCTCGGAAGTTGCGCGCGGTGGGTGGCGATCACCCGCTCGGGCGGCCGGTCGGACCGCGACCGGACATGGGTCATGAGCTGGGGTGATGTCCTGTTGGACGCACTGGGTGGGCGCCTCGACACGACGTGCGCGTCGTGGAAATCGATGGAAAAGCATGGAACGTGTCGTGTTTCACGCACCGGTTTCCATGGTGGAGGTGGAACGACGCGCGGTCCACCCCGCCCCGTCACGCCCCGTTCACCGCCGTGCTCCGCCGTTCATCCCAGCGCCGTTCATCCCAGCGCCGTTCAGCGGCGCGCGTGGTCGTACACCTGCACCGTCGAGGCGGCGATCGCGTCCCACGTGTAGTGCTCGGCGATCAGCGCGGCGGCCGTCGAGGTCATCGAACTCGCCAGCGCCGGGTCGGTGAGCACCGACTCGATGCGGTGCGCGAGGTCGTGGTGATTGCCCGGCTCGAACAGCAGTCCGGCCCCCGTGCCCTCGACGATCTCCGCGAGCCCACCGGTGCGGGCGACGATCGTCGGCGCGCCGGCGGCCATGCCCTCGAGCGCCACGATGCCGAACGGCTCGTACAGCGACGGGATGATCACGCAACCGGCGCGTCGCAGGATCGCCCGCAGATCGTCGTCGGGGACGAACCCGGCCAGGTCGACGATGTCGGTGACTCCCTCGACGTCGATCTGGGTCTGCAGCTCGGGCAGGTAGCTGCCGCGCCCGGCGATGACGGCTCGCACGTCCGGGATCCGCTGGCGGAGCTCGGCGATCGCCCGCACCAACACCTGGAAGCCCTTCTCGTACTGCACCCGGCCCCACGCGACGACCAGCGGCTCGCGCTCGGCCGCACCGCCGGGCGTGCGCCACAGCGCCGGATCGACGCCGTTGGGCACCAGGTGCACCTTGTCGACCGGGAGCTCGAAGCCACCGACGACCTCGCGGACCATGAACCGCGAACACGCGATCACCTCGCGGGCCTGGTAGGTGAGCCACCACTCGATCGCGTTGATCGCCGCCGGCATCCCCGGCGGCACGTGCCCGCCGTGCCGGCCCCGCTCGGTGGCGTGGATGGTGGCCACCAGCGGCAGCCCCCACAGGGTCTTCAGCGTGTCGCCCGCCCACGCGACCAACCAGTCGTGCGCGTGCACCACGTCGGGCCGCCAGCTGCCGAGCCGGGCGGCGACGCCGACCAGCTGGTGGTTGGCCGACGCCATCCGGGCGACGAGGTCGCCCTCGGGCAACCACGGCAGCTCCGCCGACGCACGCAGCACCCGGACGCCGTCGACGACCTCGTCGTCGGGGACCGCCGGCGAGCCCGGCTCGTGCCGCTGCAACGTGCAGACGACGACCTCGTGGCCGCCCCGGACCATCGCCCGTGCCAGGCCGTCGACGTGGGCGGCGATGCCACCGACGACGAACGGCGGGTACTCCCAGGACAACATGAGCACGCGCATCGACCGCACCGTACCGCGACGGGGTCCCCCGCCGGGGTGCGCACGGGACGCGGCGCCCCGGGATCACCTACGCTCGTGGTCGTGCTGCTCCAGGACCTCGACCTGTACCTCCTCGGCGAGGGGACCCATCGACGACTCTGGGAGGTACTCGGCGCGGTCGTGCAGGACGACGGCACGGTGCGGTTCGCGGTCTGGGCCCCGAACGCGCGCGGGGTCGAGGTGATCGGCGACTTCAACGGCTGGACCCCCGAGGCGCTCGCACCGCAGGGCAGCTCGGGCGTGTGGGCGATCGCCTCCGACGCGGCCGAACCCGGGCACCGCTACAAGTACCTCGTCCACGGTGCCGACGGGCGCACCGTGCTGAAGGCCGACCCGATGGCGCAGGCCGCGGAGATGCCGCCATCCGACGCGAGCATCGTCGCCGGCCGCAACGACTTCGCGTGGGGCGACGACGACTGGCTCGCGCGCCGTGCCGCCACCGCGAACGGCGAGCGCCGGCCGCTCCGCGTGTACGAGGTGCACCTCGGCTCGTGGCGGTTCGACCTCCGGAACTACCGGGCGATCGCCGACTCGCTCGCCGATCACGTGAGCTCGCTCGGCTTCACCCACGTCGAGTTGCTGCCGGTCGCCGAGCACCCCTTCGGCGGGTCGTGGGGCTATCAGGTCACCGGGTACTACGCGCCGACCGCTCGATTCGGCTCGCCCGACGACTTCCGCTACCTGGTCGACACCCTGCACCGGCGGGGCATCGGCGTCATCCTCGACTGGGTGCCCGCGCACTTCCCGAAAGACGAGTGGAGCCTCGCCCGCTTCGACGGCACGGCGTTGTACGAGCACGCCGACCCCAGACAGGGCGAGCACCCCGACTGGGGCACCTACGTCTTCAACTACGGGCGCACCGAGGTGCGCAACTTCCTCGTCGCCAACGCCCTGTACTGGATCTCCGAGTTCCACATCGACGGCCTGCGCGTCGACGCCGTCGCCAGCATGCTCTACCTCGACTACTCGCGAGAGGCCGGCCAGTGGGTGCCCAACCGCTTCGGCGGTCGCGAGAACCTCGAGGCGATCGACTTCCTCCGGCAGACCAACGAGGTCGTTCGTGGCGAGTTCCCCGGGGTGATGACCATCGCCGAGGAGAGCACCTCGTGGCCGAAGGTCACCCACCCCGCCGAGTACGGCGGCCTGGGCTTCAGCCACAAGTGGAACATGGGCTGGATGCACGACACGCTCGGCTACCTGAAGAACGACCCGGTGTACCGCCGCTGGCACCACCGCGATCTCACGTTCGGCCTGCTCTACGCGTTCAGCGAGCGCTTCGTGCTGCCGCTCAGCCACGACGAGGTCGTGCACGGCAAGGGCAGCCTGCTCGCCAAGATGGCCGGCGACGACTGGCAGCGGTTCGCGAACCTCCGCGCCCTGTACGGCTGGATGTGGGCGCTGCCCGGCGCGCCGTTGGTGTTCATGGGCGCCGAACTCGCGTCGTGGACCGAGTGGAACGACGCCGCCGGCCTGCCGTGGCATCTGCTCGACCACGCGCCGCACCGCGGTGCGCGCGACCTGCTCGCGGCGGTGAACCATGCGTCCGACGCGTGGCCGGCGGTGTGGGAGCGCGACGACGACGCCGGCGGGTTCCAGTGGCTCGACGCCGACGACGCCGACTCGTCGATCTACGGGTTCCTGCGCTGGGCGGTCGACGGCAACCACGCCGTCGCCTGCGTCGCGAACTTCACGCCGGTGCCACGCGCGGGCTACCGCGTCGGGTTGCCGTGGACCGGCGCCTGGGAGGTCGTCATCGACACCGACGCCGCGGGGTTCGGCGGCAGCGGCTTCGCCGGCGGGCGCACCACGGTCGAGGCCGACGCCACGCCGTGGCAGGGGCAGCCGTGCTCGGCGCTCATCGACCTGCCGCCGCTCGCATCGGTCTGGGTGGCGCGCCACCGCCCCTGATCCCTGCACGCGTCCCGTGATCGAGTCCCGCGCCCCGTGGCGCGACCCTGCGCTGCGTTCGGCGTTCAACGCGAGCATCACCCTCGGACTCGCCATCGGCGTGTTCGGGCTCTCGTTCGGCGTCGGCGCGGTCAGCGCCGGCGCGTCGGTGGCCCAGGCGTGCGCGATGTCGTTGTTCGTCTTCACCGGCGCCTCGCAGCTGTCGGCGGTCAGCGTGATCGGCGCCGGCGGCAGCACGGCCTCGGCGCTCGGTGGGGCACTGGTGCTCGCGGCCCGCAACGGCGTGTACGCACTGACGATGGGTCGGCGCGTGCGCGGCCGGTTCGGCACCCGCCTGGTGGCGGCGCAGTTGACCATCGACGAGTCGACGGCGATGTCGCTCGCGCAGGACGACCCGGTCGCGCAGCGCGCGGCGTTCTGGATCACCGGCCTCACGGTCTACGTGTTCTGGAACCTGTCGACGCTCGTCGGTGCCCTGATCGGCTCGTCGATCGACCCGGTCACGTTCGGTCTCGACGCGGCCTTCCCCGCCGCGTATGTCGCGATGGTGTGGCCACAGCTGCGTTCGGCCCGGGGCCGGCGGGCCGCGCTCGTCGGGTCGGTGCTGTGTCTGGCGCTGGTGCCGGTGCTGCCGGTGGGGGTGCCGATCCTGTGCGCCGCGCTCGGGGTGCTCGTCGGCGTCCCGGCCGATCCCGATCATCCGCAGCGCACGTCCGCGGCGTCCGAGGGCGTGTCGTGAGCTGGACGCTCGTGGTGGTGCTCGGCCTCGGCGCGTTCGCCTTCAAGTCCGTCGGGTTCTTCCTGCTCGCCGGCCGGCCGTTGCCGGCGGTGGTCGACCGTTGCCTCGCGCTCATCCCGGCCGCGCTCGTCGCCGCGCTCGTGGTGAAGGACACCTTCAGCAGCGGCCAGCAGTTATTGGTCGACGCCCGGGTGTTGGGAGTGGGGGCCGCACTGGTGCTGGTGTGGCGACGGGCGCCGTTCGTGGTGGTCGTGGTGGTCGCGGCGTTGGCGACCGCGCTGGCCCGGCGGGCGGGGTGGGACTGACCCGATCGGGTCAGGGCGCTTCGACGAGGCGCGCGAGCTCGCGCAGGTTGCGCCGCCAGATCGCCTGCAACACCACCCGGCCGCCGACGAACGCGCCGATCGGACCACCGAGCCACCACGGGAAGATCAGCTCCTCGGCCCACGTGAAGCGGGTGCGGCGGTCGAGGTCGAGCGGTGTGAGCGTGAACCGGCCGGTGCCGGTGACGAGCCCGATGTGACGCACGCCCATCACCTCGCCGGGCACCCACTCGGTGATCTCCATCCGGTCGACCAGCTCGATCGGCCCGACCTTGGTGTCGCACAGGAACTCGGTGCCGACACCCCGAGTGCGATCGGAGGTGAAGCGGATCGCGACGGCGTCGTGCATCCAGTCGACGTGGCGCTCGACCGGTTCGACGACCTCCCAGACGCGCGACGGGGGAGCGTCGATCTCGATCGAGACCTCGATGCGTGCCATCGGTCGGAGGTCGGGTGACGGTGACGGGGCCGGGCTCAGGCGTGGACGGCGACGTCGCGCAGGTGCGAGGCGGCCGTCTCGGGCGGCACGATGTTGATCAGCACGCCCGTGCCACGCTCGAAGCCGGCGGTGGTGACGAGCTTCGGCCAGATGCTCACGTACCAGTGGAACGCACCGGTGTAGTGGTGCGGCGCGGTGCGGAACACGAGGTTGAACGACACGTCGCCGACCGCGGCGCGCAGGTGCTGCACGGCGTCGCGGATGGCGATGCCCATCGCCGCGAGCGTGCGGTCGTCGGAGTCGGTGAGGTGCACGTCGTGGCTGCGCGGGATGATCATCATCTCGAACGGCGAGCCGCTCCAGAACGGGCAGATGCAGACCACGTCGTCGTTGGCGAACACCACGCGCTTGCCGTCGACCAGCTCGGCCTCGACGGTGGCGCACAGGATGCACCCGCCCTCGAAACGGCTGAAGCCGCGCTGTTCCTCGAGCACCTCGCCGGGGACGAACGGCAGGCCGAGCAGCTGGCCGTGCGGATGCGCGAGCGACGCACCGGCCTCGCGGCCGTGGTTGATGATCGCCTGCGTGAACCGCAGGTTGGCTGCCTGGGCGTGTTCGCCGAAGCGGCGCTGCAGCACACGCATCAGATCGGCGGCGTCGCCGTCGCTCAGCCCGTGCAGTCCGCCGTCGTGGTCGGGCGTGTAGACGAACACCTCGTGGATGCCGCTGGCCTCGGCCTCGACGTGCACCGGACCGAGGTGGTGGACGGAGAACGGCTCGTCGCCGTCGAACGCCGGATAGCGGTTGGGGACGACCCGCATGCGCCAGCTGCCACCCTCGTCGAGGCGCTCGAGCGCCGGGGCGCTCTGCTCCTCGTTGCCGGGGCAGAACGGGCAGGGGCGGTGCGGTTCGGCCTCGACCTCCTGGATGCGCGGCGCGAAGTCACTGGGCCGTTCGGCCCGCTCGGCGACGATGGTGACCCATCTGCCGGTGAGGGGATTCAGGCGAAGTTGACTCACAGCGGTACCACCTTAGAGCGATTGTCCGAGGGATGTACGAACGCGGCCCGGATTTCGTGCACACGTGTAGACCGTCACATGACGATCGCTCGCGGGTGCGTCGATGGGGTCGGGACGCGGATCGTGGGGGCCGTCGGTGGCCTCGTTGCCGCCGTGGAACGGTCGCCGATCGTAGTCGCCCCACCGCTCGGTGACCGCGAACCCGGCGGTGGCGGCCATCTCGTCGAGTTCGTCGGGGTCGGCCCACCGGATCGACCACGGCCGCAGGCGGACCCCACCCGACTCGGTGATCTCGACGAACTGACCCTCCGCCGTCTGGGTGACGGCGTCGTGCACGCTGGCGCTCAGCACCACCGAGTCGACCGTCATCGAACGCACCGACACCTGCGAGCCCCGCGGTCGGTCGGGGTCGTCGCGAGGGACGAAGGCCTCGACCACGAACCGGCCGCCGTCCGCGAGCCGATCGGCGACGCGATGGAAGCAGTCCTGCTGCCGCTCGCGCGAGGTGAGGTTGAACACCGTGTTGTACGCGGCGAGCACCACGTCGAAGGGCCCGTCCGGCAGATCGTCGACCATGTCCCCCCGCACGGTGACGACGGTCCCGGTCGGGTCGGCGGCCGCCAGGTGGTCGAGCATGCGCGCGCTCGTGTCGATGCCGACGACGCGCGCGACGCGCGCCGCCAGTGGGATCGCCAACCGACCGGTGCCCACGCCCAGCTCGAGCACCGATCCGTGTGGGCCGGCGAGGCCGGCCACGAACCCGACCGTGGTGTCGAGATCGGTGATGTCCGCGTACCAGTCGTCGTACACGTCGGCGAACGCGTCGCCGTAGCTGTCGGATCGGAAGCCCCGCACCCCCGCATTGTCGCCCGCCGGTAGCGTGCAACGCATGTCGGGGACCGACCTCACCTACCTCGACCACGCCGCCACCACACCGATGCGGCCCGAGGCGATCGCGGCCATGCTGCCGTTCCTCGACGTCCAGTACGCGAACCCCAACGGCTCGCACCGCTTCGCCCGGCGGGCACGCGCCGCGCTCGACGACGCACGCGAGGTCGTGGCGGCGGTGCTCGGGTGCGCGCCCGGCGAGGTGGTCTTCACCAGCGGTGGCACCGAGAGCGACAACACCGCGGTGCTCGGCACCGTCGCCGCGCGGGGCGGCACGGCGGTGTGCCCGGCGGCCGAGCACCACGCGGTGCTGCACGCGGTCGAGCGCGTGCACGGTCGGGTGGTGGCCGTCGACCGGTCCGGGCGCGTCGACCTCGACGCACTGTCGCGGGCGGTCGACGCCGACGTGAGCGTCGTGTCGGTGATGGCCGTGAACAACGAGGTCGGCTCGGTCAACGATCTCGCCGCGGTCGGCGAGGCGGCGCGGCGCGCCCGTGCCGCGGTGAGCGTGCACACCGATGCGGTGCAGGCCGCCTCGTGGCTCGACCTGCGCGACGTCACCCCGCACGTCGACCTGCTCTCGCTGTCGGCACACAAGTTCGGTGGCCCGAAGGGCGTCGGCGTGCTCGTCGCCCGCGGCAACGCCCGGTTCGAGCCGCTGCTGATCGGTGGGGGTCAGGAGCGCGAGCACCGCAGCGGCACGCAGAACGTGGCGGGTGTGGTGGCGATGGCCGAAGCGCTCCGGCTGGCCGATGCGGAACGCGAGGCCGAGCGGGAGCGGCTCGTCGCGCTGCGCGACCGTCTCGTCGACGGCCTGCGCTCGCGACTCGACGGCGTGCACGAGACCGTCGAGCGCGACCACAAGGTGGCCGGCTCGGCCCACGTGTGCATCGAGGGGATCGAGAACGAGGCGCTGCTGTTCCTGCTCGACGAGGCGGGCGTCTGCGCCAGCGCCGCGTCGGCGTGCGCGGCCGGCGCGATGGAGCCGTCGCACGTGCTGGCGGCGATGGGGGTCGAGCGGGCGTGGGCGTTCGGTGCGCTGCGGCTCACCCTCGGCCGCACCACCACCGCGGCCGACGTCGACCGCGGTGTCGACGCGGTGGTCGAGGCGGTGACCCGCATCCGCTCGCACGCGAGCGTTCGCCCCGGGGGCACGCCGTGAAGGTGCTGTGCGCGATGAGCGGCGGGGTCGACTCGTCGGTCGCCGCCGCCGAGCTGCTCGCCGCCGGGCACGACGTCGTCGGCGTGACGATGCGGCTGTGGGGCGGCGCCAGCGACACCGGCTGCTGCAGCATCGCCGACGTCGACGACGCGCGCCGCGTCGCCCAGCAGCTCGGCATCGACCACCTGGTGTTCAACTTCACCGACGACTTCGACCGGCACGTCGTCGATCCGTACGTCGAGGCGCACCGGCACGGCATCACCCCGAACCCGTGCATCGAGTGCAACCGCCACCTCAAGTTCGAGCGATTGAGCGAGCGGGCCGATCTGCTCGGCTTCGATGCGATCGCGACGGGGCACCACGCACGCGTCGTCGAGGTCGACGGGCGCCGTCACGTCGCACGCGGCGCCGATGCCGCCAAGGACCAGAGCTACGTCGTGCACATGCTCCCGCAGCGCGAGCTGGCACGCACGCTGTTCCCCGTCGGGCACCTCACGAAGGCCGAGGTGCGTCGCCGCGCCGAGGCCGCCGGCCTGCGCACCGCCACCAAACCCGACAGCCAGGACGTCTGCTTCATCACCCACACCGGGGGGCGGACGCAGTTCCTGGGCGACCGGATCGCGTTCCGACGGGCCGACGTGGTCGACACGTCGGGCACCCGTGTGGGCACCGTCGACGCGGTCGAGTTGGTCACCGTGGGGCAACGGCGGGGCGTCGGCCTGCCCGGCGGCGGGCCGAAGCGGTACGTGGTCGACGTCGACCCCGATGCCGGGCGCGTGGTCGTGGGGGACGACGCCGACCTCCACGTCGCCGAGGTGCGCGTGCGCGACCTCGTGTGGCCGGCCGGGCCGGTCACGGGCTCCGTGCTCGTCCAGTGCAGCGCACACGGAGCGACACGTCCGGGTACCGCCAGCGCCGACGGCGACGACGTGGTGGTGCGCTGGCACGAGCCGCAGCGTCGGGTGGCACCCGGGCAGACGGTGGTGTTCTACGACCTCACCGACACCCACGTGCTCGGCGGTGGCATCGCGACCTGACGAGGACCGGTGGGTCGGCCGACCCGTCAGCCGACGGGGAGGTGGCGCTCGCCGGCGGCGTGCAGCAGCTTGCCGGGGCGGCTCGGCGCGCAGAGGAACGACCACACGTGCAACGCTCGGCCGCCCGGCTGCTGCCGCGTGCCGGCGAGCACCACGGTCGCGGCCTCCGACAGGCTCACCTCGACCACGTGACCGCCGGCCGGGCCGGTCAGGTCGGCCGCCTCCGTGCCGGCCAGCGCCAGCCGTGCCCGCGAGATCTGGGCCGATCGGAGCATCACCGTCTCGGCAAGCACGACGTGGTCGTGGAGCACGAGGCCGGCGGGCACGAGCACGATCCAGCGGCGCGACAACCGGTGGAACCGCGACAGCAGCAGCCAGCCGAGCGCGATCGCCAGCACGCTGACGACCACACCGAGCACCCAGGAACCCGCGGCCAGCAGCAACGGGCCCGTCGACGTGGCGGCGCACAGCGCGGCCCAGCTCACCGCCGACGGCAGCAGGAACGCTGCGGGCGGTCGCAGCACGAACCGCCACTCGTCGCCGTACGCCGAGGCCTGCACCATCGCCTGCCCGAACTCGCCGCTGGCGACGACCAGCGCGGCGAGTGCCGTCGAGGCGATCGCCAACACCGTGCCAGCCGTGAGACCGGCATCGACCGCAGCTGCCGCGGCACCCACGACACCCATGGGGACGAGCATCCGCGTGAGCGTCAGGCCCAGCGCGGACGGCAGCAGCAACAGCACGGCGACCGCCGCCCATCCGACCCAGAGCACGACGGTCCCGGTGATCTGGACGGCCCGGCTGTGCGGCGCGAAGGCGTCGCCGAAACCGGAGCCCCCGATCACCGCCACCACCAGCCAGAGCACGCGTGCGATCCAGAGGACGGGCGATTTGGCCGAGGCGTGCACGAGCCGACAGGGTATCCAGCGACCGTTGTTCACGAACCGTTGACGAACTCGTCTCGTTCCGGACCCGAACCGCGTGTCAGCATTTGTCCAGACGAACGGCAAACGTACGCACACACGGAAGGGAGGGCGTCGGATGGCAGCACTGCAGATCGCGAACGGGATCACCGTCGGCATCGGCAGCCTCCCGCACCGCGAGCTCGACGACGGTGTGCGCTTCGCTCTCGACGCGACCACCATCCCCACGGTGCCGTCGCTGCCGAAGCGGTCGACGGCCGAGGGGATCATCGTGCAGGCGATGCTCGGCATCGAAGGGGTCACCGTCGGCCAGTACGGCGCGATCTCCGTCGACGTGTCGCGAGTCGATCCGCTCGCCGACGTCACCACCGACCTCACCCACGACGCGTTCGGTGCCTTCCGTCGCTTCCTCGAGCTCGCCGCCGAGCGACGCGCCGCCGGCACCGAGCCGCCGATCGAGGCGGTCAAGTGGCAGCTGGTCGGGCCGGTCACCTTGGGCCTCGCGCTGTTGCGCGCCGGGGTGCGCTTCCACGACGCGTTCGACGTGTCGGTACGGGCGGTCCGCTCGCACGTCCAGTCGTTGCTCGATGCGGTCGACGCGGCGCTGCCGGGCTGCGCGCAGCTCGTGTTCATCGACGAGCCCGACATGGCGCACGTCACCGACGCCGACTTCCCCATCGCGCCCGACACCGCGATCGATCTCGTGTCCGGCGCGCTCGCCGCGATCGAGCCGCGTGCCCTGTCGGGCCTGCACGTGTGCGGTGACGCCGACTGGTCGTCGCTCATCGCCTCGGGCCCGCAGATCCTGTCGGTGCCGGTCGGACCGTCGATCGTCGCCTCGGCCGGCTACCTGCAGCAGTTCCTCACCCGCGGTGGCCTCGTCGCCTGGGGTGCGGTCACCACCGACGGCCCGATCTCCGCCACCGCCGAGCGCCCGTGGCGGCAGCTGACCCAGCTCTGGTGTCAGCTCGCCGAGCGTGGCTGCGACCCGGTGCTGTTGCGCACCCAGAGCCTCGTCACGCCCGAGTGCGGCCTCGGCCTGCACAGCCCGCAGGTGGCCGAACGGGTGCACCGGATCACCCACGAGGTGAGCCGACGCGTGCACGACCAGGCGCTCGCGACCCGGTTCGCGTTCGGCGCCTGAGCGCCCGGACCGGGCGTCGCACCCGCTGCCTACACTCGGCCTCGTGACCGCTCCGCCCGATCAGGCCGACTCGATCGATCCCCACGATCCCCACGATCCGCAGGTGCGGATCGCCGAGCTCACCCGCCAGATCCGCGCGCACGACGAGGCCTACTACGCGCACGACGCGCCGGAGATCCCCGACGCCGAGTACGACCGCCTCGTGCGCGAACTCCGTGCGCTCGAGGAGGCCAACCCCGATCTGGCGTCACCCGAGTCCCCGACGCAGCGTGTCGGCGCCGGCAGCCTGAGCGCCTCGTTCGCGCCCGTCACGCACCGGGTGCCGATGACGAGTCTCGACAACGCGATGGACGCCGCCGAGTTGGGTGCGTGGGGCGAGCGGGTGGCGCGCGGTCTCGGCGGCACCGCGGCCAGCTACGTGTGCGAGCTGAAGATCGACGGGCTCGCGATGAGCCTGCGGTACGAGGGTGGGCGTTTCGTGCAGGCCGCCACCCGCGGCGACGGTCGGGTCGGCGAGGACGTCACCGCCAACGTCGCCACGATCGCGGGGCTGCCGCACCGCCTACCGGCGGGTGCACCCGACGTGCTCGAGGTGCGCGGCGAGGTGTACATGTCGCTCGCCAGCTTCGAGGCGCTCAACGATCGGGCCGAGCAGGCCGGTCAGCCACGCTTCGCGAACCCGCGCAACGCGGCCGCCGGCAGCCTCCGCCAGAAGGACGCTCGGATCACGGCCCAGCGCGAGCTCAGCTTCTGGTGCTACCAGCTCGGTGAGGTGGTGGGCGGCCCGTCGTTCACGAGCCACCACCAGACGCTCGACTTCCTGGCCGAACTCGGGTTCCCCGTCAACCCCGAGATCCGGGTCGTGCCCGACCTCGGTGGCGTCGACGAGTTCTGCCGGCACTGGCAACAACACCGCCACGACCTGCCGTACGAGATCGACGGCGCGGTGTGCAAGGTCGACGACCTCGCCCAACGCGAGGTGCTCGGCTTCACCTCGCGGGCGCCTCGGTGGGCGATCGCCTACAAGTTCCCGCCCGAGGAGCGCACCACCCTGCTCCGCGACATCCAGGTGTCGATCGGGCGCACCGGGCGGGCCACCCCGTTCGCGGTGCTCGAGCCGGTGTTCGTCGGCGGGTCGACCGTCGGGATGGCCACGTTGCACAACCAGGACCAGGTGCGCGCCAAGGACGTGCGGCCGGGCGACACCGTCGTCGTCCGCAAGGCCGGCGACGTGATCCCGGAGGTCGTCGGTCCGGTCGTGTCGCTGCGACCCGAGGGTCTGCCCGAGTGGCGGTTCCCCACCACCTGTCCCTGCCCGCTCGAGAGCACCTTGGTGCGACCCGAGGGCGAGGCCGACACCCGTTGCGTCGAGCCGTCGTGCCCGTTCCAGCGCGATCAGCGGATCATCTACTTCGCGTCACGCGGGGCGATGGACATCGAAGGGCTCGGCGAGCGCACCGTGTTCCAGCTGAGCGACGCCGGGCTCGTCCGCGATCCGGCCGACATCTACTTCCTCACCGTCGAGCAACTCCTCGAGCTCGACGGTTTCGCCCGCATGAGCGCGGAGAAGCTCGTCGCGTCGATCGCCGCGTCGCGTACACGGCCGTTGCCGCGAGTCCTGACGGCGCTCGGCGTGAAGGGGCTCGGCCCGTCCGCATCGGAGAGCATCAGCCAGGCGTTCGGCAACCTCGACGCGGTGATGCAGGCCGGCGAGGCCGATCTCGCCACCACCGAGGGCGTGGGGCCCACCATCGCGGCGTCGATCGTGCGCTGGTTCGCACAGCCCGCCAACCGCGAGATGATCGAGAAGCTGCGTGTGGCGGGGGTCGAGTTCGGCAACGTCGAGGTGAGCCGCCTGCCGCAGGTGCTGGCCGGCAAGGCCGTGGTGGTGACCGGTTCGCTCGAGGGCTTCTCGCGTGACGACGCCGAGGCGGCGATCAAGGGCCGCGGGGGGAAGAGCCCGGGCAGCGTGAGCAAGAAGACCTTCGCGGTGGTGATCGGTGCCGAGCCGGGTGCGAGCAAGGTCACCAAGGCCGCCGAGTTGGGCATCCCCGTGCTCGACGAGGCCGGCTTCGTCGAGCTGCTCGAGACCGGTGAGCTGCCGGCAGGGGTCGTCGGCGCTGCGGGGGCGACCGGTGACGCCGGGGCGATCGGTGAGGATCAGACGGCGTAGAACGACCAGATGAAGGTGCGGAACGCCTGCGGCCCGTCGACGGTGCGCCAGTAGCGCACCACCACCTGGTGCGGGCCGGTGTCGAAGGTCTCGATCGGCTGCGACGGGCCGGGTTCGAAGGTGAGCGTGGCGTTGCCCGGCTCCCACAGGGCGCCGGGTGGGATCTCGACCTGCTCGCCCTCGCCGAGGCCGGGGGCCACCTGGCTGACGTCGTCGAGCGAGACCGTCGGCAGTTCGACTCCGTCGACGACGAGCATGGCTTCGTAGCCGATCTCGAGGTCGACGAAGACGCGGGTCTGCTGCGGTACCTGCGTGGCCTCGCGCACGGGATCGATGCTCTCGATCGCGTCGGGGAGGCCCTGTTGCTCGCGACCGGTGACCGATCCGAGCACGCCGAGCAACACCAGCACCAGGCCGACCGCGATGCCGAAGCTCGCGAGCAGCAGCTTCAGGTCGAACCGGCGTGACGGTCGTGACGCACGGGCCGGCCTCGACGCCTCGACGGCCTCGAGGCGCGCGAGCGGATCGTGGCGGACGACGGACTCGTCGGTCGCGACCGGCACGAGGTCGGCGTCGCCGCCGGCGACGGGATCGGGCTGCGGGTCGGTGGAGGCACTGGTGCCGGACACGAGCCACAGTCTCTCGCACTCGCCGGTGGATTCCACCGGCGAGCGAGGTGTCACCGGCCGTGACGTGCGCCGGCTCGCCCCCGCCCCGATCGTCCGGGGCATGGGTTCGGGGTGGACTCGCGCCGGCGTGACGCGGCAGAGGTGCTCTGGAAGGTGGCGGCGGAGCGCACGTCGGTGGGCGTCTCATCCGGTGTGGATGTCGTTCATGTCAGCGAATCCGGCCCCCACGCACCGGATCCGGTGACATGAACGTGGTGGAGTTCGTTCGTGTCCCTCTGGCGTACCGCCCACCGGTACGCGGGAGGGACATGAACGGTCGATCCCGTCGCCGACCCGACCGACCACCGTCGAACGCATGGGTTCGAGGCGGACCCACGCCCACCGAGCGTGCGGGTGAGAACGGTGGCCGAGTTGGCCGACGCGTCCGGGTGCCGGGGGTGAACCGCTAGCGTCGCGGTTCCGATGAGCGAGCACGACGGCGCCACGCGCCCGGCGACCGGTGACGGCACCGGGCCGATCGAGCGCTCACAGGGCAACAACCGCGTCTTCGCCGGCCGGTACCGCCTGCTGGCCCGGCGTGGTCGCGCCACCGACGTGGCGCTGTTCGAGGCCGTCGACGAGCACACCGGGCGCACCGTCGCCGTCAAGATCGTGCATCCGGAGATCTGCGCGAGGCCCGGCTTCGAGGACCGTTTCCGCGACACGATGGCCCGGGTCGCCGCCGTGCGGCACCCGAACCTCACCGAGGTGATCGACGTCGCGACGGCCACATGGGGCGGACGCACCGTGCACTACGTGGTGTGCGAGAACCTGGTCGGGGGCAGCCTGCGCGACCTGCGCGACCGTGGCCGCCTGCTCAGCCCCTCACAGGCCGTCATGGTGTTCCTCGACGCCTGTCGTGGGCTCGACGCGGCGCACCGGGCCGGACTCGTGCACGGCGACGTGCGACCCAACACGCTCGTGTTCGGCGACGACGGGCGGCTGCGGGTGGCCGACATGGGGTTGGCTGCGGTGGTCAACGAGGCGTGGTGGGACGATCCGGCGGGCGTCGAGATCGAGAAGGCCAAGTACGCGTCGCCCGAGCAGGCACGACGGGACGACCCGGCAGCGAAGAGCGACGTGTACTCGCTGTGCCTGTGCCTGCTCGAGGCCGTCACCGGTCAGGTGCCCTTCGTCGGTGACTCGTCGGTGGCCACGCTGGCCAACCGGATCGACAAGCTGATGCCCGTCTCGGCCGACCTCGGGGCGCTCGCCGCGGTGCTCGAGCGGGCCGGTCGACCGGACCCGGCCGACCGTTCGTCGGCTGCCGAGTTCGGCCGTGCGCTCCACCAGGCCGCGGAACGACTGCCCCGACCAGCGCCGCTGCACCTGCTGTCGGGCGGCACGGCTGCTGCGGCCGATGCCACCGCGACGACCGGGATGCGACGCCCGGCGGCACCCGTCGGTGACGCCGAGCCGGTGGGTGACACCGTCCC
>WBZX01001284.1_pt1 | contig 19165 bp, 13 predicted proteins | sample 5204211 | NCBI WGS metagenome assembly WBZX01 (sample SAMN12344362, study PRJNA552823) | activated sludge metagenome | biome: Activated sludge suspended growth; feature: Nitrification reactor; material: Wastewater; isolation source: activated sludge from nitrification reactor of wastewater... | reverse complement strand
CCGCGGCGGCGGTCCCGGTGCTGATCGCGGCGGTGTACCTCGGCGTGTCCATGATCCAGCGGCGCGACGTGAACCGCCGCGTCGCCGAGGAGCTGGCGAGCGGGAGCGCGGCGCTCGCCCGCGCGCACGACATGGAAGGATCCATCGCGGAGCAAAGGCGCCGCGCGTTCGAGGCGTTCGACAAGGGCGACGCCGACGGCGCCGAGACGGTGTGGGCCGAGGCGCTCGCGAACGCGGCGAAGCAGGACGCGGCGCTGACGGACGCGGCCGTCGTCCTCGAGCACGCGCTGGCCCTGGATCCGAAGCGTGACGAGAGCCGCAAGCAGATGGCGCGCGTCCTCTACGAGCACGCCCTCGCGGCGGAGCGCGACCACCGGCCCGACCAGGCGTACGAGCTGGTGCAGCGACTGGCAGTCTACGACGACGGATCACTCCAGGCCGATTGGGCCGCGCCCGCGAAGCTGAGCGTCTCGACGACCCCGCCGGACGCGCGAAGGACCCTGTCTCGCTACGACAGAGGACCCGGCGGTCGCCTTGTTCCGGGGCCGGATCGAGCGCTGGAGGGCGGCGCCGATCCTGTCGAGGTCGCCCCCGGGAGCTACGTCATCGACGTCTCGGCGCCGGGGTTCGCGCCCGTTCGCTATCCCGTGGAGCTCGGTCGTGGAGAGGCGCTCGCGGTCCGCCTATCGCTCTTGCGGGACTCCGATGTTCCGGCCGGCTTCGTTCATGTTCCGGAGGGGCGCTTCTGGTTCGGCAGCACCGCCTCCGAGGAGATTCGAAAGTGGCAATCTGCGGCGCCGGCCCATCGCCTTCGTACTCCGGGGTACCTCATCGCGCGTGAAGAGACGAGCTTCGCGGAGTGGATCGGCTTCCTCGAAGCGCAACCCGCGGAGCAGCGAGAGCGCCTCCTGCCGCTCGTGACGTCCGGGTTCTGGGGCACGATGGCGCTCCAGCCCGTCAACGGGCCCGGCGCGCCCGCCTGGGAGCTCACGTTGCAGCCGACCCAGCATCCGTACGTCGTCCGCACCGGCGAGAAGCTCCGCTACCTGGATCGGGAGCGGCACGCCGAGGTGGACTGGATGCGATTGCCGGTCTCCGGCGTGTCGTGGGAGCAAGCAGGGGCCTATGTCGGCTGGCTCTCCAGCACGAGGAAGGTGCCGGGCGCCCGGATCTGCAAGGAGGACGAGTGGGAGCGCGCGGCGCGCGGCGCCGATCTGCGCCTCTTTCCGCACGGCGACTCGCTGGCGCCCGTCGACGCCAATTTCGACGAGAGCTATGGCCGCAAGGCCCGCGCTTTCGGTCCCGACGAGGTGGGCTCGCACCCTCTCTCGCGGAGCCCGTTCGGGGTCGATGACATGGTGGGCAACGTCTTCGAGATCGTCGCGTCCACGCGCGCGCCGGGGGAGATATTGATGCGAGGGGGTGGGTATTACTACGACGCGGCCTCGTGTCAGTCGAGCAACCGCAACGTGATCCAGCCGACCGATCGAGCTCCGACGCTTGGATTCAGGGTGTGCGCAGACGCGCCCGACGGGAGCGCCAAGAGGCCGTGACGGCCCCGCGATCAGAGCTTGGTGATGTTGAGCTTGAAATCGCCGGCCGCCGCGCCGTAGCCGTCCACGAAGAGGGTGAGCTCCTGCCCCGCCGTGACGGGATAGGTCGTGAGTGACTGGGTGCCGGTGCCCGCGTCGTCGTCACACCGGACCTCGCTCTGGTTCTCCCAGATGTAGAGCACCGTGTCGAAGCTCGAGCCGTTCGTGTCGAACCGGTAGGTGCCGCTCTGCGGCGCCGTCCAGCGAAACGCCCTGTCCGGGGCGTCGCCGCTGGCCGGCACGCAGCTCCCGGTCGTGTAGTCGTACGAGTTGTTGGTGTTTCCCGACGCCACCTGGCTCCCTGTCGCGGACCAGATCGGGTCGTAGACGGCCAGCTCTGCGCCGTAGTTGGAGAGGTGGCCGTCGATGATCGACTGGATGCTCGCGGTGGTGGCGCTCGAAGGAAAGTCGACCTTCGGGAGCTGGCCGCCCCAGTCGATGGGATCGTAGCCGTACATGGCCTCCCACAGCCCCAGCTCCCCGTACCTCGGCGTCGACATCCACGCTCCCCAGTAGTCGTTCTTCACCGCCGCGCCCGTCTTGACCCTCGTGAAGATGGACTCGAAGCGCGGCGTCGCCTGGTAGCCCTGCGCCGTGAGCGCGCTGCCCAGCGCCGGCACGTTGAACCCCCCGTTGTCGAAGATGTCGATCATCGTGTCCGTCAGCGTGAACGAGAGGCCGTTCCCCGGGTAGTCTGCCCTCGCGGCGCGCGTGCAGGCGATGTGGTAGTCGCGCATGTCCATCTCGTTTCCGAGCTTGTTCCACATCTTCTTCCAGGGCTTGTAGCCCCAGTTCCGGGCGCACTTCGTGATCACCCCGCTCGTGCAGGCGACGGTGATCTTGCCGGGGGCCGCGTGCCAGGTGCCCTCTTCGTCCCACTCGCCGTCGAAGAACATGGCGTTCTGATCACCGGCGCACAGGTACCCGGACTGCGTCGGATCGCTGTTCAGCGTGTAGAAGAGCTTGTAGAGCTTGATCCCGTAGTTCCTGTTGTAGCCGCGCCCGCAGTTCGTCACGAACTGGCTCTGTTGCGGATCGCACACCATCGTGTTGAAGGTGTCGCTGTCGCTCGTGATGGCGTCAATCGCGAGCGTGACCAGCCTCGTCGTGCCGTCTTCCATGGAGATCGTGGCCTGGAAGGTCGACCCGAGGAGACCGGCGTCCGAGACGAGCGTCCCCCCGTTGTAGGCGCGGAGCTGATTGCCCTCGAAGAGGTACGTGTTCGTCGAGGCAGACCCGTTCAGGAAGCGAAAGTTGGCGAGGAGCATGGCGTCCATCGAGGTGCCCTGCATGTGGAGACCCTGCATGTGGAGTCCCTGCATGTGGAGACCCTGCAGGTTCGTCGCCTGCATGTGCAGCCCCGCGTGCGCGGTGCCCGCCGCTCCCATGACCAGTGACAGCGCGATCGCCGAGCCCAGAATGCGTGTGTTGGCCTTCGTCATCGTCGTGTGTCCTTCCTGCTTCGGTCTCCGCTTTCGCAAGCTCCGGGCCACACTAGAGCACTGCCCGCGCTCTCACGGAAAGCCTAATTTTTGCGGCTTCTCGTGAACGAAGCCCCCGCGCGCCCCCCCCGAGGCGCGAGGTCGAGGAGGGCCGGATCGGTCCGCTCGACCTTCCTCGACCTTCCCCGACCCTGCGCCCTTACCAGGCCAGCTCGACGACGATGCTGGAGGTGATGTCGTTGAAATCGGCGCCCACGTACGTGGTGTCCGCCGTGAGGACCTTCTTCGCGCCCTTGAAGCCGGCGTCCTTGTACAGCGTCACCTTGTAGCCCGGCGGCACGAGGACCGACGAGGCCTGGTCGTTGCCGATCTTGAGCTGCGCCGTGTCGTAGCGCCCCGGCCCGAAAGCCTGGCTCTCGCCCGCGTAGCTCGCGTCCTTGAACAGCATCACGTACATGGGCTCGATCACCAGCGAGGAGATCTGGTCGCTCATGCCCGCGGCGAGGTGGTGCTGCGCCCCTGTATACATCCGTGTCGTGCCCGCGAAGTTGTCGTGCTGATAGGCGATCATTCGCAGCCCGGCGCCCACCTTCACCGAGCTGATCGTGTCGTTCGCCACCCCGCGGGCCTGGAGCTGCGCCGCCGTGTAGTGGCCGACGGGCAGCTTGACCGCCTTGCCCAGGTAATTGGCGCCGTCGTACACGATCGCGCCGCCCGCCGCCGCCACCTCGGACGCCAGCGCGAGCTTGGCGTTGACGTAGAGCCTGTACGTGCCGTCGTGGCCCCGGACCTCCTGCCACATCGGCCCCGTCTCGCTCTGTCCGTTGGCGAAGCGCGCGTCCGCAGAGTCGAAGTCGAACGCGAACGTCATCGGCTTGAAGACGTCGTCCTCCCACCACTCCTTGACCCAGCCGAGCACCTTGTCGAGCACCGCCGCGATCGCGCCCGCGATGATCTCGTCGAGGCTCTTGTCGCCGACCTTCTCCTTCACGAACTTGATGACCGTGTCCTTGGCGTACTTGTAGATCTTGTCCAGGAAGGCCGGGAAAGCCCCGTTGTCGGTCTCGACGAGGTTCAGGATCCACGAGAACGTCTTCGGCCAGCCCGTGCCCGAGCGGAGGTCCATCGCGCCGAGCGAGATCACCGGGTTGTACATCCGCTTCGCGCCGTCCTCGCCGAAGGGCCCGAGCCCGAGCTGCCGGATCTGCGTCACTGTCCCTGCCGCGTCGACCATGACCCCGCCGATCGACATCTCGTCGGTGCCGCTCTCCGTGCCGGCGAGCCCCGCCGTCTCGTCGACGCACTTCACCGCGATGATCTCCATCTTGATCATGTCCGCCGCGTCCTGCCGGCGGAACCCGGGGGCCCCCTCCTCGATCACGGCCCCTTCGCGCGCCACGCGGTTGCCGGCGGCGGTCGTGAGCGCGCCGAGCTTCAGGCGCGCGCCGAGGAGATCGGTCACCGGGGTCGCGGAAGAGAGGTCCAGCCCCTCCATCCCGGGGATCTGCTTGTTCGTCACGATCGGGAGCGCCTTCGCGGCGACCCGCTGCTGCACCGCGAGCGGCCGCGATCGCAGGTAGTCGAGGAAGGCGCGCTCGAGCGAGTCGCCCCCGGGCAGCGCGAGCTTGGGATTGGCATGGTACGCAGCGGCCTTGAAGCCGGCCGCGCAAAGCCCGCTCGCCAGGCTCTCCGTGAACGAGCGCAGCGCGGGGTCCTGGATCTGCGAGAGCCGAGAGATTCTTGCTTCAGACATGGGTTTGTTCCTCTACGAGAGAATGGGGTTGTTCGTCGTTCCTGGTACGGAGTGAGTCATTGGCGAGCATCCCGCCCGCGAGCGCCGTCGCGACGGAGGTGCCGCTGCGGACGGCCTCGCGGCCGCGGCCCGTGGCGGCGACGACGCGGTGGGCCGGCAACACCAGATCGAGGCGCGGAGATCGGCAGCAGTCCTCGAGGAGGACGCCGCGCTCGTCGCAGGCGCCGGCGGCGATCACGCCGGGCCACCGCGCGGGGAACAGGATCGGGTGCGGGCTCGCGTTCCCCGCGGCGGCCACGATCGTCGCGCCGAGGCGAATCGCCCCGTCGATCGCGGCGCCCACCTCCTCGTGACTCCGGTGGTCGCCGAGCGGGATCGCGATGATCCGCGCCCCGTCCTGGGCCGCCCAACGGATCGCCGCGGCGATCCCCGCGGGGCGGACCGGGTGATCGCCGCTCGCGACGACCTCGACGAGCAGGCGCGCGCCGGGGCAGAGGCCTTGAATACGCCCCACCATCACGCTGGCCCCGAAGGTCGCGTGCGCGTCCGGCGCGGGGTCGCGCACCCAGCTCCGCACGGTCACGCGCGCGTCCGCGAGCTCTTCTGTCTCGAGATCGGGGAGCCCGTCGATCAGGGCGATGACGGGCCCGGGGCCTCGGCTGTCGAATCGGATCTCGTCGCCTCTCCTCCGGCCTTGTCGCCGGAGGTGGAGCGCGATCGCCTCACGTGGACGAAGCATGGATCTCACCTGTTCGCGCGCCGCGGGAGCCCCCGGCGCGACACGGTCATGCGCTGTTGCCGACGACCCGGGAGGCTCGAAGCTGCCCTGTCCGGGTCGGTCTCCCGCCATTGCAGGCGCCGGGCCAGCACGGGAGTCACTGCCCCCTTCGCGGGAGAGGTCCTGTTTCAGCCCACTTGCGTGCGCGTCGCGGCTCCACGCGGGCGGCCCCGGGCGCGCGGGCGCGGGGCTCGACCTTGCTCGACCTTCGCTCGTCCCGGTCTCGACCTTGCGCGCCGCCCCGGGGATTCCCGAACATTCTCTCTCGCCGGCCCAGGTCGGGAGCCCGGGGCGGGGTCACGCCGATGCTGTCAGTCCAAGGTGACGTCCACGCCCAGCTCCTTCAGCCTCATCTGGAGCGCTCGGATCGACACCTCGAACCGCTTCGCCGTCGCCGTCACGCTGCGGCCGCAGGCCTCGTAGCCCGCCAGCAGCTCCTCGCTCGGGATCTGCTTCACGAGCCGGATGCCGAACTGCTGCATCCACGAGTGGACGGTCGCCTTGGGGCGCCCCAGCGCCTTGGCCGTGGCCGTCGGGCTGAAGTCGTTCGCGCGGAACGCCTCGAGGAACTCGGCGCGCCCGAGATCGCGCGGCTGGATCGAGCGCCTGGCCGTCGCGGCGGCGGCGGCGTCCGCGAGATCGGGGACGCTCTCCGGTCGCGCCGTCACGCGCGGCGCGAGCTGCCTGCGCACGGCCGCCATGTCGATCGCCTCGCGCCCGCGGTGATCGATCACGACGCGGCTCACGGCGTTCGCGAGCGCGCGCACGTTGCCTCCCGTCCAGTCGGTCCGCACGAGCAGGGACATCAGCTCCGCGGGAAACCAGGGCTTCGCGCTCTCGTCCGCCGCCGCGAGCCGCCCTGTCTCGCCGGTCTCCGCGAGCGACTGCCGCAGGAAATGGAGCGTCAGCCGCGCGATGTCGTCGCGCCGCGCGTCGAGCGGCGGCACCTCGATCACGTACCGCCCCAGCCTGTGGAACAGCGGCGCGCGGAACGATCCGGACGCCTGCAACCCCTCCAGATCCGCGTCCGTCGCCGAGAGGATCCGCACGTCGACGCGCTGCGGTTGCTCCGTGCCGATCGGCGTCACGACCCCGTCCTGCAGCACGCGGAGCAGCCTGTCCTGGGCCTGCGCGCCGCACGCGCCGATCTCGTCGAGGAACACCGTGCCCCCGTTGTTGCGCTCGAGCAGCCCGCGGAACCGCGCCGACGCCCCCGTGAAGGCGCCCTTCACGTGACCGAAGAGCGCCGACAGGCCGAGGTTGCCGTCGGGCACGCCGCTCATGTTGCACGCCTCGAACGGCGCGCGCGCGCGCTTGCTGGCCCGCCAGATCGCGCTCGCGACGAGCTCCTTGCCGGAGCCGCTCTCGCCGCGGATGAGCACGCCCACGTCCAGGTCCGCGACGTTCTGGATCTGCCGCCGCAGCGCCTCGATCGCGTCGCTCTCGCCGATGAGGCCGAACGCGGGCACCGGCGCGCGCTCCGCCTCCGCCGTGTGGAGGAGCAGCGCGATCCGGCTCGCGAGGACGAGCACGACGCCCGCGCGCAGCTCCGCGAGCGTCACGACGCGCGGCCCCTCCAGCGGCGCGTCGTTCAGCGTCAGCCGCGCGCCCGCGTAGGGCCGCACCTCGACGCCGTCGGGGCGGCTCTTGAGCTCGATGGACTTGCTCGCGCTCACGTAGCGGCTCCCGAGCGGGAGGACGCGCTCCCCGCGCGGCTCGACGAACAGCGGCGCCTCGCGCGAGAGCCCCACGATCCGGCCCGCGTAGAGCTCCGGGAGGAGCGCGCGATCGCCGACGCGGCTCATGTCCGTGTGGCAGAGGACCGTCAGGCAAGGGACGCGCACGGCGTCGCTCTCATCCGGTCGGGTGTCCGGAAGGAGCGTCTTCGTGTCCTGGGGAGTGACTGCTTCCGCCATTCTTCGTCGATCGCGCCGCCCGCAAGCGTAATTCGAAACGTCGCGGAGGTGTCAAGGACCGACGCCCGGCCCTCTTTTGCTCTCCGCTCGGACCCTCTTTCGCGCGGTCCCGGAGGCGTCTTATCCTGCGCGCCGGCCCATGCAAATCGAGCTGATCGCCACCGCCAGCGAAGACTCCGCCTACCTGCCGCGCCTGGGGCTCGGCATCCTCGCCGCGCTCACGCCGCCGGAGGATGAGATCGTCTACACCGACGACGTCGTGAAGCCCTTCGATCTCCAGCGCGACGTGAAGGACGTCGACCTCGTGGGGATCAGCGTCGACTCCAAGACGGCGCGCCGCGCGTACGACATCGCCGACGCCTACCGCGCGCGCGGGACGCTGGTCGTGATGGGCGGCATCCACGCGACCGCGTGCCCCGACGAGGTGCTCTCCCACGCGGACGCCGTCGTGCTCTCCGAGGCCGAGGATCTGTGGCCCCGCGTGCTCGAAGACTTCAAGGCGAAGAACCTCCAGCCCATCTACAAGGGCCCTCTCCCCGATCTCGCGGGCAAGCCCAGGCCGCGCCGCGACATCTTCCGCTCCAAGAAGTACATCCCCTTCCAGGTCGTCCAGACGATGCGCGGGTGCCCTTATCCGTGCGAGTTTTGCAGCGTCTCCACGCAGAACGGCGTGACGATGCGCTTCCGCCCCGCGGACGAGGTGATGGCGGAGCTGCGCACGCTCGGCAAGCTCATCCTCTTCGCCGACGACAACGTGATGATCCACCGCGCCTACTCCAAGGAGCTCTTCACCAAGATGATCCCGCTTCAAAAGAGCTGGGTCGGCCAGTGCTCCCTCGCCGCGGTGAAGCGCCTCGAGAACGTCAAGCTCATGGCGGAGAGCGGCTGCAAGGCGCTCTTCATCGGCTTCGAGAGCATCGACGAGGAGACCGTGAAGTTCACGGGCAAGCGGCAAAACAAGCCCTCCCAGTACAAGGAGGTCATGGACATGCTCCACGATCACGGCATCTCCACGTGGGGCAGCTTCGTCTTCGGCTTCGACACGGACGACCCCGAGGTGTTCGACCGGACGGCCGAGTTCGGCGTCGACATGAAGCTCACGATGGCGCTCTACGCGATCCTGACCCCTTATCCCGGGACGTCGCTCTACACCCGCCTCAAGAACGAGCGCCGCCTCACCGACGAGAGGTGGTGGCTCCGCCGCGATCACGACGCCGGCTCCCCCTATTTCATCCCCAAGCGCATGAGCCGGGAGCAGCTCCGCGAGGGCTGGGTGCGCGCCTGGACCAAGTTCTATTCGTGGAAGAGCATCCTCCAGCGCTGGACGGTGACCCGCAATTCGAGCTGGATCCAGACTCTGGGGTACCTCCCGCTCAACATCTTCCAGAACAGGCTCGCTCACCTCAAGATCGCCGGCGGCCAGCAGCGTTTCCGCTCCGGCGTCCAGATCGCCGACGACACCCCGCCCCCCGGCGGCCCGATGCCCATCGAGGTCATCGACCCCCGCCTCGACGCCCTGCGGGCCCCCAAGCGCCCGGACTCCAAGGAGCAGAGGAGGGTGCTCCCCGTGGTGGGCTGATCGCGCAGAGGGGGAGTTTTGGAGAGTGGGAGTCGGGGGGGAGTGGGGGTAGCGGAGAGTGGGAGTCGGGGGGGAGCGGAGAGGGGGAGTTTGGTTTGGCTGCTGGCTCGTCTTCGGTCGCCGAAGGCCGCGTTCTCCACCGCGGCGTGGGGTCAGCCGCGCAGGACGCCGGCGGCCTTCTTCACCATCGCCCGCGTCTCCGCGAGGACCGGAGTCGAGAGGCGGGACCGCGCCATCAGGAGCAGGATCAGCGCCACGGCGAAGTCCGCGCCGGCCACGGCGCCGATGGAGGGGGCCAGATCCCACTGGAGGCGGCGCTGCACGACGAGCACCGCCGCGGCGTGGGCCAGGATCAACGCGAACCCCGCGAGCGAGATCGCCACGAGGACGAGCACGACGCCGCTCACGACGCGGCGGAGATCGCGGCTGGCCTCGCTGCGGGCGACCTTCGCGTGGACGGAGATCAGGAGCTCGAACGCGCGGTACCCCCGCACGAGCATGCCAGTGTCCCCAGCGGCCTTGCCGCCTTCGTCCCCGCCTGTCGCTCCCACGGCGGCCGCCTCACTCACGGCGGCGGCCTCCCCGGAGCCACATTCCCAGGATCAACCCGAGGCCGAGCGCCAGCAGCAAGCTCACCCAGATGTGCTTCTTGGCATGATCCTCGACGGAGGGGACGAGCTTGCCGGACACGCGCTTGGCCTCGTCCGACGCGAACGCCTCCAGCCGCCTCACGGCGGCGAAGAGATCCTCGATCTGCGCGGAAGCGGGGAGCCGCGACGCGCGCGGGTCGGGCTTCGGGGCCGGCGGCGGGGTCTCGATGTTCACGGGCTCGGCCCTGGCGGGCTCCGCTCGTGCAGGCTCGGCCTTGGCGGGCTCGGCGGCTGTCGCTTGTTCCGGAGGGGCCTCGGCCGGTTCGCTCTTGGTTTCCACGTTCGTGGGGGCATTGTCGCAGAGCCGCGACGGCGGTGTCGAGTTTCGCGCGAGAGGCTCCTCGGGGGGGGGCTGCGGAGACGCGGTGCGGGGGCTCCCGAGGGCCGGGAGAAGGCCTGGCGCGCCCCCACTTGCAGGGACGGAATGGCCGGCGCGGTCTGCGTCAATTTTGCGGCGCGGGAGAGGCCACACGGGGGCATGAGGATCCGCTGACCCGAAAACAACACTTCTTCACACTGCCCCCGTGTGAAAAGAACTTTGTGGCCCAATGGATGATCGACGCCATGGCTGACGCTGCTCTCACCAAAACCGATGCACCGCCGCCCGACCCCGAGGTCGCGAAGACGCTCGGTCTCGGGAAGAAGAAGCGACGATGGGGCCGCTGGCTCGTCCTCGCGATCACGCTGCTCGCCGCCGCGGGCGTCGTGCTGCTGATCGTCCGCGGAAAGAAGGCCGAAGGCGCGAAGTTCGTGGAGGTGGCCGCGGAGCGCGGGGACGTGCAGGTCACCGTGACAGCGACCGGCACCCTCCAGGGGCTCAGCTCGGTGGAGGTCGGCGCCGAGGTGAGCGGGCGCGTCACGCAGCTCTACGTGGACTTCAACGATCGCGTGGAGGTGGGGCAGGTGCTCGCGGAGATCGATCCGGAGCAGCCCAAGGCCGCGGCGGATCAGGAGTCCGCGCGCGTCGCCGCCGCGGGCGCCCAGATCCAGCAGGCCAAGGCCACCGTCGAAGAGACGCGCCTCGCCGCGGAGCGCGCCGACTCGCTCGCCAAGGAAGGGCTCGTGTCGACGAGGGATCTCGAGGCCGCGCGCGCCGCCTACGCCCGCGCCAAGGCGCAGCTCGCGAGCGCCTCCGCCGACGCGACGCTCGCCCGCGCTTCGCTCAAGATCGCGTCTTCCAAGCTCAAGAAGTCCAAGATCCTGTCGCCGGTGAAGGGCATTGTCCTCTCCCGCTCCGTCGAGCTCGGACAGACGGTGACGGCCGGGTTCACGACGCCGATCCTCTTCAAGCTGACCGAGGATCTCTCCAAGATGCGACTCTCGGTCTACATCGACGAGGCCGACGTCGGGCGCGTCCGCGAGGGGCTGGAGGCCTCTTTCACCGTCGACGCCTTCCCGGAGCGCGTCTTCCCGTCCAAGGTGCTGAGCCTGCGCTACGAGCCGAAGAACGAGTCCAACGTCGTCTCGTACGAGGCCATCCTCAGCGTGGACAACGCGGAGCTGCTCCTGCGCCCCGGCATGACGGCGAGCGCGACGATCGTGGCGGAGACGAAGAAAGACGTGCTCCTCGTGCCGAACGCGGCGCTCCGCTTCGCGCCGCCCAAGGCGGCCGGCATGGGCCCGCCGCCCGCGCAGACAGGCCCGATCATCGAGGGGCCGCGCGTGTGGGTCCTCCCGCCGGGCAAGCTCAAGCCCGAGGCGATCGCGGTGAAGACGGGCGCGACGGACGGGCTCCGGACGGAGATCCTCAAAGGCGAGCTCGCGCCCGGACAGAAGGTGATCACCGACACAGCGGAGACGAAGCCGTGAGCCCGCAGGCGGGAGCACCGGCCGGCGCGCCGCTCATCGTCCTCGACGACGTGTACCGCGTGTACGGTCATGGCGAGTCCGAGGTGAAGGCCCTCGCGGGCGCCACGCTGCGGATCGACAAGGGCGAGTTCGTCGCCGTCATGGGGGCGAGCGGCTCCGGCAAGTCCACGTGCATGAACATGCTCGGGTGTCTGGACCGGCCGACGAGCGGATCGTACCTGTTTCGCGGGGTCGAGGTGACCAAGCTGTCGCTCGATCAGCTCGCGCTCCTGCGGCGGCACTACCTGGGGTTCGTGTTCCAGGGGTTCAACCTGCTGGCGCGCACGACGGCGCTGGAGAACGTGGAGCTGCCGCTCGTATACAGACGTATACCGTCCGGCGAGCGGAAGCGGATGGCGCTCAAGGCGCTCGCGGACGTGGGGCTCACGGGCCGCGAGACGCACACGCCGGCGGAGCTGTCGGGCGGCCAGCAGCAGCGCGTCGCCATCGCGCGGGCGATCGTGACGGAGCCGAGCGTGCTCTTCGCGGACGAGCCGACAGGCAACCTGGACTCGGCGCGAAAGGTGGAGATCATGCAGCTCCTCGTGCAGCTCAACAAGGAGCGCGGCATCACCGTCGTGATGGTCACCCACGAGTCGGACATCGCGACGTACGCCCGGCGGATCATCACCTTCGTGGACGGCAAGGTGTCCAGCGACGAGCGCGTCGGCGCGGAGGGGTACCGCTGATGTTGTGGGCGACGATCCTCATGAGCTTCCGGGAGATCCGGCGCAACACGATGCGCTCTCTCCTCACGACGCTCGGCATCGTGATCGGCGTCTCGGCCGTGATCGCGATGGTGACTCTGGGCCAGGGGGCGACGGCCAAGGTGACGGGCGACATCGCCAAGATGGGCAACAACATGCTCATGGTGATGCCGGGCGCCGACCGCCGCGGCCCCACGCAGACGACGGCGACGCCCTTCAAGCTCGCCGACGCGATCGCGATCCAGCGGGAGATCGCGGCCGTCGCGAACGTCGCGCCCGCCTCCGGCAAGAGCGCGCTGACCGTCTACGGCAACAAGAACCACGCGGCCACGGTGAACGGGTCGACCAACGCCTTCTTCGAGATTCGAGGGTACGAGATCGCGCAGGGGCGGGTGTTCACGGACGCCGAGACGTCGGGCGGACAGCCCGCCTGCGTGCTCGGCGAGACGGTGCGAAAGGAGCTGTTCGGCTCGGGGGATCCGCTGGGCGCCTTCATCCGCGTGGGCAACCTGTCGTGCCGTGTCGTGGGCGTGCTCGTGTCCAAGGGGCAGTCCACGTTCGGGATGGATCAGGACGATTTTCTGGTGATGCCGCTCCGCGCCTTCCAGCGGCGCCTGTCCGGCAACACCGATGTCGGGATGATCTACGTGAGCGCCAAGTCGGACAGCGCCATCGCGAAGGCCAAGTCCCAGATCGAGGGCCTGATGCGCGAGCGGCGCCACGTCGCGGGCGGCGCGGAGGACGACTTCCAGGTCCGGGACATGAAGGAGATCGCCGACACGCTGTCCTCCGTGACAGGCGCCTTGACGGCCCTGCTCGGGGCCATCGCCGCCGTGAGCCTGCTCGTCGGCGGGATTGGCATCATGAACATCATGCTCGTGTCCGTGACCGAGCGGACGCGGGAGATCGGCGTGCGCCTGGCGATCGGCGCGCGGGCCGAGGAGGTGCTGCTCCAGTTCCTGATCGAGGCGGTCGTGCTGTCGTTGCTCGGAGGCGTCGTCGGGATGGCGCTCGGGCTCGGCGGGTCGTACGTGGCGGCGTCGGCGTTCAAGCTGCCTTTCATCGTGTCGCCGACGGTGGTGGTGGTGGCGCTGGTGTTCAGCGCGGCCATCGGCGTGGGCTTCGGCTACGCCCCGGCCCGAAAAGCGGCCGGCCTCAACCCCATTGACGCCCTCCGCCACGAGTGACCCGGTGTCCGCGAGCGGCGGAGGTGGGGTGTTGCGTTCTGGGTGTGGGGTTGCCCCGTGAGATGCAATGGCATGCTAGGCAGCGGTGAGATGCTGTAAAATGATGAGTATCGTATGGTTGCGCCACCTGTCTCGCGCTTCTGGAGCGCAATTATACCATACCATCTCATGGGGATCCCGCCTTCGAAGGAAGGGCGCGAAGGCTCCCGTCGGACCAGGAGCCGCTCAGGGGCCGATTCCGTGCCTCCGGAGGATCCGGTAGAGATACCTCCTGTCCAGGCCCGCCGCGGCGGCGGCCCGCGCCACCTTGCCGTCGTGCTTGCGGAGGAGCGCCTCGAAATAGCGCTTCTCGAAGTCGGCGAGCACCCTGTCCCGCTCGGCGGCATAAGGGGCGTTCGGGTCGATCGCCGCGCCCTCCATGCCTGTGGCGTCGCCGCCGTGCGCGTCCGTCCCGCCGACGGGGAGGGCGGAGCGCATCACCAGGCATCGCTCCAGGAAATTGCGCAGCTCGCGGACGTTGCCGGGCCAGGCGGCGCTCGCGCACCGCGCCAGGAACTCCTGGGTCGTGAGCTGCGTCACCTCCTCTTCGGTGGCGTGCAGCGATGTCAGGATCTCCCGCACGAGCGCCGGCACGTCCTCGGGCCGCTTGCGGAGAGGCGGCATCGCGACGGTCACGACGGCGAGGCGGAAGTACAGATCCGCCCGGAAACGCCCCGAGTTCACGTCGGCGCGCAGCTCCCTGTTCGTGGCGGCGATCACGCGCACGTCGATGGGTCGGTGCCTGTTCTCGCCGACGCGGCGGATCTCGCGGGCCTCCAGGGCGCGCAGCAGCTTGGGCTGGAGGTCGATGGGCAGCTCGCCGACCTCGTCGAGGAACACCGTGCCTCCGGAGGCCTCCTCGAAGGCGCCGACGCGCCTCTCCGTCGCGCCGGTGAAGGCGCCCCTCTCGTGGCCGAAAAGCTCGCTCTCCAGGAGGTTGCCGAGGATGGCGCCGCAGTCGACGACGAGGAAAGGCTTGTTTTTGCGGGCTCCCTGCTCGTGGACGGAGCGGGCCGCCTGGCTCTTGCCGGTGCCCGTCTCGCCTTCGAGGAGCAGCGTCACGTCCCGCGCGGCGGCGCGCTCCAGCATCGCGAAGGCCGCGCGCATGGCGGCGGACGACCCCGCGAGCGAGCCGAACTGCGTGCGGTCCGACAGCGGCACCGTGTTCGTCTCGGCGCCGACGGTGAGCTCGAGCACGGTGCGCCCCAGTCGAATGCGGCTCCCCGTGCGGAGGAACGCCTCGACGACCTGGACCCCGTCGACGACGGTGCCATTGCGGCTCCGCGTGTCCTTGATGCGCACGCCCTCCGCGTCGACGTGGATCGCGCAGTGAAACCGGGACACCGTGCCGTCCTCGACGACGAGGTCGTTCGTCTCGTGCGACCCCACGGAGCACGACGCGCCCGAGGACTCCCACGTCGCGCCCTGCGCGGGCCCCTCGACGACGCGCAGCGAGAACCGCCGCACGGCGGGCGCGGCGCTGATCGCGTGGGTGAGCGTGGCTTCGGCGGGCGCGCTTTCGGGATCACGGCGGGCGGGCACGCGGCGAGCCTATCACTACTGCCCTACTGCCGAAGATTCTTCGAATCTCCAGCAGTAGTGCTATTACCGCCCTCGGCCTCTCCGAGGTAGCATGGCGGCGTGATCGCTCGCGCTGTGATCTTCGGGGCGTCGCTCGCGGGCCTCGTGCTCGGGCTCGCGGGGGACGCGGCGGCGCAGGCGCCCTCCGGGAGCGCGGCGGCGGGGCCCTCCGGGAGCGCGGCGGCGGGGGCGGCGCCCGTGTTGCCGGACTGGGTGCTCACGGAGTGGCACGCCGTGCCCGCGCCGGGGACGCCGGCGGAGGTGCTGGAGCTCGACAGGCAGCGAGAGAACCTCACGGGGGCCGGGCGGTTCGAGGAGGTCCTCCCCATCCTGGAGAAGCTCGTCGTCTGGAAGGCGAAGTCGCTCGGCGCGGACCACGAGAGCACCCTTGAATACGTGACGTGGCTCGGCTCCATGGAGCGCGTGACGGGCGCGTGGGCCGCGTCGGAGAGGCACTATCGACAGGTGCTCTCGGCCCTGGAGCGCGCGCGCCGGACGGACCGCGTCGCGTACAGGACCGCTCGAAGCGCGCTGATCGGGCTCTACATGGACAAGGGGGATCTCGAGCGCGCCGAGCCCATCGCGCGGAAGGCCCTGGCCGAGGCGGAGGCGAACGCCCCGCAGAGCCGCGTGGCGGAGGCGCTGCTGGAGCTGGCCAAGATCCGCCAGGGGAGGGGCGCGCTCGCCGAGGCGGAGGGCCTCCTGTCGCGGGCGCTGCAGATCGTCCTGGAGCACGGGGAGCCGGCGGTGCGGACAGGCGCGCTCCACAAGGACGCCCGGGGAAAGGACGTCTTCGTCACCACCGAGTCCCGCACGAGGAGCGGAGAGAAGGCCATGCTCGGCGCCCTCGCGCTCGTGCTCCTCGACGAGGGAAAGCTCGCGGACGCCGAGAGCGCCGTGCGCCGCGCGCTCGCCGCGGGCGAGGAGGTGACGGGGCCCGATTCCGTAGACACTTCGTATTCCTGGCACACCCTCGGGCTCGTGCTCCAGGCGAAGGGCGACGCGGCGGGCGCGTGGAAGGCGCTGGCGCGGGCGCTCGCGATCCGCGAGGCCGCGTCCGGGCTCGAGCACCCCGTCCTCGCGGCGGTGCTCCACGCGATGGCGCGCCTCCGGATCGCGCAGGGGGCCGGCGCGGAGGCGGAGGCGCTCGGGCGGCGCGCGCTCGCGATCCTGGAGAGGGCCTACGGCGCGGATCACAGGCGCGTGGCGGACGTGCTCGTGGACATCGCGGAGGCGCTCGCCGTGCAAGGCCGGGCCGTGGAGGCGCTGCCCTTCGAGGAGCGGGCCGGCGCGATCCGCGATCGCGAGGCGCAGATCGTCTTCCTCGTGGGGTCCGAGGCGCAGAGGCGCGTGCTCGCGGCGGCGCGGCGGAAGCAGATGGACGGCGCGCTCTCGCTCGCGAGCGCCGCGCTGGCGTCGGCTCCGGTCGTGCCCGCGACGGGGCCGGGAGAAGGGGCGGCGGCGCGCGCGACGGCGCCGGGAGACGGGGCGGCGGCGCGCCTCGCGCTGCGGACCGTGCTGCGATCGAAGGGGCGGCTCCTCGACGCGTCCGCGGACGAGATGGCCGCGCTGCGCGCGCGGCTCGACGACGGGGGGCGCGCTGTGTTCGACGATCTCGCGCGCGTGACGGCGGCGATCTCCGCGAGCGCGGCGCGCGGCGAGACGGCGGAGGCGAGCCCGCAGGCGCGCGAGAGGCTGTCGCGCCTGTCCGCGGAGAGGGCGCGGCTGGAGGCGCTGATCGCGGACAGGAGCGCCGTGTTTCGCGCCGACGCGGCGCTCGCGACGGTGGAGGACGTGGCGCGGCGGGTGCCGGAGGACGCGGCGCTCGTGGAGGTCGCTTCGTACAGGCCGTTCCTGCTGCCTTCTGCGAAGGAGCCGCGCCCCGGCGCGACGATGGTGCCGTGGGGCGAGCCCCGCTACGCCGCGTACGTGCTGCGGGGCGACGACGTGAGCGCCGTCGATCTCGGGCCGGCGGCGGAGGTGGACGCGGCGGTGGCGTCGCTGCGCGCGGCGCTCGCGGATCCGGATCTCACGCACGACGCGCGGCCGGCGGCGAGGGCCGCGTACGATCGGATCTTCGCGCCGATCGAGGCTCGGCTCGACGGCGTGCGGCACGTGCTGTGGAGCCCGGACGGCGCGCTCCAGCTCGTGCCGATCGGCGCGCTCGTGGGGCCCGACGGGCGCTGGCTCGTGGAGAGCCGCCTCGTGACGCTCCTCACGAGCGCTCGCGATCTGCTTCGTTTCGAGGGCTCCGCGGAGCCCCGGAGCGGTCCGCTCGTGATCGCGGCCCCCGACTTCGGCCCCCCGGGCGGCGTCGCGTCGGGGGGAGCCGCGCGCGCGGAGGCGGCGCGGCGCGGAGCAGAGGGCGCAGCGGGTACGGATGGCGTTGCGGAGGGCGCGGAGGCGGCGCGGCGCGGCGCGGAGGGCGTCGACATGGGGCGCATCGGGTTCCTGCCGCTGCCGGGGTCGGTGCGCGAGGCCGAGGCCGTCGCGAGGACGCTCGCGTCGGGCGTGGTGCTCACCGGCGATCAGGCCACGGAGAGCGCCGTCAAATGGGCGCACGCGCCGAGCGTCCTGCACATCGCGACGCACGGGTTCTTCCTGCCGGACGGGGAGGCCGCGGCGGCGCCGGGGCTCCCGGCGAGCGGCTCCGAGGCGGCGCTCGCGCTCCAGGCCGAGAGCCCGCTGGTGCGGTCCGGGCTCGCTTTCGCGGGCGCGAACCTGCGCGCGAGCGGGACCGAGGACGGCATCTTGAGCGGCCTGGAGGCGTCGAGCCTGGACCTCGCGGGGACGGAGCTCGTGGTGCTCTCGGCCTGTGAAACAGGGCTCGGCAAGGCGGTGGCCGGCGACGGCGTGTACGGGCTGCGGCGCGCCTTCGCGATCGCGGGCGCGGAGACGCTCGTGATGAGCCTGTGGGAGGTCGACACGGGCCGCACGCGCGAGCTGATGACGGCCTACTACGAAGCGCTCGCGGGCGGCGCGGGCCGGAGCGAGGCGATGCGCCGCGCGCAGCTCGGCATGCTCGCGGCGCCCGCGACGTCGCACCCGAATTTGTGGGCGGCCTTCCTCGTCTCGGGGCGGTGGGGACCGCTCACGGCGACGAAGCTCGTCGCGCCCCCGAAGGTCGAGCCGGGGCCGCGCGGGTGCGGGTGCGAGGTGGCCGTGGGAGCTGGATCGCAGCCGGATTCCGCGACGAACGAGGCGTCTCGGGGCCGGCGCTCGGCGGGGAATCGAGGGTGGAGCGGACGAGCGCCGCGCGACGGGGCCGCGGTGATGCTGGTGATCGCGATGGCTGCGTGGGGGGCGCGGAGGTTGTCGCCTCGCCGTCACACGTCGCGCGCGCGGTGAGGTCTGCGGGGCGACGGATCGCTTGTGCTGCCGGGGGTGCGGCCACGGGGAGGTGGGGTGCGGCAAGCGTCACGACGAGGCTCCCCGGGCACCGGGGCCTGTGGCCAAAGTCCCGCTCTGCTCGTGGGAATGGTTCGTGCGAAGGGGGGCGCATCGATCGATCACGCGCCGCGAGAGGGCGTGTATCGTCCGAGAGGTGAGGCACATGAACAGGATCTTCGGCGTGGTGGCGGTGGTGATCATGGGGGCGCTCGCGGGCGCGTGCGGCGGCGCGGCGGACCAGAAAGAAGCAGCGAATCCGGGTGGAGCGGCGCAGGGCGACGTCTGCCCGACGGTGAGCCCGGGACCTCCCCCGACCTGCCCCGACTCGTGCGCGTGGAACGGGACCGAGTGCCGGCAAAAGGGGCCGATCGTGGTGTTCGATCGCCCCGCGCCGACGAGCACGGCGACGTCGACGATCGTGCAGCCGCCGATCCAGCCGGCGCCTTCGACGCCCTGAGGTGATTCGGGGGGCGGGGCTGTTCCGCCGCGCGGCGCGCGTCGAGGGGGCGGCCGTCGCGGTGTCCGGCAGCTGTCGGCGCTCCAGCGATCCTGTCGAGCGCGTGTCCTTCAGCGGGTGTCGGGGGGCGGTTCCCCTTGGATCCAAGCGCGGGCGCGGGCCACGAGGGAGCGGACGACGGCGCGGGGGGCCACGTCGGGGGCCGCTGCCTCGGCGAGGGCGCGCTCCAGATCCGCGGGGGATCCG
>WBZX01001283.1_pt1 | contig 19203 bp, 15 predicted proteins | sample 5204211 | NCBI WGS metagenome assembly WBZX01 (sample SAMN12344362, study PRJNA552823) | activated sludge metagenome | biome: Activated sludge suspended growth; feature: Nitrification reactor; material: Wastewater; isolation source: activated sludge from nitrification reactor of wastewater... | reverse complement strand
CCGGGCGAGCAGGGGTGGCGCGACGCCTACGTGCGCGCCGGCGCCCTCGACGCCGACGAGTTCGAGCTCGATCGCCCGAACACGTGCGCCGTGTTCGGTGGCTACCTGTACCTGAACCTCTCGCTCATCCGCATCTACGGCGTGCGCATGCCCGGGCTCACACCGGAGATCGCCGACAAGCAGTACCTCGGCGACCTGCCCGGCGTGCTCTCGTACACCGAGTCCGCGCCGCACACGAACACCGACGGGTTGCGGCTGCACGAGAAGTCGTCGCAGTCGATGTAGCCGTCGCCGTCGTTGTCGAGCTCGTCGGTGCACGCGGCCGGGGAGTCCTCGCCACCGCCGCCGGTCTCGTCGACGCCGCCCGAGCCGTCACCCGTGCTGCCGGTGCCCTGGCTCGCACTGCCCACGGTCGCGCTCGCACTGACGCTGTCGGTCGCGGTGCCCAGCGTCACCGAGATGCCACCGCCGTCTTCGCCCGCCTCGCGGCCACTGCCCGAGCTGTCGCCGCCGCAGCTGCTCGCGAGCACCAACGTCACCACCATCGAACCCTTGCGTCGCATCGCGTCGACCCCCTTCGAAAAACCGTACTCGCCCCCCGGCCATCCCCGCCACGACCCATGGGGTGCGAGCCCGCAGGATCGCACGGGGATGCACGCGGCGGCAAATGGCAAGCGCGGCGGCAGATCTGCGCAAAGCAGCTGCGATATCCTGCGCGCCGTCGTCCTTCGGGGTGTCGGCGGGTCCGTGCACGTACGAGGGCTTCCCCCAGCGAGAGCAGCTTGGCGCCGATGTCGTCCACGGATCGTGACCCCATCGCCGTGCCGCCCGCGACCGCCGCCGCCGCTGGTGGTGGCGGTCGCGGGCGATCGGGCGGGCCCGCGACGCCGCCTGCGATCGATCGTCCCCGCGATCAGCTCGCGCTGGGCTCGGCCTACCTCGCCCAAGGGCTCGTGTACGGCTGGGGCGGCTATCTGTTGCTGCCGCGACTGGCCGAGGCCGAGAGCCTGGGGGCCCAGGCGGCGATCATGTCGCTCGCGGGGTTGCCGTGGGTGTTCAAGCTGCTGTGGGGGCCGTGGGTGGATGGCCCGCGCGCGCGCCGACGCGGGCCGCTGTGGGTGGTCGCGATCGCCAGCTTCGCGATCGCGGCTGCATTGGCGGTGCTGGCGTGGCGCGGCGAGCCGAGCGCCGCGACCGGAGTGGTCGCGTTGGCGTGGCTGGCGGTCAACGTCGCGATGTCGCTGCAGGACGTCGCCGCCGATGCGTTCGCGCTCGACCGCCTGAGCCCGCGTGCGCGCGGGCGCGGCTTCGCGATCATGCTCGGCGCCCACCATGTCGGTGGCGATCTGCTGGTGGCGACGTGGCTCGCACCGTGGGCGGCGCTGCCCGGCGGCATGCCGGCCGTCACCGCGTGGATCGCCGCCGGCGTGGCCGCGATCGCGGCGGTGCTGCTCGGCTCGGCGCGCCCGCCCGTGGGCCGCCCGATGCTCGCAGCGCCACCGTCGTGGGCGCAGGGCCTGCGATCGTTCGCGGGACGGCGGCGGTTGCTGCTGTGGGCGAGCCTGGTGTTCGCGGCCGACGTCGTGACCTCGGCGGTGTCGTACGCGTGGTTGGTCGGGGACCTCGGCTGGACCCCGGCGCAGATGGCCGAGCGGCTGGGATGGTTGCTCGCGCCCGCGACGCTGCTGGGGTTCGCCTCGGCTGCGCTGGTGCTGTCACGCCTGGGCAACGCCCGCGCGGCGATCGTCAGCAGCGCCGTGCTCGGCCTGGCGTGGGTGGGCTTCGCTGCGGCCGCGGCCGCCTGGCACGAGCCGGTGTTCGTGCAGGGCTTCGCCGCGCTGCAGGCGATCGTGATCGCGTGGCTGTACACGGCGACCCACGCCGTGCTCGCGGACGCGACCTGGCCGCGGCTGCGCGCGACCCAGTTCGCGGTGCTCACCGCCGCGACCAACCTGCCGCGGCTGTGGGCACCGGGGATCGGCGCGCTGCTGGTCGGTGGCTTCGGCTTCGCCGGCACCTTCGCGGCGTGCGGCCTGTGGCAGCTGGCGATCGCCGCCATGCTGCCGTGGGCGACCCGCATCACCGCGGCGGACCCGGGCGAACCGACCGCGGGCGCGCCGCCCTCGGCGCCAGCATGACGCGCGCGCTCCGGTGTCGGCCGGGGCTGCTAGGCTGCGGCGCAGCGACGCCGTGACGACCCCGCCCGAGCCCGCCATCGCGTTGTTGCTCGCGCTCGCCCGCGGCCTGCACGAGTCGGGTTTCGCCTCGCCCGAGCTCGAGTCGGCGTTGACCCGCGTGGCGCAGCACCTCGGCATCGCCGCGCAGTTCTTCTCGACGCCGACGTCGATCTTCTCGGCGTTCGGCCAGGGCGCCGAGCAGCACGTGCACCTCTTCCGCGTCGAGCCGGCCTCGGTCGATCTCGGCAAGCTGGTCGAGCTCGAGGCGCTGATCGACGCGGTGTGCGACGGCGAGGTCACCACCGAGGATGCCCTCGTGCGGGTGAACACCATCGTGGCTGGGCGCCCGCCGTTCTCGCGGCCGGTGACGATCGGCGCCCACGCGCTGTCGTCGGGGGCATTCGCGCTGTTCCTGGGTGGCGGGCTACACGAGACCGCCGCGGCCGGTCTCATCGGGCTCGTCACCGGCATCGTCGCGATCATCGGTCGACGCATCGCCGGGGTCGCGCGGGTGTTCGAGCTCGTCACCGCCGCGCTGGCGGCCTTGCTCGCGATCGCGATGGCGCACCTGTGGCCGCCGCTGTCGGTGTTCACCGCGACGCTCGCGGGTCTCATCATCCTCATCCCCGGCTTCACGCTGACGATCGCGCTCACCGAGCTCGCCAGCCGTCACCTCGCGTCGGGCACCGCTCGTTTCGCGGGCGCGATGGTCACCTTCTTGACGATCGGCTTCGGCGTCGCGCTCGGCAGCCGCATCGGCGAGCTGGCGTTCGGCCCGGTGCCGACTGGCGGCATCGGTCCCACCGCGCCATGGGCCGAAGCGGTCGCGCTGGTGGTGGCGCCGGTGGCGATGCTCGTGCTGCTGCGCGCGCCCGCCCGCGAGCTGCCGTGGCTGCTGGCGACCGGTGTGATCGGCTTCGCCGGCGGGCGCTGGGGCTCGCGCGCGCTGTCGCCCGAGCTGGGCATGTTCGTCGGTGCGCTGGCGCTGGGCGTCGCCTCCAACCTCTACGCGTGGTGGCGTCGGCAGCCGGCCAGCACTGTGCTGGTGCCCGGGATCCTGCTGCTGGTGCCGGGCTCCATGGGCTACCGCAGCCTCGCGGAGATCATGGCCCGCGAGGTGTTGCCGGGGCTCGCGACCGCGATCGAAATGATCCTCGTGGCTGTTTCGTTGGTCGCGGGACTGCTGGCCGCCAACGTCGCCACACCGCCGCGCCACGTCGCGCGTCGGATTCGCGATGCCTTCGGACGACCGCCGCCGCGCCGGCGGTGATTCACTCCACGACCGCAGGGAACCGAGCGCGGAACCTTCGCACCTACGGGTTGACCACACACCATGACGCGCGCTGCAAGCCTGGCTGGGTCCTTGTCCGTCGCACTGCTGGCGTGCGGCTGCGACGGCGCAGTCGCGAAGGTGCGGGAGATCGTCGGCGCCGACGCGCCGGCGTCCGAGGACGCCGCCGAGGTCGCCAACGCGGGCGTCGTCGACGATGCCGTCGAGGCCACCGGCGCGGCGGCAAGCGCCGATGCGAAGCTGCTCGCCGAGGCGGTGGTCGAGCTCGCGCCGGAGCTCGGCGCCGCCCCGCCCGAGCCCGCGAAGGCAGCGGTTCCCACGGCCGCCGCGCAGGGCCCCGACGAGCTCGAGGTCCACGACGTCACCGTCGAGTTCGCCGAGGGCAGCGGCTACTACGGCGGCTACGGCTACGGCGGCTATGGCAGCCCGGCCAAGGTGATGAAGGTCGAGGCCGCCGCACGCACCAAGGCCACGCCGTCGCGCAAGGGCGAGGTGATGGTGCGGGTGTCGTGTCAGGACGGTGGCGAGAGCTTCGCCGACGCCGCGGTCGCGTCGATCGACGGCGGCTACGCCAACGCCGTGCCGGGGCCGGGTGCGGAGTTCAAGCTCTCCGCGCAGCTCTTCACCACCAACGTGCTCGGCGATCCCACCGCGTGCCGTGTGAGCGTCACGCTGCGGGACAACGACCGCACGCCCCACCGCCGCGGTGGCCTCGAGCTGTGCTGGAGCTCGGGTCGCAAGGCCGCCGCGCCGTGCGAGACCGCGGCCGAGCCGACCCCCGAGGTGGCGTGGAGCGTTCGCGACGCACAGTTCCTGCCGACCGCGGAGTTCGGCTTCGTGGTGGTCGCCGGCAGCGGGCCGCCGCCCGATCGTCTCGGCCTGCGGGCGACCTGCCATGGCGGCGACAAGCACTTCGTGGAGTTCCAGTTCCTGAACGCGCGCTGGTACGGGCTCGAGCCCGGCGACGCGATGCTCCACCGGCAGATGCTGCAGAGCACCTGGGAGTTCATGCGCAGCGCCGAGTGCGACGTCGAGGTGCAGGACGTCTCGTACGACTTCGAGAAGTTCGCCGTGCGCGGCGTGAACACCATCGGCCGCCGCTGCGTGCGACCGGCCGGGGTGCGCGACGGCCAGTGCCGCGCCACCGTCACCGAGGTGCCGGCGGTCGATGCCAAGGGCACGCCCGCCCAGCTCGCGATCTTGAACGCCAACGCGTCGTCCTACGGCCGCTGGTACAGCGCGTACGCGCAGGCGGAGATCACCCTCGCGGCGCCGGTCAGCAAGGACGCCAAGCTGACCTTCGCGAGCGTGTGTGGCAAGAAGCGCGAGGAGATGCCCATCACGCTGGTGACCCCGCTCGAGATGGTCTACCCCGGTCAGAGCGTGCGCGTGCAGGCCGGCGTGTCGGGCGAGGGCCACCGCAAGGTCGCCAGCTGTCGCACCCACTTCGCGCTCGAGGACGTCGACTCGAGCGGCGCCAAGCAGACCTGGGTGCTCGGCGAGCAGTGCTACCGCGCCGACGGCACCACTACGCCCTGCCCGGGCACCACCGCGCCGCCGCCCTCGGCATCGCCGGCGTTCTCGGGCAAGCACGGGCCCGGACGCAAGCCGTTTCGCTAGCAGCCCGTGGACCACGGGCTGCTGGGCTCAGTCGGCCGGCTCTTCGCTGATCTGCCAGCGATCGAACACCGCGGGCGCGTGGTCGATCTCGGTGAGGAAGCGGCTCGGTCGCATCAGTGTGGCGGGGCCGTCGCGACCGTGCTCGATGGTCGGGTAGCACAGGTAGAGCTCGTCGGCGGCGCGCGTGCACGCGACGTAGAACAGCCGCCGCTCCTCCTCGAGCTCGGCGACCACGCGCATCGACTGTGCGGTCGGGAAGCGGCCGTCGACCAACCACAGCACGAACGCGATCGGCCACTCGAGGCCCTTGGCCTGGTGGATCGTCGACAGCACCAGCTTGTCGTCGGGTGCCTCGGCGCCCATGACATTCTCGGCCGCGAGGCCCTCGAACAGCGCCAGCTCGGCCAGGAACTCCTGCGCGCCGCCGTAGCGCTCGGCGTACGCGGCGAGGTGCTCGAGGTCCTCCTTGCGCACGTCGGCGTTGGTGAACGAGCGCTCGGCGTACTCGCCGTAGTGCGACTCGACCACCCGGCGGATCGCCGCGCCGACGTCGGTGTCACCAACCGCGAGCAGCTCGAACAGCGTCGACAGCCGCGTCAGCGCCTCGGCCGCGCGCCCGCGTGCGGCCGCAGCCTGGCGCAGCAGCGCCGCCGGCAGCTCGCCGCGCTCGTGCACCGCCGCGAGTGCAGTGGCGTGTTGCTCGGCCGAGGCGGCGCCGATACCCGGCCACTGCTTGAGCAGTCGCACCCACGCCACCTGATCGCGGGGGTTGTCGTGGGCGCGCAGGTACGCGACCACGTCCTTGATGTGGGCCTGCTCGAAGAACCGCAGACCACTGCGGATCGCATACGGGATCTGGCGGCGCGTGAGCTCGACCTGCAGCTCGAGGCTGTGGCTGTGATTGCGGTACAGCACCGCCAGCTTCGACAGCGGCAGGTTCTGCTCGTGGTGCAGCTCGAGCACCCGCTGGGCCACGAACTCGGCCTGCTGGTAGACGTCGCGCAGCGGGATCACGGCTGGCCGCATGCCGCTGTGCTTGATCGCGACCAGCTCCTTGGCGTGACCGCTGCCGTTGCGGGCGATCGAGCGGTTCGACAGCGCCAGCACCTCGGGTGTGCTGCGGTAGTTGACCGTCAGCTTGAGCACGCGGGCGTCGGGGTGGCGGCGACGAAACGCACCGATCTGCTCGAAGTCCGCGCCGCGGAACGAGTAGATCGATTGCGCGTCGTCGCCGACGCAGGTCAACGAGCCGCAGCGCGCGGCCATCTCCTCGCACAGCGTGCCCTGCAGGGCGCTGACGTCTTGGTACTCGTCGCACAGCACGTGGTCGTACTCGCCGCGCAGGGCCTCGGCGACGGCGGCGTGCTCGGGCGCGGTCAACAGCGTGTGCCAGTGGACCAGCAGGTCGTCGAAGTCGACGACGTTGAGCGCACGCTTGCGCTCGGCATAGCGCGCGCACACGTCGAGGATCGCCGGCAGCTGCGGCACCAGGTTGGTCGCGCGCGCGGCCACCAGCTCGGGCAGCGGCGTGCCGGTGCCCTGGGCCAGGCCGATGAGGCCGTGCAGCAGCTTGGGCTCGGGAAAGCGTCGGGCCGACAGCGCCTTGAGGCCCAGCTCGGCGATCACCGAGGCGAGGATGGCCCGTGCGTCCTCGCCGTCGACGATGCCGAAGTCGGTGCCCAGCCCGACCGCGTCGGCGTGGCGGCGCAGCAGCCGGTGGCCGATGTGGTGGAAGGTCCCGGCCCAGCAGCGCTGCATGTCGAGCCCCAGCAGCGCCTCGACCCGCGCGACCATCTCGCGCGCGGCGCGATTGGTGAACGTGCACAGCAAGATCCGGTCGGGCGGGGTGCCGCGCGAGACCAGCCGCGCCACGCGGTAGGTCAGCGTGCGGGTCTTGCCGGTGCCGGCACCGGCGATCACCAGCACCATGCCGGGCTCGGCCTCGACCGCCGCGCGCTGCTCGGGGTTCAGGTCGCGCTCGGCGTCGAACAGCGGCTTGCTGGGCCGCTCGCTCTTGATGACGTACTTCACGGCGCGCGCAGGGTGCGGTCGAAGAACTCGCGGATGCGGTCCTCCATGTACACGCGATCGGCCTCGGCCCGCGGCATGTGCCGCTCGTTGGGGAACAACAGCAGCTCGTAGTGCTTGCGCGCCTTGACCAGCGCGTCGATGAGTCGGGCGCTGTGGCGGAAGTGCACGTTCTCGTCGATGAGCCCGTGGACGATCATCAGTTCACCCTCGAGCGTATCGACATGGCTCATCACGCTGGAGTCGCGGTAGCCGTCGGGGTTGCCGGCGGGCGTGCCCATGTAGCGCTCGGTGTAGTGGGTGTCGTAGCCGTCCCAGCTCGACACCATCGCACCCGCGACCGCGGCCTTGAAGGTGCCCGGCGCCCGCATGAGCGCCATCGCGGCCATGTAGCCGCCGTAGCTCCAGCCGTAGATGCCGACGCGCTGGGGATCGGCGAGGCCCTGCTGCACGAGCCACTGCACGCCCTCGACCTGGTCCTTGACCTCGAGGTTGCCGAGGTCGTTCTTGATCGCGCCCTCGAACGCGAGCCCGCGGCGCGCGGAGCCGCGGTTGTCGAGCTCGAACACGAGGTAGCCGAGCCCGCGCAGGAACTGGGCCCGCATGTCGACGGTCTGCTCCCAGCTGTCGGTCACGCGCTGGGCGTGGGGTCCACCGTAGACGCTGACGATGGTAGGCCACGGCCCGCTGCCCTGCGCGGGGCGGTAGAGCGTGCCGTACAGCTCGGTGCCGTCGCTGGCGGTGAGCGTGACGATCTCCGGTGGCGGCAGCTCGAGCGCGGCCATGCGCGGATCGGGGGGCACGGCGACGCGGTGCACGAGGCTGCCGTCCTCGGCCTTGCGAATCGACACCGAGGGCGGCGCGGACATCTGGCTGTGGCTGTCGACGAACACGGCGCGGGCGCGGTCCATCACGACGCTGTGCATGCCCGGCTCCTTGGTGATGCGGGTCGGCTCGCCGCCGCCCAGCGGCACGCGGTACAGCTGCATCTGCGTGGGGCCGTCCTTGCTGGCGGTGAAGTAGACCCAGCCGGACTTCTCGTCGACGCCGGCGAGCGCGTCGACCAGCCACTCGCCCTGGGTCAGCGGTCGGATCACGTGGCCGTCGGCGGCGACGAGATACAGGTGACGGAAGCCGGTGCGCTCCGAGCCCCACACGAACGCGCCCGCGAGCTCCCCTTGGCCCTCGCGCAGCGGCTCGAAGAGGTCGTGCAGGTTGATCCACACGTCGCTGCGCTCCTCGAGCACGAGCGTGCGTGCACCGGTCGCGAGGTCGAAGCGCACCAGCTGCAGGCGGCTCTGTCTGGCAGCCAGTGCACGCGCGCGAGGTAGATCTCGGACTCGCCGTCCATGCCGAGATCCATCCACGTCGGCTCGCCGCCGTCGCGCCCGACGACGCCGAGCCGAACCTTGGCATTGTCGGCCCCGGCGAAGGGATAGCGATGATCTTCCCAGCTCGGCGTCGCGTCGGCTTGATGCACGATGCGCCAGATCGGAATCGCGGTCTCGTCGACCGCCTCGAACGCCAGCTTGTCGGCGGCATGACTCCACCAGAAGCCATGGCTGCGCCCCATCTCCTCCTGCGCCGCGTACTCGGCCAGGCCGTGGGTGCGGCCGGTGCCCCGTGCACCCTGCGTGACCTGCCGTGGCGCGCCGCTGCCGTCGGCCGCGACCACGTAGAGCTCGTCGTCTTGCACGTATGCGACCCACTCGCCGTCGCGGCTGATCTGCGCGTCGATGCAGGGCTTGCCGTCACCGCCGGCGAGCTTGCGCGGGCTGCCGTGCAGGCCGTCCTGCACCCAGACCTCGCCGCGCAGCGGCACCAGCACGCGGTTGGCCTCTTTGGCCCACGCGTAGCTGGTGACCCCGAGCCCACGCTCGCGCGCACGCTCGCGTCGCAGCTTCTCTTCGGGCGACAGGTTCTCCTCGGTCGCGCCGCCGCCCGCGGGGGCGAAGAGGATCTTGCGCTCGCCGCTGACGGGATCGTGCGCGTACAGCTGGCGCGTGAGCGAGCCGTCCTCGCTCCACAGATAGGTGAGCATGCGGCCCGCGGGATCGGGGCGCACGGCGCTCGGCAGGAATGCCATGCCGGGCAGGGGGTAGCGTGCGACCTCTTCGATCGCGATCGTGCCGGTGGTGGTGACCATCGCTGTTTGCTCCGAGCCAGTGTCGGTGGCGCCGCGCGCACCATCGCGGTCGCGCGACGGCGTGCCGCACGATCCGAGCCCGAGCAGCGCCAGGAGGAGTGCGAGGCCGCGCATGGCCGGCATGATAGCCCCGATGCGCGGGTGCGCTGCGGTGGCCGTGCGAGCGCCGCAGCCGCGGGCGCGTTGGCGTGCCCACGGCCGACGGCTTGTCAGCGGCGGGGGAATCGGGCGAGCATCCCCGACCACAGGCATGACCACACTCGTCGAGAAGCTCACCGCACCCGCAGTCCGTCCCCAGGTCGTCTCCGCGTGCTGCGATCTGATCGATCGCGAGGTCGATGGCAAGTCGGGCCTCTCGGGCTTCGCGGTGAAGACCGGCTACAAGGTCGTCAAGGCGATCAAGCCCGGCTTCGTGACGCAGGTCGTCGAGGCGCTGCTGCCCGACTTCGCGGCCGCGATGGAGCCGATGCAGTCCAAGGCCGGCGGCGGCGGCGAGCCGTTTGCGAAGTACCTCGATGGCCACCGCGACGAGGTCGCCGACGCGCTGCTGTCGGTGACCGACGCCAAGGCCCAGCGCTCGAGCAACGGCACCGTGCGCAAGACCTACGAGAAGCTCCGCGGGGGCGCGCGTGAGCACGTGATCGCGGCGGTGCCGAACCTGGTCAGCACCCTGCGCCCGTACCTGTAGCGGCGCCGCGTCAGGCGGTGCTGGCCGCGACGCCGACCGGACGGCGTCCGACCAGCTCGGCCAACATCGGCGCGACGATGTCGTGCCACGCGTCGGCGACGCTCTGCGCGAGCATGGCCGGGTCGAGGCGACCGTGGTGGCGCAGCGCGCTGCGGGTCGCGACGGACAGCAGCGGCGCGTCGCCGGGCTCGACCACCGGTGGGTGCTCGAGCATCGCCGCCAGTGCGGTGCGGACGTCGTTGCCGCCGTGGCCCAGCGCCCACGCGATCGTACGCCAGGCCAGCGCGGCGTGGCGCGACTCGTCTTCGATGATCACCCGCAGCGTCGCGCACACGGCCTCGTCGGTCGCGACCGCGAGCGAGCGCTCGGCCACCAGCGTCGCGACGGTCTCGCCCACGCAACCCTCGAGGAAGGTCTCGATCGCCAGCTGCGGCAGCGACTGCCCGCGCGGCGACAGCGAGGGCAGGGGCCCGGGGCCGACCGCCCGCCCGGCGTACGCGCTCGCGAGCGCGAAGCAACGGCGCGCGTGGTCGACCTCGTCGAGCCCCGATTGCATGCAGCCGGCCACCAGCTCGGGCGGCGCGGCCACGGCCATCAGCTCGAGCGCCGCGCGCGAGAACGACGCGACACTGGCGTGCTCGCGCAGGGCATCGTCGAGCCACGCGCGGGCGAGTGCGAGTCGGGCCTCGTCGGAGAGCTCCGCGACCGCGGGCGTGATGGCGTCGTCGACCCACGCGGTGCCGCTCTTCGGGGTCGCGACCACGCTGTCGCTGCCGTCGAGCAGCGGCCGGCCGCTGCAGTACTCGAACCAGTGGTAGCAGCACGCGTCGGCCTTGCCCTCGCTACGCATGCGCTGGGTGCGGCCCTCGTTGAACGCGCCCTGCATCTGTCGCTTGTTGGGCAGCCCGGCGTAGGCGGGCGCGTCGAGCGGGCTCGGATCGTGGGCGCCGGTGATGCGCGCCGGGCAGTCCATCTGCTTGGGCGTCGAGTCGCCGGTCGGGGTGATCTTCGCCGCGGTCTCGGCGGTGCCGCACCAGTTGCCCGAGGGACAGCTCTCCTCCTCGGGGTTGTAGCCGTCGACGTAGGGCGGGTCGCCGGGGATCGGCAGGTACTGCGCCGGCGTGCCGGGTGGCGGCGGAGCGCTCGGGGTGTGGTGGTGATCGTCGCCCTCGGGCGTGGCCACCTTCACCGGTGCGTCGTCGTCGTCGTCGATGCCGGGCCGCTCACCCTTGGCTGCTGTGCGGGCCTTCTGCTCTTCACGCTTCTTGCGGAGCTCGGCGAGCTTGCCCTTGCCCTTGCCCTCGGCCTTCTCGGCCTTCTCGGCCTTGCCCGCGCCGTCGGCCTTCGCAGGCGGCTCGGCGCTCGAACAACCGAACGCGAGGGCGAGTGCCGGCACGCCGGCGAGACCGACGAGACGATGCCGAAGGACGAGGGCGTCGCGCATGCTCGGCACCGTAGCACCAAACCCGGGGCGCCTTGCAAGCGACGAGATGTTGCGGTCGGCCGTCGCGCCGCCTGCGATCGCGATCGGGCGAGCAGGCTCACGCGGGCCGCCGGCCACCGCTCACGCGCGGACCGGCAGGCGACGCACGCCGTCGTGCGCGGCGGCGGTCGGCGCCGCCGGCAGGCCGGTGCCCGCATGCGCGCGATCGTTGCGGCCCGTCAGCTCCGGGCGCGTCGCGCCGCAGGCGTGGGGCACCAGACCCAGCTCGTCGAGCATGCGCAGGTCGTCGTCGACGCCGCGGTTGGGCGTGGTGAGGAAATCGCCGATCATCATGCCCGATGCGCCCGCGCTGAACATCAGCGGCAGCAGCTGGCCCAGGTGCGTTCGACCGGCGGCGATGAAGATGTTCTGCCGCGGCAGGAACAGCCGGAAGGCGGCGATGATGCGCAGCATCTCGAGCGGTGGCAGCGGCTCGAACGGCTCGACCTGCGCCAGCGCCGTGCCCTCGATGCTGACCAGGAAGTTGATCGGCACCTCGTCGACGTCGAGCTCGCGCAGGGTCTGGGCCAGCTCGACGCGGTCGTCGGGGCCTTCGCCCATGCCGAAGATGCCGCCCACGCAGGTGCGCAGACCCTTGGCCTGCGCGCGGCGGATGGTCGCGATGCGCTCGTCGTAGCTGTGCGTCGAGACGATGCGCTCGAAGTACGCGCGGCCGCTCTCGAGGTTGTGGTTGAACTCGGTGAGGCCGGCCTCGATGAGGGTGTCGAAGCCGCGATCGGACACGAAGCCGAGCGACGCGTGGGCCTCGGTGTGGCCGGCCGCTCGGATCGCGCGCAGGCCCGCGGCGATGTGCGCGAGGCCGACCGAATCGTCCTCGAGCCCGCGCGTGGCGGTGACCAGCCCGAGCGCGCTCGCGTGGCGCGTCGCCGCGACCTCGCTGGCACGAACGATCTCGTCGACGCCGGCGAACTTGCCGGGCTTGACGTGGGTGGCGAAGTGCTTCGACTGCGCGCAGAAGCCACAGTCCTCGGGACAGCCGCCTTCCTTGGCGTTGATGATCGAGCACAGGTGCACGCGATTGCCGAAGCGGGCGCGCCGCACCCGGTCGGCGGCGGACATCACGTCCCAGACGTCGACCTCGCCGCCGAGGTACGCACGCAGCCCGCTGGGCTCGAGCGCATCGAGCCGCCCGGCGAGAATGGCGTCGGCGATGGTGGCGGGCGCGGGTGCAGGCACGGACATGCGCCGAACATACACCGGGTGCGACCGCGGGCAAGAACGGTGATAGCCTCCCGCTCCGCGTGCGCATGCCATCGCTGCGCCCCGGCCTCTCTCGAGCCTACGAACCACGCGCCCCACGCCTGCAAGGAGCACCCCCTTGAGCCGCGATACCGCCGCGCAGAAACAACCCAGCCCCGCGCCTGCATCGACGCAGGGCGGCGATCTCGCCCGAGCGCGCCACCTCTATACGGAGATGCTCCGCATCCGCCGCTTCGAGGAGGCCGCCGCGCGCTCGTACACCCAGGGCAAGATCAGCGGCTTCCTGCACCTGTACATCGGGCAGGAGGCGATCGCGGTCGCGACCGCCGATCTGATGAAGCCCGGCGATCGCGTGGTCACGACCTACCGCGATCACGGCTTCGCGATCGCGCTCGGCTGCGAGCCCGGCGCGTGCATGGCCGAGCTGTATGGCAAGGCCACGGGCCTGGTCGGTGGCGTCGGCGGCTCGATGCACTTCTTCGCCCGCGACAAGGGGCTGTGGGGCGGCTACGCCATCGTCGGCAGCCACGTTCCGGTCGCAGCCGGTCACGCCTTCGCGAGCAAGTACACCGGCGACGGCGCCGTCACGATCTGCTTCCTGGGCGAGGGCGCCATGCACATCGGCGCGACGGCGGAGGGCATGAACCTCGCCGGCCTGTGGAAGCTGCCGATCGTGTTCGTCATCGAGAACAACCTCTACGCCATGGGCACGCCGCTGTCGCGACAGAGCCCGGTCGACGACCTCACCACCCGCGCGCCGGGCTGGGCGCTGGCGAGCGACCGCTTCGTGGTGCAGGACATCCACGAGACCCGCGAGCGACTCGGCGCTGCCATCGAGGCTGCGCGCACGCAACACCGGCCGGCGTTGCTCGAGCTGCTCACCTACCGCTTCCGCGGCCACAGCATGTCGGACCCGGGCAAGTACCGCACGAAGGAAGAGGTCGAGCAGTGGCGCAGCCGCGATCCGCTGCAGCGGCTCGAGGCGCAGCTGCGCGACGGCGGTCTCGACGAGGACGCCCTCACGGCGATCGACGACGGCGTGGTCGCCGAGATGGATGCCGCGATCGAGTTCGCCGACGGCTCGCCGTTGCCGGACCCCGAGCACCGCTTCCGCCACAACCTCGTGGAGGATGTCTGACCATGGCGACGCTACAGATCCGCGAGGCGCTACGCGCCGCGATCGACGAGGAGATGGCCCGCGACGAGCGCGTGTTCGTGATGGGCGAGGAGGTCGGGCACTACGACGGCGCCTACAAGGTGACCGAGGGCCTGCTGGCCAAGTACGGCGAGCGTCGCGTGGTCGACACGCCGATCGCCGAGGCCGGGTTCGCCGGGGTTGGAGTCGGCGCGGCGATGGCCGGGCTGCGCCCGATCATCGAGTTCATGACCTTCAATTTCTCGGCGGTGGCGTTCGATCAGATCCTCAACAACGCCGCCAAGCTACGCCAGCTCACCGCCGGCCAGTTCACGCTGCCGATCGTGTTCCGCGGGCCCAACGGCGCCGCGCACATGTTGAGCTCGACCCACAGCCAGGCGTTCGAGAGCTTCTACTGCGGCTTCCCGGGCGTGAAGGTGGTCTCGGTCGCGACCGCGAAGGACGCCAAGGGCCTGCTCAAGGCCGCGATCCGCGACGACAACCCGGTCATCTTCTTCGAGAGCGAGGTCATGTACGCCAACCGCGGCGAGGTGCCCGACGAGGAGTACGTGATCCCGATCGGCGAGGCCGACATCAAGCGCCCCGGCAGCGGCATCACGGTGATCACGTGGGGGCAGGGGCTGCAGGTCGCGCTCACGGCCGCCGAGCAGGCCGCCGAAGAGGGCCTCGATTGCGAGGTCATCGACCTGCGGACCCTGCGGCCGCTCGACGACGCTTGCGTGCTCGCGAGCGTGCGCAAGACCAACCGCGTGGTGATGGTCTACCACGGCTGGCCCTACGGCGGCGTCGGAGCGGAGCTCTCCGATCGCATCCAGCGCCTGGCCTTCGATCACCTCGACGCGCCGATCCTGCGCGTGTGCTACGAGGACGTGAACATGCCGTACGCCGAGAACCTCGAGCAGCTGGTGCTGCCGAGCCCGGCGCGCGCGCTCGAGGCGATCCGCGAGGTCGCGTACCGCAAGGTCTGACGCATCGCCCGCGTCGCTCGCAACCCCATCGCAACATCCGCATCCGAGGAGACCGCAGCAATGGCAACCGTCGTGGCGCTACCCCGCCTGTCCGACACCATGGAAGAGGGCGTCATCGCCAAGTGGCACATCAAGCCCGGCGACAAGGTCAAGCGCGGTCAGATGATCGCGGAGATCGAGACCGACAAGGCGACGATGGAGTTCGAGTCCTTCGACGCCGGCGTCGTGCTCGAGCTGGTCGCCCCCGAGGGCAAGACGCTGCCGATCGGAGCGCCCATCGCGGTGTTCGGTCAGGCCGGCGAGGATCCGAAGGCGGCGCTCTCGGGGGCCGCGAAGGGGGCCGCGAAGGGCGAGTCGAAGCCCGCGGCGAAGGCGGACGCGGAGCCCGCGGCGAAGGCGGACGCGGAGCCCGTGGCGAAGGCGGATTCGGGGCCTGCGGCGAAGTCGGACGCGACGCCCGCGGCGAAGTCGGACGCGAGCACGCAGGCCGAGGCCAAGGCGGAGCCGCGCGACGACGGCCGCATCGCCGCCTCGCCGCTGGCCCGACGGCTCGCGCGCGAGCGTGGACTCGCCCTCGCCGACATCGAGGGCTCGGGCCCGCACGGCCGCGTGGTCAAGACCGACGTCGAGCGGGCCGCCAGCGCGCCGCGTGGCGCATCGGCGGCCGCACCGGCATCGGCGGGCGACACCGTGCTCGAGCTGTCGATGATGCGCAAGACCATCGCCAAGCGCATGGCGCAGGCGAACGCCGAGATCCCGCACTTCTACCTGACCATCGTCGTCGACATGGACCGCGCCGCCGCGGTGCGCGACGAGCTGGCCGCCGCCGAGGTCAAGGTCTCGTACAACGACCTCATCGTGCTCGCGTGCGCGAAGGCGCTGCGCATCCACCCCGAGGTCAATGCCTACTGGAACGGTCAGACCATCGTGCGGCGTGGTGACGTGCACGTGGGTATCGCGGTTGCAGTCGAAGACGGGTTGGTCGTACCGGTGCTACGTCACACCGACCGCATGTCGCTGTCGCAGATCGCGGCCAGCGCCCGTGAGCTCGGTGGCAAGGCCCGCGAGCGGGCGCTCGAGCCCGCGCAGATGAGCGGCTCGACGTTCAGCGTCTCGAACCTCGGCATGTTCGGCATCGAGGCCTTCGCAGCGGTCGTGAACCCCGGAGAAGGCGCGATCCTGGCGGTCGGCGGCATCGCCGACGAGGCGGTGGTGCGTGCGCCCGCAGCCGGCGGCGCGCCGACGCTCGCGGTCGGCAAGCGCATGCGTGTCACGCTGTCCTGCGATCACCGCGTGATGGACGGGGCAACCGGCGCCAAATTCCTCGCGACCGTGCGCGGCTTGCTGGAGCAGCCGCTGCGGATGTTGGCCTGAACTCGGACGAAACCAGCTACGCTTCGCCCATGCGGCGCGTGGCGCTGGTGTCGTGGATCGCGGTCGCGGCGTGTTCGTCGGCGTCGCTGGGGAGCAACTCGGGCATCGACTCGGCCGCCAGCATCGGCGGCAGCGCCAGCGTCGGTGACACCGACGGCAGCGGCACCGAGTCGTCGGCGACCGCAAGCGCGAGCTCGACGACCGCCGGGCCGACGACCGACGACTCGGTCACCGCGACGGATCCCAGCGGTGGCAGCACCGAGGATCCCACGGTCGCCCAGAGCAGCAGCGACAGCGGCGGCGCCGACACCAGCGGCGGCTCGAGCAGCGAAGGCGGCAGCAGCTCGGGTGGCGTCGATCCGCTGGCCTGCACCGACGCCGACCTGGGCTCGGCGACCGGCTTCGGCCTGCGCAGTGCCAGCACCACGGGGGCCACCGACGACGTCGCGATCTCGTGTGCGAGCGGCGGTGGCATCGACGACGTGCTGGTGTGGACCGCACCCGCGGCCGGCACCTACCACTTCAGCCTCGCCGGCTCGGGCTACGACACCGCCATCGCGGTGCTCGACGATGCCTGCGACGGCGCCGAGCTGATCTGCAACGACGACGGTCCGCTCGAGGAGGGCGTCTCGCTGGCCTCGGTCGCGCTGGTGGCCAATCAGCGCGTGCTGCTGGTCATCGATGGCTACGCCGGCGACAACGGCAGCTACGTGCTGAGCATCAGCTCGGGTGCGGCGCCGAGCTTCGCCTGCGCCGACGGTGGCGACCTCGGCATCGCGACCGGCAACGCCGTCGCCACCGGCAGCACGGTGGGTGCGGCCAACGATTTCTCGCCGAGCTGTCAGGCCGGCGGCGCCGACGTGCTCTACACCTGGACGCCGCCGACGTCCGGTGCGTACACCTTCTCGCTGGCGGGATCGTCGTACGACACCGTGCTCGCGATCGCCTCGGGCGGCTGCGGCGGGGTCGAGCTCGTCTGCAACGACGACTCGGGCGGGCTGCAATCGCAGGCGTCGGCGAACCTCACCGCGGGGCAGACGGTGGTGATCGCGATCGACGGCTACAACGGCGCGACCGGCAACTACACGCTCGCGGTGAACTAGCAGGGGGCGTGCCCGTGCGGGCTTCGGGCACGGGCACGGGCACGGAGCCGCGCTTGGGCGCGGCTAGAACCGGTTCCACAGGAACTGGTTGGTCACCTCGTGGTGGAACTGCACCTCGGCGCGCTTGATGAGCGAGCCCAGCGCCTTGGGGCAGCGCTCGGCCGAGGCCTGCTTGACCTCGGCGAAGCGGCTCACCACCGACTCGCCGAGCAGCTCGGTCATGGTGCGGCTGCCCTTGAACAGACGCAGCGCGTCGTGGATGTTGTCGGGCAGGAACCGCGTGCGTGCGCGCTTGTTCGGATCGGGGTCTGAGCTCGGACCCTCGAGGCCGGTGCGCAGCAGCGCGTAGACGGCCAGGTATGGGTTGGCGTCGGGGCCGACCGAGCGCACCTCGATGCGGGCGGAGCGCTCGTTGCCGATCGGGATCCGCACCATCGAGCCGCGGTCGCTGGCGGATGCCTTGATCTGGTTGGGCGCTTCGTAGTGCGGGTCGAGGCGGCGGTAGGCGTTGACGCTGCTGTTGAGCAGCAGACACAGATCGCCGGCGCTGTTGAGGATGCGGTCGATGAAGTCCCAGCCGGTCGCCGACAAGCCGCTGTCGCCGTCCTTGTCCCAGAAGAGGTTCTTGCCGCCGGTCTGCAGCGAGATGTTGGTGTGCATGCCGCTGCCGTTGACGCCGGTGACCGGCTTGGGCAAGAACGACGCCGTCATGCCGAGGTTCTGCGCGACCTGGCGGCACAGCAGCTTGTAGAGCAGGACCTGGTCGGCCGCGACACAGGCCTCGGCGTAGCTGTAGTTCATCTCGAACTGCGACGGCGCGACCTCGGGGTGGTCCTTCTCGTTGGCGAAGCCCATCGCACGCTGGGCCTCGGCGGCGGCGTCGATGAAGCGGCGCAGGTCGTCGCCCGGCAGCGAGTGGTAGTAGCCGCCGGTCGAGATGAACTCGAAGGCGTTGGTCTCGGGGTAGTGCTGCTCGGCGTCGCGACCACGGAACAGGAAGCCCTCGATCTCCATCGCGACCTGGGCCACCAGGCCCTTGGTGTCGAAGAGCTCGCGGGTGTACTGCTTGAGACGACCGCGCAGGTCGGCCGCATACGGCGTGCCGTCCTGGGCGAGCGCCTCGGCGAACACCAGCACCTTGCCGGGCCCGAACACGTCGGCCGGCATCCACCAGAACGCGGGCCAGTCGATCGACAGGCGCAGGTCCGACTCGTGCTGCGCCGAGAAGCCGCGGATCGACGAGCCGTCGAAGGTGAGGTTGTCGGCCGAGCGCAGCAGGAACTTCTTGTCGTAGTCGAGCATGTGCAGCCGACCCTCGAGGTCGGCGAAGCACACGGTCACGGCCTTGATGCGCTTCTCGTCGGTGAGGTACTTGATGCGCTGCTCCCGGACCTGGTCGACCGGCGTGCGCTCCAGCCGCTGGCGCTTGGCCTCCAGGTTCATCTCCTCGAGCTGCTCGTAGCGGATCTCGAGGAAGTCACGGAGGCTCGAACGCTCGGGGGTGCCATCGGTGGGGGCCATGCAACGCTCTCATGCGCCCAACTTATGCTTGGGGCAAGAGGATTTAATCTAAATCGACGCCGGGAAAGTCTACGGGACCTCACGCGCGCCCGGCACCGGGAGATCACTCGTCCGTGCGCGGCTCGAGGCGGGCCACCGCACGACGGGCCTCGGCGCGGATGTCCGGGTAGGGGCCGCCCGCCGCGATCGCGCGCAGCAGCGCGCGGGCCTCGGGCCGGGCGTCGTCGCGGAGCAGTCGCACGGCCAGGCGTGCGCCGGCGTTGGTGTCGACGATGGCGGTGAGCTCCGACATCGCCGCGATAGATACACATTGCCGTTGGGCGCAATGCTGATGCCTTTGGGGCCGGAAAGCGTCGCGAGTTTTGCCGGACCGCCATTGCCGGTGAAACCTTTTGCGCCTGTCCCGGCGACGTGATGAATCGTTCCG
>WBZX01001224.1_pt1 | contig 19204 bp, 15 predicted proteins | sample 5204211 | NCBI WGS metagenome assembly WBZX01 (sample SAMN12344362, study PRJNA552823) | activated sludge metagenome | biome: Activated sludge suspended growth; feature: Nitrification reactor; material: Wastewater; isolation source: activated sludge from nitrification reactor of wastewater... | reverse complement strand
AGCCGTCACAACGGCTTGCGGAAGCGCCATGGGTAGACGCTAGCGCAGGCGGCAGTGGGGAGCAAGCCCCGCCCCGTGCCGGCGGGGGTGGGGAAGTCGGCGCGGATTTCTCGACGGAGGGGGATTAAACCGGACAACATTTTGTTTTCGGGGACGGGGGTGGTGAAGCTGGTGGACTTTGGGCTGGTGAAGCTGGTGGAAGATGACCTGCACCTGACGCAGAGCGGGATGCTGTGCGGCAGTCCGCTGTATATGAGCCCGGAGCAGGCGAGCAACACGGCGATGGACGCGCGGACGGACCTGTATTCGCTGGGGGCGACGTACTACGCGCTTTTGGCGGGCAAGCCTCCGTTTAACGGGACGGGGGTGCCGCAGATCCTGCTGGCGCATGTGGCGCAGCCGACGCCGGACCCGCGCGATGTAAACCCAGAGATTCCCGAAGCCTGTGTGCAGATCCTGCTGCGGGCGATGGCGAAGAAGCCGGAAAATCGCTACGCCTCGGCGGCGGAGATGGCGGCGGACCTGGAAGCGGTGCTGTCGGGAGTGCCGCAGCGCAACCAGTCGGTGTTCGCGATGCAGGACTCGGCTCCGTCGATTGCGGCGCAGATCAGCTCGTCGGGAAGTCGCGGGCTGAGCGGCAGCGGTCTGCGGCAGTCGTCTTCGGCGATTCCCACGCTGAGCGGGATGTCGAGCGCGGGGGCGAGCGCGTCGGGCAGTGGCACGGCGTCGCAGCCGGGACCGGGACAGGCGGCAGAAGGCGGCTCGCGGCGGGTGTTTCTGGGCGCGGCGATGGTGGCGGTGGTGGGCGGCGTCGGGGCGTTTTGGGGCCTGCGGGGACGGTCGGGTGGCAAAAAGGGCCCGGCGGCAGATGCGCCCAAGCCCCAAGCCCCGGTGGTGATGAGCGGTCCGCCGATCAAAGTGGGCGTGCTGCACTCGCTGTCGGGGGCGCTGGCGGTGAGCGAACACCCGCTGGCAGATGCGTCGCTGCTGGCGATTGACGAGATCAATGCGAAAGGCGGCGTGCTCGGGCGACAAGTGGTGCCGGTGGTGGTGGACGGCAAGTCGGAGATCTCGGCGGACTCAGCGTTTACGCGCGGGGCGGAAAAGCTGCTGCAAGTGGACAAAGTGGCGGTGGTGTTCGGCGGGTTCGGGTCGGCGGGTCGCAAGACGATTCGCCCGTTCTTCGAAAAAGCGGACCAGCTGCTGTTCTATCCGGCGCAGTACGAAGGGATCGAAGAGTCGCAGAGCCTGGTCTACACGGGCGCGACGCCGAACCAGCTGGCGGTGCCGGCGATTCAGTGGGCGACCGATACGCTCAACGCGAAGAAGTTCTATCTCATCGGAACGGACGGGCTGCGGGCGCACACAATCAACGCCATCTTGGAAGACCAGATCAAGACGCTGGGCGGGGAAGTGGTCGGCACGCACTACGCGGTGGTGGGCGAGTCGAGCTTTGGTGCGGTGGTCAAAAAGATCGAAAAAGCGCACCCGGACATGATCATCAACACGCTGGTGGGGGACTCGGTGCTGTCGTTCTTTCGGACGCTCATCGAGGAAGACATCACGGCGCGGACGCTGCCGGTGCTGTCGTTTACGCTGGGTGAAAACGAGCTGGCGCAGCTGTCGGAGCCGGTGCTGGCGGGGCACTACGTGGCGCGGACGCGGTTTCAAACGGTGGCGGACTCGAAGGAAGAGCCGTTTGCGGCGCGGTTTCAGCGCAAGTACGGGGCGCACCGTCCGGTGAGCGAGATGATGGAGTCGGCCTACTACGGCGTGCTGCTGTGGGCGGCGGCGGTGGCGAAGGCGGGCAGCGAGGAAGTGAACCGGGTGCGGCTGGCGCTGCGCGGACAAGAGTTTTCGCTGGGGAACGTGCGGCTGCGGGTAGACCCGTCGAACCAGCACACCTGGAAGATCTTTCAGATTGGGCAAGTGACCAACGACAACCGGATTGAAGTGATCAAGACGGGCGAGGCGCCGATTCCTCCCCTGCCCTTCCCAGGACCGCGCACGCACGCGGAGTGGCAGAGCTTTGCGGACTCACTGTACGAAAAGTGGGGCGGCAACTGGGCGAATCCGCAGAAGCCCAAAGTCAAGAAGTCGAAGTCAAAGTAAGGCACGGCGGCAGTAACCAACATGAGCTTGCTGAAGTGGAAGTTGATGGTAACGACCCTGCCGATTCCACTCGGCGCTGTGCTGATTCGCTACATCTTGGAGCACTTTTCCAAGACGTATATGAACAGCTACGCCGGTGTGATGGACTTTTCGGCGCTGTCTCCGGTGCTGACCGGCGGTGTGTTCCTGATTGGCCTGATGCTGTCGGGAACGCTGCAAGACTACAAAGAAAGCGAAAAGATACCGGCAGAGCTGGCGACGTGTCTGGAAACGATTGAAGAGACGGTGAGCTGGGTCTGTGGCAATCGGCCAGCGGTCAATGAGCGGTCGATGAAAGAGCTGGTGGCGGAAGTCACCGATGAAATGGTGAGCTGGCTGCTGCGCAAGCGAAGCCCGGAGCAAGGCTTTGCGGTGATCGAAAAGCTCAATGGGCTGGTCAAAGAGTTCGACAAGCTGAACGCGGGACTGCCAGCGGTGCGGATGATGACGGAGATCCACAACCTGCGGCGGACGATGACGCGGATTGGGGTGATCTCGCGGACGGGGTTTTTGGCGTCGGGCTATGCGCTGCTCGACTTCCTGGTGCTGTCGGTGCTGACGCTGCTGGTGATTGCGCAGTACAAGGCGGAGTTTGGCAGCCTGGGCAAGTACATCATCATCAGCTTCGTGTCGCTGATTTACAGCTACCTGTGGCGGCTGGTGAAGGATGTGGACGATCCGTTTGAGTATTCTCCATCGGGTGAGCGGACGGGCGCGGCAGAGGTGGAGCTGTTTCCGCTTCTGGAGTACCAGGCGCGGGCCAAAGAGCGGCTGGCAGGCAAGACGATTGAGCAGCGGATCACCGAGCATGCGCCCAAGGAAGAAGCAGCGGCGGCAGACAGCGGGATGCCGAGCTTGGCGGTGCTGGGTGGGGTAAGCGCGGCGTGTCTGTGCATCGGTGCGGGCGTGGTGTGGCTGCTCAGTCGCAACATGACGCCGACGCCAGTGGTGACGCCTGCACAGGTGGCGGCCCCGGTGAAAGCGGAAGCCGCAGCGGCAGCGAAGTCCCCTGCCCTACAAAGTCCAGCAGACGCGGCCAACGTCGAAGCCAAAGACGAAGCCAGTAGGCCAGCGGCAAGCGGTACAGCGGATGGGGACAAAGCAAGCGGGGAAGCGGACAAGGCCGCAAGCGATGAAGCGCCAAGCGAAGAGTCCCCGAAAAAGTCGAAGCGTCGCCACCACCGCCACAAAAAAGACAGCTAGATCACGGTCGGACAGCGCGGGCGACACAGGCAGGGAATGCCCTCTTTGTAGATGGTGAGCTGGGAGGCGAGGTAGTCGACAAACAGCTCTTCGTGCGCGGCGATGGCGCGGGCGGTGCGGACCAGGAGCCGGGCTTCGACCTCGCAGTTGGGGGTGCAGCTGTGGTTGATGAGGTCGGCGCCGTGGGGACCGCGCTCGCCAAAGTCTTTGACCAGGCAGTAGAGGGCGTCGGGCGTCAGCGCCAGATCAATGGTCTGGGCAGAAGCCCACGGGCCGTAATCGACCTGGCCGCTCGCATCGATGGGCAAGGCCACGGGCCGTCCTGGGGTCAGGCAGCCAATGACGACGCCTTGGGGGATGTCCGTGCGGGCGAACAGTCCTTGTCCGATGAGCCCGGGGCGCTCATAGACCAGATCGGCACGCAGAAACGATCGGTCGCCGGGGACCGAGAAGCGAGTGTTTGACATAAGCGGTAAGACGACGATCGCGGCAGTAAGGGGATAGACGAGGCGCGACCGCCGTAGGCAGAGCGTGACACAGTTATGGGGAGCGCAGAACGGGCCTTCGCGTGAAGGCCGTGGGTGGGTCCGTCGGGGCTAGAAGTAGGTGATGTCCCAGTGGGTGGACTCTTTGGCGTAGAGGTTGCCAGCCGCCGACTTGTAGAGCGGGGCTCCGTCGCCGCGCTTGCCCTGGTAGGTGAAGTTGTTGACGATGTAGTTGCCGATGCAGGTCGAAAACGAGATATCGACCTTGTAGCCGTTCCAGTGGCTGTAGGTTCCCGAGGAGTGGCCGGTCTCGGTGCCGCCGGTGATGGTCAGGGCGCAGCCGCTCGCGCGCTTGAGGGTGATGATGCCGTTGATGGTGGTGTCGTTGATCTGCTCAAACGAGGTGCAGGTGGAGTTGTTGCGGTTGGTGCAGCCGCCGCTCGAAGACACCGAGATGCCTGCCGCACGAATCAGAGACGCCGCCTGCGCTTGCGACAGCTTGGCCGCGTAGCTTGGATCGGCCCAGTCGGGCGCGTACTCATCGCTTGGTTCCTTGCGGTCTTCATCGTGGCCGTCTGCAAATGCCGCACCCGAAATGAGCAGCGTCATGGCAAACGCTGCGCCGGACAGAAGAGCACTCTTTCTCATCATCTTCCTCATCTGGGTTCTCCTTGTGGTGACAGGCGCTCGTCGATCGAGCACCTTTTGGGGACAGGACGTTCCCCCCCCTTCTAGCGGCTACAGCGGCACGGTCTGTTCTTCGGGCTCGCGCGTGCGGTAGTTGTTGCGCAGGTGCTCATCCAGCTGCTCAAGCATCGAGTCGCCCTGGAATGCGCCCTGTGGATGGTCGGTGTAGAAGGTGCCTTCTTCGCACAGGTCGCCTTCACCGGGCAGCGGCTGGGTGGGAACTTCTCCACCGGGACGACAGACGCCATCGATGAAGACCAAGATGGCCTTGGGCAGGCGCTGCTTTTCATCGGGATCGGACATAAAGCTGTGGATCAGGCTGCCGATGCTCTTGCCAAGATCGGTCGGGTCCATGCCGTAGCCGTGGCCGAAGTAGATGACGGGATAGCGGACGTTTTGGTTCTGCGGCTCGAAGTAGCCCGGCGGCAGGATCATGCTAAACGGCGTGACGCGCCCGGTCTTGAGCTTGATCGACAGATCCTTGGGCACCAGGCGCGGATCGTCGGAAGGCTGAATCGACTTGTCGGCGTCGGGCCAGCGGGTGAGCAGGAACTTGAACAGCGTGATGGCGCGGTGAACGACCTGGGTGACGGCTCCAGCGTGGCGACCATCGCCGGTCTCGGCGGCCTTCTGTTCGGAGATCTCGGGGTTTCCGTAGCGCACAAACAGCCGTCGTCCAAGCTTGGACATCTCGACTTCGCTGGCGGAAAACGACGACTCTTCGGTCGGTGACTTGCCGGTAAGCGCCGGGAAGCCGCCAAAGAGCTGGGTGGACAGTCCGCGCGAGGCGAGCATGCCGTAGAGGAAGCTCGTCGAGACATGCGCGTTGAAAAAGTCGCGAATGCCAGCGTCGTAATAGATGTCCTTTTGCGCCAGGTCGGCCAGCGGCATCTTTTCGCCGAGCGTGTGCGGATCGTGGGCCTTCCACTTGGTCAGGCCGGGGTTTTCGTCAAAGCGTCCGTTGCCTTCGCCGTGATCGAAGCAGCCGGTCATGCCGCCATCGACTTCGCAGCCTTGGCCTTTGACTCCGTCGAGCCCGCTGTCTTCGTAGGGTTCGCCCTGGTCGTAGCGGAAGTTGCCTTCGCTGCCGCTCGGGTTCTTCAGATAGTGATAGTTGTCACCGGCGGGATCGGGGTTGCGGACGGGGTCGTAGCCGGGCTCTTTGCTGTCGGGAAGTCCATCGAGTCCGACATCTTGGAACGGCTCGCTGGTCTGGATGATGACGGGCTCGCCCGCATCGCGCTTGCCGTTGGCGTTGAGATCGACCGCGAGCGCAATCTGCACCGGATCGGTCTGCGGCTTGGTTGCGTCGAAGACACCTTGCTTGCCATCGGCCTCGCCGCCGTCGCAGAAGGTGATGACGTTCCACTTTCCTTCGGGATTGAAGCGTCCGTCGTAAAACGCCTTGCCGGTGGGATCGCTGGTCTTGCCTTTGAAGACGACCGGGGTCTTGCATGCCTCGGCGGGCGTCTGCATGACGGTGGACGAGGGCACGCCGGGCGGCAGGAACGGATCGTTGGGGTTATACATCGCCCAGTTGCCAATCGCTCGAACGAGGTCGCGGTTGGCGCGCAGGTACAGCTTGCGCCGCAGCGTCAGGCCAATGCCTTCGCCGGTCTGGACGGGCATCGCTTCAAACGTGCCGACGTTTTCGTTCTGTCCGGCGAGCGGTCCGCGAACCTGCGGACAGGTCTCACCAATCTTGCCTTTGCCGGCCTTTTCGTCAGCAGCGGTGCAGAAGCCGCCAAAGAACATGTCGCGGGTAAAGCCCATGCTGTAGGTCAGGTCAGGACCGGGATCGGCCCCGAGAACGCCGACGGCATCGAAGCGCTCAGGATGACGGAAGAAGTACATCGACGCGCCAATGCCGCCCATCGAGACGCCAGCGACCGCGCGATAGGTGAAGCGACGCTTGGTGGTTGCACCGAGGTCGTTTGGCATCGCGACTTGGAAAGTGGCCACGTCAGACAGCGTCTTTTCCGGTCCCAGCGGCGCAATGTCATGTCCGGGCAGGTGAAAGCGCAGCTGTCCACCTTTTGCCGTCGAGATCGTGATGTTTTCAACCGGCGTAACGTGGGCCTTGGCCTGACCAAAGCGCGACAGCACGACCAAGCGATGGCGATGTCCAAGCTTGTCGGCAATCTGCGACAGATCGACGGGCAGCGTCAGATCCAGTCCTCGCTGACCGAGCGGCTGTCCAAGCTGAAGCGTCACCGCCGGACCGAGCGTGCGATAGCCATCAAGCTGAAGATCGGTTCCTTTGCGCACAGCGAGCAGCGGCATCGGGTTTTTGGCGGCTTCGCTCGGGTGAACGGACAGACACGCGCTGGCTCCAGCCACTTCGGAGCTGGACGCGCTCTGCACCGTCGGAGCGATCAGCGCTGCGCTACACCCGGATAGCTCGGGCTCTTCGGGCAGGATGGGAGCACTCGATTGTCCATCACAGCTCCACAAAAGCAGCCCGCTGCACAGCAGCGTAAACCGCGCTGACCGACGAGAAAACAACCTTGCCGACGAGGATGGAAATTGCATGGCGCGGAGTGTAGCCTGAGACAAATGGAATCCGTCACGCTTTCCGATAGCTTGAACTCGGGTCCGCTGGCGCTGCTGCTGCAAGGCGTGCTGGCCGATACAGCGAAGCGACACGGAGACCGGCTTCCGGGGCTGCGTAGTCGACTTGGGTTTGTGGCCAGCGACTCACAAGAAGAAGTGACGCTGGTGTTTCACGACGATGGCTGCTTGATCCTGCCGGGACTTGTCGAGCCGGACCTGACGATTGTGGCCGAGAGCGTGCTGCTTCCGAGGCTTCAGACGCTCCCGACGATCTGGGGTCTGCCGCTGTTTGCGTCGCCAGCGGGACTGGATCTGCTCTTGTCGTTTGTGCGGCATCCGCTGAAGGTGTCGGGGCTGGGGCTGCTGCTCATCAATCCGTCGCGGGCGGGACGGGCGATGCTCGATGCGGCGCGGCTTCTGCGCATGCTGGCGGGAACGTATCTGTCAAACGGCTAGCGCAAGCGAGCGACGAAGCTTAGCGTCGGATGGCTGCCCGAAGCGCGCGGGCCACATCGGGAAGCTGGGCGTCGCTGATGGTTCGGACATCGCAGAGCAAGCGCTGACGGGCCACGCGCGCGACCACCGGCGGACTGTGACGACGCAGCGCGGACTGGACAGCCAGCAGCTCACACGGGGGAAGCTGGGGAGAGACGGCATACGACCACGGCTTGTGCAGCGGCTGGGCGCCACCTCCGACGGCGGAACGAACACGCAGGACATCGGTAGAAACGGCTGCGACAGTCAGAAGCTGCTGAAGTCGCTCGGCCCGAGCACGCAGCGTGTCTTCGGTCTGATGCAGCATGCGCCAGGTGGGAAGCTCACTGCACAGACCGTCGCGATACAGCTCCAGCGTGGCACCGAGCGCGGCGAGCTGAAGCTTGTCGGGACGCAGCGCACGCAACAGCGGATGCCGGGCCAGCTTGGCGATGAGCTCTGCTTTGCCACACAAGATGCCCGCTTGCGGTCCGCCCAGGAGCTTGTCACCCGACAGCGTCACCAGATCACAGCCTTGGGCGAGCACCTGCTTGACGGTTGGCTCGGGCTGCGTGGTCGCTTCGTCTTCATCGGTATCACCGACGCTGGGATCGGACGGCTCTGTCCCCATCGGCACAAGCGCGCCCGAGCCCAGGTCGTACAGACAGAGCAGACCGCGCTCATGCGCACTCTTTGCCAGGTTCGACAGCGAGACTTCCGTGACGAAGCCAAGCTGGGCAAAGTTGCTGCGATGAACCTTCAAAAACGCGGCGGTCTTCTCGGTGACAGCAGACTGGTAGTCGCGCAGGTGGGTTCGATTGGTGGTTCCCACTTCTTGCAGGATCGCGCCCGAGGCTCGCATCACATCGGGAACCCGAAACGAGCCGCCGATCTCGACCAGCTCGCCGCGAGAGACGATGACTTCGCGACCGCTGCACAGACCCGACAGCATCAAAAGAACCGCCGCCGCGTTGTTGTTCACAATCAAGTGCGCGGGCGCTCCCGTCAGCTTGTGCAGCAGATCCGCGAGAGGCTGCTGACGACTGCCGCGCGTGCCAGTCTCTAGCTGGTATTCGAGGTTGCAGTAGCCGCTCGCCAGCTCGCTGATGCGTCGCAGGGCTCGATCACACAGCGGCGCGCGTCCAAGGTTTGTGTGCAGCACGACGCCGGTTGCGTTGATGACAGCTTGCAGGGGAAAGGCACACAGGGCGCGTGCGCGATCGGCAATCGCGACGCTGGACACCGACAGCTTGCCGCCTTCGGTATCGGGATCAGCGCCTTCGAGCAGCTTCTTGCGCACAAGCGACAGCTCTTCCCGAATCGCATCGACGACGGCCCAGCGCGGCAGATCTGCAAGCAGCGCACTCACAGCAGGCTCGGCCAGCACCGCATCGACTTTGGGCAGGTGACGCAGCTTGGGAGAAGTGCGTTCATCGGTCATCAGGTGTTCTCCGACGGAGCAAAAAAAGGGAAACGTCCGCAGCTAGCGAGTCAGCAGCCGGATCACGTCGCCGGGACGATTGGTGATGATTGCCGACACGCCATGTGCAGCCAAGGCCAGCACTTCGGCTGGATCATCGACGGTCCAGGTGTTCACGCGCAGGCCTTTTCGACGATACTGACGCAGCAGCGGTCCGTCGATCAGCTTCGACTCAGGATGCACCGCCGACAGCGTCCACAGCGGCAGTCGATACAGGTTCTGCACAAGCGTGCTCTGGCCCGATTCAAACAAAAACCCGAGCGGAACCTGCGTGGGCGACGAAGCGGCAAAGCGCAGCAGCTGAAACGGATCGAACGAAGAAATCAGGGTCTTTCCGTCGTTCCGAAGTCGTCCAGCCCGTGCCAGCACATCCGTCACCGCGCGGGCGAGTCCATCGTCGATCGGCAGACGCAGGTAGTCACGGCTCGAGTGGATCGTCGCGGACTTTAGCTCGACGTTGACCAGCACCTCGGGACCAAGGGAGGCAAAGACCTCATCGAGCGTTGGCACGCGCTCACCTTGGCCCACGTCGAAGCGTCGAAGCTCACCAAGCGGCGTGTTTCGCACCGGCTGGTCCGACCCTGGCACTTCGCCCGCGACGCGAGCCAGCGTGTCATCGTGAACCACCACCACTTCCCCGGAGCCACAGAGCATGACATCCAGCTCGACCCCGTCGCCGCCCTGACGAATCGCTTCTCGAAAGGCGCGCAGGGTGTTTTCCGGGTGGTCGTGCGACGCGCCCCGATGACCCAGCACAATGGGGCGGACCGAAGCAGGGGAACCCACACCAGACAGAAAAGACAGAGGCTGCATGTTGGGAAGAAGATAGACTAAGCTAAGTTAGGCGTTTTTTGTGAGACGCCGCCACCCTCGTATGTCTAGCGACGATCCTCGGATTGGCAGCGTGTTTGGCAACTTCCGGCTCCTACGCAAGCTTGGCGAGGGCGGAATGGGCGTTGTCTACGAAGCCGAGCATCACACCATCGGTCGACGTGCCGCCGTCAAGGTGATGCACGCCGAATACGCAAAAAACGACGAGTACGCCAAGCGGTTTCTCAACGAAGCGCGCGCGGTGAACATCATTCGCCATCCGGGTCTCGTCGAGATCTTCGAGTTTGGCCAGGAACCCGACGGGTCGCTGTACATCGTCATGGAGTTTCTGGAAGGCAAGTCGCTGTTTCATCGCTACATCGAGCCGGGCGTCCGTCCGACGGCGATTGAAGCGGCGCGACTCGGTGAACAAGCGGCGCGAGCCCTGGCAGCGGCGCACGAAAAGCACGTCATTCACCGTGACTTGAAGCCGGAAAACCTGATGCTGGTGCCGGACCCGGTGCGTCCGACGGAAGATCGAGTGAAGATCCTCGACTTCGGGATAGCGAAGGTGGCGCGTCGAACGACGCCGTCGGTGCCGCCGGTGACTGAACCGGGCAAGCGCGGGGTTCGCACCGCCGCTGGATCGTACCTGGGAACGCCGCTGTATATGGCGCCCGAGCAGCACGGTGGCGCGGAAGATGTCGACGGACGAGCCGATGTCTTTTCGTTCGGTCTGGTGCTGTACGAGCTTCTGTCGGGCAAGCTGCCGTATGAGACGAACTCGCTCGCGCTGATTGCCAAGCAAGCGACGCCGCTGCACGAGCTAAGCAAAGCGGTTCCGCTCAAGCTGTCGCAGCTGATTGCGCGGATGATGGCGCTTGAACCGACGCAGCGTCCGACGATGGCCGAGGTCGCAAGCGAGCTGGGCGCGATCGTCAAAGCCAGTCGTCGTCGAATCAGTCCGGCGCTGATGGCTGCGGCGGGTGCGGCGTGCGTGATCGTGCTTTTCGTCGCGGGTCTGGGCATCTGGCGCGTGGTTCATGTGCCGACGCTGTCCGAGGCTCGTGATCAAGCGCTGCGCGTGATTCGATCCGGTCTGTCAGCGGGCGATCCGACGGAACGAAGCTTGGCGCTGCGTGCGCTGGAGCTGAGTCGTGACTCGGGCATTGGCGCGATGGCGCAGCCGCTACTGCAAGACGGACAGCCGACGGTGCAAGCGGCGGCAGCCAAGACGATTGGTGAGCTGGGCGTCGTTGCGCTGGAACCGGATCTTCTGACGACGCTCGATAAGAGCCCGTCGCCGAAGACCACGCTGGAAGTGGCGTCGGCGCTCGGAAAGCTGTCCAATCCGCGCGGACCGGAGACGCTGCGAACGCTGCTTACCCAGAGCGACGAGCTGACGAAGCTGGAATCGGCGCTGCGACTGGCGGAACAAGGCGACACGGCGGCGATGGCGCTGCTACAAAAAGCGACGCAGGGCGAGCCTCAGCCGACGATGCTTGCACCGCTTGTCTCGCTGGCCCGAGGCGGTGACAGCCAAGCGCTGGGCAAGCTGCGACAGCTGTTCGAAGGAAGGGTGGCGGCGACGGACAAAGCGAAGCTGGCGTATCAGCTGGCGCGGCTCGGTGACTCAGGCGCGCGCGACTGGCTGGATCGCAGCGCGCAGACGGACGGACCGGATCAGCTCAAAGCGGTGCGGTTTTTGGCGCAGCTTGGCGATGTGAGCGGTCAAGGTCTGCTCGAAAAGAGCAGCAGCGACGACAAACAGCCGGATACGGCACGAGAAGTGGCGGTCGAAGGTCTGGCGGACTGTGGCAAGTCGGAAGATGCGAGTCGGCTGGCGCTGCTGCTCGGAGAGCGCAACATCAGCAAGCGACTTCGCTACACCACCGCCGGAGCGATCTTGCTGCTGGCCACTGGAAATCAAGCGCCGCCCGAGGAGCTTTCGCTCAGCTGGGCCAAGTCCGCGCTAGGCAGCGGCAGCGATTCGACCCGAGAGCTGGCGGTGCTTCTGCTCGGCAATGAGTCGAGCGGTGGCAGCATGGATGCGCTGCGCAAAGCGATGGAAGATCGCTCGATCAACGTCCGCAAGAGCGCCGTCGCAGCACTGTCGGATCGTGGTGGCAAAGAAGCGCTGTCGGCACTGTCGTCGGGACTTTCCGATTCGGACAAAGACGTTCGCGTCGCGGCAGCGCAAGCAGTTGGCAAGGTGTCGTCGGAACTGATTCGGCGTGGCGAAGTGGAAGCGCCCAAGCAAGCGGTTGAAAAGGTGCGAAAGCTTCTGCAAAGCAGCGACGAGCGAGAGCGCGTAGCAGCCAGCGGCGCACTGCTCAGCATGGGCGATCGCAGTCAGTCAGCGATGATGCGCGGTGGCATTCAGTCGGCAGATGCGGTGGTTCGTCGTCAGGCGGTCGAGCTAAGCGACTCGTCGGATGAGGAGCTGCTGCTCAAAGGACTGGAAGATTCCGACAGCAAGGTTCGCTTTGCAGCGGCGAAAAAGCTGGCGCAAAAGGGCAACAAGAAGGCAATCCCGGTGCTGCGTGAGGTCGCGGTGTCGTCGGAAGTTGATGCGGTGACAGCGTACGGACTGCTGAGCAAGCTGGGGGAAGAAGCGGAGCCTCCGCCGTCGAGTGTGCTGCTTGGAGCCAGCGTCGCAGAGCGTCACGCGATGCTGGGAACGCTGACGGATCTTCCGGCGAAAGCGGCGAAGAAGCTGCTGCCGAGCCTGACGACCGATCCTGCGGCGGTGGTTCGTCGTCGCGCCGCCGAGGTGGCCTTCAGCCTATATCAGCGCACCAAAGATGCTTCGTTTTTGCCGTCGCTGCGTATTCTGCGAAATGACTCGGATGTGATTGTCCGGTCGCGCGCAACCCAGCTTCTGTCGGAGCTAAGCCGTCAAAATCCGCAAGTCCTGACGGAAAAGCCTGTGTTGGAAAAGCCCTCGCAAGACAAGCCTTCGTCGGAAAAGCCAGCGCAAGACAAGCCTTCGCAAGATGCCGGAACGACGACGACGCAAGATCCACAGCCGGTTTCAAGTGGAACGGGTCTGGTTCAGCTCGTCGGAGAAGAAGGTCTGCGCGTTCAAATCGACAAAGGTTCGCCGCAGCTCGTCGCGGACAAGCCGCTTTCGCTGCCGGTTGGCAAGCATCGCGTCACGTCGGTGGGCGGCGGACAAGATGTGCAAGTGATCGCGGGACAGACCGTGACGGTGAAGCTGCTCGGAACGCTGACCGAGCAGCTGGTTCACGATGCGAGCGACGCGATTCGGCAAAAAGATCTGACGCGGGCGCAGCCGCTCATCGACAAGGCGCGACGGGTTGGAATGCGAACGGGCGCGCGGCCTCAGCTTCTGTCGGAGCTGCTGTTTTTGCAGGCTCGGCTGTACGACGCACGCGGTCAGTGGCGCGAAGCGATGAACGAATACGTCAAGTATCTGAACCTTCCGCCATCGCAGCAGCGAGGAGAAACGACCCAAGCGGTGCGCTCGTCGGTGGCGAAGCTGGCTCCTCGGATGGGTCGCATCCAGATTTTCACGCTCAAAGAAGGCAAGTGTAAGCTCACCGAAGAGCACTTTTTGCCGCCGGGTGAGCACTTGATCAGCCTCGGTGGCGGCAAGTCCAAGGTGATGTCCATCTACGCTGGCGTCACCACGCCCGTGAGACAATGTCCGTAGCAAGCGGTGTCGTGACGCTGACAGCCAAAGCCACGCTGAGCGCCTGCTCGGTGATTGGCTTGCTTGCGGTCAGTGCGATGGCGGCTCCGCTTCCGGCTCGACCCCAAGTGGCGACAAATCCAGCGAACCGAGGACCGCTCGCCGACAGACAAAACAAGCTGATTGCCGATGGACAAGAAGCGCTCGCAGCGAAGGACTTTCCCAAGGCGCAGTCGCTGTTTGAGCAAGCGTTTCGTCTGAAGCCGACGCCCGAGCTGCTGTTCCACTTGGGCAAGGTCGCCGAGTCCCAAGGTCAAGCCATCGTCGCTGCGGATCTGTATCACCGCTATTTGGAAGCGGGTGTGGCTGGCACCGACGACGCATCACTGGAGTCGCTGCGCAAACAAGTCAACGCGATTCCTTCGACGGTCAGTGAAGTCACCGTTTCGGGCCCGGCGGGCTCGTTTCTGCTGGTGGATGGTCGGCTACTCGGATCGCTACCGCTGAGTCGTCCACTGCTTCTGTCGCCGGGACCACATCGCTATCGTCTGGAAGCCAAGTCCGCGTCGTGGGAAAGTGATCCGCTGACGGTACCCGACGGACGAAATGCCGAGCTTCACTTGACGGCAGGTGGCGCTGGTTCGCTGATTGCGGTGCTGACGATCAACTCGCTCGCCATCTTGTCGATGGATGCGTCGAGCCTGTCTGCGGAACAAAAGAAGCTCGTCGAAGAGTCGATTGGAACCGTCGCACGCAGCGAGCACACGATCCTGTTGCCGCCGGAAAAGGTGGCACCGCTGCTCGCCAACGAGCCTTCGACCTGTCTGACGTCGACACCGTGTCTGGACCGACTGGCGCAGCAGGCTGATGTTCGCTTCGAGCTGTCGTATTCGATCAAAGTCCATGGCTCGCCGCAGCAGGTGTCGATTCACGCTGAGCTAACCGACATCGCGAGCGGCCTGATTGCAGCGCGAATCGAAGAGACGTTTGCGGCGGATGGACTGGCGGCTTCGACTTCGGCACTGACGCGAAAGCTGTTTCAAAAAGCGCTCAGTCATCCGCGTGGAACGCTGCACATTGAATCGACACCGCCGCAAGCGAAAGTGACCGTCGATGGGCGCGTGCTCGGTCATACGCCGCTGGATCGCATTACGCTGGCGGGTCCGCACCAAGTCACGCTCGAGCTTCAGCAGCACGATCCCTATCACGCAAACATCTCCGTCGCCCAAGGAGCCACCGCGCAGCTGTCGGCGCAGCTTTCACAACGTGCGCAGCCGGTTCCGCCGCCGCCGCCTCAGCTTGTGACCCTGCCTGGAGAATCGAATCGCTCTCGAAGCGCGCGCTGGGTGGTCGGTGGCATTGGGCTTGTGTCGGGCATCACGCTGGCAGGACTGGGCAGCTCAGCGCTGGCGCAGCATGGAACCTGCGGAGATCGCCCTGCCCCACCGAGTGGTCAGCCGTGCGAGCTGCTGTACGACACTCGAGCGATTGGCGGCGGACTGCTGGGTGCTGGCATCGGCCTTGCGGTGGGCGGCTCACTGCTGATGTTTTGGCCCGGTCGCAAGCCTCGCCAGGTTGCACAGCCCGCTCAGCCGTAGTCGCACAGCCGTAGTCGCTCATCCGTCCCTTTCCATTCGTCCAGCACTGACGCAACGCCGCACAAAACGAAAAAAGCCCACCGACACCATCAGGTCATCGGTGGGCTTTCCTTGGAGGCGCCGGGAGTCGAACCCGGGTCCGAAAGTGCTTGGCAGGGGCTACTACGTGTGTAGTCGGTGTTTGTTTCACCCGCTGGGACTCTCCACCGACAAAAAATCCCTTGGGCTATTTCACCTTAGGTTTCGCTGTCCTCGCGGTGAACATCGAGGGAGCTATCTCGTTTATTTTGACACCCCGTCTCAAGTCGCGAGAACTACTTAAGGGGAGCGGCTCTCTGTCTGGTTATTAAGCAGCGAGAGCGTACGCGTTATCGTTCGCGTTTCGGATTTTTCCGCTGGATTTACGAGGTAACGAATCCTCGACACGCAACCGTCTACTCAGATCACCCCCGTCGAAACCGTTACGCCCCCGAACTGGGGACAACCAAGGGCAAAGGCAGCATACGCACGGGATCGCGATGCGTCAACCGCCGCCAACTCTAGGTCGGAGGAATGACCCGTGGTTCAGGCTGCTGCACTGGCTGCGGCGAAACTGGCTGCGCGGCCTGCGGCGAAGGCTGCGCGGGCTGCGGCGAAGGCTGCGCGGCCTGCGCGGGCACAATCGGCGGCGGCTCCAGGTACTTGCCCAGCTCACGTCCGGTTCGCCAAAAGCCGTGCTGATAGACAAAGAAGTCGTAGCGAATCGCGTACGGATGACCTTTGCGAACGACACGCACACGATAAAACGGCGTCGGTGTCAGCAGCGCTCGCTTCATCACGCGCTCAGCGTCGCTCATGCTCTCGGTGGGCAGCGTATCGACGCGCGTCACTTCCACATCGTCGTAGTGATGTTCGTAGATGCTGGCCACCAGCTCCGCCGGCATCGGTCCCGACAGCGGCTTGGTCAGCAGGTCATAGCGAGGCCAAAACCTTCGCGCCTTGTCTTCCCCAATCAGCGTCGCCAGCTCTTCTTGCGACATCCGCATCGAGGTCATCATCTCGATCACGCGCTGACGCTCGTCTCGCGTGGCCGCCGTCAGAAGGTCGCTCCACAGCCTCTTGAGCTCTGGTTCACTGCTTCCGTAGGTGCCGGGCTCCAGCGGCTTTTCCAGCAGCAGCTTGGAGCATCCCACCGTCATCACCATCGCCACAGGAACCACATTCCGCCACAGCTTGCTGCCTCTATTCACCGTGTTCTCCGTCTGTGCTTCTGACCAAATTGTGCCTGATTGCCGCTTCGTACGGATAGTAGCGCTCGCCAGCCTGACGAGGCTCTGTCGAAAAAGTGTACATCGCCGCCCTTGCTGTGTTCCGCGCACCTAAGGTATGACATCGGACAAGGCGTGGGGCTGTGGATAACATTGTGGGTAACCCTCTGATCTGGGCAGTGGATGAAGTGGGATCAGCCGCAACCTGTGGAAGACTCGGTCCTTTATCCACAGTGTCCCACACCGCCATCCACAGGCGATGTGCTTGATTTTCAAGGACTTAGGATAGTTTTCCAGAAATCCACAGGCCCGAATACGGATACGAATTGGATCTATAGATCTAGAGATCCAGATCAGGTAGAACCCCTGGCCTCAGATTCAAACAATCGAAAAGGTTGGAGAAACAGATGGAGTTCAGAATCGAGAAGGCTGCGCTTCTCCAAGCGCTGTACTACGCGCAGGGCATCGCTGACAGAAAGTCGACCATGCCCATTTTGGCCAATGTGCTGCTTCGCTCGGATGGGCCAGACCGCATCACCGTGGCAGCCACCGACCTGAACATCACCGTCACCACTGAGCTGCCCTGTGAGGTTACCTCCGAGGGTGGTCTGACCGCTTCAGCCAAGCATCTGCACGACATCGTGAAGTCGCTGCCGAGTGACAAGCTGAGCCTGCGTCGCGCCGACAACAACTACGCGGAGCTGGTGAGCGGCAAAGCCAACTACAAAGTCGTCGGTCTGCCGGATCGTGACTTCCCGAAGCTGCCGCCGCACAAAGATGTCCAGTTTTATCGCGTCGATGGCGCGGTGCTGCGCGACTTGATTGCCAAGACGTTCTTTTCGATTTCCGCCGACGAGACGCGCAGCCACCTAAACGGCGTGCTCCTTGAGTGTGATGGCGACGGAGAGCAAGCGTTTGCTCGCATGGTGTCGACGGACGGACACCGGCTGTCCAAGTGTGAGCGACCGCTGCCCGGTGCGCCGAAGCTGATGCCGGGTGTGGTGATTCCTCGTCGAGGTCTGATGGAACTTCGTCGCGCGCTCGAAGGCAGCGGCGGAAACGTCGAGATTGCCAGCCACAACCAGTACTTTTTCCTGCGCACGGGAGCGACGGTGCTGTCGGTTCGCCTGACGGAAGCGAGCTTCCCTCCGTACGAGCAGGTGATTCCGCGTGATCATCAGCGACGAGTGGTCGTCAAGCGCTCGGAGCTGTTTGATGCGCTCAAGCGTATCGTGCTTGTGGCGTCGGAAAAGACCTGGGGCGTGCGGATGAACATCACGAGCGGCCAGATGCGCATCGAGTCGGACAATCCCGACCTCGGACAAGGCCGTGAAGAGCTGGATGTCGGCTACCAGGGCGTCGACTGCAACATCGGCTTTAACGCCAAGTACATGATTGAGCTGCTGTCGGAAATCGATACGCCGGAAGTGCAGCTTGAGCTTAACGGCGACCTCGATCCGGGTGTGCTGCGTCCGCTCGACGAAAAGCAGGGCGTCGGCAACCAGTATCTCGGCGTCATCATGCCCATGCGCCTGTGAGCGCTTGCTCGTCCGCAGCCTACATACCAGCGACTTTCGCAACCTCCACGAGGTCGCGTACAAGCCGCATCCGCGCGTAAACGTCATCTTCGGCGACAACGGGCAGGGCAAGACCAACCTGCTCGAGTCGATCTTCCTTCTCGCCACCCAGCGTTCGTTTCGTCGCAGCAGGCTCGATGACCTGGTGCGCTTCGGCTGTGAAAAAGCCGAGGTCGTCGCCAGCATCTGTCACGGCGAAGTCGAGCGACGCTTGGCGGTTCAGATCCTGACAAAGCCCAGTCGAAAAGTTGCGCTGTGCGACGGAAAGTCAGCGCGAAACAGCGACTATTTTCAAGGCGTTCACGTCGTGCTGTTTGCGCCCGAAGATCTGCTGTTGCCCAAAGGATCTCCCGAGGAGCGACGACGGTTTCTGGATCGCGCAATCTGGAACACTTGTCCGGGCTATCTCGACGAAGTGAGAACCTACGAGCAGGTGCTCAAGAGCCGCAACGCGGTGCTCAAGAGCATGCTCGCAGCGTCGGGACTGAGACGAAGACCAAGTCCAGGGCTTGGCGTCGAAGGCGAGCTAGCGACCGAGCCGTCTAGCGATGACAGTGAGTCGCTGCTTTCGGTCTATAGCGAGCAGCTTGCGATGGCTGGCGCTCGGCTGATTGACCGTCGTCGCTACTATCTCCGAACGATTGCGCCGCAGGTGGAAGCGACGTTTGACCGAATCAGTCGCAGCGGACTGCGCGCCAGCCTCGAATATCGTCCCAAAGTCAGCAGTCGCGACGTCGAAGTAGCCAGTCACAGCGAGCTTCAGTCGATCCTGTTTGATCAGCTCGAGCGAGACAGAAAGCGGGACCGGATTCGTGGCTTTACCCACAGCGGACCGCACGGCGACGACATGGTCATTGGGCTCGACGGACGAGACGCATCGCTACACGCCAGCCAAGGTCAGGTTCGCGCGCTCGTGCTGGCGCTGAAGATCACGGAAATTCAGCACCTGTTTTGTCTGCACGGTGATCCGCCGGTGCTGCTGCTCGACGATGTATCGAGCGAGCTGGATGCGCAGCGAAACGGCTATCTGTTCGATTTTTTGCGCGCAATGCCGAGTCAGGTGTTCATCACCACGACGAGTCCAGAGCACGTAAAGCTCGACCACGACCGACTCGACGTGCGGATGGATCGCGGTGGGCTGTGCTCGGACGAGCTGGCTTGCTAAGCGTCGCCGTCGAGCCGTCGCGAAATTGGACGAAAGATAGGGAAACATGTGCTACGTTGCGACCTCTTTTGGCGGCCAAGTCGAGTCCGGCTGCCGGGTAAATCGAGGAGCTTTCGTTG
>WBZX01001281.1_pt1 | contig 19208 bp, 18 predicted proteins | sample 5204211 | NCBI WGS metagenome assembly WBZX01 (sample SAMN12344362, study PRJNA552823) | activated sludge metagenome | biome: Activated sludge suspended growth; feature: Nitrification reactor; material: Wastewater; isolation source: activated sludge from nitrification reactor of wastewater... | reverse complement strand
GCTAGTACCTCGACACAGGGATTGTGACGGGCCATAACACCGCCCTGACCGCGCCTCGCTGCGTTGCCGCACCTTGAAATACGCCCGGTATTCCGGCGGCACGGCGCCTTGCGGAGTCGCGGCCATGGCGGCGTTCTGACCCACCACAATCCCTGTGTCGAGGTACTAGAAGCGTCCGCCCAGCTGCAGGCCGACGAGGTTGCGGCCCGTCATCGGTGCCAGCGACAGCGGCCGTCGCAGCGGACGCGCGGTGCCGTAGGTCAGCGCGGCGAGGCCGTAGGCCACTGCCATCGCGCTCAGCTGCTGCCCGCCGTAGTAGGCGGCCGCGTCGAGCGGATACTTGAAGTCGAGCATCTCCGCGCCGCCCGGACTGGAGTAGTCGACCAACCACACCAGGCGCAGACCGACGCTGCCGATCACGCCGAGCGTCAGCAGCGACGCGCCGGTGATGGTGAACCGAGACGATCGCAGTCGGTGCCGCTCGCGGTCCCGGGTCGCGTCGGCACGACCCCGAGTGGACCCGCCGACGCCCGCGAGCGTGAAGCTGGTGACGTTGGCGATCCACGCCCCGGTCGAGGCCAGGAACCATCCCGGGCGGCAGCCGCCCTGGCTGGCGGTCTGGCAGGGGCCCTGGACGAGGAAGCCACGCACGCCGTTGAGGACGAGGCCGAACGCCGACGCCACGCCGGCGCCGACCAGCAGTCCGTTGCCCTCACGGCGGTGGTCTTCGATGACGTCGGGGTCGATCGCGGGGGCCGGCGTCGCTGCGGGTGCGGCCGGCTGCACGTAGACCACCACCGGCGGTGGCGGTCCGTCGTGGGTGGTGGTCGTGGTGGTCGTGGTCTGCACGTCGATCTCCCGATCGACCTCGTCCCAGGTGGTGGGCGACGCAGGTGACGCTGCGGGCTGTGCACGGCTCGCGAGCGTCGGCGGCGGGCTGGCGTGCGCCGCCGTGCCCACGAGGGTCGCCGCGAACACGGCGGCCAGCTGCATCGTGGTCGTCATCGGCGCACCCGTGCGCGGGGCCGTCGCGGTCGTGCGAGCAGGATCAGCAATGCCGCGATCGCGGCGCGCTCCCGCCCGCGCCGCGACACGCCGCAGAAGTTGTCGCTGTTGTTCGCGTCGTCGTCGAGGCAGCCGGGATCTTCGTCGTCGCCGCAGCCATCGGGTTCTTCGCCGTCGTCGATGTCGTCGTCGCTGCTGCCACCGCCGCAGCCGTCGCCACCGAAGTCGATGCCGCTGCCGGTCTCGGTGCTGCCGCCGGCGTCGTCCTGGGTGCCGGCGTCGGTGGTGCTCGAGGCATCACCTGTGTCGCTGCCGGAGCCGCTGCTTGCGGTGCCACCCGAGGTGCTGCCCGCGGTGGCGGCGTCGGTGCCACTTCCGTCGGAGCCGGTGCCGACGTCGGTCGCGACGCCCGTGCTGCCGTCGGTCGCGAGGCCCGTGCTGCCGTCGGTCGCGAGGCCCGTGCTGCCGTCGGTGCCGGACGCCGATCCGGTCGCTGCGCCGGTGTCCCCCGAGCTGCTCGCCGCCTGCGGTTCGTTGCCCTGCCACGGCAACTCGCCGAGGCTCGCCAACATCACCGCCGTCGCCAGCCATCCCATCGTCCGAGGATAGTCCACGTCCGCTCGCCGCGGATGCACCCAGGAGTCGCCGGGTGATCGAAGCCACGTTCCGGCGGGTCGGGCTCGGCCCTCGGGGCGATCGTGTGGCCCACCGGTGCGCGATCGTGGTCGCGCCCGGCCGAGGTGCGTCGGCTAAGGTGCGGTGGTGCAGGGCCCACGGTGGGCGTAGCGTCGGTTGGGGCAGCGGCCCGAGGCGCGGAACTCGACCCCGTCGCAGCCGCAGTACAGCTGGGCATCGCGCGTGCACATGCGATCGCGCGCGACGCAGGTGCCGAGCACGTCGCCACAGCCCTCGCCCTCGCAGATGCCGCCGTCGCAGTCGTCGTCGCTCGCACACGTCCGCGCCGCCGCGCCGTCGCCCGAGTCGGGTGCGACCGCGGCGTCATCGCCCGAGTGGGGTGCGACCGCGGTGTCGTGTGCGGTGGTGGCCGGCGGTGGCACCGAGTCGGCGCCGTCGTTGCCCGTGGGGCTCGCCTTGCACGCCCACGCGCCGGCCAGCGCGAGCGCGAGGGAGATGCGCGTGAGGGTGGAGATCGCGGCGACGGTGACCGAGTTCGACACGCCCGCAGCATGCCACCGTGGTGGCGTCACCGTGAAGTGGGTAGGGCGTCCGCGACGAACGCGGCGGCGGTCGCGGCGAGGCGCGCGGGCTTGGTGATGGGCGTGCTGCAGGCGGTCTGCGTGCACAGGTACACCGCCGGCTTGCCGACGTCGGGGTAGCGCTCGCCCGGGCGCTGCAGCTCGATCACCGCGCGGGGCTCGTAGATCGCCAGCGCCGCGCGGTGCAGTGCCGCGGTCGCGCCGCCGTCGCCCAGATCACCAACGACCGTGATGTCCACGATCGGCATGACGACCTCCTCGAGGCCCATCAGGTAGCTGCCGACGATCCGGCCCTCGGCGGCGAGCGCCTTCGGATCGCCGAGCACCGCGAGCGCACGGCGGGCGGCGTCGAGATAGGGCGTCGCAGTGCTGCCATCGCCGTCCTCGTGACGATGCAACAGCGCCAGCATGCGCGCGGCCTGGCCGTTCTCCTCGGTGGGCATGCGCCGCTCGGCGAACACCCCGACCGCCTCCGGGTCGGCAGTGTGGGCGTAGAAACCGCCGCGCGGGCCCTGCAGGTGCGCGAGCATGAAGCGCGCGGTGGCCTCGGCGTGCGCGAGCCAGCGGGGGTCGGCGCTGACGCGATACAGCGCGAGCAGACCGCGGCCCATCGCGATCTGATCGCGCAGGTGCAGCAGACCCGTGTCGCCCGCGGCGTGGGTGAACGCGCCGTCGTCGGTGCGGTGGCGCTCGATCATCGCCGAAGCGGTGTCGATCGCCAGCGCTCGCCAGCGGTCGTCGCCGGTGGTGGCGTAGAGCTCCGCGAGCGCCTCGATCATCATGCCGCTGTGGTCCGCGTAGACGTGGGTGTCGATGCGCGGCACGCCCAGCGCTCGACGGCCGGCGTCGTCGAGCGCGTAGTAGCGAGCGCCCTCGACCGCGGGCTTGCCGGGCACGCGCAGGTCGGCGTCCTGGCTGGTGTAGAAGCCGCCCTCGGGCGCGTGCATCCGCGTCGCCATGTAGCGGGCGATCGACGACGCGGCGTCGAGCCAGCGACGTTCGCCCGTGAGGCGGTGCGCCTTGGCGAACACGCCGATCGCCCCGGCCTGCAGCGTGGTGATCTTCTCGAAGTGCGGGTGCTGCCAGTCGCCGTCGACCGAGTACTGGTAGATGCCGCCCCACACCGGATCGATCAGCGATGCCGCGCCCGCCAGGGTCTGCTCGGCGCGGGCCCGCCACGCGCTGTCGGCGAGCGCGACGGTGCGGAACAGGGCGTGCTCGATCGGCGCGGGTGAGGGGTAGCGCTGCGCCTTCCCCCATCCGCCGAGCTCGGGCTCGTAGAAGCCGTCGAGCTGCGCGGTCACACGGACGCGCAGCGCGTCGAGCTCGGCGACGTCGGCGGGCTTGGGCGCCGCCGCTGCGCTGCGATGGGCCAGCTGGCCGCGCTCGCGGTCGGCGACGAGCCCCCGCAGGATCTTCGCGAACGCTCGCGGATCCTGATAGCCGCGCAGCTCGAGCACCGGCGCGGCATCGGGGCTGAGGAAGCCGGTCGCAGGCCAGCCCCACTCGCGGTAGCGCTCCGCCACGTCGGGTCGAGCGTCGGAGTCGACGCGGATGGTCGTGAAGTGCTCGCGCAGCAGTGCGACGACCTCGGGATCGTCGTAGGTCGTCTCCTCCATCACGTGGCACCAGTGGCACCACGTCGCGACCACGTTCACGAGGATGATGCGGTGCTCGGCGGCGGCGCGCTCGAAGCTCTCGCGCGTCCACGGCGACCACTCGATCGCGCCGTGGCCGGCGCTCGACGAGGCCGGCATCGGCGCCCGCGTGGGGCCACCGTGCCGGTGACAGCCGATCAGGACGACCGCGAGCGAGAACACCGCGGCGATGCAACGACGCGCAGACATTCGCGTGGGGACCTCGTGGCGAGAGCGTACGCGGCGCCCACCGGTTCGGATCGACGATCGGCCCCGATGCCGCCCTCGCCGGGGCGAGCGGCCGACGATGGGCGGTCGCGCGCGGGCGGCACGGGTATGCTCGCGTCGCTCGTGCTGCTGCTGGCGACCATGGCCTTCGCGGTGAACTGCGCGCTCGGTGCCCTCGCATGGCTCGCCGGGCTGCACTTCGGTCGGTGGCACCACGCCGCCTACGCGGCGGTGTGCGTGACGACCGGCGCGTGCGTGCTGCTGGCGTACCACCCGGCGCTTTGGCTGGTGGTCGCGGCGCTGGCCGCGTTCCCGCGGGCGCGCCCGCACACCTGGCGGCACCCCGCCCTCGCGCTGCTGGGTGCGATCGGCTACCTCCTGGCGTGGACGTGCTAAGCAAGCCCAAGGTGACGCCCGCCGTCGGGCGCATCGCCACGAGGCGACCCCCATGGAACTCCGAGACGCGATCCTCCGTCGCAGCACGACCAACGGCGAGCTCTCGAGTCAGCCGGTCTCGCTGGAACATCAGCACCGCCTGATGGAGGCCGCTTCACGGGCGCCCAGCCACTTCAACTCGCAGCCCTGGCGCTTCGTGCTGGTCACCGACCCGCAGCTGCGCGCGTCGATCTCGAGCATCGCCGGTCGCACCATGGAGGGGCTGATGAGCGGCGGCAAGTTCTTCACGCGCTACCGTCGCTACTTTCGCTTCTCGGCCGCCGAGATGGACGAGCGCCGCGACGGCATCTACATCGATCACCTGCCGGCGCCGCTGCGCCCGTTCGCGCGCCACGTGTTCAGCGAGACCGGCCAGAAGGTCGTGAACACCCTCGGCGTGCCCAAGACCCTCGGACGCGACAACGAGAAGCTGGTCGCCGGTAGTCCGTTGTTGCTGGGCGCGATGCTGACGCGCGAGGAGTACCGCAAGGGCGAGCTGTCGGGTCTGTACAGCCTGCTTGGCCTCGGCATGGCGATCGAGAACATCTGGCTGACCACGGTCGATCTCGGCATGGGCATCCAGTTCATCTCGACGCCGATGGAGTTCCCCGAGGCGTGGGCCGAGATCGCCGCGCTGCTACGGGTGCCCGACGAACTCGAGCTGGTCGCGATGTACCGCCTGGGCTACCTGCCGCCGGAGCGCAAGCGACCGGCGATCGACTGGACCTCGGCCCACCGCAAGCGTCTGTCGCAGTACGTCTTCCGCGATCGCTGCGATCGACCCGAGGCGGATCCGACCGACGATGGCGGCACCTCGAGATGACGCCGCTGCCACGGCTGGCCGCGCTCGCGACCGCGGTGCCGGAGCACCGCATCGACGCTGCGACCGCGCGGGCGTTCGCCCGAGAACAGTTCGCGGCGCTGCCCGGCATCGAGCGCCTGCTACCGGCCTTCGATCACGCGGGCATCGCGACGCGCCACCTCGTGCGACCGCTCGACTGGTACGCCCAGCCCCGCAGCTTCGCCGAGAAGAACGCGCTGTGGCGTAGCTCGGCGCTGGCGCTCGCGCAGGCGGCCGGCGAGGCCGCGCTCTCGCAGTGGTCGGGCGATCGCAAGCAGCTGGGCGGCATCGTGTGGGTGACGAGCACCGGCATCGCCACGCCGAGCCTCGACGCGACCCTCGTGCAGGCGCTCGACCTGCCGCGCACGCTGCAGCGGATCCCGGTGTGGGGCCTCGGCTGCGCCGGCGGAGCCGCAGGCCTGGCCCGCGCGACGTCGCTGTGCCGCGGGTTGGCGCAGCCGGTGTTGCTCGTCGCCGCGGAGATCTGCAGCGCGACCTTCGTGGCGGCGGACTGCAGCAAGGCCAACCTCATCGCGACGGCGCTGTTCGCCGACGGCGCGGCGGCGGCGGTGATCGAGCCCGACGGCGACCACGGCCCGGCGCTGCTCGGCGGGCATTCGCAGCTCATCGACGACAGCGAGGACGTGATGGGCTGGGACCTGCGCGAGGAGGGCCTGCAGGTCCGCTTCGCCCGCAGCATCCCATCGATCGTCCGCGAGGTCATGCCGGGGTTCGTGGCGGCGGCCGCCCAGCGACTCGGTGTCGCGCCCGACGGCATCGATCACCTGGTCGTGCACCCCGGCGGTGCCAAGGTGCTCGAGGCCTACGCCACCGCGCTCGGCCTCGACGACCATCGACTCGCGAGCGCGCGCGCGGTGCTGCGCGACCACGGCAACATGTCGAGCCCGACGGCGTTGTTCGTGCTCGACCACCACCTGCGCCATACCGCGCCCGACGGTCGCGTGGGCCTGGTGGTCGGCCTGGGCCCCGGCTTCTGCGCGGAGGCGGCGGGTTTTCGCCGATGAGTTCCCACGCGGCAATCGTGGCGGTGGTGGTCGCGCTGGTGATCCAGCGCGCGCTCGAGCTGCGCCTGGCGCGACGCAACCAACGCCGCGCGCAGGCCCGCGGCGCGCGCGAGTTCGGGGCGCGCCACTACCCCGCGTTCTTCCTGCTGCATGGCGCGTGGCTGCTGGCGTGGCCGCTCGAGGGCTGGAGCCGTGGGACCTTCGCGTGGCCGTGGCTGGTGCCGCTGCTGTCGGCGCAGCTGCTGCGGTACTGGGCCATCGCCAGCCTGGGGGAGCGTTGGAACACCCGCGTGCTGGTGGTGCCGGGCGACGCGCCGCTGCGGCGTGGCCCCTACCGCATGCTCTCGCACCCCAACTACGTCGCGGTGGTGATCGAGCTCGCCGCGGTGCCGCTCGTCTTCGGTGCGCATGTGACTGCCGTGGTCGCGAGCATCGCCAACCTGGTGTTGTTGCTCGGCGTTCGCATTCCTTGCGAGGTCGCGGCGCTGCGTTGGGCGAGCGACGCCGATCAGTCGCGCTGACCACCGAGCTGTAGCACTGCGGGCAACAACCACAGGTCGCAGATCCATGCGATCGCGATCACGCAGGCCCCGAGCCCGCCGAGCAGGCGCAGCGGCGGGAAGCTCGACCCCGCGAAGGTCAGCAGCCCAGCGACCAACGCGACCGAGGTGATCGTGCACGCGCGCCCGGAGCCGGCGATGGCCCCACGGATCGCGGCCTCGCGGTCGATACCCGCCCGGCGCCCCTGCTGCACGCGGGCCATGAGGTGGATGGTGTCGTCGACCGCGATGCCGAGCGCCACGGCCAGGATGATGCCGCCGAGGGGATCGAAGTGGCCCTGCCAGCCGGCGATCGCGGCGTAGCCGACCACCAGCGGCACCGCATTGGGCACCAAGCAGATCCACGCGACGCGCAGGCTGCGAAACGCGAGTGCGATGGTCACGGTGATGACCACGAACGCCAGCAGCAGGCTGCGCCGCAGCTCGTCCGCGATGCGGTTCACGCCGCGGTAGGCCAGCGCGGTCGTGCCGCCCACGCGGACCTCGACGTCCGACATCATGCGCGCCCGCTCGGTCACCGCCGCCGCGAGCCGCTCGAACGCGACGCCACCCAGGTCGGGCACCCGCACGCTGACGTGGGCGATGGCGTGGGCGTCGTCGAGCACGGCGGCGCGCAGCCCCAGCTCGTCGAGCCGTCGCCAGCTGCGTCGCAGGCCCTCGCCGTCGCCGTCGAGGCTCGAGCCGCTGGCGTGGGCGATCACGCCGGGGCCGATCACGGTGCGCACGTCGGGCAGCGTCGCGAGCTCGCGCTCGAGCGCCACCAGCTCGGCCACCTTTGCGGGCTGGTCGAAGCACCCGCGCTCGCACGTCAGCTCGAGCTCGAGCGACAGCACGCCGCCCAGGCGGGCATCGACGGCGCGGCTCGCCTGCGCCGCCCAGGTGCGGGCATCGACCAAGTCCGACAGCCGGTTGTCGATCGGTACTCGCGAGCCGAACCATGCCGCGACGGCGCTGACGAGCAGCGCCGCCGATACCACCCACCACGGGTGCGTGCGTGCGATCGCGGTCGCACGGACCAGGGCGTCGCGCTCGATCGCGGTGGCGACCCCGCGCCCGCCGAGGTCGCGCTGGGTCGACAGCAGCAGCGGCGCTGCGACCAACAGCACCGCGAACGCCAACATCACGCCGATCGCGGCCCACAGGCCGAAGCTGCGCAGCATCGGCATCTGCGACCACGTCAGCGATCCGAAGCCCATCGCGGTGGTGACCGAGGTCAGCAGACACGCCAGTCCCACCTGGCCGCAGCCGTCGATCACAGCGCGCTCGCGGGCGTCGCGGGTCGTGGCATCGCGGCCGAGTTCGGCCACCCGCGCGACCACGTGGACGCCATCGGCGAGCGCGATGACCGGCAGCAGTGTGAAGTAGCCCTGGTTCAGCAGACCGATCGGGACCCCGAACCAACCCATCAAGCCGACCAACATCACGGTCGGGAGCAGCGCGAGCGCCAGAGTCGTGGTGACCTGCCAGCGGCGGCGAAAGCCCAGCGCGAGCACGATCGTGACCACCAGCAACGCCACCGGCACCAGCACGCGCTGGTCGGCGACGGTGGCCTTCGCGAAGGCGGCGCGGATCGCCGGCAGGCCCGCCAGGCGCAGTCGCAGACCCTCGCGGCCGTCGTGGCTGCGCAACAGCGCGTCGATGCGGTCGACCGCTTCGACGGTGGGCTCGAGCGCGTCGGAGCTGAAGCGCAGCGCCACCGCCAGGGCTGCGGTGCGTTCGTCCTGCGACAGCAACACCGGCACCAGCGGCGGCACGTGCAGCCACGCGCGCGCCGTCCGTGAGCCCTTGGCGACCGCGGCCGACGCGGGGTGATCGGGAATCGCGTCGACGTGCACGACCTCGGGCCACGCCCGCAGCGTGTCGGCGAGCTCGCGCATCACGTCGAGCCGCGCGTGGGTCAAGACGCCGTACGCGTCGTCGCTGTCGACCACCACGACGACGGTCGCGTCGTCATGGCCCCATCGTGCGTGCAGCTGCGCGAGCGTGGCGATCTCGCGATCGTCGTCGCCGTAGAACGCCTTCGACGACAGATCGATGCGCAGCCGCGCGAGCCCGGCCGCACAGCCGAGCAGCGCGAGTACGAGGCCGATCGCCGCCGCGGCGCGGTGGCGCAGCACGAAGCTGGCGATGGCGGCGAAGCGACTCGGGCGCGACATGGGCGGTGGGCGAGCGGCCACCGCGGGTCGCGGCCGGTCGCGTCAGGACCTACCCTTGCACTTCGGCACGACGCTGTCGAATGTCGTCCGCTTCATCTCGGGCACGAGCCGCGGATCGGTGCCGGCGAGCTTGAAGTTGCCGTCGAACACCCGCCACGCCGCTGCGCAGTCGCCCGCGCGCGCGAAGCAGGCGGCGGCGGTGAAGTGCCAGTGATCCGGCAACGACGAGATCTGGTGGTCGTCGTCGTCGCGCGGTCGCACGGACGTCACCAGCCTCGCCACCGTGGCGCTGGCCTGCTCGCACGCGCGGATGCCGATGTTGCCCTGGTACGCGCCGCGGCTGAGCTGCATGCTGGCGCGCAGCAGTGCGTCGCGATCGGACATCTTGCCCTCGCAGTACATGCTGGCGTAGCTGTCGACCGCGATGCTCACCTGCTCGGTGAGCATGTCCGTGTTCTCGCTCAAGTAGCGGCGCGCGAGCGCCTTGCCGTCGTCGCAGCGCCCTGCCAGCATCGTGCACTGCGCGCGCAGGAACTCCATGCGTGCGACCGTCGGGGGATCGAGCTTGGCGGCAGCATCGAGATCCGCGAGGCAGCCGCGGCCGTCACGCTTGGCGGACTTCTTGTGCGCCGCGTCGAGCAGCGCACTCAGCTGGGCGGGGCTCGCCGCGGAGCCGCCCGGTGAGGTGGTGCCGGTCACCGTGGGCGCCGTCCCCGTGGTGGGCGGTGCCGCGCTGCCGCACTCGCACTTGCACGCCGGGCACGTCGGCGCGGTCGTCTGCACGGGAGCGCCCGGCCGTGGCCCACACCCCAGTGCACACAACAGTCCGAGGGCGAGCGAGGGGAGGGCGGGCGCGGCCGTCAATCGCATGCAAGCTCGACGATCGTACCACGGTGCTTGTTCTCGCCACCGACGCGGCTGCCGTTCATGCCCGCGTGCAGCGGCCCCGATGCGACGCCGGCAGCTTCTTCGCTTCACCTCGCGTGGGTCGCTGCGCTAGGCCTTGCTGGGTGGAGACGGCCCCCGAGCCAGGTGGCGGCGCGCCCGAGCGGATCGACGTGCTCGGCCTGTGGCGATGGACGGTGCCGGTGCACGCACTGCTGCCGCTGGTCATCTGGCTCCTGCAGCACTTCGAGCTGGAGTGGGCGCTCCAGCTGGGCTTCTTCGCGATCCACTTCGGCTTCCCGGTGCTGTTGGCGATCAGCTATCCGCTGTGGGAGGGCCAAGGCGTCGAGCTCGTGGGCCTGCTGGTGCTCGACCACCTCGTGACGTTCGCGGTGGGGCTGGCTCTGTTCGTGGCGCTCGCCCCCTGATCACCGCGCGAACGCGGCCGATGGCGGCGATGTCACCGCAGTTGAAAGCCGCCCGCGACGTGACAACCTGTCGGCGATGCGCACCCCCGCCGTCCTCCTGCTGCTCGCCCTGTGTGCTGCGTGCGAGAAGAAGCCCCCCGCCAGCGCGCCACCCGATGGGGGCGACGTGGTCTGCACGATGGACGCGAAGATCTGTCCCGATGGATCCGCGGTCGGCCGCACCGCTCCCAACTGCGAGTTCGCGCCGTGCCCGGCCGGCGGCGAGGTGGTGCCCGAGGACTCGGGTGTCGAACCCAATCCGTTGACCGCGCATCCCGACGCACCGCCGCCGGGGCACGGATGCTCGAAGGACGCGAAGAAGTGCCCGGACGGATCGGTGCTCGCACGCACCGGGCCGAGCTGCGAGTTCCCGGCCTGCCCGGGGGAGTGATCGAGCGCCTCGGCGCGCACATCCTCGTGCGGGCCGGTGACGCTCCGCTCGCGGATCAGAGCACGCAGATGCCACCGCCGCCGGGACCGGCGTGGGGGCAGTGGGTCTCGGGATCGCCGAGCGCTGCGTTGGCGTGGTAGCTGTGACATCCGATGGTGTGACCGTCGACGTCACCCTCGGTGCCGGGGTACCACGCGCTGCACTCGGTCATGCACTCGGCCTCGTCGGCGAACGCGTTGAGGTCACCGTCGCAGTTCGAGAAGTAGCGCATGCAGTACAGATCGCAGGCGGGCGCCGCCGCGTCGACGCAGGTCGCGGCGCCGCTCGGTCCGGCGTGCGGGCAGTGCATGGCCGGGTCGGTGCTACCGGCGACGGTCGCGTGGTAGATGCGGCAGCCGAGGCTGTCGACGCCGGTGTCGGTGGCCTCGCCGATGGGCCACTGCGCGCAGTTGGCCATGCAGTCCTCGTCATTGGCGTACTCGTTGTGGTCGACGCACGAGGACATGTACACGTCGCAGTACTCGGCGCAGTCGAGCGCGGTACCGCCGCTGCTATCACCGATCGTGGGGTCGGTGGTCGTGGCGGTGGTCGCATCCGTGTCGGTCGCGTCGGTGGTCGAGGCCGAGGTCGTGAGCGTGGCGGCGCTGGTCGGCGCGGTCGTCATGCCATCGCTGGCGGCGGTGCTGCTGCTGCCGCCGCTGTCCTCGCTACCGACCGAGGCCGAGCTGTCGCCCGCGCCATCGTCGTTGCCGTTGCCGCTCGCGCAGCCGCCCACGAGCAGTGCGTACCAAAACCATGACATCGCGTTTCGCATGTTGAACTCCCCGGTCGAGTCGGCCGCTCGAGCGGCCTGACGCACCCCGACCCTGTTGCTTGGGGGTACGGCGCCGCGCAGAGGTTCGGATCGGTCGCTCGGTTCGCGCGGCCGTATCCACTTCACTGCGCAACGAAGCAACCGGCTGACCGATCCGCGGCGGGGACTCGGTTCGTAGACCTGCCGACCCGGAGCGCTTCTCGAGCCCCGGCGGGAGGACCGACATGTTCATGCACCTTCACGGGCCGCAGGCCCCCAATCCACCACGGCGCGGACGCCTCGCGATGCGCGCGACCGCGCTCACGGCCATCGCGCTCGCCTTCGCCCCGTGGGCTTCGACGCCCGGCCGCGCGGCCGACCACGCCGACTCGCCCGGGACACAGGACGATCCCGCCGCCGACATCACCGACGTGTTCGCGTGGCACAGCGGCAGCAAGCTCATCGTCGGCGTGGGCTTCGCGGGCCTCGCCGAGGCCGGCCAGCCCGCGATGTACGACCCCCACGTGCTGTACACCGTCCACATCGACAACGACGGTGACGGCACCGACGATCACCAAGTCTACGTCCGCTTCGGCAGCAACGACGCCGGCGAGTGGGGCGTGAAGGTCGAAGACCTTCCGGGCGTGGCCGACCCCGTGATCGGTCCGGTCGACACCGTCATCGACGCCGGCCTCGACCTGCACGTGTTCGCGGGGCAGCGCGACGACGCGTTCTTCTTCGATCTCGACGGGTTCCACCAGACGCTCAGGACTGGCGATCTCAGCTTCGTGAACACCCGCGACACCTTCGCGGGCACCAACGTGACCATGTTCGTGGTCGAGATGAGCCTCGACGCCGTCGCCGGCGGTGGCGACAACCTGACGCTGTGGGTCAGCAGCGGACGCAACGGGTGAGGAACGACGCCATGAAGATCAACATCACGACCCTCGCCCTCCTCGCGCTCATCACGGCTCCGCTGGCCTGCACCGACGACGGTGACCAGCGCGGCGACGACACCACCGGCGCCGACTCGACCGGCGACGCCACCACCGCCTCGACGACGGCGTCGACGACGGCATCGACGACGGCATCGACGACCGCATCGACGACCGCATCGACGACGACGACGACGACGACGGATACCGACCCGACCACCGACACCACCGCGACCGGTGACAGCACCGGCGGCAGCGAGTACGCCTTCGATGACGCCGACCCGACCGACTTCACGCAGGTCGATCGCATGGGCATGCCGGCGGTCGCGACCGCGGTGATCACCGACAAGGACCTCTACAACCAGTCGACCCCAGACGACGACGTCGCCGGCGACTTCGTGCCGCAGATCGTCGAGAACCTCACCGGCCTGCACGCCGCACTCGACGACGATCTGATGCTCGCCGGGCTCACGCCGTGCGACATCGACACTTGCGTGGCGCAAGGCGCTCCGCTGGTCATCCCCGACGTGCTGCACATCGACCTCACCGCCGACGCGGGCTTCCCCAACGGGCGCACGCCGACCGATCAGGTCATCGACATCACGCTAGCGGTGGTGTTGCTCGACCTCGGTGTGCACTCGCCGGGCGTGCTCGCGGGGCTGCCGCTCAACCCCGCCGCGGGCGATCTCGATCTGCCCGCGGACTTCCCGTACTTCGCCGACCCGCACTAGGCCCGTCGACCGACGAGCGCCGCCGTCGTCGCCTCGCTCGGACCCTCGCGGTCCGGCGGGCATGGCGGCGGCGCTTCGCGTCGTGGCGTCTACTCGGCGCAGACGTCCGCGGCCGGCGTCGGGTCGCAGCCGCTCTGCGGGAACTTGCAGACACCGCCGGGGCAGGTGTTCACGACCTCGCCCTCGCGCAGGAAGTGATCGAGCTGCTCGGCGGCCTCGGGCAGCACGCGGATCGAACCATGGGGATCGTCGCAGGCGCGCTGCGGCAGCGCGCACGCCGGCTCGGGCGGCAGGCCGAAGTCGTACTCGATGAACGCGCTGCCCGCGGGTGCCGGCGAGGGCACGGTCTCGAGCCCGAAGACGTCGCGCACGCCGGCGTCGACCAGCGGCACGCCCAGCGAGCGCGCCATGATGTGGGCGCCGACCGTGCTCACCGAGTGGTCCGAGACCGCCGCGCGCATCAGCACCTCGTGCGCAGGCGTGTCGGGCAGCGGGTTGTCGCGCAGGTGCGTGAGGAAGCCGTTCGGCTCCACGCGATCCCACAGCATCTGCACCAAGCCGAGCACGAACTGGATGTCGCGCGGGTCGGTGTAGGTCGACTGCGCGATCTGGAAGAACGCGTCGAACTGCGCGCTACGCCCGAGCAGGACGCCGAACGGCGTGCCCATCACCTCGAGCCCGCCGCGGGTCGCGTCGGGCGTGACGCTCATGTACAGCGCGCCCATGATCCCGCCCAGGCTGATGCCGTAGTAGGCCTGCTGCGAGGCATCGATCGTGGGGCCGATCATGGGCTCGTCGACCATCGCGCGGGTCATCACGCGGTCGAGCACGATCGCGTTGACGACCGACTGCTGCAGGCGCGCGAACATGCCGTCGAAGTCTTCGATCTCGCCGGTCTGCAGGATCACGCCGGTGTAGGCCTGGTCGGCGCTCGCGAGCCCGATCCAGTCGGTCGAGTAGATGGCCCAGCCATGGTTCTGGCACAGCTCGAGGAACTCGTCGCGTTCGATCTCGGCGTGGGTGCCGAGCAGGCCGTGGCCGTAGTGCAGCAGCTGCACCGGCTGCTCGAGCGCGCGCGTCGGTACCAGCAGCTCGAACTCGAAGTCGTGGGTGCCGATCGCAGTCGGCAGGCCCGCGCCGTCGAGATTCATGACGGCGTTGGGGCCCGGCTGGTCGACGAACAGCGGCACCTCGAAGGTCCCGCGCACGCGATAGGCCACGCGCGGATCGAAGTCGGTCTGGATGTCGTCGATGGTGAACGCGGGCGCGTCGCCGACGAGGCTCAGGGCCTCGTCGCGCATGTGCAGCAGCGGGGTCACGAGGTTCTCGTCGCTGGCGGTGGTGAAGTCCCACGCCAGCTGCAGCTCGTCGCGCGCGAAGCCGGCCGACTCGAGGCGCGTGAAGATGTCGGCGTAGAGCGGACGACGCGACTCGACCGAGGGCTCGTCGGAGGGCGTGCGGTCGCGCAGCGCGGCGAAGGCGGGGGACGGCGCGATCACGGCGCCTTCGTGGTCGACCACGCCACGCAGCGCGACGATGTAGCGGGCGCCGTTCTCGAGCCGGACCGCCGGGCGGATGAACAACGTGCGCTTGTCGGGATCGGTCGCCGACAGGTCGAGCTCGGCGAAGTGGGGCACGCGCGCGCCGGTTTCGGCGTGGAGCACGATGGTCGGCGCGTCGTCGGCGAGCGAGGCTGCGATGTCGGCCGCGCTCGGCAAGCCCGCTGCGCTCGCGCGCGGCAAGAAGGTGAGGATCGCTGCGCCGGGGGAGAAGCCGTCGCTGCGCAGCCACGGGCCTGGATCGCCGCGGACGCCGTAGTAGCTGGTGGGCATGGTCTCGTCGGCCAGCACCACCCGCCGCAGCGTGGGCGTGGTGTCGTCGGCCTTGGTGAAGACGTTCGAGGGGAACGGATGACCGCAGTACTCGGGCACCAGCGGATCGCACGCGAGCGTCGGCCAGTCGACCACCGGATCGGGTTCGCCGGCCGTGGTGCCGCCCTCGCTCGAGTCCGCCGCGACGCCGCCCGTGGGATCACTGCAGGCGGGGACGAGCGCGAGGGCGAGCAGGAGCGAAGGGCGAGTGCGCATGGCGATCCCGCGAGTATAGCCCGCGGCATCGCAGCGACCCCGCTGCTAGCGCTCGCCCGCGGTCGATCGGTATCGCGCCGTGCCGCCGCGTGCGCCCGCGGTTTCGACCCCGGGCATCCCCGCAGCTTGGGCATCCTGCGGGCGATAGCGCAGGATGAAGCGAATCGCGGCGAGGCCTCGCGCGGCCCAGAACACCACGATGAAGCCGAACACGAGGATCGCGGGGCCCGACAGCAGCAGCGCCGTCCACGGCGGCTCGCCGTCGCCCTTGGTCATGCTGTCGATGAGCACACCCACGCCCTCCTGCGCGCCGGTGACGAACAGCAGCGGCAGCACGTGGGCCCACACCAGCGAGAGGCTGCCCCAACCCCAGAAGCGACGGTGCGCCGAGAACGGCACCTTCTCGTGGAAGCGCCGCTTGCAGATCTTCTGTAGCTTGCCGAGGAAGAGCACGTTGGTGACCAGCACCGCTGCGATGTTCAGCACCAGGAACAACAGCGCTCCCAGCACGCTGGCGTAGACCGCGAACTTCGAGAAGTCGCTGGCCGCCATGGTGTAGAGCAGCGAGGTGAACACGTAGGCGAGGAAGGCCTCGATCGCGGGCTGCACGGCGAACGACAACATGATGCCGGAGAAGATCGTCACCACGATCAGGCCGCCGATCAGGCACAGCGTCGCCAGGACCTCGCGACCGATGGTGCGGAAGACGTCCTTGATGACGGCGCTCGCCTGCGCCTCACCGGAGGCCACGCGGCCCGGCATCGCGACGATCTGCACGATGACCGGCTTGATCGAGAGCAGGAACAGCACCACCGCGACGACCGTGAGCACGATCGGCAGGTAGCCGAACATCGCGAACACGCCCTCGAACTGGCGGGCGATGGTCTTGAAGACGGTGATGTCCTCGTTGAGGCGGCTGACATTGTCGAGGATCGCGAGCGGAAGGCTGTCCTGCTCGCCGCTGGCGACCTGCGCCAGCGGGGCCTCGATCAGCGCGGGGCCGACTTCGACCAGGTCCTCGACGTTGTCGTCGAGCACCTGGAAGGTCGCGTCGATCACGGCCACCTGGGGATTGGTCAGCGAGCTGAGCGCTCCCTGCACGCCGCGCAGCAGCAGCAGCACCTGCGCGAACAAGAAGATCGCGACCGTGCACACGCCGGCAGCGATCGCCGAGTACTTGAACAGCAGGGGGCCCTGGCCGGGGTACTTCTTGCGCAGCACCAGCGGCAGCGCCAGCAGCAGCAGGCCCGCGAGCGACAACCAGCTGAGCACGCTCGACATGGTCGCCATCTTGGCGTCCTGCTTGGCGGCGATCTTCTCCTCGAGGCGCTCGGCGACCTTCTCCTTCTGGGCACGCAGCACCTCGCGGAGCAACGCGAGGTATTCCCCTGGATCGATGCCTGGGTGGGCCTCTTCCATCGTCTCGCCAGCCGGCGCGTCGCCCTCGGCGATCGCTGCCTCGGCCTGCGCCGCAGCGACCTCCGGGTCGCCGGCCGCCGCCGCGGCCGGAACATCCTCGGCAATCTCGACCACCTCGCCGTCGGCCTCCGCTGCCGCGTCGGCCGCGAGCTGGGCCTGCGCCTGGGCCACGCAGGCCTCCTCGGTGCCGCCGTCGTCGACGCATGCCTGCGCCAGCGCGGCGACGAGCGCCTGTTGCGTGCACTCCGACTCACTACCGCCCTCGGCCATGCAGGCGCGAACGATCGCGGGGTCGGGCGCCAGCTTCGTCGGCGGCTCGGCGGTCGTCGTCAGGGCGAGTGCCCACGTGGCGAACAGAGTGTTGAGGATCGACATCGTCCAAGGGTCCTGGCGGGCGAGAGGGGCCGTTGCGTGGCCCCGTTCGGGTGGACGACGCCGCAACTCGTCGGTCGTCGCATGCAATTCGCCGCTGGCGTGCGCGAAAGCCGGGTATCGTCGGGCCCGCGACGTGACGTCGTCCACGAGCCCGCTGCGATCGGTTGCGGCGCGGAGCCTCCGGCTGCTCGCGACGCCGGCCTTCGATCGCGCCGTGATCGCGCTCGCGGTGCTGCTGGTGTTGCCGTGCGTGCCGCTCGGCTTCGCGGCCGACGACGCGATGCTGCGGGTGCGGGCCGGCGCCGATCTCGGCTTCGGCGGGCTCCCGCCGTCGCGCTGGGACCTCTTCGTCTTCGTGCGCGACGATCCGGCCCAGCGGCAGGCGTTGCTCGAGTCGGGCATGTTGTCGTGGTGGACGGCGCCGCACTACCGCATCGGGTTCCTGCGGCCGCTGTCGTCGATCACCCACGCGCTCGACTTCGCGGCCTGGCCGAGCTCGCCGGCGGCGATGTACGTGCACTCGATCGTGCACTTCGTGCTGATGCTGGTGGCCGCGCGCGCGGTGTTCCGAAGGCTACTGCCCGCCACCACGGCCGGCCTCGCGCTGGCGCTGTTCGCCCTCGATGACGCGCGTGGGCCGGTCGTGGGCTACATCTCCAATCGCAACGCGCTCTTGATGGCCACGCTCGGGTTCGTCGCGCTGTGGGCCCACGACCGCTGGCGTCGTGGGGGCTGGCGAGCGGGCGCGATCGTCGGCCCCGCTGCGTTCGCGGCCGGACTGCTCGCCGGTGAGGGCACGGTCGCGACCGCGGGCTATCTGTTCGCGCACGCGTGCCTGCTCGAGCGCGGCCCTGCGCTGCGCCGGCCCGTGGTGCTGTGGCCGTACCTCGCGGTCGGGATCGCGTGGACGGTGCTCTACGAGTTCGCCGGCTACGGCACCTACGGCTCGGACATCTACATCGATCCGGGGCGCGAGACCCTCGCGTTCCTCGAGGTCTTGCCCGGGCGCATGCTGGCGCTGCTCGGCGCGCAGTGGTTCGGACCGTGGTCGGACTTCTGGTTGGCGTATCCTGGGTGGCTCGCGCTCGTCGTCGGCAGCTTTGCAGCGCTCGTGATTGCCGCGACGTTGCTGGCGCTGCGTCGACATGGTCGCGAGGCCGTGGGCGCGTGGGTGTTCGCGAGCGGGGCCGTGTTCGCGTGCGTGCCGATCGCGGGCACGTTCCCCGCCGATCGCTTGCTCGGCTTCGTCGGCCTCGGCGGCGCTGCCACGCTCGCGCTGGTGCTGATGCCTGCGATCGCGTGGATCGCCGCCGGCACCCCGATGCGCTGGCCGACCCGGCTCGCGGTGGGCGCATTGGTGGCGGTGCACCTGGTGCTCGCACCGCTGCTGCTACCGGTGCGCAGTCGCTCGATGGTGACCGTGCGCGAGGCCCTCGCGACCCTCGACGTCACGGTGCCCCGCGATGGGTCGATCGTCGGTCGCGAGGTCATGGTCGTGTTCGCGCCCAACGACGGACCCGCGTCGTACCTCGCGGTCACGCGAGTGTCGGCCGGCGTGCCGGCGCCGACGGCCGCGCGCGTGCTGGCGACTTCGACGGGGTCGGTTTCGATCCGCCGCGCCGATCGACGCACGCTCGTGATCGACGCCCGCGACGGCCTGCTCACCACGCCGATCGAGCGCATGTTCCGATCGACGCGCGTGCCGTTCGCGGTGGGTGAGCGCGCGCTACTCGGCGGCGGCGGGCAGGTCGAGGTCGTGGCGATCACAGACGATGCCAGGCCTGCACGCCTTCGCGTGACGCTACCGCTCGACCTCGACGATCCTCACTACGTCTGGCGCGCGTGGACCCGCGACGGCTTCGTGCCGTGGCGGCCGCCCGCCGTTGGTGAGCAAGTCGCGCTCGAGGGCTTCGATCTCGCGCACGCGGTCGCGGTCGCGATGGGCCTCGCGGGCGCCCGCGATCGTCAGGGCGCCAGGTAGCGTCGCACCAGCGCGTTGGTCTGCTGCCCGAGCTCGGTCT
>WBZX01001252.1_pt2 | contig 19212 bp, 16 predicted proteins | sample 5204211 | NCBI WGS metagenome assembly WBZX01 (sample SAMN12344362, study PRJNA552823) | activated sludge metagenome | biome: Activated sludge suspended growth; feature: Nitrification reactor; material: Wastewater; isolation source: activated sludge from nitrification reactor of wastewater... | reverse complement strand
CTGCCCGACGCCGCGCGGGCGGCCCTGACGGCGCGTCTCGAAACCCATCTCGACGCCCTCGTGGCGCGGCTCACGCCCCGCTGCGTGGCCTTCTGCTGGCCGTGGCGCGGCGAGGCGAACCTGGTGCCGTGGGTTGGCCGCTGGCTGGCCGGCGGCGCGGCGCGGCGGGCGGCGCTGCCGGCGGTGCGCGAGCCGGGGCAGCCGATGGAGTTCCTGCACTGGTGGCCGGGCGAGGCGATGGACAGCGATCACCATGGCATCCCGATCCCGCTCAGCGGCGAGCCGGTCGACCCGGACCTGATCCTCGTGCCGCTCAACGTCTTCGACGCCGCCGGCTTCCGCCTCGGCTACGGCGGCGGCTACTTCGACCGCACGCTGGCGGCCCTCGACCCGGCGCCGACGACGGTCGGCATCGCCTTCGAACTGGCCCGCGCCGACACCACCTGGCCGCAGCCCCATGACCATCCGATGGACTGGCTGGTCACCGAAGCCGGCTGCTGGCGGACCCGCAGCTAGCGGCCGCCGCCACCGGCCCGGCTGTCGCGCCCCTTGGTGCGATACTCCAGCTGCCCGCGACGCAGGCCGAGCAGGCGGGCGGCGGCCGACAGGTTGCCGTCGGTGCGCGCCAGCGCATGGGCGAAGATCAGCGCTTCGGCCGCGCCGAACGAGCCGGCGGCATCCAGCAGGGCCGCGATGTGGCCGTCGAGCCCCAACGGCGCCGGCGCCACCGCGGAGTCGCCGGCCACGGCGGCGCGGGGCGACGTCTGCGGAAAGCGCTCGCCGCCCGAGAACAGATGCTGAACGTCGAGGTTGCCCCCTTCGTCGGCCAGGATGACGCCCCGCTCGATGATGTTCTCCAGCTCGCGCACGTTGCCCGGCCAGTCGTAGGCCCATAGCGCCGCGTTGGCGCGCTGGGTGATGCCCGTCAGACGCTTGCCAAAGCGCGCCGCAAAGCGCTTCACGAACACATTGACCATCAGCGGAATGTCCTCGCGGCGTTTGCGCAGCGGCGGAATCTCGATCGGAAACACGTTGAGCCGGAAGAACAGGTCTTCGCGGAAGCGCCCGGCCCGCACCTCCTCGCGCAGATCGCAGTTGGCGGCGGCGACGATCCTCACGTCCACCGGGCGCACCTGCAGATCGCCGACGCGCTCCACCTCCCCTTCCTGCAGCACCCGCAGCAGCTTGCCCTGGGCATGCAACGGCAGGCTGCTGATCTCGTCGAGGAACAGCGTGCCGCCGCTGGCCCGCTCGAAACGTCCCGGTCGCGACGCGGTGGCGCCGGTGAAGGCGCCCTTCTCCACGCCGAACAGCTCGGCCTCCACCAGCTCGCCCGGAATCGCCGCGCAATTGACCGAGATGAACGGCTGGTCGGCGCGCGGCCCGATGGCGTGCAGCGTTTTGGTGAAACGCTCCTTGCCCACGCCGCTCTCGCCGAGGAACAGCACCGTCGCGTCGGTGGGCGCAACGCGCTTGATCAGGTGGGCCACCTCGTTGAACCCCGGCGACGCACCCACCAGATCCGGCAGCCCGCCGCCCTCGACGGCGACCTCGCCGGCGACCGGCGGACCGGCCCGGTGGCGGCGCGGCGCCGAGACGAAATCCTCGATCTGCAGGAAGCGCAGGTGCGCCTCGGCATCCTCGCAATCCTCCAGCGGCTCGCCCACCACCCGGCAGCGGGCGTGCCCCATCGCCACGCATTCGCGCTCGTGCCACAGGATCGGGCGGCCCATCAGCGCGGTGGTAAAGCCGCAGGCGTAGCCCGTCATCATCCAGCACGCAGGCGAACCGCTGATGCCGAAGTGCTGGCGATGGACCTCGGCCTCCCACGACGCCTCCCAGTAGTAATCGCCCCAGAACTCGCCGGTTTCGGTATTGAACTGCATGCGGTCGACCGCCTGATTGCGGACGAAGCCCTCGATCTCGCGCAGCCGCGGCCCCAGTGCCAGCGTGCCCTCCAGCCCGCCCGGCGCGTGCTCCCGCAGGCCACGCGCGTCCTCGGTGCCCTGCTGGTAGCCGAGCCGGGTGAACAGCTCGCGGGTCTTGTCCAGCCCGAGCCGCTCGATCAACTCGCGGCGCAAGGCGGCCAGCGAGAAACCGTGCATCAGCAGCATGCGCTGGTCGAACAGCAGGATCTGCCCGCTGTCGGGTTCGAAACGCACGTAGCGGGACAAGGCCTCGTTGTCGATGGCTTCGGCGATGGCGGTCAGCGGACTTCGGGACGCATGAGGCATCGGGCAGACCCAGGCGATGAACGAATTCTCATTTTAGGAAAATTTCTTCTTTTACAGAAACCCGATTTTCTGATTTCAGAAACATCGTGCCACGCCTGCCCCAGCCGAAAAATCGCTTCGGCGCGTCAATCATTAAAAATCAAAGCCTTAAAAATAAATTCCAGCCTGGCACGCCAGTTGCTTTACATCAATCGCCGGCCCGCACCGGCATCCGACTGACAACAAAACCACGCCGGAGGAGACCATGACTGCCCACCCCGCATCCGCGTTCTTTCCCGTCCGCGTGCACCGCAAAACCCGGCTCACCGAGCACATCGCGGGCTTCGAACTGGTGCCCGCCGATGACGCCCCGCTGCCGCCCTTCGCGGCCGGCGCCCACATCGACGTTGCGCTGCCGAACGGCCTCGTCCGGCAGTATTCGCTGTGCAACCCGCCCGGGCAGGTCGGCGCCTACGAGATCGGCGTGCTGCTGGCCCCCGCCGGCCGTGGCGGCTCGGCCAGCGCGCACCACGACATCGCCGAGGGCGACATCGTCCGCATCGGGGTGCCGCGCAACCACTTTCCGCTGGTGCCGGCGGCCCGTTCGCTGCTGTTCGCCGGCGGCATCGGGATCACCCCGCTGCTGTCGATGGCGTGGGCCCTGCACCGCGGCGGCGCCGACTTCGCGCTGCACTACTGCATGCGCCGGCGGGCCGGCGCCGCCTATCTCGAGCGCCTCGCCGACGCGCCCTTCGCACCGCGGGTGCACTGCCATCCGGACGACGAGCCGGCCCACCGGCTCGACGCCGCCACGCTGCTGGCCGCGCCGACGCCCGGCACCCACCTGTACGTCTGCGGCCCGCAGGGCTTCATGGATCACGTGATCGCCACCGCCCGCGCGCACGGCTGGCCGGACGACCATCTCCACTTCGAATACTTCGCGGCCCCCGCGCCGCAGGCCGACGCCCCCGCCGGCAGCTTCGAGGTCTGCGTGCCGAGCCGGGGCGTCGTCGCGCACGTGCCGCCGGACCGGAGCGTGGCCCAGACCCTGCTCGCCCACGGTGTGCCGGTGGCGCTGTCGTGCGAGCAAGGCATCTGCGGCAGCTGCCTGATGCGCGTACTGGAAGGCCAGCCCGAACACCGCGACCTGTTCCTGAGCGACGCCGAAAAGGCCGCCAACGACCGCATCCTGCCGTGCTGCTCGCGGGCCCGCGGCGGGCGGCTGGTCATCGATTTCTGAAGCGCCCGCCGCACAGCAGCGCTTCCCCGAGGCCGGCCAGCGCCGACCTCCCCCTTGCCGGGCGCCGGTCCGGCTTTCATCACCACCCACAAAAGCGAGGACGACATGGAGACCACCCGCAAAACCCCCTACCTGCGCAACACCTGGTACGTCGCGGCCCTGACGACGGAAGTCGGCGCCGACGGCCTGTTCACACGCCGGCTGCTCGACACCTCGGTGCTGATCTACCGCCGCCAGGACGGCACCGCCGTCGCGATGCAGGACCGTTGCCCGCACCGCTTCGTGCCGCTCAGCATGGGCAAGCGCGACGGCGACGACGTGGTCTGCGCCTACCACGGCCTCAAGTTCGACTGCACCGGCCAGTGCAAGCACAACCCCCACGGCACCGGCCACATTCCGCAGGCCGCGCGGGTCCGCACCTTCCCGCTGGTCGAACGCTACGGCTTCCTGTGGATCTGGATGGGCGACGCCGCCGCCGACCTCACGCTGCTGCCCGACTTCAGCCCGCTCACCGACGGCGATCCGCGCGGCGTGGGCTACACCTACATGTACCGCCAGGCCAACTATGAGCTCATCACCGACAACGTGATGGACCTGAGCCACATCGACCACCTGCACGGCGAGATCATCACCACCCGCGGCCAGCTCTCGCCCCAGGTGCCCAGGCTGCGCGAGACCGCCACCACGGTATCGGCCCGCTGGGAATGGAAGCAGACGCCGGCGATGATGATCTTCGCCAACTTTCTGCCCGAACCGCCGAGGCGCGCCACTTCTTCGACATCACCTACACCGCGCCGGCCAACATCCAGCTCTCGGTGGGCGCGACGCAGGGCAACGGCGCACTCGATCTGCTCGACTGCGTCGGCCAGTACGACCTGCACACCAGCACGCCGGAAACGGAAGGGTCGAGCCACTACTTCTTCGCCACCCGGCGCAACCACAACGTCGAGGACGCCGACTACAACGAGATGAAGATCCGCGCGATGCACGAGGCCTTCGTCACCGAAGACGGCCCGATCCTCGACGCCCAGCAGTCGGAGATGGGCACACCCGACCTGTTCAGCCTCAACCCGGTGCTGCTGACCAGCGACGTGGCGCCGGTGAAGGTGCGGCGCGTGCTGCAACGCCTGATCGCCGACGAGCGGGACGCCCGCCTCAAGGCGGTGGGCTGACCCGCCGCCGCGGCCGGCGCCCCGGCGTCGGCCGCCGCTTCAGCGCACCGGTCGCACGCCGTCGAGCGGGCTGGCCAGGATCGCCTGACGGATCACGTCGATCGCACCGCTGCGCGGGTAGGTCACGCGCCACGCCAGCGCGATGCGGCGGAACGGCTCGGGCTCGTCGAAGGGCCGCACGGCGAGCAGCGGATTGCCGCCCGGCAGCGGCGCCGCGGCGGTGCTCGGCAGCACCGTGACGCCGGCGCCGGTGGCCACCATGTGGCGGATGGTTTCCAGCGAGCTGCCTTCCAGCGTGCGCTGCAGGCCCTCGCCGGAGCGGCACAGTGGGCACACCTCGAGCACCTGATCGCGGAAGCAGTTGCCGGCGCCAAGCAGCAGCAGCTGCTCCTCGGCAAGCCGCCGGGCGGGAATCGCCGCATCCTGCTCCCAGGCGTGGCCGGCCGGCATCAGCACGCGGAAAGGCTCGTCGTAGACCGCCTGGGTGACGATGCCGGGCTCTTCGAAAGGCAGCGCGATGACGATCACGTCGAGGTCGCCGCGCTTGAGGGATTCGGCCAGCCGGGCGGTGTAGTTTTCCTGGATCAGCAGCGGCATCGACGGCGCCGCCTGGTGCACGCGGGGGATCAGATGGGGCAGCAGATAGGGCCCGATGGTGTAGATCACGCCCAGTTTGAGCGGACCGGACAGCGGGTCGCGGCCGGCAGTGGCGAGTTCCTTGATCTGCCCGGCCTCGAGCAGCACCTTCTCGGCCTGGGCGACGATGCGCACGCCGATGTCGGTGATCTTGACGTCGGCCGCGCTGCGCTCGAAGAGCGTCACCGCCAGCTCGTCCTCCAGCTTCTTGATGGCCACCGACAGGGTCGGCTGGCTGACGTTGCAGCGCTCGGCCGCGTGACCGAAGTGGCGCTCGCGGGCAAGGGCGACGAGATAGCGGAGATCGGTGAGCGTCATGGGCGGTTCCCCGTTTGGCAATAGCGTTTAACTATACATCGGGAGCGGAGAATAGAAAGGGGAACTGATCCAATCCCCATGCCCCTTGTTTCCCCGCGGACCGGCCCCAGATTTGTAATCGTTTGTTCACCGCGGGAACACGGCTTTGCCGCCGGCGTCCACCCTCCCGTGCAAAAACAGGAGCCCTGCATGAAACCTGCCGTCGTCCGGTCCACCCTCGCCTTCTCCGCCATCGTCCTGGCCGTCGCCGGCTGCCTGCAGGACGGCGGCGCCATCTCCCCGTCCCACGCCGCCAACGGCGCGGTGGCCGCCGCCGCGCCGGCGACCGCGCCGGCCGTCACCCCGGCCCCGGGCGGACGCTACGGGCTGCCGGATTTCTCGACGCTGGTCGAACAGGTCGGACCGGCGGTGGTGAACATCAGCGTCACCCAGAAGCTCTCGCGCGGCAACGGCGGCGCATCGGGCGAAGATCCGTTCGCCGGCGATCCGTTCTACGACTTCCTGCGCCGCTTCGGCGTGCCCGTTCCGGGCATGCCCGGCAACGGCGGCAGCGGCGGCGGACGGATGCCGGAGCAGATCCAACAGGGCGTCGGCTCGGGCTTCATCGTCAGTTCCGACGGCTTCGTGCTGACCAACGCCCACGTGGTGGACGGCGCCACCGAAGTCACCGTCAAGCTGACCGACAAACGCGAATTCAAGGCGCGGGTCGTCGGCGTCGACAAACGCACCGACGTGGCGCTGCTGAAGATCGACGCCAGCGGCCTGCCGGCGGTGCGCACCGGCGACGCCGAGCGCAGCAAGGTCGGCGAGTGGGTCGTCGCGATGGGCTCGCCGTTCGGCTTCGAGAACACCGTCACCGCCGGCATCATCAGCGCCAAGGCGCGCCGCCTGCCCGACGAGAACTACGTGCCCTTCATCCAGACCGACGTGGCGATCAACCCGGGCAACTCGGGCGGCCCGCTGTTCAACCTGGCCGGCGAAGTGATCGGCATCAACTCGCAGATATATTCCCGCTCCGGCGGCTTCATGGGCATCTCGTTCGCGATCCCGATCGACGTGGCGATGAAGGTCAAGGACCAGCTGCAGAAGTACGGCAAGGTGTCCCGCGGCCGCCTCGGCGTGTCGATCCAGGGCCTCGACGCCGATCTGGCCCAGAATTTCGGCCTCGACAAGCCGAAGGGCGCGCTGATCGCCAACGTCGAGAACGGCTCGCCGGCCGAGAAGGCCGGCCTGCAGCCCGGCGACGTGGTGCTCGGCGTAAACGGCCAGAAAGTCGATAACTCCGCCGACCTGCCGCGCATCATCGGCGAGCAGAAGCCCGGCTCGGTGGTCCACCTGTCGATCTGGCGCGACCGCAAGACCCGCGAGGTCAGCGTCACCCTCGGCGAACAGGCCGGCGAAAAGGTCATGGCGGCGGGCGGCGCCGAGCGCAAGGGCGACAGCGCCAGCGGCAAACTGGGCCTCACCGGTCGCGGCCTGAGCGCCCAGGAGGCGTCCCGCCTCGGCGTTCCGGGCGGCATCGTCGTCGAGGGCGCCAGCGGCCCGGCCGGCAAGGCCGGCCTGCAGCCCGGCGACGTGATCGTCGGCATCAACAACCAGCCGATCAGCAGCATCGAGCACTTCCGCAAGCTCCTCGACGGCGCCGGCAACCGCTTTGCGCTGCTCGTCCAGCGCGGCGGCAACCGCATCTTCGTGCCGGTGCGGATCGACTGAACCCGCGGCGGCGGCGGGCGTCGGCAGCCTGCCGCCCGCCCCAACGTGGGCACAAGATTGCGCGGCCTGGATCGGGCGGGCTGTTTATAATTTGCGCAGACATGGGGCTTCCGGTGACCGGCAAGCCCCGTTTTCCGTTACCGCGCCCCCTCGCCCGATGTCCCTGCCGCCGTCACGTCGGATTCTGCTCGTCGCCCTCGCGGGCCTCCTGCCCGCACACCTCGCCCTCGCCGACGAGCCGCCGCGCGGCGGCGAATCGCCGTTCTTCGAAGACCTGCCGACCGTGCTGTCGGCGTCGCGGCTGCCGCAGGCACTGAACGAGGCGCCCGGCGCCGTCACCATCCTCGACCGCGACTTCATCCTCGCCACCGGCTACCGGGACGTTGCCCGCCTGCTGCGCCTGGTGCCCGGCATGCAGATCGGCCAGGAGCGCGGCCACAGCCAGTGGGTGACCTACCACGGCCTGGGCAGCGACTACCCGACCGAAATCCAGGTACTGATCGACGGCCGCTCGGTGTATGCACCGAGTTCGTTCGGCGGCGTCGACTGGTCGGCGCTGCCGCTGACGATCCAGGAGATCGAACGCATCGAGGTCGTCCGCGGCACCAACTCCAACGCCTACGGCGCCAACGCCTTTCTCGGCGTGATCAACATCATCACCCGCCACAGCCACCAGGACCGCGGCGGGTCGGCGCAGGCCAACGGCGGCAGCCACGGCATCGCCGACCTGCACGCCAGCTGGAGCGGCGGCAACGACGGACTCGGCGTGCGCCTGTCGGCGGCGCAGACCCGCGACAACGGCTTTTCCGGCATCCACGATTCGCGCCACAGCCAGACCGTCAGCCTGCGCAGCGACTACCGCCTCGACGCCCGCGACGAAGTCACGCTGCGCGCCGGCTACAACCGCGCCGAGCGCGACCTGGGCTACCCGGATTCGGTCTTCGGCAACAACGGCGAACGCACCACCGGCACCGAAGGCAGCACGATCCACCTGACCTGGCGGCGCACCGTCGCCGACGACGAAGAGTGGCTGGTCAGCCTCTACCGCAACCACGAATCGGGCACCGACCGCTGGCTGGCCAGCGCCCCGCCGGTCTACCCGGCCGTCCCCCTCGACCGCAACCGCAGCAGCGACCGCAGCAACTTCGAATTGCAGCACCGCGTCGCGCTCAACCCGCAGGCGCGGCTGGTGTGGGGCCTCGAGAGCCGTCGCGACCGCACCGAGGCGCCCTTCCTGTTCGCCGGCCGCAACCCGCCGGCGATGAACCTCTACCGCGCGTTTTCCAACCTCGACTGGCGGCTCACCCCCGACTGGCAGCTGAACCTCGGCGGCCTGCTCGAGAAGAACGGCAACGTTGCGCTGCAGTTCATCCCGCGCGCCTTCATCAACTGGCAGGCCAGCCCCGGCGACACCTTCCGCGCCGGCTACGCGCGGGCCTGGCAGCAGCGCAACCTGTTCGACCTGTACGGCGACGTGCGCGCCTACGACCCCGGCAGCGGCGTGCTGCTGGCCTGGCCCTACCAGTCCAACCCGCAACTGAAGGTGCCGCGGGTCGACACCTTCGAGGTCGGCTACCTCGGCCGCTACCGCACCCTCGACGCGACCCTCGACGTGCGCATCTTCAACGAGCGGATCACCGATTTCGTGGTCCGCCGGATCGTCCCGGCCGGCGGCGCGCTGCTGCCGCTGCCCAGCTCCCAGTTCGTCAACCTGTCCTCGCCGGTGGTGCTGCGCGGCATCGAATACCAGTTCCGCAGCCGCCCGCGGGCCGGCACCGAAGTGCTGTTCAGCCACACCCTGATCGACCGCCACACCGACGACCCGGCCGTCGCCAAGCGCACCGCGCCGTATTCCGCCAGCCTCACCTGGCTGCAGGACTACGGCCGCGGGTGGACCAGCACGGCGAGCGTGCTGCGCATGGGTCCGCTGGCCGGCGGCTACGGCTACGTGCCCGGCTGCGACTACACCGCCCGCGCCTACACGACCCTCGACCTGCGCGTCGCCCATGCCTTCCGTCTCGGCGAGCGCAAGGCCGAGGTGGCGCTCAACGGCATCAACCTCGGCGACCACCACCAGGAGATCACCGACCGCTCGGAACAATGCCTGCCCGCCCACCTCGGCAGACCGGTCAATCCGGTCTCGCCGATGGGCTGGCTGTCGCTGGCGGTCGAACTCTGAGCCGCCGCGCGCGGGCCGGTCATCCCTCGCCGGCAGCGTCGTCGGCGGCGCGGCCGACCGTCTTGCGGATGAACACCGCCCGCGGCACGTCGACCACCCACACCAGGCCGTCGCCGGTCTGGCCGGTGGACGCAACCTGCACGATGCACTCGACCAGCGCTTCGGCCATGTTGTCCGGGGCGACGATCTCGATGCGCAGCTTGTCGGTGAAATCGGTCAGCTCCTCGCGGATGTTCGACGGCGCGTGACGCCCGGTGGCGCCGCAGCCCACCGCTTTGCTGATCGTCATGCCCGGAAACCCGGGCAGGGCCCGCAGCACCTCGCGCAGGCGGGGCAGTTTCTGCGGGCGGATGACGGCACGAATCTCCTTCATGGGCGTTCCTTTTTGATCATGCTTCATAGGGCGTGTCGTCGAACCAGTGGTAGAGCGTCGGCAGCACCACCAGGGTCAGCAGCGTGGAGGTGATCAGGCCGCCGATCACGACGATCGCCAGCGGGCGCTGCACCTCCGAACCCGGCCCGGTGGCGAACAGGAAGGGCACCAGGGCCAGCAGCGCGACGGTGGCGGTCATCATCACCGGGCGGAAGCGCAGCGCTGCGCCCTTCACCACCGCTTCGCCGACCGGCGTGCCCTCGCCGCGCAGACTGCGGATGTAGCTCACCAGCACCACCCCGTTGAGCACCGCGATGCCCCACAGCGCGATGAAACCCACCGAGGCCGGCACCGACAGGTATTCGCCGGTGACGAGCAGGCCGATCACGCCACCGACGCTGGCGAAGGGCAGCACCAGAATGATCAGGCTGGCCAGTTTGAGCGAGCCGAACAGCAGGAAGAGCAGGAAGAAGATCGCCCCGACCGTCACCGGGATGATGATCGTCAGGTGACCCATGGCCCGTTCCAGGTTCTGGAACTGACCGCCCCATTCCAGGTAGTAGCCCTCCTTCAGCTCGACCCGGGCCTCCACCGCCTTCTGCAGCTCGGCGACAAAGCCGCCCAGATCGCGATCCTTGACGTTGATCGCCACCACCACCCGGCGCTTGGCGAGCTCCCGCGAGATCTGCGCCGGGCCATCGACGACGCGGATCGCCGCCAGGTTCTCGAGGGCCACCTGGACGCCGCCCGGCGCGCTGACCAGCACGCTGCCGATCTTCTCGACCTTGTCGCGGAAATTTTCGGGCAGACGCACCACCGACGCAAAGCGCCGCTCGCCTTCGTAAACGTCGGTGGCCTGCTTGCCGCCGATGGCCGCCTCGATGACATCGTTCACGTCCGACACGTTCAGACCGTGGCGGGCGATGGCGACCCGGTCGATCTCGATCGACAGGTATTGCTGGCCGCTCACGCGTTCGACGCGGATGTCGGTGGCGCCGGCGACGCCGCCGGCCACGCGGGCGATTTCCTCGGCCTTCTTCTTCAGCAGATCGAGATCGTCGCCGAACACCTTGATCGCCACATCCGAGCGCACGCCGGTGACCATTTCGTCCACCCGGTCGGAGATCGGCTGGGCCATCACCACCTGGGCGCCGGGCAGCACCTTGAGCTTGTCGCGCATCGCATCGGCGATGTCGTCCTGGCTCCATCCGGCCGGCCATTCCGCACGGGGCTTGAGGCTGACGATGGGCGTCGACTCGTTCTGGCCCTGCGGATCGGCCGGCGACTCGCCGCGGCCGACGCCCGAGATCGCCGACTTGACGCCCGGCACCTCCATCACCCGCTTCATCGCCTGCATCTCCATCCGGATCGACTCGTCCAGCGAGATGTTGGGCACCCGGTTGATGCCCGGCACCACCGACCCTTCCTTCATCTCGGGGATGAAGGCGGTGCCGAGGAAGGGGAACATCGCCAGCGTGGCGACCAGCAGCGCGACGCTGCCGATCACCGTCTTGCGGCTGTTGCCGACCGCCCAGTGGAGCATCCTGAGATACGGCGCCTTCAGTTTGGCGATCAGCCAGGTATCGTGCTCGGCGCCGCCCTTCAGCAGCCACGACGACAGCACCGGCGTCAGCGTCAGCGACAGGAACAGCGACACCGCCAGCGCAATGGCGATGGTGTAGGCCAGCGGCGCGAACATCTTGCCTTCCATGCCCTGCAGCGTCATCAGCGGCAGGAACACCAGGATGATGATGCCGACGCCGAAGATCACCGGTGTCGCCACCTCGCGCACCGCGTCGAACACGATGCGCACCTTGCTCTCGCCCTCGTCGGCATGGCCGAGCCGCGCGAAGGCGTTCTCGACCACCACCACCGAGCCATCCACCATCAGGCCGATGGCGATCGCCAGGCCGCCCAGCGACATCAGGTTGGCCGACAGGCCGTAGCGGTTCATCGCGATGAAGGTGACCAGCGGCGTGAGCACCAGCGTGGCAACGACGATCAGGCTCGAACGCACGTCGCCGAGGAACAGGAAGAGCACCACGACAACCAGCGCGACGCCCTCGACGAGCACCTTGCTGACCGTCCACAGCGCCGCGTCCACCAGTTCCGAGCGGTCGTAGTAGGGCACGATCCGGAGGCCGTCGGGCAGCATGTTGCGCGCGTTGATCTCGGCGACCCGCGCCTTGATGCGGCCGACCACCTCCTTGGCGTTGCCGCCGCGCAGCATCATCACCACGCCGCCCACCGATTCGGTGACGCCATTCTTCACTACCGCGCCCTGGCGCACTTCGTGGCCGAAGCTGACCTCCGCCACGTCGCGGACGAACACCGGCGTGCCGCCGACCTCCTTCAGCACGATGGCGCCGATGTCGGCGAGGCTCTTCACCAGCCCGACGCCGCGGATCAGATACTGCTCGGCGTACTGTGGCAGCACGCCGCCGCCCGAGTTGGCGTTGTTGCGCCCGACCGCCTCGTAGACGTCACGCACGGTGAGCTGGTAGTGGCGCAGCCGGTCCGGATTGACCAGCACCTGATACTGACGCACGTAGCCGCCCTGCGAATTGATCTCGGCCACGCCGGGGATCGAGCGCAGCAGCGGGCGCACGACCCAGTCCTGGGCGATGCGCCGCTCGGTCAGTTCCTTCTCGGTGAGCTGGCGGTCGCCGTCGTCGGGATGATCGAGGGTGTATTGATACACCTCGCCCAGCCCGGTGGACACCGGCCCGAGCACCGGCACCACGCCCGGCGGCATGCGGCTGCCGGCTTCGAGCAGACGCTCCATGACCAGCTGGCGGGCGAAGTACACATCGGTGGCGTCGGTGAAGACGAGGGTGATCAGCGACAGCCCCGGCTTGTTGAGCGAGCGCATCTCCTCCAGCCCCGGCAGGCCGGTCATGGCGATCTCCAGCGGCACGGTGACGAAGCGCTCGACTTCCTCCGGCGAACGCCCCTTGGCCTCGGTGGCGATCTGCACCTGCACGTTGGTCACGTCGGGAAAGGCATCCACCGACAGCTTGCGCGCCGCGTTGAGGCCGAAGGCGAGCAGGATCGCCGCCGCCACCACCACCACCAGCCGCTGCTGCAGCGCAGTGCGGACGAGGGATTCGATCATTCCAGCTCCTTCCGCTTGCGCTCGTTGTTGAGGTGGAAGGCGCCGGCGACGAGGATGCGCTGATCGGCCCTGAGGCCCGCCAGCACCGGCCGGCGCTCGTCGGCATCCGGCCCGAGGCGCACCGGCGTGAGGCGGAACAGGTTCGGCCCGACCTCGACGAAGACGTTGTCGGCATCGCCGTCGCGCACCACCGCCGGCGACGGCACCACCAGCCGCTCGACCGGCCGGGCCTGGATCAGCATCGTCGCCAGCATCGCCGGCTTGAGCTGCCGGCTGGCGTTGGCGACCTGGCTGCGCACGGTGACGGTGCGGGTTTCCGGATTCACGGTGTCGGCCACGAAGATCAGCTTGCCGGTGAGCCGCTCGCCCAGCGCCGGCACCTCGATGGTCACCGCCTGGCCGGCCTTGACCAGCGCCGCCTGCTGCTCGGGCACCTCGGCGGTGACCCACACCTGCGACAGGTCGGCGACCACGTACAGCGCGTCCGACGGCTGCACCACCTGGCCCGGCGTGACGCGGCGCTCGACCACCGTGCCGGCCATCGTCGACACCACCGGCGTCACCGAGTTGATCGCGCCGCTGCCGCCGAGCCGGCCGATCGCCGCCGACGACATGCCGAGCACCCGCAGCTGGTCGGCGGCGCCGCGCTGTTCGGCCGAGGCGATCGCCAGCTCGCTTTCGCGGCGCTGCAGCTCGGCCCGGCCGATGACGTCGGCGGCGAACAGTTGACGCGCCCGCTCGACGCTGCGCGCCTGCAGGTCGGCCTGCGCGCGGGCCTTGAGGTAGGCGAGCTGGGCCTGGCCGAGTTCGGTGCTGTTGATCACCGCCAGCGTGTCGCCGACCTTCACCACCTGCCCGAGATGGGCGTCGATCTCGATGACGCGGCCGGTCACCGACGCGCCGATGCGGGTCACCCGGTACTCGTCGAAATCGACCTTGCCGGCCACCCGCAGGGTGTCGGACAAGGGCGTCGCGCCGACCGGCACGACCCGCAGCTCGGCGCCGAAACCGGGCGGCACGCGGACCAGCAGCGGGTCGGGCGGCGGCGCATCGGGCTCGCCGGTGGCGACTTCGGTCAGCGCCGCGGCGGTGGCCGGCGCGGCGGCGGCGCGGGCGCCGGGCGGGGTGGAATCCTGGCAGCCGGCCAGCAGCAGGGCGGCCGTCAGCACGGCCAGGGTCAGGGCTTGGGGTTTCATGGCAACCATCCGGTTCAAGGAGCGGCGCGCAGGCGCTCGATTTCGATGACCGCCAGCTGCAGTTCGTAGCGGGCGGCGATGAGTTCGTTGCGGGCGGCACGGAACACCCGCTGGGCGTCGAGGTAGTCGAGGATGCCGCGCTCGCCGAAACGGTAGGCCGCCTCGGCGACCTTCATCGCCGCCTCGGCTTCGCGCAGGATGCCGTTCTCCAGCGCATTCACCTGGGTGCGCGCGATTTCGTACTGGCGGTAGGCGCCTTCCAGCGACTGCAGCAGGATCAGCGCCTGCCCCGCGTGCTCGCTGCGGCTCTTCGCCAGCAGCGCGCCGGCTTCGGCGATCGGACCCTGGCGGCGATCCCACAGCGGCACGCTGACGACGACGCCGAAGCGCGTGTCGCGCAGCTCGTGGTCGCGCTCGCCGGCCAGCTTCAGCGCCACCTCGGGGTGTCGGCGCAGACGCTCCAGATCGAGCTGGCGTTCGGCGCGGCGCACCTCGGCCTGGCTGCGCTGCAGCTCCGGGTTGCGGGCCACCACTGCGGCCTGCAGCACGTCGAGCGGCTGCACCGCCACCGGGTCGACGAGCGAACCGTCGAGCCGGAAATCCGCCGGCAGATCCGGCCCGACCACCCCGCGCAGCGCCGCGCGGGCCTGGGCGATGCGCAGCTCGGCGCTCTCGGCGGCCTTCTGCGCGTTGAGCAGTTCGGTGTCGGCCTTGATCAGTTCGTAGCGCGGCGACTCGCCGGTATCGACGCGCACCGCCACCTTGCTGCGGATCTGCCCGGCCAGATCGCGGTCCTCGCGGGCCGCGCGCAGTTCGGCCTGGCGGCGCAGCACGTCGAAGTAACGCTGGTCGAGGCGCGCCAGCAGATCGTTCTCGAAGCCGCGGCGTTCGGCCTGACGGGCTTCGAGGCCGAAGCCCGCCGCGTCGATGCGGGCGTCGCGCTGCCACGGGTTGTCGAGGCGCTGCACGACTCCGAGGGTCTGGGCGGCCCCGCCGGCGACGCCCGGCACGCGGGCCTGGGTCCGGCCGGCGAGGAATTCCACCTCCGGGTTCGGCCACGCCGCGGCGGTGGTGACCTGAGCGCGGCCGGCGTCGACATGGGCGCGCGCGGCGGCGAGGGCGGGATGGCCGCTGCGCGCCACTTCGCGCAGCGCCGGCAGGGTGTAAGCCGCCGCGTCGGCGGCAGCCGGGGACGGAAAGGCCGCCGCCGTCATGGCGAGGGCCAGCACAAACTTGCTGAGCATGTCGATCCTTCAGCGTGGGGGGCACGCTGTTTTCGATTCACGGAAACGCCGGGCGGCGGCAGCCCGTGACGGACGGCCGGCGCGCGGCAGGCGGAAGGAAGGGATCAGCCGCGCCGGGGCGGCGGCGAGGCGGGCAGCGGAAGGATCGAGCGGAACACCGGCCGCACGGCGTCGGGCCGGTGTTCGACGAGGAAGGGCGCCGGCAGCGCAAAGCCGCTGACGAAGGCCGGGCAGTCGCCGGGTTCGTCGCCACCGCTGTCGAGCGGGGTGCACTGATCGACCTGCACCTGCTCGACCAGTTCGGTGGCCGAATCGTAGGCTTCTTCGGCGCACGCCGCCCCGGCCCAGACGAGCACGAGGCAGGCCAGCACGAGAGACAGCAGGCGGGAGAGGGTGCGGCGGATTCGTTGCATTGCAGCAATCAAGACCGGCAGCGCCGCCGGAAGTTCCCGGTTACAAAAAAATTCCGCGGCAGACGGCCGCCGCAGCGTGTCTATAATCGCTTCTTTTTTGCTTTCGCACCTCATCATGCTGCATCGCGTCATCCTGCTCCTGCTGGTCCTGCCGACCCTCGCCTTCGCCCAGATGACCCCGCCGCCGGTCGCCGCGCGGGCGTGGCTGCTTCTCGACGTCGGCTCCGGCCAGATCCTCACCGCCGAAAAGCCCGACGAGCGCATCGAACCCGCCTCGCTCACCAAGCTGATGACCGCCTACCTGACCTTCGCGGCGGTGAAGAACAAGACGCTGACGCTCGAACAGACCGTGCCGGTGTCGCCGAAAGCCTGGAAGGTGCCCGGCTCCAAGATGTTCATCGAGCCGCAGACGCCGGTCACCGTCAAGGAGCTGATCCACGGCATGATCATCCAGTCCGGCAACGACGCCTGCGTCGCGCTGGCCGAAGCGGTGGCCGGCTCGGAAGAAGCCTTCGTCCAGCTGATGAACAAGGAAGCCGCCCGCCTCGGCCTGAAGAACACCCACTTCGAGAACGCCACCGGACTGCCGCACCCGTCGCACCTGACCAGCGTGCGCGACCTGTCGCTGCTGGCCACCGCGCTGATCCGCGACTTCCCCGAGTTCTACCCCATTTATTCCATCAAGGAATATACATATAACAAAATCAAGCAACCGAACCGCAACCGCCTGCTGTTCCTCGACCCCACCGTCGACGGCGTCAAGACCGGCCACACCGAAAGCGCCGGCTACTGCCTGATCGCCTCGGCCAAGCGCAACGAGCGGCGCCTGGTGTCGGTGGTCGTCGGCACCACCGGCGACAGCGTCCGCGCCCAGGAATCGCAAAAGCTGCTCAACTGGGGCTACCTGGCCTTCGACACCGTCAAGGTCTACGCTGCCAATCAGGCGGTCAATGAGTTCCGCGTCTGGAAAGGCGCCGACAACAGCGTCAAGGCCGGCTTCCTGAACGATTTCGTGCTGTCGCTGCCCAAGGGCGACGCGGCCAAGCTGAAGGCCAACGTCGTCAGCCAGCAGCCGCTGCTGGCGCCGCTCGCCAAGGGCCAGGCGATCGGCACCCTGCAACTGTCCATCGACGGCAAGCCGATCGGCGACTACCCGATCGTCGCCCTCGACGAAGTCCCCCAGGCCGGCTGGTTCGGCCGTGTGTGGGACGCGATCCGCCTGTGGTTCAAGAATCTGTGACCGACGCGGCGGCGCCAAAGGAGGCTTCGATGAGCGAAGAGCGCACGACCCTGCTCGAATTCCCGTGCTCGTTCCCGATCAAGATCATGGGCGCGCGGGTGGATGGCTTCGCCCAGACGGTGCTCGAAGTGGTGCTGCGTCACGCGCCCGACTTCGACGCCGCCGCGATGCAGATGCGGCCGTCGTCGAAGGGCAACTACCTGGCGATCACCTGCACCCTCAACGCCACCTCCCAGGCCCAGCTCGACGCGCTGTACCGCGAGCTGTCGTCGCACCCGATGGTGAAGGTGGTCCTGTGATCGTCCGTCGCCCCGGTTGCGTGCCCTACGAGCCCACCTGGCAGGCGATGCAGGAATTCACCCGCACGCGCGATGCGGCGACGCCCGACGAACTGTGGCTGGTCGAGCACCCGCCGGTCTATACGCTCGGCCAGGCCGGCAAGCCCGAGCACCTGCTGCAGGCCACCGACATTCCGCTGGTCAAGATCGACCGCGGCGGCCAGATCACCTACCACGGCCCCGGCCAGGTGGTGGCCTACCTGCTGATCGACCTGCACCGCCGCCATCTCAAGGTGCGCGAGATGGTCAATCTGCTCGAACAATCGATCATCGACTGCCTCGCCGACTACGGCCTCGACGCCAGACGCCAGGACGGCGCGCCCGGCGTCTACATGGACGGCGCCAAGATCGCCGCCCTCGGCCTGCGCGTCAGAAACGGCTGCAGCTACCACGGATTGTCCCTCAACGTCGATATGGACCTTACACCATTTACGTGGATCAACCCCTGCGGCTATAGTGGGCTCAAAACGATACAACTCAAGGACTTCGGCGTGACCGAAGCCCCGGCCGACGTCGCCGAACGACTTCTCGGCCATCTCCGGCGACACTTCCCCGACGTCGCCCCCACCGCCTGACCAAAGGACACAGCCTGATGGAATCCGAGAGCCGCAAGCAGCGCGGCGCCGAAAAAACCGCCCGCATCCCGATCAAGATCGTCCCCGCCGAAAAGCTCCGCAAGCCGGAGTGGATCCGCATCAAGCTGGGCGCCGGCGCCGAGGTCGAACGCTTCAACGAGATCAAGGACACCCTGCGCGAACACAAGCTGCACACCGTCTGCGAAGAAGCCTCGTGCCCCAACATCCACGAATGCTTCGGCAAGGGCACGGCCACCTTCATGATCATGGGTGACATCTGCACCCGCCGCTGCCCGTTCTGCGACGTCGGCCACGGCCGCCCCGAGCCGCTCAACGCCAGCGAGCCGGCCGACCTCGCCAAGACCATCGCCGCGATGCGCCTCAACTACGTGGTGATCACCAGCGTCGACCGCGACGACCTGCGCGACGGCGGCGCCCAGCACTTCGTCGAGTGCATCCGCGCCACCCGCGAGGCCAGCCCGAAGACCCGCATCGAAGTGCTGGTGCCGGATTTCCGCGGCCGCATGGAGATCGCCCTCGACATCTTCGACGCCGCCCCGCCGGACGTCCTGAACCACAACCTCGAAACCGTGCCGCGCCTCTACAAGCAGGCCCGGCCGGGCTCCGACTACGCCTACTCGCTCGAGCTGCTCAAGCAGTTCAAGGCCCGCCACCCCGACGTGCCGACCAAGTCCGGCCTGATGGTCGGCCTCGGCGAAACCGACGACGAGATCCTCGACGTGATGCGCGACATGCGCGCCCACAACATCGAGATGCTCACCATCGGCCAATACCTGCAACCCTCCGGCGGCCACCTGCCGGTGCTGCGTTACGTCCATCCCGACACCTTCAAGATGTTCGAGACCGAAGCGCTCAAAATGGGTTTCAAGAACGCCGCCTGCGGCCCGATGGTCCGCTCCAGCTACTGGGCCGACCAGCAGGCCCACGGCGCCGGCGTGGTGTAAGCCGCCGCCGGCTCGAAGCCGCCGCGCCGTGCCCCCCCGGGCCGCGCGGCGTTTCGTTGCGCTTGGCCCCGGCATCCCCGTGGCGTAGTATCCGGCCGCCCCCATCCCGTGGCCATCGCCGGAGTGCCGCCATGCCCTGGTTCATGCTGTTCGTCGCCATCATTGCCGAGGTTATCGGCACTTCGGTGCTCAAATCCACCGAGGGCTTCACCCGCCTGTGGCCGTCGGTGATCGTCGTGATCGCCTACGAGACGGCCTTCATCCTGCTATCCCTGTGCCTCA
>WBZX01001280.1_pt1 | contig 19217 bp, 13 predicted proteins | sample 5204211 | NCBI WGS metagenome assembly WBZX01 (sample SAMN12344362, study PRJNA552823) | activated sludge metagenome | biome: Activated sludge suspended growth; feature: Nitrification reactor; material: Wastewater; isolation source: activated sludge from nitrification reactor of wastewater... | reverse complement strand
CTTGGGCCACAGGGGGGGGAATCGACCACTGAAAAACTCCGGCCGGAGTGAAAGAGATGATGAAATCGAATGTGATTTTGCAAGAACTCGTTGTGTCATTGCTGCCGATGCGGCCTAGCCGAATCGGGTGGAGATTTCCAGACGCAGCATGCCTTCGCGATGCTCATCGATGGCGCATTCCAGCCCATTGGCCGAGATGTAATTGACCACCGCCGGAAGCTTGCCGGATGCGGCAGATTCGCTGATTTTGGCATACACGATCAGATCGGCAAATTCGCTGACTTCTGCCACGCATTTTGCGCCAAGCAGCGACTGGACGCGGCCGAGGACGGCCGTAGCCTGCAGGTTCCCGAACTGCAGGGTATCGAGTGTTGGTACGCTTTTCATGGGTGGGTTCTCCTTTTAAAAAATACTTTGCGATCCTGGTCGCGATAGCCGCAACAGAAGTTTTCTCGCCTCTTCCACGCACAGCACGCTGGAGGCAATCGCCACCGACCAGCCCCAGTCGGACGGGCGCAAATCCACCGTGTCGAATATTGCCTGTGCCGGCGCCCAGTACACGGCCACTACCTGCAGCACGACCACACTGCCCAGAGCCAGCCATAGCTTGCCGTTGCAGAACAACTGGCGATTGAACGCGCTGCCCTGCTCGGTTCGGGCATTGAAGATATTGAAGAACTGGAACAGGACGAAAGTAGTAAACGCCAGCGTCACCGCATAACGGTGGTCGCCGTGGTTCAGACCCCAGGCATAGGCCGTGAGCGTCCCCGCCGCCATCAGGCCACCGAACATGACCAGCATCCACAACCGCCCGCTCGTAAGGATTGTATCCTGCGGCGACCTGGGGGCAGACTGCATGATCCCCGGCCGTGCCGGCTCCACCCCTAGCGACATGGCGGGCGGGCCATCCATGATGATGTTGATCCATAAGATCTGGATCGCGGTAAACGGCGTGGCCAAGCCGAACAACGGCGCGCACAACAGGGTGAGCATGGCGCCGATGTTGGTGGAAAGCTGAAAACGCACGAACTTGACGATGTTGTCGTAGATGGTGCGACCTTCCTTCACCGCGCCGACGATGCTGGCGAAGTTGTCGTCCGTGAGCACCAGTGCGGCGGCTTCTTTCGCTACCTCGGTGCCGGTAATGCCCATCGCCACGCCGATGTTGGCGGTTTTCAGTGCGGGGGCGTCGTTGACGCCATCGCCGGTCATGGCGACGATGTGCCCCTGCGCCTGCAAGGCTTCGACGATGCGCATCTTGTGCTCCGGCGCCACGCGGGCAAACACGGCGCTGCGTGCGACCAATCCGGCCATTTCTGCTTGCGTCAGCCCATCCAGTTCGCGTCCTTCGTGAACCTCGCCCATCAACCCCAGTTCTCGGGCAATGGCAGTGGCGGTCGTGCGGTGGTCTCCGGTGATCATTTTGACGGCAATGCCAGCCTCGCGGCAGACTGCAATCGCCGCCTTTGCCTCGGGTCGCGGCGGGTCGATGATGCCGACCAGACCGATCATGGTCAGTCCGGATGCCCATTGCAGCAAATCGCCTGCCGGGTCGAACGCATTGGCCGGGATGCTGCGCCCGGCAACCGCCAGCACGCGCAGTGCATCTTCGGCCATGGCGGTATTTTCAGCTTCGAAACGCTGGCGGACAGCGGCATCCAACGCCGCTACGCCGGTATCGCCATGCCAATCGACAACCCGCGCCAGCAATACGTCCGGCGCACCTTTGACCCACATCTGCACCCGGTCGTCGTCGTGATGAAAAGTCGCCATGAACTTGTTGGCCGAATCGAAAGGGATCTCGGCAATGCGCGGGTGACGTGCCGAAACATCCTCGGGGTAGGTTCCGGTTCTTGCCGCCAGTGCCAGCAGCGCGCCCTCGGTCGGGTCGCCGATTACCCGGCCATCGCGGAGCCGGGCGTCGGCGCACAACACGGCAGGATAAGCCAGCGGCAACAGTGCCTGCAGGTCGGTGGCAGCATCGTCAACGGTAAAACGGTGCCCGGCAAAAAATACACGGCACGCCGTCATCCGGTTGAGCGTGAGCGTGCCGGTCTTGTCCGAGCAGATTACCGTGGTACAGCCCAGTGTTTCGACCGCCGCGAGCCTCTTGACGATGGCATTGCTGTTGGCCATGCGCCGCATGCCCAGCGCCAGCGTCACGGTGACCACGGCAGGCAGGCCTTCGGGAATCGCCGCCACGGCCAGCGCAATCGCCGTCATCGCGGTCGTGATCGTATCCTCGCCGCGCAGCAGGCCGATGATGAAGAACAGCGCGACAACGCCTCCTGCAATCGCAGCAAGCCGCTTGCCCAGATGACCGAGCTGAATTTGCAGCGGCGTCGCCGAGTCGGGCGCCTCGGCCAGCATCCCGGCCAGCCGCCCCATCTCGGTCGCCATGCCGGTTGCCGTCACCACCGCTTCGAGACGACCACGTGTGACTACGGTATTCATGTAGAGCATGCAACTGCGTTCGGCCAGCACCGTATCCGCCGCCACCGGCAGCGACGTTTTGGCAACCGGCTGCGATTCACCAGTCAACGCGGCTTCGGCAACTTCAGCCCCGTAGGCTGCAATCACCCGCGCATCTGCCGGTATCCGGTCCCCGGCTTCCAGCAGCAGCACATCGCCCGGTACCAGCCTGCCTGTTTCCGCCACGCCGACCAGCCCATCGCGCCTGACCCGCACAATAGATGCCAGCATCTGCTTCAACGCCGCCAGCGCGGCATCGGCACGGTATTCCTGCACAAAGCCGAGCATCGCATTGACCAGCACGACAATCGCAATCACGATGGTATCGTGGAGGTCGCCCACCGCACCGGCAAGTACGGCAGCTCCGATCAGGATAATAATCAGCAGGCTGTTGAACTGGTCGAGAAACTTGCGCCAGAGCGGGCGCGGTTTTTTCTGTGCAAGCTGGTTGGGGCCAAACTCCTGCAAGCGCCGCTCGACCGTAGCCGAAGCCAGGCCGAATGAGGCATCCAGTTCGAGTCGATCGACTACATCCTTGATCTCCAGCGCGTGCCAGTACTGCTGCCCTGTCTGCATCCAGTTCTCCTTTTGAAACAATCCCATGGGACAATGGTTGCTGCCTTGTGACCCGGGTTCAGCCGGAAGGGTTCTCGCGCCTTGCGGATTTTGGCAACCGGCCCGGTTTTAACTGCGCGCCTCGCACCTCGAAACTCACCTTATCCGCCACCCTGCCTTCGATGTCCAACAATTCCAGAACATGCCTGCCCGGCATTGGAAACCAGGCCGCATCAACCGTCTTGCCGTCCAGCCGCCATTGCCAGCCACCCGGCAACCGGTCGCCTGCCTTGAAAACCACGCGCTGATTATCTACTGGAATATCCGGATCCAGCGCAATAATCGTCCCCATGCCGGGATAGGCAATGCGATGCAGCCGGCTGGGCGCAGCCTGCACACCCAGTCGCCCGAGGGCCGCCGTATTGGCGCGCACCGCGTCCTGCCCCGTGCCCGCCAGAAAATACTCTTGCCGGGCAGGCTCGAATGGCGGCTCAAATCTTATCCGGCGCATCTCCACGCCCGGCGGCATGCTCGGCGGGTCGCTACGGACGGCAAGTTCGCCCTGCCGACGATGCAGGGCATCCATGATTTCCAGCCACACCGGTGCCGCGCCCGAAACGCCGGAAACGTCATGCATGGCCTCGCCGCCTGCATTGCCGACCCATACGCCGACCGTGTATCGATTCGAGTAGCCGATACACCAGTTATCGCGCATGTCCTTGCTGGTGCCGGTCTTGACGGCGGCCCAGTAGCGCGGCGCCAGCGCCGAATCGAGGCCAAAGGTGTAGAACCGCGCGCTTCTGTCGGCCAGTATGGCGGACACGATGAATGCCGCCTGCGGCTTGAATACCATGCGCGACACCCTGGGCGATTGCGTCAATGTCGTGGGCTGCCATTGCCCGCCACGCGCCAGCGTGCGGTATGCGTTGGCAAGCTGCAATAGCGTCACGTCGGCCGAGCCCAGCGCAAGACTGTAGCCGTAGTAATCGCTGCTCTCCCGTAACGTATCCAACCCCAGCATTTTCAATCGCTGATAAAAATCGTCGCTGCCGACTCGCAGCAGCGTCCGCACCGCAGGCACGTTGAGCGAACTCCCCAACGCCATGCGCAGGCTCACCGGGCCGACGAACGATTTGTCGTAATTCTGCGGCACGTACAAGCCACTGGGCGTGGCAATGCTGATGGGCGCATCGTCCAGGATGGAAGCCGCCGTCAATTGCCGCTGCTCGATAGCCAGGGCATAGAGGAAAGGCTTGAGGGTGGAGCCGGCCTGGCGCGGGGCAACGACGGCATCGACATCAGGCGCTTGCGACAGGCTCCCGCTCGACCCCACCCAGGCCAGAACCTCGCCGCTCCGGTTATCCAGGACAATCACCGCGCCATCCTGCACGTTGCGTTGCGCCAATTGCAGCAAATTGGCCCGCAGGCTGCGCACGGCCATTTGCTGCAAGCCATAGTCCAGGCTGGTTTCAAGGCGCTGCCCCGGCTGCTTGAGCAGCTTGTAGGCCAGATGTGGCGCCAGGCTTGCGGTATCGGCATTGAAAGAGGCGGTCAAATGCAAGGCGGCAAAGCCTTCCAGCCCGACGCATTGCGCCACCCGACCCAGCGATGCAAGGATGGCGCAGGCACGCTCGGCCACCCTGGCCGGACTGGCCTGCGGCGACCGGATCAAGGCGGCGGCCAGTGCCGCTTCGCGCTCGGTCAATCCCGATGGCGCCTTGCCGAACAAGCCCCAGCTCATCGCGGCCACGCCCTGCAGTTCACCGCGAAACCCGACCAGATTCACATAGGCTTCGAGGATCTGCGTTTTTTGCCAGCGTTGGTCCAGCCACAATGCAGCGCTCATCTGCCCGGCTTTTTCCAGTGCGTTGCGGCGCTTGCTGCGCCCGGCGCCTTCATCCAGCAAACCGGCCAGTTGCATGGTCAGGGTACTGGCGCCGCGCGTCCGGGTATTCCACAGATTGCCCCAGGCTGCGGCGGTGACTGCGTTCCAGTCCACGCCGGAATGCTGGTAAAACCGTTTGTCCTCGGAAAAAACCAGCGCCCGCAACAATGCCGGGGAAACCTCGGCGAGCGGCGTCCACGCCAGGCGGCGTACCGTTTTATCCAGCCGCACCTGCTGCAACACCCGGCCATCGCGCGCCAGCAGCCAGGCGTCGGATGGCCGATAGGTGGCTTTAACTTGCTGAAAAGTCGGTGCCGCCTGCGCGGCGGCAGCCCACATCAGCAGCAGGGCAAGGGCAAATCGCTTCACTGCTGTTCTACAGTCACCTTCGCATTCGGCAACTCCCCGAATACCTCGGGCGCATACATCGCTTCCACCCTGGTCGCAGGCAGCGAGAAACTACCGCTGTTATTGATGCGTGCCGTGTATTCCAGCCAGAAACTGCCCTTGGGCACGTAGTCGTAATAGGCACGGAAGAAGCCGAAACCGCGTTCGGTGAACGATGGCAAGGCGGCATTGTCCTTCCAGATGTCCGTGTTTTCGTCCTTGCGCGCGATGTTGGAATCGCGGGCCGTATTGCCGAGTATGCTGGCGCCGCCCGGCGTGGGGTCCGACACGACTACCCAACTTAACTCCTGTGACGATTTCACGGTCACCCGCACCCTGACGACATCGCCCCGGCTCCATTTTCCGGCGATCTTTTGCTCCACCGGGATCACGCTGCGCGTGATGCTGAAGCCGTGGCTGGTCGCCTGATCCGGGATAGCCGCGCGTACCAGCATGGTCACCCAGGGCCTGCCGCCGCCTTCGTGCTCGATGCTCAGGTCGGCAGGCTGCGTGCCGCTCGGCCATGGCAGCTTGATATGGCCGGTTTCGGTTTTTTCTGCGGCTTTCCAGGCATAGGCCCCTTGCGCTGTTGCCATGTGTGCCCGGGTATTGCCGGTGACAGCCTCCCCTTCGAATCCCCTGGCAAACCGCGCCAGCGCCACCCGTCCCCAGGCATTGGCCACCGTGGTGCTCCAGTGCCCCTTATCCTGCCGCAGCAGCGCGCCGCGCAGCAAGTCGGGGGCATCGTCTTTCCATGCCGGGTTGTCCATGACGATCTCCAGCATGCGCAAGGCATTCACGTCGCCGTTGCCCATCAGCCACCACCAGTTGTCGTGCTCCTCAGAGTTGAACATCATTCGGCCGCTACCGGCATAACGCAAGCGGTTGCGCAGTTCGCGCTCGACTTCCTGCAGCCGCGCATCGCGCTCCGGCACATCCGGCACCTTTTGCAGGATGGAATACCAGTCGATCAGCGTTGCCGTCGCGATGGTGATGGGCTTCACTTCAAACATCCCGACCATGGCAGCATCGGCCTTGCCCAGTCTTGCCAGCGTTTCCAATGCGTGGATGCGCCTGTCGGCCAGATTGTCGATGGGCGTCCAGTAATCCGGCTTGAGCCTGCCTTCGACAAAGCCTGTCAGCGCCTGCTCCATGCGGGCCTTGGGTGCGTCAGGCACGACAAACCCCTGCGCATGGGTAATGCCCAGCACATAGGCGGTCAGCGCGTCGCTGCCATGCCATGGCCCGGGAAAATACATGGCAAAACCATCGCTATCCAGATAATCGGACAGATTGGCGGCTACGCTTTCCCAGCGCGAATTGTCCTGCAAACCGACGGCCATCGAAGTCCGTTGTTCCAGGCAGGAGAAAGGATAAGCCTCGAAATAATCGATGATCCCCTGCGCCTGGCTGGCGAGCGAGGCCGACAATACGAGGTCGATCCCGCCCTTGCCGGGAATCGCGCCCTTGGGCAAAACGGCAGGCACGGCGTAATGGCCGTCCAGCCGCATAAAACCGGCCTGCTGCACGGCCACCGGCACCGCCGGGATAATTTTTTGCGTCAGCCTGATGCTGTCCTTCGCATTCGCCGTCTTGGCGTCTACTTGCCAGACGCGCGAGCCCGGCTGATCCGGCGCGACCACTTGCCAGGCGACCTCCTGTGCGGCATTGGCGGCCAGCTTGACGCTTTGCGTGGCAAGCGGCTGTGCGCCGACCCAACCCGAAATCGTCGCCTGAACCGGTTTGCCTGAACCATTCCGCACCGTGATCGCCGCACGGTAACGATCGTTCTCGCGCACCAGCGGCGGCAGGCCGGAAATCATCTGCAAGGGCTGGCTGGCGGCAATCTCGGTTTCGCCCGTGCCAAACAACCCGGTATCGACATCGGCCACCGCCACCAGCCTGAACGCAGTCAACGAATCGTTCAGCGGCACATTCACCATCGCCTCGCCCTGCGCATCGAGCCTTACTCTGGCGTTCCAGTACAACAGGGTATTGAACAGCTCGCGAGTCGTGAGCTTGCCGCCGCCACCGCCCGCAGGCAGTGCCTTCTTGCCGAAGTGGCGCTTGCCGACCACCTGCGTTTGCGCCGTTGCGGTTTCTATCTGGTAGGCATGATCCTGCAGCATGGCGTCCAGCAGGTTCCAGCTTGGGTTGGGCGCAAGCTCCAGCAAGGCCTTGTCGACCGCGACGACGGCGACTTCGCTCCCCTTGGGCGCGGGTCTGCCGTCGGGCAACTGTACCTTGACCCTGACCCTGGCCACTTCTCGCGGCGCATAGACAGCCTTGTCTGCGCTGACCTTTACTTTCAGCGCCATGGCCGCCTTACCGACCTTGATTTCGGTCATCCCGAACTTGTAGGCGGGGCGCGCCAGATCGACCATTGCCGTGGCTTGCGGCGCACCGGCCCGCCATTCCTTGAACCATTCCACGGGCGAACGCCATCCCCACTGGAACAGCGAATACCAGGGCAGGTCACGCAAGCGCCCGCGCATCACCATCACCGACACATACACATTCGGCGCCCATTCGTGCTTGACGGGGATTTCAACGACCGGGGCATGCCGGTACAAGGGACGCACAAAAGTCTCGATCACCCCTTCGCGCTCCACCGCAATCAAGGCGGTCGATTCGCGAAACGGCGTATGCACTTGCAGCTTCAGCGTTTCGCCCGCCTGATATTCACGCTTGAACAGGGTCAACTCCATGCGGTCCTGGTCGCCCTGCTCGAACCACGTATCGCTATTCGCATAGGCCCAGAATTGCGCTCCGGCGCGTGCAAGCTGACCGTTGGCATCCCGGGTTTCGGCAGTCAGCTTGATTTCCCCCGCTTTCTCCATACCGATTTCGCAACGCAGGATGCCGCGCTCGTCGGTTTTACCCTGGCATACCGACCCCAGATTTTCACTTCTGTCTTCAGTTTCGTAACTGTAAAACCCGCCGATGATGCGCTTGCGGTGAGTCAATTGCAGTTTGCGCTCGGCACTGATACTGACCGTGGCATTCGCCCTGGGTTTGCCCTGCAGATCCAGCACGACGGCCTGCGCCACACGCTTTCCAGCTGGCGACGGGTCTTCGCTGATCCGCAGACCGACAGCCACTTCGGCGGGCCATAACTCGGTTTCGCCCGCAATGGTCTGGACTTCTCCGTTGGGATCGGAGAACGTCATTTCGTTGAGCAGGCGCATGGGGCTGCCGATTGGCTGCGGAAGCTTGAGGTTGGTGCCAGCATTGCCATATTGGTCAAGCTTGACGGGCAGCTTGTCGGCCAGCAACTGCTTTTGCGACTGCTCGTTGGCCAAGCCAAAATTGAAATCGCGATATTCCGGAAAACCCGCGAAGCTTTTTTCCATCATGCTGGATACTTGCACCACCTGCCCACCGGCCCCGCCGCCGTTGAGGTATGCCAGATTCAGGCTCACCGGCACTTCGCGCACGCCGCCCATTCTGGATTTGCCCGTACGGATGGCCCCGGCATAAGCGGGCAGGCGGAAATCCGAAACCCGGAATTCGCCATCAGTCTGCCAGCGGCCACCCAGGTTCACGGCATAGCTGCCAAGCTTGGCGGTTTCGGGGATTTTCCACTGCACGACCGCCACGCCGCGCGCATCCCATTCCAGCGGGACTTTCGTTTCATCTTCGCCGCCGATCAGGCTAATGGTCATTTCGTCCGGCAACGTATCCGGATAGGCAAAACCCAACAGCCTGGGCTTGCGGGCGATCAGCTTCATCGACACCGTTTCGCCGGCCCTGAACAAGGTGCGGTCAAGTATGGTGTGGATCTGCAACGCTTGCGGGTCGGCCCAGGTGTTGACGTTGAATCGCCATGGCTCGATGCCGCGATTCCAGTTCGATTGCGTGAAAGAAAAATCATCCCCCAGCCTGGCGCTGGCGTAATAGCCATAGATACCGCTATCGCAGCGTGACGGTTGGGATGCCATGACCTGCACATCCGCCAATGCGCGGCCTGATTTGTCGGTCTTGCCCGACCACAACCTGCTGCCGTTGCAGTCTGCAATTTCCACTTCGGCCCCGGCCACCGGCTGGCCGTTGGATAGCCGCGTCACCCACACCAGGCTGTTATCGCGCCCCTTCTTGAAATGCACGGACAAGTCGGTGACCAGCGCGGTCGCCCTGACATACATGGGCCTGGGGTACTTGTCGTTATCCTGCAGCAGCAAGGATTTGCCCAACAAGCGGCTTTCCAGTTCCACCAGATAAAAGCCGGGCTTACGGAGCGGGATACCCATCACCTCGAATGCCTGGACACCGTTGGGCCTCGGCAACTGGCGGGATTCGGCCACCCGGTCGGACAGAAACGACAGTTCTCGCGGGTACTGATAATCCGTCACCTCGATATTGCCCGGGGGCAGAGCCTCCTGCCCCGCTCCGGAGTCCTCCTGCTCGAGTGCCTGCGACACCGGCCTAGGGATCGTCAGCTTGCGCGTTTGCTGTTCGAACTGATGCAGGTCGCGCTTCAGACCGAACACTTCTTCCATATTGCCAACTCGCGCCACGCGCATGTTGATGCTGGACTCCACGTTGCGCACCGTGACCGGCAATATCGCACCTTCCTTCGCCTCCAGAATGCCGAAAGGCGCAGGGAATTTGGCCAGCGGCGGCATGACGCCCATGCTGACCTTGAGCGGAAAACTCCTGGCATTGACCAGCTTGCGCCCACCAACGTCCTGCAAATCCCCAGGCAGCCTGATCAGCGCCTGCCACTGGCTGGCAAACGGCCCCTTGAACACCACTTCGCTCACCGTATCCTGTCCAGCATTTTTGTCGCGCCAGGGCGGTATCTCCTTATCCACCGTCACCAGCCGTATGCCGGACGCCAGCTTCCACGGCACCTCGGCACTAAACTGCAGGCGCAGGTCGGACAGTGGGGAACATGGCGCGGCAGGCTTTTCGCGCTCGCAACTGAAAGCGATACGAAACGGCACCTGCACCTGGAAGGCAAAGCTTTCCTCGTCACGGACAACGCCACCATTCACCCCCGCGATGCCTCGCCCCCACACCAGCCTGACCTTGGCTCCGGCAGGCAACCGGGTTCTGCATTGCGCGGCAAACATTCCCGGCGCCTGCTTTTGCCCGATGCCCTGCAACACCCGCCGCAAATCGGCCTCTGGCAACACTTTCAGCGGCAGGCGCTCGCCCACGCCATCGCTTTCGCACCATGCATGCGCCTCTACGGTTGCAGGCTTGATGGGCGAGCGCGGCGTCATCAGAAAAACCTGGTCTTCCTCGATTTTCTGCCAGTTATCGTTCGCTTCCGGCCGGATGCTCAGCACCCATGGCCCGGGGCTGCTCACGGTAAAATCGGTTTTGCCGGAAATCCTCTCTCCGTTCAGTGCCTGGATATTCTTTTTCAGCCGGAAAACGCACTGCTCGCCCGGATCAAGCGGCCGGGCCAAGGTATAACTCCAGGTATGCGGATCGTTCCAGCCGACTTTGCCATTGACCGGGCATTGCACCTCGAACGGCTGCACGGCATCCACCGCCCCCAGCGGAGAAATATCCGTACTGAACACGGCAGTGGCAACCTCGGCATCGCGAACGGCCCCCTGCGGAGAAAATTGGCGGATAGTGGCTGCAGCAGCCGGCATGGAGGTAGTCAGGAGAATTGTTGCGATAACAAAACGCTTCATGGGCAGCTCCGCAGGACACAGGGCAAGTGCTACGCATGATAATTCAAGCCGCCGTAAAAAGGGGGAGCAGCCCGGCAACAAATAAAAAGGGCGCCGCAATGGGCGCCCTTGCCTGCCTGAAAACTGGTGACCGGCTACTTGCCGTTACCGTTGATTTTTACCGGCACGAACAGGGTGTTCTCGCCGCGCTGTACCAGCAACGCAACGGTTTTACCGGAAGCCACGCCATCAACCAGCTTGCCAAACTGCTCGATACTCTGCACTTCGGTATTGTTGACGGCAAGCACCACATCCCCGCGACGGATACCGGCTTGTGCCGCATTGCCTTGTGCCTCGACCACCAGCACGCCGCTCTTGCCGCCCAGCTTTTTCTTTTGCTGCGGGTTAAGGTCGCGCACCATCAGGCCAAGACGGTTGGGTTCGGCCTTGGCCGGGCCGCGCGGTGTCCTGGCGGACTCATCCTTTTCGTCCGGCATTTCGCCGACCTTGACAGCCAGGTTGCGCGCGACATTTTTGCGCAGGATCTCTACCGTCACTTCCTTGCCCGGCTTGGTCGCCCCCACGGCGCGAGGCAAGTCGGATGAAGTGGTAATGGGCTTGCCGTCGAACTTGGTGATCACATCACCGGCTTCCAGCCCACCCTTGTCAGCCGGGCTGCCTTTCTCTACCCCGGCAACCAGCGCACCGCTGGTGTTCTTCATCCCGAACGAGTCGGCCAATTCCTTGGTAACTTCCTGAATCTGCAAGCCCAGCCAACCACGAGAAACCTTGCCGCTGGATTTGAGCTGGTTCTGCACATCCAGCGCCACGTCGATGGGAATGGCGAACGACAGCCCCATGTAGCCGCCTGAACGGCTGAAAATCTGCGAATTGATGCCGACCACCTCGCCCTTCATGTTAAACAGCGGCCCGCCGGAATTACCCGGATTGATCGCCACGTCGGTCTGGATAAACGGGACATAATTTTCCTGCGGCAGGGCACGCCCCTTGGCGCTGACGATCCCGGCTGTCACAGTATTTTCAAGACCGAAGGGCGAACCGATCGCCACCACCCATTCGCCCACCTTCAATTGCGATGGGTCACCCAGCGTCACCTTGGGCAGGTTGGCGGCCTCGATCTTGAGCAATGCCACGTCGGCACGGCGATCCGAGCCGATGATCCTGGCCTTGAATTCGCGCTTGTCGGTAAGCTTGACAATGACTTCATCGGCATCGTTCACCACATGGGCGTTGGTCAGCACGTAGCCATCCGCACTGACAATAAAACCGGAACCCAGCGACTGGGTCTTGTAATCCTGGCCGCCGGGCGGCTGGAAACGACGGAAGAACTCGTAGAACGGGTCGTCTTCGGACAATCCAGGCGGCATGGCAAATCCGGGCATGCCACCTCCGCCATGTACCGTTTGCACAGTACTGATGTTAACCACCGCTGCGCCCTGTTTCTCTACCAGGTTGGTAAAATCGGGAAGCTCCTTGGCCAAAACAGGATTAGCGAGAGCCAGAAGCAAAATACCCAAAGAAAATAATTTCCTGATCATTTAATTACCTCGAACATTGACGAATAACCAGAGAATCGGCCCGGCGCAGCATCGTCGGCTGCTGGCCTGCTGCAGAACTCGCACGGCGCACGACAACCAGCCCGAGCAGCAGCCCGGTCACTGCCCCGAGCACCCCGTACAAGTCGCTGGTACCCCGCGACCCCCCCATCATCGCGCCGAAAAAACCGCCCAGACAAACCAGCAGCAATGGCATCAGATAGGTCAACAGCGCCCCATGCAGCAATGCACCTTCCTGCACGGCCACCACGACCCGGTCGCCGATGCCAAGCTGCAACGAGTTCGGCAACGATATGCTGCCATGACGGCTGGCGAACAATCGCCCCCAGATCGAGACGCCGCAGCCGCGTGTGGCACCACATAAACCGCAAGGCTGATGACGTTCGACTTCAAGATATGCACGGTCGCCTTCGACCCGCACGACAATGGCTTGTTCTTCTATCAATTCTAAAAACTCACTTACGGAAACTGACTGCGTTGGCTATTTGCGTGAGTGTAATCGCCGGGACTTCGCCCATCACAACAATCTGGCGCCCCCCGGTCACATTAACCACAATATTGGTTGCGCCCTGGCTGAAACTGCCGATGCGCGGGATCGTTCCTTGTAATAACGGTTCGATAAACAACGAAACCGAGGCAAAACCATCACAAAACACCAACTGGCTGACGGGATAAGCCTTACCCGGAATTTTTCGCAACACCTGATCTGTTTTGTAAAAGCCCGGCGGCAACTGGGTAATGATCCAGCTATCATCCTGGGCGCTGGATGGCAGAATTTTCGCCTCGGGGCTAATCTCGTAACTCTTGCCTGGCTGGACTTCAGGGTGAAACCAATCCATGCCGGCATTGCTCATCAGTAGCAGTTGGCTGAATGCCGCCTGCTCCACCACCTCGTCCCGGTCGTCGAGCAAGGCCATTTTCAACAGCAGCCCGGATTCACGGTCCATCCACATCTTGCTGCTGTACCGATATTTATCTCGCGGCTCCAGCATTACCAGCATCGCATCGCGGCCGCCGATGCGCTCACTCCCCATTGCTTTAGCCTGATAGTTGGATCGCAGTTCCTCCGAGATTTTTGGCAGCACGGCAGGAAAACCATGCTGCAACCGCCGTTTGTCAATAACAATTTTTTCGCTCTTGGGCTGGTAGATAACAACATCGTTACCCTGGCGCAAGATCTCGCGCGGCACACCATCCAGTTGCACCACCCGCGCAAACTCGCCAGCCGGGCCGTAATTGGTGTGCATGATTTGCAACGAACTGAACGAACCGCCGGCCTGATAAACGTACAAACCCTTGTAATTGAGTTGGCGCGCGGCTTGCCCGGCCTTCTCTATCATCAGCCACGGATCGGTAAGATCGGCAGCCAGCAACGAGCAGGGAAAAAGCAGCGAAAGAAAAAACGTCTTACGAATCAATTGCGGGATTCCGAATAAGTCACGGGACGAATATCAAAGTTGCGTTGGACGCCATTGCTGGGGGCGTACTCCTGGTGTGCCAGCATGTAATCGTTGAGGGCCTCCGGGGGAATGGCGTTTTGTGCGACAGAAGGTTTTGCCATTTCCGGTTGCAGCGCGATACCGCCTTGCGATTGCCACACCATCCAGCCGACGAAGGCCACCGCCGCCGCACTCGCGGCCATCGGTACGGCATAGGTGCCCTGGAATGTCTGCAGAATACTGCGGCGGCGGGGCGCCAGGATCGCCGGTTCGGATTCGAGTTGCTGCATGATGCGCGCATGCAGGCCGGATTGTGCCATCGACTCGCCACGCATGGCATCGCCGATCATGTGCCAGGCAGCCCAGCATTCTGTTGCATGCGCGTTCTTGCGTAATTCGGCGTACAGATGCGGATTGCTGTCCAGATCCAGTTCGCCGTCCATCAAGGCTGAAATTTGCTCGTTCATGTTGACTCCTTAACTACTTGCTGACTACCCGCACTAAAACCTACCAGCGTTTATCTGCCGGTGTATCGAGCAAGGGCCGCAACTGTGTAGCAATTGCTTCCCGCGCTCTGAAAATTCTCGACCGCACGGTGCCGATCGGGCAATCCATCGACTCGGCGATTTCCTCGTAACTCATACCTTCGATTTCGCGTAGCACGATGGCCGTCCGCAAATCCTCGGGCAAGGCATCAATTGCCGTCTGCACCGTTTGGGCAATTTCCTTGGTCATGAGTTCAGTTTCCGGCGTTTCTGCCGTGCGCAACTCATCGCCATCCTCGAAATTCTCGGCGTCTTCCACCTCGATTTCGTTCTGCGTCTGCGGCCTGCGCCCCATCGCCACCAGATAATTCTTGGCGGTGTTGATGCCTATCCGGTACAACCAGGTATAGAACGCACTGTCACCCCGGAAATTGGGTAACGCCCGGTAAGCCTTGATAAAGGCTTCCTGTACGACATCTTCCACTTCAGCCTGGTCGCGGATAAAGCGGGATAGCAACCGACCGAGCTTACGCCGGTATTTTTCAACCAGCAGCCCGTAAGCCTGCTTGTCACCCCGTTGTACTCGCTCGACCAGTTGCTGATCGATATCACGATCGCTCGTCACGAGCGCTCTCCCTTTTGTTGCTTGTTTTGATTTGCAGCCATTTCAGGCCAAGTATAACGTGCAAACATCGCTATACGCAGGCAAAAGACAACGCTAAACTAGGATTGGTTCAATCGGAGAGCGCGTTTTATTTTGCTTAAATTTGACACACTCATTATCGGCAGCGGCCTGGCCGGGCTCTCGCTGGCCCTGCACCTGGCCCCGACTCGCAGCGTTTGCCTGGTCACCAAACGCCGACTCAACGACAGCGCCAGCAGTTGGGCGCAAGGCGGCATTGCCGCGGTACTGGCCAATGACGACTCCATCGAGGCCCACATCCACGACACCCTGATTGCAGGCGCCGGGCTATGCGACCCTGAAGTCACCCGCTTTGTCGTCGAAAACAGCCGCGAAACCGTCGAATGGCTGATCGGACAAGGCGTACCGTTTACGCGCGAAGACGACGACAGCGGTTTTCACCTCACCCGCGAAGGCGGCCACAGCAAGCGTCGCATCATCCATGCCGCCGATGCCACCGGCCACGCAGTGCAGGAAACCCTGGCCGAAAAAGTCCGTCGGCATCCCAATATCACACTGCTCGAAGACTACATCTCGGTCGATCTCATCAGTTCGAAAAAAGTCGGGCGGCGCAGCAACCGCTGCCTGGGCGCTTATGTCCTGGATAAAAAACACGGCAAGGTTGTCACCATCGGCGCGCAAAACACCGTGCTGGCCACCGGCGGCGCGGGCAAGGTCTATCTTTACACCACCAATCCGGATGTCGCCACCGGCGACGGCGTCGCCATGGGCTGGCGTGCGGGCTGCCGGGTCGCCAACATGGAATTCATCCAGTTTCACCCCACCTGCCTGTACCACCCGCAGGAAAAATCCTTCCTGATCACCGAAGCGGTCCGCGGTGAAGGCGGCATCCTCAAACTGCCCGACGGCTCCCGCTTCATGCAGGACCACGACCCGCGCGGCGAACTGGCGCCGCGTGACGTGGTCGCCCGAGCCATCGACTTTGAAATGAAAAAGCGCGGGATCGACTGCGTCTACCTCGACATCTCGCACAAACCAGCAGATTTCATCCTGTCGCACTTCCCCACCATCTACCGGCGCTGCTTCGAACTAGGCATCGACATCACCAAACAGCCGATCCCGGTGGTGCCCGCCGTGCATTTCAGCTGCGGCGGGCTGATGACCGACATGGACGGTCGAACCGACCTGCCGCACCTCTATGCCATCGGCGAAACCGCCTGCACCGGCCTGCACGGCGCCAACCGGCTGGCCTCGAATTCGCTGCTGGAATGCCTGGTATTCGCACGGGCCGCGGCCAAACACATCCTCACCCGCCGCAATGCGCAAATGCCGGAACTGCCGAGCTGGGACGAAAGCCGGGTAACGGATGCCGACGAAGAAGTCGTCATCACCCACAACTGGAGCGAACTGCGGCGCTTCATGTGGAATTACGTCGGCATCGTGCGCACCACCAAGCGCCTCACCCGTGCGCTGCACCGCATCGACCTGCTACGCGACGAAGTGCACGAGTTCTACAGCAACTTTCGCGTCAATGCCGACCTGATCGAACTGCGCAATTTATTGCAGGTAGCAGAACTCATCGTCAAAAGTGCGATGGACCGCCATGAAAGCCGCGGTCTGCACTACAGCAAGAATTACCCGGAAATGCTGCCGGATGCCGTACCGACCGTGCTCACCCCATCCAACTACTATAGCCTGCTGGATCACACTCACGGCCACAAACACCAGTAGCGGCGTTTCCATCGATCCCGATTTTCATCACTCCGATCATTTGCCACTTTTATAAAAGCACCCAATCTCCATGTTTTTCTTCAAGAAAAAATCCCCCTACTCGGTCACGGTCCTGCCGCACCGCTCCATCTGCCCCAGCGGCGAGATCATTCCAGCCACCATCGGCAAATCGATTGCAGAAATACTGATCGGCAACGATGTCGATATCAGCCACTCGTGCCAGTTGCAATGCGCCTGTACCACCTGCCACGTGTACCTGATGGAGGGCGAGCGCCATGTCACCTCGATGAAAGATGATGAAGACCGCATGCTCAAGAACGTGCAAGACCGCAGCCAATGGTCGCGCCTGGCTTGCCAGGCGGTGTTTGAGGGGGGCGGCAACCTAGTGGTAGAAATCAGGGAATAGCTGAGACGAAAAACCGCGGCATGCCGTAGCCAACCGGTTTGTTTACCTGTTACAGATGATCCAGCGGGCTCGCCACGCCGCGCCCGCCCTTATTCAGCACATGCGTGTAGATCATGGTGGTGGAAACATCCGAATGGCCCAGCAACTCCTGCACGGTGCGAATGTCATAGCCACCTTCGAGCAGGTGGGTGGCAAAACTGTGGCGGAAGGTGTGAGGCGTCACCGGTTTGGGCAAATCGGCCTTGCGCGCCGCCTGCTTGACAGCACGCTGTACCGCCTGATCCCGCACATGATGGCGACGCACCTCGCCAGACCCTGGGTCGGTTGAAAGGTTGGCTGAGGGAAACACATATTGCCAGCCCCATTCACGCGGCGCGGCAGGATACTTTCTCTCCAGCGCATAAGGCAGATAAACCGCGCCATATCCGGCCTGCAAATCCTGCTCATGCAAGGCTTCCACCCGCACCAGATGGGCTTGCAAAGGTGCAATCAACGATTGCGGCAACATAGTCACGCGATCCTTGAAACCCTTGCCATCACGCACCAGGATTTCCTTGCGGGAGAAATCCACGTCTTTTACCCGCAGGCGCAATGCCTCCAGAATCCGCAATCCCGCGCCGTAGAGCAGACTGGCCACCAGCCAGTGCGTGCCCTGCAACGCCACCAGTACTTTTTGCACCTCTTCACGAGTCAGCACCACCGGCAGCCGCTTGGGTACCTTGGCCTGTTCCACGTTATCCAGCCACGGCAGTTCAACCTCAAGCACTTGCTTATAAAGAAACAGCAAGGCGCTCTTGGCCTGGTTCTGGGTAGAAGCAGAAACCTTGCCCTGCACCGCCAGCCAAGTCAAAAACTGCTCGACTTCCGCCGCCCCCAAATCCCGGGGATGTTGCTTGTCAAAATGCAGGATAAAGCGTTTAATCCAATCCACATAAGCCTGCTCGGTGCGGATGCTGTAATGCTTGAGACGGATTTTTCCGCGCACTTGGTCAAGCAGTTTTGGAGCGGGTAAGGGTGATGATTCCATGGTTTATTTTTAGGATGCACTAAAAATTTCTATCATCATGAAACTAATGAAAAAAATATTCAACAATTTTTCTATAGCTACGTTATTGACGCTTTATAAAGCGTCAAATAGGATGGCTACTTTACGTTAGCCCACATCAGATCAATTACATACGGAGCCGCGATGGCAAAGTTTCTAAACACGAGCGCGACGAACTACTTTCTCGAAGAACTCATCAAGAGCGCAAAAGATCGCCTTATTCTCATCAGCCCATTCCTTCGCCTGAACGACAGAATCAAGGAGCTGTTGGAAGATAAGAACCGCTTGAAGATCGATGTACGGGTGGTCTACGGAAAGAGCGAGCTCCAACCGGGCGAGATCAGTTGGCTTACCGAACTCTCCTACCTTCGAACAAGCTACTGCAAGAATCTCCACGCAAAGTGCTACCTCAACGAAGAGCTATGCATTATCACTAGCTTGAACCTCTACGAATTTAGCCAAGTCAACAACAACGAAATGGGCGTACTCATTCGCCGCTCTGAAGACGCCGAGCTGTACAAAGAGGCATATGAAGAAGCACAGCGCATCATCCGCATCAGCGATGAAGTGCGCATTTCGGTCGAGACCGTTGAAAAGGAATCGGAGCCAACAACCGAAGCAGACGAACAATCCGCCGACAAGCTGACGACCTCTAAGCTGGCTCAAAAGATCGGAATCAAAACCGCCGACCTCATTGAGCAATTGTCGAAGGCTGGTTATTTGGAAGCACGTGACGGGAAGAACTACATAACGCCCAAGGGGAAAGATTCCGGGGGTGAATTCCGCATGAGTCCAAAGCACGGCCCGTATTTCCTTTGGCCTGAGAGTTTTCGGCCGTGATGTGGGCTAACCCATCATTCCACCGGACCTGCGCGAAAAGCCGCGCAGGCCGGTGAATTCAGACTACAAGGGCTTCCCCGTCTTTAGCAATCCCTGCCGACAAGTTTTTTGTTTTTTCTGCT
>WBZX01001279.1_pt1 | contig 19226 bp, 19 predicted proteins | sample 5204211 | NCBI WGS metagenome assembly WBZX01 (sample SAMN12344362, study PRJNA552823) | activated sludge metagenome | biome: Activated sludge suspended growth; feature: Nitrification reactor; material: Wastewater; isolation source: activated sludge from nitrification reactor of wastewater... | reverse complement strand
TCCGCCGCCACTGATCGTCGTCGAGCCAGAATAGGTTGCTACGCATCTGCTGCTCCGTTTGACAGCAGAGAATCAACAACCGATTCTAATCGCAACCAATTTATTGGGTTTCAGCCCTAGTTTCTTGCAGGCCGACGTCCAGTCCAGCATACAATTCCATGGCAGACTCCCTTCCGTGGCAACGATCGTTTGGATCGTCGCACCAGGCTCCGAGGTGCCGCCACCGGGATTGTTCCCCACGGTCTCCTAGTCGAGCCTGATTAGAGGAGCCGTCCTAATCGGTGGGATGGTGGGATGACTCTGATCTTCTTGACCATCGTCGTCTCTCCTCTATAGCACGGAACGTCCTTCTTCTCTTCGCGGTCATGCGCCGTTCCCCGACAGCCGAGAGTCCCGGTGCGCCGTGCAGTCCTCCGCGCTCAGCGACGGGGTGGATTGGCTGCGGTCGTGCAGCGCTCGAACCGGCGCGGCGCATTTTTCCATCGGACTGACGGAGCATCATCACAGGCAATCGGGCGTGGTCCGAAGACACCACGAGGGCGTCGGCCACAGGCAACGTATGGCCTGCCCCGCTGCAAGCGATTTGCTCGATGGACATAACAGTCTGCGTCAACGTATTCGGCCTCGACATCAAATGTCCTGCCAAGATGGAGATCCGCACGCTCGGGTCCTGCTAAGATACGCGGCCTCAAAAGGGCCATTGCCTGACGACAGGTTTACCGAACGTCGATCGACTGTTGGGCCATCTATTCGCGCACCACTCGCAGATTCTTTGCCGCTCGATCGCGCTCCGACCGCTAGCCCGGAACTCTCACGGGTAAGAGGTGCATCGGAGTCCGGCCTCTGAGAAAGTTGTTTTGCGAGAACGACTTTCAGCGGAAGAGGAAAGAGCCCCGATGCCGACAGAGTGTATTGCGGACCTGTTTGGATTTGAAGCTGTGGAAAGGCGGCGAGTTGAGGCGTCATTCGACGGCGGTCGGATGACGTCGGACGCGGGGGCGCTGCTGCTGGGTCGGACGGCTCGAGCGATCGGGTTGATCGATCGGTTTGCGAGCTGCTTTGCCGACCACCGTGATCCGGCGCTGATCGAGCATGAGATTGCGACGCTGGTCGGTCAACGGGTCTACGGCATTGCGCTGGGCTACGAGGACCTTGTCGACCACGATCAGCTCCGCCATGACCCGGTGTTGGCGGCGCTGGGCGGCAAGCTCGAAGCCCGGCGGTCGAGCTGCGCGGCGCTGGCAGGCAAGAGCACGCTGAACCGGCTGGAGCTGAGCCGGGCAGAGCCTTCGCGGTACCACAAGATTGGTCATGACGGTGCGGCGATCGAGCGGCTGTTCGTCGAGCTGTTCCTGGAGGCCCATGCGACAGCGCCGTCGGAGATCGTGCTGGATCTCGACGCTACGGACGACCCGGTGCACGGCGAGCAGGAGGGCCGGTTCTTCCACGGCTACTATGGCGGCTACTGCTACCTGCCGCTGTACGTGTTCTGTGGCCGCCATCTTGTGGCGGCGAAGCTGAGGCCGGCCAATATCGACGGCTCGGCCGGGGCGCGCGAGGAGGTCGAGCGGATCGTCGGCCAGATCCGTGCCCGCTGGCCCGGGGTGCGGATCGTCCTGCGGGCCGATTCCGGCTTCGCTCGCGAAGCCCTGATGGCGTGGTGCGAGGCCCACGGCGTCGACTATCTGTTCGGCCTGGCGCGCAATGCGCGGCTGGTCTCGGAGATCGAGGCCGAGCTTGCCGAGGCTTCGGTCGAGAGTGTTGCCAGCGGACTGCGCGTCACAACCCGGCACGCCGTCGCGCACCATCCAGTTTTCATCGACCATCCTCGTTGCATGAAGGGCCGACTGCGAACGGCCATGTTTCAATCCAGGCTCACACTTTCCGCGCTCACTTGTGGCGACACCCGATCCACCCCCAATCGAGATCGCTGCTCGCCACCAGTGTCGACATTGCCGTCACCCCCGCGCCACTGAAAGGCGGCGGCTCGCGTTCGGCCGCCAGCGAGAAGCGCAATTTGACCGCGTCCTACTCGGACCACGCCACAACGCAACACCCGTACCGAGCCCTCCGACTGTCGGCTAGCCGATGTTAGCAAGTATCGGAAAGACATCGAGCAGCCAATAAGCGATGACCGTGAGCTGGCCGGTGATCATCGCGATTCCCATAAGCACCATGAGGCCGCCTGCCAGGATCTGCAGGACGCGCCCAAGCCGGCCCATCGCCTTGAGCCGTGCGGCCAGTTCATCGGTGAACAGTGCTGCCAGGACGAAGGGCACACCAAGGCCAAGAGAGTAGACAGCGAGCAACGAGACACCGCCCGCGACTGTCGCCGATGCAGCGCTAACCGTCAGCACGGCGCCCAATATCGGCCCGATGCACGGCGTCCATCCGAAGGCGAAGGCGAGGCCGAGCACGTAGGCGGAAGCCGGTTTGCCGCCGGCAACGGCGGGGTGCACGCGGAACTCCCGCTGCAGCCGGGGGAAGTTCGCCAGGCCGAGCATGAAGAGCCCGAAGAAGACGACGATCGAACCGCTGACGACGTTCAGTTCTTGCCGGTAAGAAAGGAGGAGCTGGCCGAGCGCGGTCGCGCTGGCACCCAGGATGAGGAATACGGTCGAGAAACCGAGCACGAAGCACATGCTCAGGCCCACTGCCGGCCATCGTCGCGCCATGACACCATTGGGCGAGGCGTCGACCGACGAGCCGGCAACGTAGGAGAGGTAGCCTGGAACGAGCGGCAGGACACAGGGCGACAGGAACGAGATGACCCCCGCCGCGAACGCGGTCGGCACCCCGATGTCGGAGATCTGGATCATAGCGGCGGTTCGGCGCGTGCCTTGTCGACGAGGCTCCGCAACGTCGCTGCATCGGTCGCACCGCGTAGAATGTGCTCTCCGATCACAAAGCCCGGTGTGCCGGCAATGCGCAGTGCCTGGGCCAGCTTCAGGTTGCGATCGATCGCCGACTGGATCTCGGCATCCGCCATGTCGGCCTTGAGGCGGGTCACGTCCAGTCCGACCTCGGCTGCGATGCGAAGGACGCCCGCTTCGTCGGCCGCGCCGCGCGCCTGCATGAGCGCCTCGTGGAAGGCGATATAACGGCCCTGCCGATGGGCCGCCAGCGCGGCCTTGGCGGCAAACACCGAATTCGGGCCGAGGATCGGGAACTCCATGTAGACGACGCGTAGCTTGGCGTCGCCGGTCACCGTTTCCTGCACGGCGCTCGCGACCTTGCGACAATAGGGGCAGTTGTAGTCGAAGAACTCGACCATCGTGACATCGCCGGCCGGATTGCCGCCGACTGGGCTGGCCGGGTCGCGGAACACCTCGTCGGCCCGCGACTTCAGCACTGCCTGCGCCTCGCCGTCTTCCGCAGCCCGCCGGCGCGTCTCAAGGCGCTGGACGGCTTCCATGATCACTTCGGGGTGCTTGAGCAAATAGTCGCGCACCCGCTGCTCGAATGCGTCGGACGCCATCTCGGTCGTCGCGTTCGAACCGACGCCACGGAATCCCGGATCCAACGCAAACCACGCGATGACGGCGCCCACTATGAGCAGCGGCGGCACGAGCCACGATCGTCGCCGTGAAAGGACGTTGCGAGAATCTGCATTCATGTCGTCTCTCCCGGCGTCAGAAGAATTCGCGGAGCCTTTCCCACAGGCCTTTTCTTGCCTGATGGTGCGAGCGCTCGATGTCATTGGTCAGGGCGTTGACCAAAAGCGTCAGGTTGACGGATGCGAACTCCAGACCGTGGAAGTTCGCCCGCCACCGCCCTTCCTTGTCGATCACGTGGGTGACGACGCCGTGCGTGAGCTGCCCGCTTTCGGCCCGGGTGAATTTGTGGCCATATGCCTCTACGAGTTTCCTGGTCAGATCGGGCGGCTGACCCGGCATCGTCGTCAGGAACACCCAGTTGGCGTCGTCCAATCCATGTGCCGACCCATTGGGGCGCAGGATTTCGGGCGTGTCGTGCTCGGGATCGGTGGAGACGCTGATGAACTGGACCATGCCCTTCATCGGCGTGCGATTGACCATCGCCTGGATCTCGGCGATCCGGTCGGCGTGCAGCGGGCAGACGTCGGGGCAGCCGGCGTAGATGAAATTCAGGATGACGACCTTGCCGCGGAAATCGGCGAGCCGGTAGACCTTCCCGCCCACGTCCTGCAACGTGAACTCCGGCGCCGGCTTGTCGACGGGCTGGAAATATTTCTCGTCTTGAAGAAGCTTCGCCTGAAGTTCTTCGAGCGAAGAAGCGCGCGGTCGCTGTGAGCACCGCCGCCGTGACGAAGACGAGGATCCAGCCGATGATCGAGCGCATTTTCACTCCTGGCATGTGGAGACAGGATCCGCCGCGCGGTTGGCGCGGCGGATCGATGCCGCACTATTGCTTCTCTTTTGTCTGGTCGCCCGACGGCTGGGTGCTGTTGCGCCATTGCTCGTTGGGCTTGCCGGAGGCGCCCTGCATCATGCGGTTGCAGTGGTCCATCATTTCGCCCATCTGCCCCATCATGTTCATCATCCCCGAGCCGCCCATCATGGAGCCTCCCTCCTTGCGGGGACTCGTGGTGTCATCGTGCGCCTGAAGCGCCGACGGCACGGAGAGCGCCACGGCCACGGCAAACATGGATCTACGCATCGGTCAGTCTCCTTTCCTGTTGGATTTCAGTCGCCCGCCCACCATCGCCGCCTCGACGAAAGCGGTCTGCGGATCGCTGGCGCCGCTTGCGGTCGAGATGACGGGCGGGATTTCACGCGCCGGGACCGGCGTCTCGTCCGCCCCGCTGCCTCGTGATGTCGGTGGTGCGGACGTGTCCGTCGAACAGGAACGTCCGCCCATGCGGTGCATGCAGAGGCCCAGCGCGCACATGGCCACGCAGGGCAGCGCCGTCAGCAGCACCGGCAGGATGCCGGCCGCCACCAGCCAGCTCCAGTTGAAGGCCAGGCCGGCGACCACGGCGACGACGCCGACGACAATGATGCCCCGTCGGCCGCCAAGGTAGTGACGCGCGATGTCGAGTATGTCGCGGGTCAGCGAGGTGTCGGGATTGCGGGTGGGATTCGACTCAGTCATGGGCGGGACTCCTTTCGGGATTCGCAGCCGTCATGCGCGCGGCTGCGGCACGATCCGCAGATATGGCTTGGGTGCCTTCCATCCGCCGGGGAACTTCTTCCGGGCGTCCTCGTCGGAAACCGTGGGAACGATGATCACGTCCTCACCCGGCTTCCAGTTCACCGGTGTCGCCACCTGGTGCTTCGCCGTCAGCTGGATCGAGTCCAGCACCCGCAGCACCTCGTCGAAGTTGCGGCCGGTGCTCATCGGATAGGTCAGCGACATCCTGATCTTCTTGTCGGGGCCGACCAGGAACACCGTGCGCACGGTCGCATTCTGGGCCGGCGTGCGGCCCTGTGACGTCGCGCCGGCCTCCGCCGGCAGCATGTCGTAGAGCTTGGCGACCTTCAGTTCGGGATCGCCAATCATCGGGTAGTTCACAGCGTGGCCCTGGGTCTCCTCGATGTCCTTCGCCCATCTGCTGTGGTCGTCGACGGGATCGACACTCAGTCCGACGATCTTGCAGTTGCGCTTGTCGAATTCCCTCTTCAGGCCCGCCATGTAGCCCAGCTCGGTCGTGCATACCGGCGTGAAGTCCTTGGGATGCGAGAACAGGATCGCCCAGCCTTCGCCGATCCAGTCGTGGAAGGTGATCCGGCCGTGCGTCGTCTCGGCCGTGAAGTCGGGCGCTTCGTCGTTGATCCTGAGTGGCATGATCTTTCCTCCAGTTGTCGGTCCGTTACGGTCTGTCGTGCTGCTGGTCGATGCGCCGGCGGATGAAGGCGATCATCTCCGGCGTATCCCATTCGGCGGGGCCGACGAGCCGACCGATCTCGCGGCCCGCGCGGTCGATCAGCAACGTGGTCGGCACGCCGACGGCGCCGAGTTCGCGCGCCGCCTTGCCGCTGCTGTCGATGTGCATGGCGAGGTTCTTGATGCCGATCTCGCCGTAGAACTTGCGCATGACGTCCAGTCCCTTCCGGTCGGCCGACAGGGCGATGACCTGGAAGTCCGCACCGCCGAGCGCGCCCTGCAGCCGATCGAAGGTCGGCATTTCCCTGCGGCAGGGCAGGCACCATGTCGCCCAGACATTGAGTAGCACGACCTTGCCGCGGAAATCCGTGAGCGCGGCGTTGCGGCCCTCGCCATCCATGAACCTGACGTCGGGCAGCGCCTTAGGCGGATCGACGAGGGCGAAGTTCGGCTCGGCAGTGGCTGCAGCCGCTGGCAGTGCAGCCAGCAACAGCGGCAGGAGCACGGCCCTCATGGCGACATCGGCTATCTGGGGCATTGCACATGGCTCCATCGATGGTTCGTCGCTCGATCATTCCTTCGCGTAGACGGTCGGCGCGCCGCCGCCCTTGGGCAGGGCGTAGACGACGAACGGGACGGTCTTCGTGCCCACCATACCAGGCGAGCCGGCCGGCATGCCGGGCAACGTGATGCCCGCGATCTGCGGGCGCTCCGCCAGCAGCCGAAGCACGATGTCGACCGGGACGTGACCGTCGATCACGTAACCGTCGATGAACATCGAATGGCAGCCTTGAAGCCGCTCCGGCACGCCCGCATTCTTGCTGATCGTGGCGTGGTCGTGGGTCGGCTTGACGGCGACTTCGAAGCCATTGCCGCGCAGATAGCCGGCATAGCCTTCGCAGCAGCCACATTGCGGGTTCTTGTACAGGATCGCCTTGCGGGTCTCCTCGGCACGTACCGCGGCGGCGCCGGTCATCAGGATGGAGGCGAGAGCAAGAAGCAGAATACGACGCATGGACTGGGTTCCTTTCCCTGGGTGCCTCATTCCGTTCAGCATTCTTCCTCGACGAATCGTTTGATCTCCTCGACGCTGGCGAAGATCACCGAGACGCGGTCGCCCTGCATGCCGGCGCCGGTGACGACCGGCTTGCCCGGCGCCGGGCCGGTGGCGCGCGTGTCGAGTTTCAGGCGCACATTCATCTCCCAAAACGGCGTGGTGGCGCCGTCGGCCGTGGAGATGAAATAGCTGTCGCCGCAGTGGCGGACGGCCGTTACGCGGGCTTGGTCGGGCGCCGATGCAAGGGGCCGGGATCGTGGTCCGCGGGCAAAGGCGGCCGGCAGGAGACCCTGCTCAACGACTCGCTTGTCGCGTTCCGGCGCCATGGCGAGCTTCAGGAAGGCGACGATGTCGGCGCGTTGCTGCTCGTCCTCGATGCCGCGGAAACTCATGTAGGTGTCCGGCACCACGACCTGCGGATCGGCGACCCAGGCGAAGAGCATTTCGGCGGTCCACGTGAAGTCGGCCGATTTCAGCCCCTTCGAGTAGCGCGCGAAGCCCGTGGTCTTCCCGGCCGGCCTGTCCCACAGCCCCGCCAGGCTCGGTCCGCTCAGGTGGACGCCCGGTTCGAGCGAATGGCAGGCGACGCAGCTCCGATAAAGCTGCGCGCCGCGCTTGGTGTCGCCGTCGGCCGCCTGGGCCAGGCTCACGGCGGCGAGGAAGGCGACAAGGGAAGACGAGGCCAGCCGCATATACGTTCCTCCCATCATCCTTTTCCCCCCTTGCCGACGCGCAGGACCGCCATCAGGCCGGCCGTCTGGTGGTCGGTGACGTGGCAATGCACCATCCAGTCGCCGGGGTTGTCGGCGACGAACGCCACGTCGACGGTTTGCCTGGGCTCGACGAACACGGTGTCGGCCCATTGATTGAAGGGAACGGGCACCCCATTGCGGCTGAGCACGCGGAAGCTGTGTCCGTGCAGGTGGATGGGATGCGGCCATGCGGTGTCGTTGCGCAGGCCGAGCACGTAGCTGCGGCCCAACATGAGCGTCGTCAGCGGCGGCATGCCGGCATGCCCGTCGCCGGTCATCGAGGCGCCGTTGATCGCCCAGGCGGCGCGGCCCATCCCCATCATTCCGCCGCCGCCCATCATGCCACCCTGCAGCACGAGCTCGCGACGCTCCGCGGCCCCGAGATCGGGCTCGGGCAGCGGATTGCGCGGCAGACGGATCGGCGCTTCGAGAGGATGCGGGCGCACTGGCGCCGCCGCGTCGTAGGCGAGATGGACCAACGAGTACTCGAGGTCCTCGTCGTAATCGTCGACCACGCGGTAGCGCCGGCCAGGGTCGCCCTGCATGTCGAGCACGATGTCGATTCGCATCGCCGGCCCGAGCAGCAGGCGGCCGTCCTTCGGTTCATGCGGATCGCAAGGCTGGCCGTCGACGGCCACGACGACCGGGCGGTGACCTTCGAAACGCAGCGCCATGATACGCGCGAGCGCGGCATTGAGCAGGCGGAGGCGCACGCGTTCGCCCGCGCGAACCCGTTCATCGGGCGGTACGACACCGTTGATGGTGACGGTGTTGCCGATGCGCCCGGCCATGGCCGCTTCCATCCGGTTGCCGAATCCGGCGGCGATCTGCCCATCGGACTTGAGCCGCCAGTCCATGATCGTCCAGAGGAGTTCGCGGTCGACGGCCACTGGCGAGCGTTCCTCGACGATCAGCGCGCCGGCCAATCCCCGACCGAGCTGCTGCAGCGCGTTGGCGTGCGGGTGGTACCAGAAGGTGCCGGCGTCGGGTGGCGTGAACTCGTAGACGAAGCTCTCGCCGGGGCGGATCGGCGGCTGTGAGATGCCGGGCACGCCGTCCATGCCGATCGGCAATCGGATGCCGTGCCAGTGAACCGTGGTGTCATCGTCGAGGCGGTTCTCGACGACGATCGAGGCCGGCTCACCCTGGCGGAGGTGCAGCGTAGGCCCCGGCACGCTGCCGCCGTAGGCCCAGACGTCGGTCGCGCGCCGCCGCGGCCCGGTCAGCGACGCCTGCCCCGGAGCGGCGACGATCCGATGGCTTTGGTTCGCCCGCGCCGGGCCCGGGCGCACCACGCCCAGCAAGGCCGCCCCGGCGCTCGCCGAGAGCAACGCGCGCCGCTTCAACAATCCGATATGATCGGTACCCACAGCTCGATCCCTCCGCAACCATCGTCGATGGAGGTGCACCGTGGCGCCAGACAACGGAGAATCTGAACGAACTCAGCCAGCCGCCATCGTGCACGTGCACGCACCACTTGCCTGGTCAGCCGCGCTGCGGCGACCAGGTTCAGCCGAGAGTGCTGGGTCTGGGTGGGTAAGGATCAGGCGCATGCGCCCAGCCGACGAGCAGCGGCTGGGCCTGAACCGGCAAGTCGAGCCCGTCGATCCGGACGGCGACGACAGGTGTCAACGCCAGGGTCGCAACGCCTGAAGTGCCGCAGAGGGCAAGGCGGCAGTCCATTGCCTTCATGTCGCGGCTGCCGTGGTCGCAGTCCGGGCATTTGACGTCGTTGGCGGCAACGCCCATGGCCGACGCCATGGTCATCCTGACTGCCATATCCGTCGCCTGGACTGCTGAAACGCTCATGCTCGCAGCAAACACCAGCCCCAGAATCGAGGTGAATGTCCGTCGCAGCCAAAAGCGAATCATATGCCACAGGATGGGGATTTATTTCCGGACTGCAAGCCCTATCCCATCACGGGGCTGTGATCTTACGACGCGTGTCGAAGCGATGCTAGTGTTCCCCGACGATCGTACCAGCCATTGCGGGTGTTTCAGCCGTCGCGTCGAGTATCGAATTCACCGCGATTACCGGGCGCGGCGAGATGGATCGACTTTCTGCACTTGAAGCAGGATGTCGCGAACGATAGGTGCAGCGGTGCGCGAGCCGCCCATCCCGTGCTCCACGACCACAGCGCAGGCGTAGCGCGGACTGGCGACCGGCGCGTACGCGCAGAATAGGGCATGATGACGCAAATGCCAGGGCAACTGTTCCTGTGACACTTTGCGGTCTCGCTCGGCCTCGGTCATCCGTTTGACCTGCGACGTACCGGTTTTGCCGGCCATCGCCATGCCTTGTTCCACGATGCGCGATGCGAAGGCTGTGCCGCTCGGGCTATTGACCACCAGATCCATGCCGTTTCGGATCGCACGCAGATTTTCCACGCGGAAGGACAGGCTTGGGGTCGCTGGAGTCGACTGCACCGGCAGCGACCTGACCGGAGCGCGCGCCCCGGTAGTGGCTGCAGTCAGATGCGGCTTGACTTCGTAGCCACCGTTGCCGATGCGCGCCGCCATGACCGCAAGCTGTAGCGGCGTCGCCAGCATGTCCCCTTGGCCGATGCCGAGATTGTAGGTGTTGCCGATCGTCCATGGCCTGCCCGTACGTGCCAGCGTCCAGCCGGGCGTCGGCAGAAAGCCAGGCGATTCTTCGGGCAACCCGACATCCGTGAGCTTGCCAAAACCTAGTTTCGCCGCAGCTTGGACGATCTGGCCGACACCGGCGCGCTTTGCTGCCTCATAGAAGAATACGTCACAGGAATGCTGCAAGGCCTCGGTGACGTTGATGGCCGCCACCGCCAAGCTGCCGACTACGACGGTCAATGCCGCAACAGACATGCCGCTTTCCGCTGCTGCCTCCTTCAATGATTTCTCCTTGAGCTCAACAGCCGGTTCGCTGCGCGTTGTCCCGGCGATAGGCCTTCGACGGCTTGCCGCAGTGCACGTTGACCGGATTTCTCTTCATGCAAGTTCGTTTGAGGCGCCGGAAAGGCTTCATGCTCCATGCCGAGGGCCTCTTTCCGTAACTTGTACGCCCGAGACGACGCAGCCGGTCGACGATGCGGCGGTTACGTGATTCAAGCCTTCTCGGTGGCAAGGATGGGTTAAATTGCGGCAGAAGCCGCAAGCGTGGCTCGCTTTCTGATCGGCGTGCGAATCCTCTTGGAACATTGGACAGGTTGACCATCCGGCACTATTTCCGACGCTGGAAGCTTGTGGCAATCCGCCTCCAGCGCGCAGCTTCCCATAGAAGTGCTCCTATGGCATTGTCCAACTTATGAAAGTCGGCGTGTGGCTCCGCACGGTGCTTCCGATCCTTGCGATCGTGGGGCTTATTGCCGGCCCGTTCGTCACGATGAGCGTGTCGATGATAGCGGCTGCATCGACAATGTCCGGAATGCCGGACGACATGCCGTGCTGCCCGCCCGAGAAACCCACCATTCCAGACTGCCAGAAGGCCTGCCCGTTGACGACAACGTGTATGGCGAAGTGCTTCTCAATCACGCCGCTGCTTTCGGGTGTGGCTTACGTTCATTGGGAGCAGAGTGAGGTTATCCGCCCTGGCAGCGACGTCGCGGGTGACGCGCTCGCGGTAGAGCCTCCCGCCCGACCTCCGCGAACCTAGAACATCGCCGGCGTTTGCACGCCGGCTCGCGCCGCTCCAGCGAGGCTCGGGCGGTTAAGAGCGCGTGGCCATAGGCCGCGCAACGCCGGGCCGTGTGCACGGTGCTCCGATGCATCTGGGATGTCCAAACCATGACGACCTTTCATACCAAGCGCGCCGTAATGGCGGCGCTCGCCGCCGCGCTCTCCGTATCGGCTCTCTCGACGGCGCGCGCCGACATTGCCGACTATGAATTTCGTCTCGTTCAGGCGAATCTAAAGCAAGGCGACGGTGCGATGATCTCTGTCCGGCTCGTCGACAAGCGGACGGGCAAGGCGGTTCCGGACGCGGTCATCTTCGCCATGCGGATCGATATGGCGCCTGACGGCATGCCGACCATGACCGCTCCGATCGAGGCCCTGCCGTCGACCGAACCCGGCATCTACCGTTTCAAAACTAACCTGACGATGGAGGGCGGCTGGCAGCTCTCGCTGGGGGCCAAGATTCAAGGTGAGACGGGCACGCTTCAGAACAAGTTGATCCTGAGGGCCGTGCCATGAAACGGATTGTCCTCACAGGCCTCGCCTTGGCCGCCGTTGTGGCGGCGGGGATCGGAGGCAATTGGGCAGGTGTCCGGGGTCTTCCCGCGCCTGGCGTCGGCGCATGGTTCGGTGTCGAACCTACGCTTGCGGCTGTTGAGCCAGCCGGCACCGGTATGGTGATCTACTATCAGGATCCCGACGGCAAGCCCTTCTATTCGGCGACCCCGCGCCAGACCGAGGACGGTCGGGCTTTCCGCGCCGTTCGCACCAGCGAGGACGTAAGTTTCGAGGTCAAACCGCCGGCCAGGGCTGAGGCGACCGTCCCGGCAGGCGCGCGGCGCATCCTCTATTACCGCAACCCAATGGGCCTGCCCGACACCTCGCCCACGCCGAAAAAGGATTCCATGGGGATGGACTATATCCCCGTCTACGAGGGAGAGGACGACGGCGGCTCGGTCGTGAAGGTGTCCCCCGGCAGGCTGCAGCGCACCGGCGTCCGGTCGGAGCTGGTCGAGCGGCGCGCCGTCGGCCGGCTAGTGCGGGTGCCGGGAACGGTTCAGCTCGACGAGCGTCGCATCTCGGTGGTCGCAACGCGGAGCGACGCCTTCGTCAACGAGGTGGCGAACGTGACGACAGGCGACCAGGTGACAAAGGGTCAGGTGCTCCTCCGGCTCTATTCACCTGACATCGCCGCAGCGGGCGCTCAGTTTCTCACCGACCTCAATATCGGCGGCCGCGACGGCGCAGTCGGCGGTGCCCGCCAGCGCCTCGAAAACCTAGGGCTGTCATCTCGGGTGATTGGCGAGATCGAGCGGACGCGCAAGGTCCCACTATCGGTGACGTGGCACGCACCACGCGATGGCATTGTGCTCGAGCGCAATGTCGTCGACGGCATGAAAGCCGCCCCCGGGGAGGTGCTTTTCCGTATTGCCGACATCTCGAATATCTGGGTGCTTGCGGATGTGCCGGAGTTTGACCTCGGTGTCGTCCGACTTGGCGCTCCGGCGACGATTCAGGTGCGAAGCCTGCCTGGGCGCAGGTTCGAAGGGCACGTGTCGCTGATCTATCCGCAAGTGGGCGAGGCGACGCGGGCCACAAGGGTACGCATCGAGATCGCGAAGCCCGGCGGCGTGCTGCTTCCTAACATGTATGCCGATGTGGAGATCGGCACCGGCGGCGTGCTGCCGGTGGTCGCCGTTCCGGACGACGCCATCATAGACACAGGCACTCGGCAGGTAGTGATCCTTGATCGGGGGGAAGGCAAATTTGAACCGCGTGTGGTCAAAGTCGGACTCCGCGGCGGTGGTTTCACCGAAATCCGCGAAGGGATTGCCGCGGGCGACCGCGTCGTCGTGGCGGCGAACTTCTTGATCGACGCTGAGAGCAATCTGAAGGCCGCGCTGCGCAGCCTGGCAACTCCGGAGGCGCAGCCATGATCGCCCGTCTCATTGGATGGTCCGCCCGCAATCTCGTGCTCGTCTTCGTCGGCACGATCTTCGCTGTCGCGGCCGGTGCCTATGCGCTGAAGACGCTACCGCTCGACGCCATCCCCGATCTCTCCGACGTGCAGGTGATCGTCTATACCGACTATCCTGGTCAAGCGCCGCAGGTCGTGGAGGACCAGGTCACCTATCCCCTCACGACGTCCATGCTGACGGTGCCGAAATCGAAGGTGGTGCGCGGCTTCTCCTTCTTCGGCGTCTCCTTCGTCTATGTGATCTTCGAGGACGGCACCGATCCCTATTGGGCGAGAAGCCGAGTGCTGGAATACCTCAATGCGGCCGCGCAGCGCCTGCCAGCTGGCGTGACGCCGACTCTTGGACCGGATGCCACCGGCGTCGGCTGGGTCTACCAGTACGCCGTTGTCGCCAAGGAGATGACACTCGCCGAGCTCCGCTCGCTGCAGGATTGGGTGATCCGCTTCGGCGCGTCCAAAGCAGAGGGCGTCGCCGAGGTCGCCAGCGTCGGGGGCTTCGTGAAGCGATATTCGATCGTGGTTGATCCGAATCGGTTGCGTGCGCTAGGCATTTCGCTCGATAGAGTGCGCGAGGCCGTCAAGGGGAGCAATGCCGACGTCGGTGGACGCACTGTCGAGCTCTCCGAATTTGAGTTTATGATACGCGGCCGCGGCTATCTTCGCGGCGTTGCCGACATCGAGAACGTGGTGCTGAAGACCGACCGGGGCGTACCCCTGCGGGTGAAGGATGTTGCCCGTGTCGAGGTCGGACCGGACGAGCGGCGCGGCATCACCGAGCTGAACGGTGAAGGCGAGGTGGCGAGCGGCATCGTGCTGCAGCGCTTCGGTGCCAACGCGCTGAGCGTGATCGAGAACGTCAAGGCGCGGCTCATGGAGATTGGGTCGAGCCTGCCCAAGGGCGTCGAGCTCGTGCCGGTCTACGACCGATCCGAGCTGATCGACCGGGCGATCGAAACGCTGATGGGCACGCTGATCGAGGAGAGCATCATCGTTGCCCTGGTCTGCGTCGTGTTCCTGCTACATGTGCGTAGCGCGCTCGTCGCCATCTTGATGCTGCCGGTCGGCATCCTGATGGCGTTCGCGGCGATGAAAGTCATCGGACTCGGGTCCAACATCATGAGCCTCGGCGGCATCGCCATCGCCGTCGGTGCTATGATCGACGCCGCGATCGTCATGATCGAGAACGCTCACAAGCATTTGGAGCGCGCTCCGCCTGACAAGCCGCGTGTCGAGACCCTGATCGAGGCGGCGAGCGAGGTCGGCCCCGCACTGTTCTTCAGCCTGCTGGTCATCACCGTCTCGTTCCTGCCCATCTTCACGCTGGAATCGCAGGAAGGGCGGATGTTTGGTCCGCTTGCCTTCACCAAGACATTCGCCATGGCGGCGGCGGCACTCCTTTCGGTGACGCTGGTGCCGGCCTTGATGGTCGTCTTTGTGCGCGGGCGGATCGTTGCCGAGCACCGGAACCCGATCAACCGCTTCCTGATCTGGATCTACAGGCCGATAATCCGTGGTGTTCTCAAAGCGAAAATCCTGACCATCCTCATCGCCCTCGTCGTGCTGGGCGTCACCGTCTGGCCAGCGCGGCAGCTCGGCTCCGAGTTCATGCCGAGCCTCGATGAGGGAACGCTGATGTATATGCCGACAACATTGCCGGGGATTTCCGTCACCAAGGCGGCCGAACTCCTGCAAATGCAGGATAGGATCATCAAGAGCTTTCCGGAGGTCGTCTCGGTTTACGGCAAAGCGGGGCGCGCGCTCACCGCGACCGATCCGGCGCCGATCGAGATGTTCGAGACCATCATCAATCTGAAGCCGAAGAGCGAATGGCGGCCGCAGGTCACGATCGACAGTCTAAAAGCGGAGCTGGACCAGGCGCTGCAGTTCCCTGGCGTCTCAAACGCCTGGACCATGCCGATCCGCGCTCGGATCGATATGCTCGCGACCGGCATCCGAACGCCGGTCGGCGTCAAGGTGTTCGGCCAGGATCTGGCGCAGATGGAGCAGACCGCCCGCGAGATCGAGCGGGTGCTGCGGTCCGTAGCGGGGACTTCGAGCGCCTACGCGGAGCGGGTGATCGGCGGTTACTATCTCGACATCGTGCCGGATCGGGATGTGCTTGGCCGCTATAATTTGGCCATTGCCGACGTTCAACGGGTGATCGCGAGCGCGCTCGGCGCAGAGACCGTGACGACCACGGTCGAAGGTCGTGAGCGCTACGGAGTCGCGATTCGATATCCGCGCGACTTCCGGAGCGATCCGCAGGCAATCGCTCACGACGTGCAGGTGCCGTTGCCGGGCGGCGGCACGGTGCCGCTCGGCGAGGTTGCCAAGGTGGAGCTCACACGTGGAGCGACCTCGATCCGGACCGAGAACGGCAAGCTCGCGGTTTATGTCTTCGTCGACATCACCGGCCGCGACCTCGGCGGCTATGTCGCCGAGGCGCAGCGAGCCGTGGCGAATGAGGTGAAGCTGCCGCCCGGCACCTACGTCTCGTGGAGCGGTCAGTTCGAGTACCTGCAGCGCGCCGAGGCACGGCTGAAGATCGTCGTGCCGGTGACGTTGCTCGTCATCTTCCTGCTGCTTTATCTCAATTTTCGAGCGCTCACTGAAACACTCATCGTCATGCTTTCGCTGCCCTTCGCTTTGGTCGGCGGAATCTGGCTGATGTGGTGGCTCGGCTTCAACATGTCCGTAGCAGTGGCGGTCGGCTTTATCGCGCTCGCAGGCGTCGCCGCCGAGACCGGCGTTATCATGCTGATCTATCTTCAGCAGGCGATGGCGGAGGTCAAATCGGAGCGGACCCGACAAGGTCGAGCCTTCACGCGCGCCGCCCTTTACGAGGCGATCATGCTTGGTGCCGTCGAGCGTGTGCGGCCGAAGATGATGACGGTCGTTGCCATCATGGCGGGCTTGGTTCCGATCCTGTGGAGCGCGGGCGCTGGCTCAGAGGTGATGCAGCGGATCGCGGTACCGATGATCGGCGGCATGGTGTCCTCGACGGTCCTGACGCTGATCGTGATTCCGGCGGTCTACGGGCTGGTGAAGGGCTGGCGACTGCCGCGCAGGGCGGCGGACGACGACGTTACGAGCGGACCGGAACCAGCCGAACTCAAGGCCGTCGCCGAATGAGCGACCGATTCGACGAGATGGGAGGAACGCGATAGGGCATGGGCTTCGCCGGCCTGATCGGCGCTAGTCTTACTGAGTCAGAAAGCCACAGGGTAGCGGTTTAGGAGCTGAGGTATTTTTTGGAAGATTCATTTTCAGCGAACGAGGGCTGGGATGGGTCTTTGAACGAGAAGCAGCGAAGGTCGGTTTTCGGCTTATGTCGAAGGGCCTGTGAGTGTGATCGGCCATGCCGATCGGGCTTAGCCACTGCGTGATTATTGCGCTGGGCTGTTGACGCCCGGCGAGCGCAAGAGCGTGGAGCCGATGGCGGCAGTGACGGCGCCGCATCGGACGGCGGCCCAGCATCAGTCGCTGTTGCATTTTGCCGGCGAAGGTCGGTGGTCGGACGAGAGAGTGCTGGCGAAGGTCCGGCAGACGGTTCTGCCTGCGATCGAGCGGCACAGGCCGATCGAGGCCTGGATCATCGACGACACGGGCTTCCCCAAGAAGGGCAAACATTCGGTGGGGGTGGCTCGGCAGTATTGCGGCCAGCTGGGCAAGCAGGACAACTGCCAAGTCGCGGTGTCGCTGTCGCTGGCCAATGCCGACGCGAGCCTGCCGGTGGCCTCCCGGCTGTATCTTCCGCAGGCTTGGGCCAATGACGCGGCTCGCCGCAACAAGGCTGGTGTGCCGGAAGAGATCGGCTTTCAGACCAAGGTCGAGATCGCGCTCGATCAGATCCGGGCCGCCAACGCGGCGGGCCTGCCGCGTGGAGCTGTGCTGATGGATGCGGGATATGGACCCATAGCGATCTGCGCACCGCCATCACGACGCTTGGCCTGCCCTATGTCGCCGGCATTCTGTCGAACACCACGGTGTGGGCGGCCGACCACGTGCCTGCGCCGCGACGCCGAACATCAGCCGGTCAGGGTCAAAGACCTTGCGTTCAGCCTGCCGACCGGAGCATGGCGGACGATCACTTGGCGAGAGGGCACGAATGAGCCGCTCAAGTCGTGCTTTGCGCGGCTGCGCATCCGGTCGAACAGCAAATGGGCGAAAATGCTCTTGTCCAGCATCTTCAGCATGGTGTGCGGTTGGACGCGCGCTCGGATAGTCGCCTACCGTGCTGCGGGCCAAGCGCGTGCTGCGCGCGATCGCCCGCTCGCTCAGTCCTTCGGCCTTGAGCCGCAATATCTCCCTGACACAACGCATCGGCACTCTCTCGGCTGGCATCGGCTCTCCCCTGCTGCAACCCCGGGGGTGGCCGACTTCCCTCGGATTCCACACTCCGATAGGCAAATTCTTCCAAAGCGCACCCAGCTCCCATTGGATAGATTAGAGTGCTATGGGGTAAATGTAGTACTCATTTTCATCTGACGTGGCCCGCCATCCTCTCGAAGCCCTGCCCTTGCTGGCTTGATCGTCTCGGCACAATCGGCAAAGCCCGGGAGCCGGGATTCCGCCCTGTGACTCCGTGACAGCCCAGGTCAGACTCTCACTGAAAGTCGGCCATTTCGTACAAGGGCCGGATTTCGATCTCGCTCGGCCCAAACATGGGATTGGGGCAGTGCTTCACCCAGGCGACCGCCTCGTCCATGTCCTTGACCTCCCAGAGCCAGAAGCCGGCGACCAGTTCGCGGGTTTGGGAGAAAGGCCCGTCGATGACGGTTCGGCCGGGACCATCGAATGCAATGCGCTTGCCTTCCGAGGAGGGTTTTAGGCCTTCGCCAGCCTGCATGATGCCGGCCTTGACCAGTTCCTCGTTGAATTTGCCCATCGCCTCGAGCATCGCAGCGGATTCGGGTGTGTGGCAAAAGCCCTTTTCGCTGTCTTCGGTCGCCTTCACGAGCACCATCACACGCATCGTCTGTCTCCTCGTTCAACCCGGCCTCATCGGGCCGGTATCGAAACGACGAACGAGCGTCATGGAAATCGACATCGTGCTCGGAAATTTCTCCGACAATGGCGGCGAGGTTCAACCAGCCGTCATGCGTTGCAGGCACGCCTCTCGACCATCGCGACGATCGTTTCGAAGAGTTCGTTCTTTGCCTCCTCGGCCGTAATCTCCCCGGTCGCGGCGGCATAGCACAGGGCTTCGGTCGCACCGAACATCGCCCAAAGACCGGCGGGCGCGATAATGCCGTTCTTTGCGAAAGGCGTCAGTGCGATCCGGCATTTCTCCATGATGGCCACTTCGCACTCGCGCTTGATTTTCTCGAGCTCCGGCGAGCTGGCGAGAGCGGCGATCACACCGGGGATCTCGCGGCCTTGCAGAAGCACGCAATCGACACAGGACGATGCAATGACCGACGCCCGGCCTGCCAGGGTGGGTTCGCTTGCCTGGATCGCGGCATCCATCAATGCCGTCTGACGCGTGTCGTACTCCCGGTAGAGCGCCGCCAGCAGCCCCGGGCGCGTGACGAAGTGATCGTAAACCACAGGCTTGGTGACGCCTGCCTGCTCGGCAAGCCTTCCCAGCGTCAAGGCTTCGGTACCCTCTTCCCGGACCAGCCGCCAGGCAACATCCAGCAGTTGGCGATGCCTCTCATCGCGCGAAAGGCGGCGGCGCGGCATCGGCGCGGAAGGCTTGGGCACAGGGCTTGACACTTTAATATACCAAAAGTAACTTACTAAAAGTATACAAAAATTACCATTCCCCTGCAACGAATTGGAAGGAGCCCGCCATGCACGCGCTTGTCGTCCTCGCTCACCCCGCGCCCCAATCCCTGAGCCGCAGCATCGCGGCCCAAATTGCCGAGGGCATCTCCGGGACCGGGCACTCCTTCGAGATGGCCGACCTGACGGCCGAAGCCTTCGACCCCAGGTTCAGCACGGCCGACTTCACCGCCTATCGTAAGGACACGGCATCTCCCGC
>WBZX01001278.1_pt1 | contig 19229 bp, 14 predicted proteins | sample 5204211 | NCBI WGS metagenome assembly WBZX01 (sample SAMN12344362, study PRJNA552823) | activated sludge metagenome | biome: Activated sludge suspended growth; feature: Nitrification reactor; material: Wastewater; isolation source: activated sludge from nitrification reactor of wastewater... | reverse complement strand
CCTCTCGCGCTACATCGCCAACCTCCTCAAGACCATCCGACAATCCGAATGCTCCAGCTACATCCAGAGTGCCGGATATGCTCACGTCAAAACGTGAAAGGCTCTAACGGGAGAGAAGATCAGTGCGAACGCTTGGCAATATCCTCTGGCACGTCCCCTTCCTTGGCTTTGTGACTGCCGCGCTCTATTGGCTGCTGGGACTGCTACTGACGGCTCTGGTCGTCACGGCGCCGATCGGCCTCGGACTTATGGAGTTCGGCAAGTTTCTCCTCGTCCCGTTCGGGCGAGCGATGGTCGACAACAAGGATCTCAAGGGTGAACGGAACGCGGCCTGGCAGGCCTATTCGACGATCATCATGATCCTCTACATACCGTTCGGGCTCGTTTTCGTGGTCGTCAACGCCATTCAGGTCGTCCTGCTGTGCCTGTCCATTGTCGGCATCCCCGTCGCGCTCGTCATCGCGAAATCCCTTGGGACGGTTCTCAATCCGGTGAACAAGGTCTGCGTTCCTGCCGCGGTCGCGGAGGAACTCGAGCGCCGCAAGGGCAGCGCTGCGGTCGCCAAGTACGTCGGCTGATCAGCGAGTATCGGCTGAGTTGTTCAGAATAGCGATGACACCACATCGGCCATCGTCGATGTGGTGCGCGGAAGTTTGACGGAACGGCTCTGGCGTTCCGAGCCTAGCCGAACGCCTCGTCCCAGGTGCCGCGTGTAGAAGCCTTCGAGTACTCCGTCGCGCGATTCTCGAAGAAGTTGGTGTGCTCGATAGCGTTCAGCATCTGATCCATCCAGGGCAGCGGATTCTTGGCATCCTGGCGATAGATCGGCTGCAGGCTGAGCTGGGTCAGGCGTCGGTCGGCGATGTAGCGGATGTAGCGCTTCACGTCGGTCGCGGTCATGCCTTCGATGGCGCCCATTTCGAAGGAGAGGTCGATGAAGGCGTCCTCGTGGTCGACGATGGTCGAGCAGGCGACGTAGATCTCGCGCTTCAGCTCTTCCGTCCAGATCTCCGGATTCTCATGCACGAAGGTGCGGAACAGCCTGATGATCGAGTTGCAGTGCAGGGTCTCGTCGCGCACCGACCAGGATATGATCTGGCCCATGCCCTTCATCTTGTTGAAGCGCGGGAAGTTCATCAGCATCGCGAAGGAGGCGAAGAGCTGGAGCCCCTCGGTGAAGGCGCCGAATACCGCCAGCGTCTTGGCGATCGCGGGCTTCGAATCGACATCGAACCCCTGCATGTAGTCGTACTTATCCTTCATCTCCTTGACGGTGAGGAAGGCCGAGTACTCTGTCTCGGGCATGCCGATGGTGTCGAGCAGGTGGCTGTAGGCCGCGACGTGCACGGTCTCCATCGCCGAGAAGGCCGCCAGCATCATCTGCACTTCCGTGGGTTTGAAGACCCGCGAATAGTGCCGCATGTAGCAGTTGTTCACCTCGACGTCGGCCTGCGTGAAGAAGCGGAAGATCTGCGTCAGCAGATGACGCTCGCTGTCCGTCAGCTTGTTGCGCCAGTCCTTCACGTCGTCGGCCAGCGGCACTTCCTCGGGCAGCCAGTGAATGCGCTGCTGCGTCAGCCAGGCATCGTAGGCCCAGGGATAGTGGAACGGCTTGTAGATCGGCTTGGCGTCGAGAAGGGACATGGCACGGACCCGCCTGGTCGGAGCGTGAAGGGAGCGTGAAGACAGAACGCGGAGACAAAAAGCCCCTGTAGCGGCTCCGGCACGAGTCCGGAGACGCTACAGGGGACAGTTCGAGTTTACTGACAGCTAAGGCACTCTTCGTAGTCGTTGCTCTGCGTCGGTGTTCCGATCGACAGAGGAGAGGGGACGTCAGTTCTGGGGGCTGAGAGAGCGTGATCGCCAAGCGGCGCCAAGAGGGCTTCGCCCGCGACGGTTTCGGCGCGCTGGATGCTGAGCGAGCGGCAGTAGTAGAGGCTCTTCACGCCGCGCTTCCAGGCCATCATGTGGATCTGGTGCAGATCGCGCTTATGCACGTCAGCCGGCAGGAAGAGGTTCAGCGACTGGCTCTGGCAGATATAGGGCGTGCGGTCGGCCGCGTGTTCCACCAGCCAGCGCTGATCGATCTCGAAAGCCGTCTTGAACACGGCCTTCTCGTGATCGTCGAGGCAGTCCAGATGCTGCACCGAGCCCTGGCTCGTGGTGACCGAGGTCCAGGTGTCCTCGTCGTTCTTGCCCTTCTGCTCCAGCAGCTTCTCGAGATACGGGTTGCGCACCACGAAGGAGCCCGAAAGGGTCTTGTGGTTGTAGACGTTGGCCGCCGACGGCTCGATGCCGGGCGAGGCGCCGCCGCAGATGATCGAGATCGAGGCCGTGGGCGCGATGGCGAGCTTGTTCGAGAAGCGCTCGGCGACGCCGAAGTCGGCCGCATCCGGGCAGGCGCCGCGTTCGCCGGCGAGGGTCTTCGACGCCTCGTCGCACTGGCCGCGGATGTGCTTGAACATCTTCTTGTTCCACACCTTGGCCATCACGGATTCGAGCGGAATGCCGTTGGCCTGCAAGAAGGAGTGGAAGCCCATGACACCGAGCCCGACCGAGCGCTCGCGCATCGCGGCATAGGTCGCGCGCGCGAAGTCCGTGCCGGCGGTGTCGATGAAGCCCTGCAGCACGTTGTCGAGGAAGCGCATGACGTCCTCGATGAAGTGCGGATGCTCGTGCCACTCGAGGTAGGTCTCGAGATTGAGCGAGGAGAGGCAGCACACGGCGGTACGCTGCTTGCCGTGGTGGTCGACGCCGGTCGGCAGGGTGATCTCGCTGCACAGGTTCGAAGTCTTGACCTCGAGGCCTGCCAGTTTGTGATGCTCGGGCCGAGCGTTGTTCACGTGATCGACGAACACCAGATACGGCTCGCCGGTCTCGATGCGTGCGGTCAGGATTCGGATCCAGAGATGGCGGGCCGAGACCTTGCGCTGCACGGCGCCGTCCTTCGGGCTGACCAGCGCCCACTCCTCATCGTTCTCGACGGCGCGCATGAATGCATCGGAGATCAGCAGGCCGTGATGCAGGTTCAGCGCCTTGCGGTTGGGATCGCCGCCGGTCGGACGACGGATCTCGATGAATTCCTCGATCTCGGGATGGTTTACCGGTAGGTAGCAGGCCGCCGATCCGCGGCGCAGCGAACCCTGGCTGATGGCGAGCGTCAGCGAGTCCATCACACGGATGAAGGGCACGACACCGGAGGTCTTGCCGTTCATGCCGACCTTTTCGCCGATCGAGCGCAGGTTGCCCCAGTAGGAGCCGATGCCGCCGCCGCGCGCCGCCAGCCACACGTTCTCGTTCCACAGGCCGACGATCCCTTCGAGGCTGTCGTTCGCCTCGTTGAGGAAGCAGGAGATCGGCAGACCGCGGCTGGTCCCCCCATTGCTGAGAACGGGCGTGGCCGGCATGAACCACAGATTGCTGATATAGTCGTAGAGACGCTGCGCATGGGCATCGTCGTCGGCATAGGCCGAGGCGACGCGCGCGAACATCTCCTGGTAGTTTTCGCCAGGCAGAAGATATCGGTCGGTCAGCGTTGCCTTGCCGAAGGCCGTCAAGCGGGCGTCCCGAGAGGAGTCGGTAACAACCCGTGCACCGCTGCGAACTTGAACGACATCAAACACTTGCGGTCCCCTTTTTCTTTTTGTCCACAGCTGTGGAAAGAACACTCTGTGGAAGACACCTAGATATTGCGAGGAGTTCGCCGCCCCCCACTATCCATTGATAGTACGTCACCCACCCTCCCTGTCATTTCCAAATTTTTCCCTCGAATGTGAATCTCAGGAATGGCTTGTTAACACCCTGATATTTCTCGAAGAAATGGGGTTTGAAATTCTATTTCCCGGACCAATTCTGCGCCTTCGCAAGTGCAGCATAAGGGGAGAACAAAACGCGCTTTCCCGCGGAATCCGTGGGTCAGAAACAGAAACCGCAGCGAATCGGCTCGCCCTCGAAGGCCCACCTCCCAAAACGCAAGATGCGGTGGGCATTCCCGGGCTCGCCAAGAGTCCGTCGTCAGAATGTCATGGGGCGGCGTAACATCCGCCACAGTCCGAGGAGGAAACACTAGACATGGCTACCGCCCTCGCGCCGCGTGTTTACGGGCTCGATGCCATCTGCGCAGCCGCCCTGCAGGCCGCCGGCGGCGAGGATGCCGCCCAATTTGCACGCCGACTGTTCGGCCGCGTTGCCGACAAGGACCTCGCCGCGGCATCTGCCGATCAGCGCGCCACAGCCTCCAACGCACTACTCGCCTTCGCTCGCCGCCGGCTGCCCGGCGTCGCCAAGGTTCGCGTCTTCAATCCGACCGCCGGCGTCCACGGCTTCGAGAGCCGCCATACGATCGTTCAGATCGTCAACGACGACATGCCGTTCCTGGTCGATTCGATCGCCAACGAGTTCAATCGTCGTGAAATCGCCGTCTACCTGCTGGCGCACCCGGTCCTGGCGGTTCGGCGCGACCTCGACGGCGACATGATCGGCATCGCCCTGGAGGCCGGCGAACGGGCCAAGGCGGAATCGATGATGCACATCGAGATCGACCGCCAGCCCGATCACGCGCAGCTCGACGAACTTGCCGCCGCGCTGACGCGCGTGTTGGCCGAAGTGCGGCTCGCCGTCGAGGACTGGCGCGCCATGCGCCGTGCCTGCCTCGACGCCATCGCCGATCTCGTCCCCGGCCGGGCGGCGAACCTCGCAGAGTACGAGGACTTCCTGCGCTGGCTCGAGGCCAACCATTTCACCTTCCTCGGCCACCGCCGCTACCGCTATGTCGACGATCCCAGCCAGCCCGGCGGCCTCCGCTACGAACTGATGCCGGGTTCGGCGCTCGGCATCCTGCGGCGCGACGAGGTCCGGCTATTCGAAGCAGGCCTCGGCGGCGGCGAGGCGATGTCGCGTTTCGCGCGCGGACCGCACAATGTCCTGATCGTGAAGACCGACCGCCCGGCGATGGTCCATCGCAGCGGCGCGATGGATTGCGTCATCGTCAAGACCTTCGATGCCGATGGCCGGGTTACCGGCGAACGGCGGCTCGTCGGCCTGTTCACCTCGGCCGCCTACCACGCGATGGTGCGCGACATACCGCTGCTGCGCGGCCGGGTCGACGGCCTGTTGCGTCGTTCGGGGCTCGACCCGAACAGCCATGACGGCAAGGCGCTGATGGCGATCCTCGAAGCCTATCCGCGCGACGAGCTGTTCCAGATCGAAGAGGACACGCTCTACGACCACGCCATGGGTATCCTGCAGCTGCAGGAACGACGACGCGTGGCGCTGTTCGCACGCCGCGATGCCGTCGGCCGCTTCGCCACCAATCTCGTCTATGCGCCACGCGAACGTTTCGACACGGCACTGAGCGACCGCTTTGCCGCGATCCTCGAGCAGAGCTGGCATGGCAAGGTGACTTCCACCACCTCATCGGCTGTCTCGGGCTCCGCCCTCGCGCAATCGCTCTATACACTGAGACTCGACTCGCCGACGGCGCCGACGCCCGACCTCGCCGAACTCGAACGTGCCCTGGCCGAGGCTGCAACGTCGTGGAACGACCGGTTGCGCGCCTCGCTGCAGGCAAACCTGGGCGAAGCCGAAGGCCGCACGGCCGCGCGCCGATGGCGCCAGTGGTTCCCGTCGACCTACCGCGACAGCTTCGATGCCACTCAGGCAGTGGCCGACATCGTGCCGCTGCAGGCCACGCTCGAGGGGCGGCGGAATGCCGTACGTCTCGACCGCGAAGCGGGCTCGCCGCCGCATCGCTTCACCCTGCGCCTGTTCCATCCGCGCGAGCCGATCGCACTCTCCGACATTCTGCCGCCGACCGAGAATTTCGGCCTGCGTATCCTCAGCGAAGCGCCGTTCGTTCTGCGCGCGGAGGGCGGCGACCCCGTGGCGCTGCAAGTGTTGAGCGTCGAAACGGCCGACAAGTCGCCGGTCGATCTCGCGGCCGCCGGTTCCCGGTTCGTCGAAGCGCTCGACCGGCTCTGGGCTGGTGCTTTCGAAAGCGACGGCCTCAACCGGCTGATCCTGGGGGCCGGGCTTGCCTGGCGCGAAGTCGCCATCGTCCGCGCCTACACCAAGTATCTGCGCCAGGCGGGCATTCCTTTCAGCCAGGATTACATGGAGCGCGCCCTGGCGGCCTACCCGAAGGTCGCACGTCTGCTGGTCGATCTCTTCGTGGCGCGCTTCGACCCGTCTCTCGGGGATGCGACCTCTCCTGTACGCAAGGAGAAGATCGAGGCCGTCGAAGCAGCACTCGCAACCGCGCTCGAAGCCGTGACGACCCTGGACGAGGATCGCATCCTGCGGCGCTTCCACAACGCCGTGCTCTGCACCTTGCGCACCAACTACTGGCAGGCAGGCGGCGACGGCGCGCCCAAGGACTGGATTTCGTTCAAGATCGACAGCCGCGCCATCGACGACCTGCCGGCGCCCCGGCCTCTGGTCGAAATCTTCGTCTACAGCCCGCGCATGGAAGGCATCCATCTGCGCGGCGGCCGGGTCGCTCGCGGCGGCATCCGCTGGTCCGACCGGCGCGAGGACTTCCGTACCGAGATCCTCGGCCTGATGAAGACGCAGATGGTGAAGAACGCCGTCATCGTGCCCGTCGGCTCGAAAGGCGGCTTCTATGTCAAACAGCCGCCGGCCGGCGGCACGCGCGAGCAGATCCAGGCTGAAGGCATTGCATGCTACCAGACCCTGATCCGCGGCATGCTCGACATCACCGACAACTATGCAGGCGGAATCATCGTCCCGCCGGCTGCCGTGGTCCGCCACGACGGCGACGATCCCTATCTCGTGGTGGCCGCCGACAAGGGCACCGCCACCTTCTCCGACATCGCCAATGCGCTGGCCCGCGACTACGGCTTCTGGCTGGACGATGCGTTCGCCTCGGGCGGCTCGGCCGGATACGACCACAAGAAGATGGGGATTACGGCGCGCGGCGCGTGGGAATCGGTGAAGCGCCACTTCCGCGAACTCGACCGCGATATCCAGACGACTCCTTTCACGGTCGCAGGCGTCGGCGACATGTCCGGAGACGTGTTCGGCAACGGCATGCTGCTGTCGCCGCACATCAAGCTCGTGATGGCCTTCGACCACCGCCACATCTTCATCGATCCCTCGCCCGATCCGACGACGAGCTTCGCCGAACGCAAACGGCTGTTCGACCTGCCGCGCTCGTCCTGGATGGACTACGACAAGAGCCTGCTGTCGACCGGCGGCGCCGTCTACGACCGCGCGGCCAAGTCAGTCAGCCTGTCGCCCGAGGCCCGGCAGGTGCTGGGCATCGAGACCGCGACATTGGCGCCGCTCGACCTGATGCGCGCCATCCTGACCGCACCTGTCGACCTGCTCTATTTCGGCGGCATCGGTACCTACGTGAAGGCTTCGAGCGAAAGCAACGCCGATGCCGGCGACCGCACCAACGACGCCTTGCGCGTCGACGGCGCGCAGATCCGGGCAAAGGTGATCGGCGAGGGCGCCAATCTCGGCTTCACGCAGCGCGGACGAATCGAGGCCGCTCTCGCCGGCCGCAAGATCAACACCGATGCGCTCGACAACTCCGCCGGCGTCGATACTTCCGACCACGAGGTCAACATCAAGATCGCCACCGGCGGCGCGATTGCCGCCGGCGCCCTCGCCGCTTCGGAACGCGACGCTTTGCTCTTCTCGATGACAGACGAGGTGGCGGGCCTCGTCCTGCGCCATAATTATCAGCAGAGCCAGGCGATCAGCATGGCCGAAGGACAGGCGGCGGAAGAGCATGACCGCCTCGAACGTTTCATGCGCACCCTGGAACGCAAGGGCCGGCTCGATCGCGCTGTCGAGTTCCTGCCGAACTCGGCCGCGATGCGCGTACGTGCCGCCAATCGCCAGCCGCTGACCCGCCCCGAGCTTTGCGTGCTGCTGGCCTACGCCAAGATCGACCTCAACGACGAGATCCTTGCCTCCGACCTGCCCGACGATCCGCGGCTGGAGGAAGAGCTGTTGCGCTATTTCCCGGCGGCGTTGCAGGAGAAGTACCAGTCGGCGATCCGCGGCCATCGCCTGCGCCGCGAGATCACGGCCCTGCAGGTGGTGAACTCGCTGGTCAACCGCTGCGGCCCGACCTTCGTGCACAATGTCGGCCAGCGCTCCGGTGCGTCGGCCGCGACCATCGCGCGAGCCTTCACGGTCGTGCGCGATGCCTGGAGGCTGCGCACGCTCTGGGCGGATATCGAGGCCCTCGATTCCGCCCTCAAGGCCGAGGCCCAGATCCGCATGCTGGTCGCCTCGCAACGGTTCCTGGTGCGCACGGTGCAGTGGACCTTGCGCCGCCTGCCGCAGCCGCTCGATACGATTGCCGCGACGGAAAAGCTCAGTGCCGCCGTGGACGCGCTGGGCGACTTGCCGGCCGATCTGATCGGCCAGGCCGAAGCGACCGCCCTCGGCGAACGGGCGGCCGCACTCGAAGCGATTGGCGCGCCGGCCGCCACCGCGCGTCAGGCGGCTGCCCTCGAAACGCTGGGGGCGGCTGGCGACCTGGCGCTGGCGGCCGAGGCCAACGGCTGCAACATCGAACCCGCCGCCCGGCTCTACTTCCGGATCGGCGAGCGCCTGTCTCTGGCGTCGCTGACGAATGCCGCACAGAAACTGCCGCGCGAGGGCCAGTGGCCGTCGCAGGCGGCCCTGGCAATCCAGGACGAGCTGGCAGGACTGCACGCCGATCTGCTGGGCTCGGCTTTGCGCGCCGTTGGCGGCGGCAATTGCGACCCCGAGGCCGCGCTCGCCAAATGGAGCGAGCCCCGCCAGCTTGCCCTGGATCGTGTCGACCGGCTGGTGAAAGAGGACTTCGCGGCCGCCGGTGCGCTCGACCTCGCCATGCTGTCGGTCGCGACTGCCGAGTTGCGGACGCTGGTCTAATTCACCACATCAGGGCCAAGGAGAGCATCCATGACCGACAAGACCGTCGAGAAGAGCGAAACGGAGTGGCAGAAGGAACTCGATCCGCTGCAGTACCATGTGCTGCGCAAGCACGGCACCGAGCGAGCCTTCACCAGCCCGTTGAACGACGAGAAGCGCGCCGGCACTTTCCGCTGCGCCGGCTGCGGCGAGCCGCTGTTCGACTCCAAGACCAAGTACGAAAGCGGCTCCGGCTGGCCGTCCTTCTGGGCGCCCATGGAAGGCGCGGTCGATACGTCGACCGACCACAGCCACTTCATGACCCGCGTCGAGGTTCACTGCGCAAAGTGCGGCGGCCATCTCGGCCATGTCTTCCCCGACGGGCCGCAGCCGACCGGCCAGCGCTACTGCATGAACGGCGCCGCACTCAAGTTCGACGAGAAGAAGTGACGGCGGGTCGATCGGGGAGCGCGTAGAACTCCTCGATCAACTGGCGGAGGTTCGCGCGAATCGCCCGCTCGTTGGCGATCTTGAGCCGTGCCTGGCCGTCGATGGCATCGTCCATGGTCGCGGTGGCAGGCGTCGTGATCGCCTTGTCGTAGACGACCGTGCCCGTCGCCACTTCCGTCAGCCTGTAGGAAATCGTGGCGCTCACCGTCATGGCAAATCCCGCGAAGGGCTGTTCGAGCTTTTGCAGCACGGCATCGAGACGGAACCGCCCACTGTCTGCCCGACCGAGCCCCGCCCCCATCAGGGTACGGACCAAGGCCTCCCGGAACTCAGGGCCATCGACCTGGGAGGTCCAGAGCGGCGAGGTCTTGCTGCCGCCGCTCACCTCACCGGCGGTAATGGCACCACGATAAGCCGGTGCGGGGCCGGCCCCGATGCCGGCGACGTCCGGCACCATCGCCGACGGCGAGGCCGGCTTGGCGCAGGCGCCGAGCAGTCCCAGCGCGATACCCAGGAAGGAAAGCCGGACGGCGGTGAAGATGAAGCGATGCGACATCGGCACCTCGAAGCGCAAGACGCCCCCTCGGCGAGAGCTACAGTCCCTTCAAGAAGTCGATCAGCAGCCTGTTAACGTCGGCCGCCCGCTCCTGTTGCACCCAGTGGCCGGCCCCGTCGAGGATATGGCTGCCGCGCAAGCCGGGCAGCGTCGTCGTGTAGGCCTCGATCTGACTCTTGGCCGCCGGGAAGCGCAGCACGCCATCGCGGCTGCCCGCGATGAAGAGCGACGGCTGACGGATCGGCTGGCCGCGCCACGGCCCGCTCAGCTCCCAGTTACGCCGAAGGTTGCGATACCAGTTGAGGCCGCCGCGAAAGCCGGTGCGTGAAAATTCGCTGGCGTAGTAATCGAGATCGGCGTCGCTCAGCCACGGCGGCAGCTTGTCGGGATCGACGGTGTTGGACAGCAGAGTGCCGCCGGTGAGGCGGGCGAAACCCTTGTCCTTCTCGGTCATCTCGCCGCCGGCCGTGTAGTAGAGGCGACGCAGCGCGCCGCGAATGTCCTGTTGCAACTCGGCTTCGGGCACGCCCGGCTTCTGGAAATACTGCAGATAGAAGTCGTTGATGCCGAGCTTCTCCAGGGCCGACAGAATGTCGATATAGCCGGGCGGCGCGTAGGGCACGCTCATGGCACAGACTGCGGTGAAGAGATCGGGCCGCCAGAGGGCGGCATGCCAGGCGACCGGCGCACCCCAGTCGTGGCCGACGATCACGGCTCTGGTCTCGCCGAGTGTCTTCACCAGCTCGGCCATGTCGCCCACGAGATGGTAGAGCGTGTACTGGTCGATCGGCTCCGGCGCCTGCGTGCCGCCATAGCCACGCATGTCCGGGGCAACCCCGCGGAAGCCTGCCGCGCTCACCGCCTGCAACTGATGCCGCCACGAATACCAGCTCTCCGGCCAACCATGACAGAACAACACCAGCGGACCGCTGCCGGCCTCCGCGTAACGCATATGGATGTTGTTGGCGTTGGTCGTCTTGAGCGCGACGCCCGGGACCGGCGATTGAGTCATGCGTGATTTCCTCCGTCGGAAGGAAACCTAGCCGGAGTCGTCAGCCGCGCAAGTGAACAGGACGGGATAGGCGCGCCCGCACCGAAGCGCGCGTGCCGAACAGCAGCGAGCCCAGGAAGAACAGACTCGCAAAAAGCACGATCACAGGACCGGACGGCAGGCCTGCGTGAAAGGACACGAGCAGACCGACCGCAGCCGAGACGAACGCCATGGGGGCGGCAATCGCCGTCATCGACCAGACCTCGCGGGCCCAGAAGGAGGCGGCCACCGCCGGCAACAGAATGAGGCCGAGCGCCATCAGCGTGCCGAGCGCCTGGAAGCCCGCCACCATGTTCAGCACGGCCAGCGACAGGAAGAGATAGTGATAGAGCGAGCCGCGCACGCCCATGGCGGCGAGGAAGCCGGGGTTGAAGCATTCCACGACGAGCGGCCGGTAGATGGCCGCAAGGCCGACCAGAGTCAGCGTCGCGGTCGACACGACCAGGATCAGCGCCTGATCGTCCACGGCCAAGATGGCGCCGAACAGGATGTTCATCAGGTCCACGGCCGAACCGCGCAACGACACGATCAGGACGCCCAATGCCATCGCCGTGAGATAGGCGGCGGCGAAGCTCGCATCCTCGCGCATGTTGGAGAAGCGTGCGATGACGCCAGACAGCAGCGCCGTCGCAACACCTGCAAGGAAGCCTCCCAAGCTCATCGCCGGCAGCGACAGTCCGCCGATCAGAAAGCCCATCGCCGCACCCGGCAGCAGCGAATGTGCCAGCGCATCGCCCATCAGGCTCATGCGGCGCAGAATGAGGAATACGCCGATCGACGACCCACCGGCCGCAAGCGCCAGGCTCGCGACCAGGGCGCGGCGCATGAAGCCGAAATCGGCGAAAGGCGCGATCAGCGTGTCGTAGAGCATGGCAAGGAGAATGAGATCAGGCGCTGAGCCGCATCGGCACGTCGCAGGCATCGGCCTGCTCGTCCCAGGCTTCGGCCATGGCGCGGGCCCGCAGCAGGTTCTCGGCCGACAGCACGCGCGACGTCGGACCGGCATCGACCAGTTCGCGCGCCAGCAACAGGGAATTGGGGAAGTCGCGGCGCACCTGATCGAGATCGTGCAACACCGCGACGACCGTGCGCTTCTCCGCCTGCCAGCGGCGGATCACCACCATGAGGTCGGCAACGGTCTTGCTGTCGATAGCGGCAAAGGGTTCGTCCAGCAGGACAAGATCGGCATCCTGCAGCAGCAGCCGCGCAAACAGGACGCGCTGGAACTGGCCCACCGAGAGCGTGTCGATCGGCCGGCGCTCGAAGCCTCCGAGACCCACGGCTTCGATCGCGTGCTGCGCATCGTGAATATCGGCGTTGTTGGCGGCGCCAAAGCCGCCGAAGCGCGACCAGCGTCCCAGCAGGACCGTATCGAGCACGGAGATCGGAAAGGAGCGATCGATCTCGGCTTGCTGCGGCAGATAGGCGATGCGGCGCGCCGCACACTCGATGCGGCCCTCGACCCGCGGCGCCAGGCCGAGCATCGCCTTCAGGAGCGTGCTTTTGCCCGCACCGTTGGGACCGACGATGGCCGTCATCTCGGCCGCCGGAATCTCCGCCGACACGTGATGCACCGCCGGATGGCGATCGTAGCTCACGGTCAGGTCGACCAGGCGGAGAGCGGCGTTCATCTCTCGAACCTCAGGACAATGCCCACCAGCCGCAGAGCCACAGCAGGCCCGACACGCCGAGTGCTGCCGCCACACGGGTGGGGGCGCTCATGGCGAGCAGGAAAGTGCCGGGCGAAACGGGTCCATGCATGGGAGACAGATTGTTATAATGTTACCCTTCCAGAGTCCAGCGAACGCGAGCGATGCGTTACCGTGGGCTAACCGTTTGTTGATTGGCAGCGAGGACCGTGCGCGCGCATCTTCCGACCATGACGAAATTCCCAGCTCCGGGCCGGAGATCTCTGCTGATCGGCGCTGCCGCGGTGGCAGGTGCCGCGCTGGTCGCCGGAAGCGCGGAGCCGGCCGTCGCCAAGCCTGGCCGGAAGGCGGCCGCCGAGGGGCCGTGGGCTGTCGAGCTCTTCACCTCGCAAGGCTGCAATTCCTGCCCGCCCGCCGATGCCTATCTCGGCCGCCTCTCGATGCGACCGGATATCGTCGCGCTCTCCTTCCATGTCGACTACTGGGACTATATCGGCTGGAAGGATCCGTTCGCCTCGCGCGAGACGACCGAGCGCCAGCGCGCCTACGCCCGCGTCCTGAAGCAGCGCTATGTCTACACGCCGGAGATGGTGGTCGACGGTATCGGTCACGACACCGGCCGCGATCCCGGTCCGATCGAAGCCTTGCTGGCCGAGGCGCAGCGCCGGTCGTCCAGGCGCGCCACGCCCGAACTGTCCCGCGTCTCCAGCGGACCGCTCAGCATCAAGCTCGCGGCCTTCGACCTTGGAAACAAACCGGCCGACGTCACGCTGGCCGTCTACGATCGCCGTCATACCACGCCGATCAACAGCGGCGAGAACCAGGGTCGGTCCCTGCAGAATTTCAACGTGGTGCGCCATTTCGAACTGGTGAGCCGGTGGGACGGCGCTGCAGCCGACTGGACGATTCCCGGCGAACGGTTCGGCCCGCTGCAGGGTATGGCCGTGCTTGTCCAGCATGCCGACCATGGACCGGTGATCGGCTGCAACAAGCTGGAGCCCGCTTACTCGGGCTGAGGCCCGGCCACGCGCCCCTGGCGGCCTTGCTTCCGCCATCCCCGCGCGCGATGGTGCGCCAATGTCGCTCTCCGGCGCCTCCGGCCGCCTGACCGCCGTCCTCGGCCCCACCAACACCGGCAAGACCTACCTCGCAATCGAGCGCATGCTCGGCCACGAGTCGGGCATGATCGGCTTCCCGCTGCGCTTGCTGGCGCGCGAGAACTACGACCGCATCTTAAAGCTGAAAGGCGCCAACCAGGTCGCGCTGATCACGGGCGAAGAGAAAATCACCCCACCTGGCGCACGGTATTTCGTCTGCACGGTCGAATCCATGCCGCTCGATCGGCCGGTGTCGTTTCTCGCCGTCGACGAAGTGCAGATGGCGGCCGATCCCGAGCGCGGCCATTTCTTCACCGACCGGCTGCTGCATGCGCGCGGCATGGCCGAAACCATGCTGCTGGGGGCGGACACGATCCGTCCGGTGCTGAACAGGCTGCTGCCCGATATCGATGTCGTGGCGCGGCCGCGTTTTTCCAAGCTCAGCTATGTCGGACCGAAGAAGGCGACGCGCCTGCCTCATCGCTCCGCGGTCGTGGGCTTCTCGGCCAACGAAGTCTATGCCATCGCCGAACTGATCCGCCGCCAGCGTGGCGGCACGGCGATCGTGATGGGCGCTCTCAGCCCGCGCACGCGCAACGCGCAGGTCGAAATGTTCCAGTCGGGCGAGGTCGATTACCTCGTCGCGACGGACGCCATCGGCATGGGCCTCAACATGGACGTGAACCACGTCTGGTTCGCGTCGCTGCGCAAATACGACGGCCGCACGCTGCGGCCGCTGCGCAATGTCGAGATCGCGCAGATCGCAGGCCGTGCCGGCCGCCACATGAACGACGGAACCTTCGGCACGACGGCCGAAGTCGGCGGCCTGGAGCCCGAAACGGTCGAAGCCATCGAGAATCACCGTTTCGATCCGCTCCGGGACGTGCAGTGGCGCAATTCGGACCTCGATTTCCGCTCGGTGCAGGCATTGATCGCGTCGCTCAACGCGCTTCCGCCACACCCGGCCCTGCAGCGCGTGCGCGAACAGGACGATCAACTCGCGCTCCAGGCCCTGGCGGCACATTCCGAATTCCTGCCCCGCCTGCACTCGCCGCGCCGGATCAGGCTGCTCTGGGACGTCTGTCAGGTGCCGGATTTCCGCAAGACGATGACGGAGGAGCATACGCGCCTGCTCAGCCAGCTCTTCGAGCATCTGACGCAGGGCGGCGAGCGACTGCCCGAGGACTGGATCGACGGACACGTGAAACGCCTCGAACGCTTCGATGGCGACATCGACACGTTGATGGCACGGATCGCGCACGTTCGGACATGGACCTATATTTCACATCGTCCCGACTGGATTCAGCGCGCGAATCACTGGCAAGAGCGCGCAAGGGCTATCGAGGATCGACTTTCTGACGTATTGCACCAGCGTTTGACGCAACGGTTTGTCGATAGACGCGCGGCGTTGCTTGTACGAAGATTGCGCGATGAGGGTGAAATGAATTCGTCAGTCGCCGCAGCGGGCGAAGTGACGGTCGAAGGTGAGCACCTCGGCCGCATTGAAGGCTTCCGCTTCGTTGCGGACGCGACAGAAGGACAGACCGACCAGAAGGCCGTGCTGAGTGCCGCCTTGCGTGCGTTGCGCCAGGATCTGCCGGCGCGCCTGCAGGCGTTCACGAACAGCTCCGATGGCGAGATCGTGTTCGATGCGCAGCTTCGCGTGTGCTGGGGCGGCGGACCCGTCGCGCGCCTGTTGCCGTCGGGCGATGTGTTGGCGCCGAAGGTCGAAGCCATCGCGTCCGACCTACTCGACGGGCCGGCGCGCGAGGAAGTGCGCAAGCGCGCCGCCGTCTGGGTGGAGACCCGCATCCGGCTCGGCCTCAGCGAGTTGATGGATGCGCGCGCCACGACCGAATTGCCGGCCGGTGCGCGAGGCATTGTCTTCCAGCTTTGCGAGAGCCTCGGCGTGCTGCCGCGCCGTCCGATCGAAGATCAGCTCGCCCAGCTTGCCGAAGAAGATCGCAAGGCGCTGGCGCGGCTCGGTGTCCGCGTCGGCGTCTATTCGATCTACTTCCCGAGCATGCTGAAGCCGGTGCCGATTCGTCTGCGCGCCGGCCTCTGGATGATCGCCAAGAATCGCGACGCGATCCCGCCGCTGCCGGCCGAAGGCCGCACGTCGATGGATCTGCCACGCGATGCCGAACGCGATTTCTATGCCGCCATCGGCTACCTGCCGCTCGGCGACCACGCGATCCGTGCCGACATGGTGGAGCGACTCGCCGCCATGGCGCGCCACGCCGTGCGCGACAGCCGCGAAGCCGCGCGTCGCGCGCAGCAGCAGGAAAAGCAGGAGAGAAAGCCCCGCGGCGAAGCTGCTACCACGGCTGCGGCACCCGCTGCCTCGACGCCCTCGACCGACGAGATCAGCGAGTGGGCGATTGTTGCTGCGGCCTTCGGTGAAATGGAGCCGATAGCCGATGTCGCCGAAGCGCCGCCAGAGATGGCGGCGGAGGCGCCGGCAGAGACAGTGGCGGAGACGCCGGCCGAGGCAGACCCCCTAGCGGAAGCCACCGCCGAATCGTCGCCGGAGGCTCCTGCGGAGACTACGGCGGAGGTGGAGGCAGCTCCCGAACCCGTGGCCGAGGAAGCCAAAGCCGAAGAGGCGCCGGTTGCCGAAGAGGCAAAGACGCAGCCCGAGACAAAGAAGGGACCACGCCCTCTGCCGCCCGGCTGGTTCCGTGCGACACCGCAGATGATGTCTCTTGTCGGCTGCTCGGAGCCCGAGATGGCCGACGTGCTGAGCGGCCTCGGCTATCGCGTGCATCCGCCGTCGGAAGAGAACGGCCCGTTGCATGCCTTCTCGATCAAGCCGCGCTTCGTGCGCGAGCGCGAGGAGCAGCGCGAACGCCAGCGCCAGCATCAACGCGAGCAGCGCGACCAGCGCCGCCGCGAGCGGCCGGAGCGGCCGAACGAGCGGCAGTTCTTCGCCGACTCGCCGCGGCCACCGCGCGGCAAGGACGATCGGCCCCGCAAGGACGGCCCACGACAGGATCGCCCGCAGAATCAGGGCAAGGACGGTCGGCCTCCTCACGAGAACAGAGGCCGCGACGACAGGCGTGGCCCGCGGCCACCGCGTCGCGATAGCGGTGGACCGGCCCTGCGCCTCTTCGCCACGACCGAGACGAAGGGCGATGCCGCGGCGGATTCGCCGTTCGCCAAGCTGCTCGAGCTGAAGCTCGGCGGAAAGAAGTAGCCCTATCGTGGAATGCTGACGCGCGATGCGCCTCGACAAGTGGCTCTGGCACGCGCGCTTCTTCAAGACGCGGTCGCTGGCCACCCGCTATGTCGAGAAATCGCGCTGTCGTATCGATGGCCGGGTCGTCGACAAGGCGCATGCCATGGTCGCGCCCGGCATGATCCTGACCTTTGCCCTTGGCCCTAAAGTCCGCGTGGTTAAGATCGTTGCCTTAGGGGAACGGCGCGGTCCCGCACCGGAGGCGCGCTTGTTGTACGAAGAGATCGAACCGCGATGATTGGCAGTCTTGCGTCGCGGTGTCGGTCGCGTTAAGCACGCGACGCTTGTTTGGGAATCCGTATGACCTATGTCGTTACCGAGGCTTGCATCAAGTGCAAGTACATGGACTGCGTTGAAGTCTGCCCCGTAGACTGTTTCTACGAGGGAGAGAACATGCTGGTCATCAATCCAGACGAGTGTATTGATTGCGGCGTCTGCGAGCCTGAGTGCCCGCCCAATGCGATCCTCCCCGATACCGAGTCGGGTTTGGAGAAGTGGCTGGAACTGAATCGCAGCCTTTCGACCACCTGGCCAAACATCACCCGCAAGGGCGACGCACCGGCCGACGCCGATGCCTTCAAGGACGAAAAAGACAAGTTCGAAAAGTATTTCAGCGACAAGCCCGCTGCGCGATAGAAACGACCACTCGCAAGTCTTTAATTGCACCTTTTGCAACAGCCATGCGGCAGTTGCATGGGCCTACCGTTGCCTAAATGCAACATAAGTCCTGACTCCGCGTGAATTCTCTGATATAACAATCCCGCTGGAAGTGGTCCGGAGGCCGGTCCGTCGCCAGCTCGGTGTCCGTGTCGGTATCCGATAACAACTTACCGATACAGAGGCATCGGGCGAGCACACAGGGGAGTGTGCGCGACGGGTCGCGGTATCGCTGAAAGCGGGGCTAGTTGTGAAGGGACTTGATGAAATGGCCAAGCCGAAGAAGGTAGCGGCGAAGGCGAAGGAATTTGCCTTTGAGAAGGGCGATTTCGTGGTCTACCCGACCCACGGCGTCGGCCAGGTAATTGATATCGAGGCGAAGGAAATCGCCGGACACAAGCTCGACCTGTTCGTGATTTCATTCGAGCAGGAGCGCATGATGCTGCGCGTGCCGGTGGCAAAGGCGAAGATTTCCGGCCTGCGGAAGCTCAGCTCGCGAAAGATCATGGAAAACGCCTTGGTGACGCTGAAAGGCCGCAGCCGTATCAGCCGCGCCATGTGGAACCGTCGCGCGCAGGAATACGAAGCCAAGATCAACTCGGGCGACCCGGTGTCGATCGCCGAAGTCGTGCGCGACCTGCACCGCAATGCCGGCCAGCCCGACCAGTCCTACAGCGAGCGCCAGATCTACGAGGCGGCCCTGGATCGACTGGCCCGCGAACTCGCGGCCGTCGAACGGATCGATAAGGATCTGGCCACCCAGAAGCTGAACAGCGTCCTGCAGAAGGTCGCCTAGGCCTGGAGCCGGCGGAAACAAGCCGAAAGGCGGCCGACAGTCCACTGTCGCGCCGCCTTTTTCATGCGCAGTGTCCATAAATGAACAAATCCACCCCTTCCATTGCTCGCCTGCGGCACGGTGGCTGCACCTGGGCATTGGGTGGGTTGTCTGGCGACGACGCAGCCCTGGAGCGCCTGTCCGCCGTCCTTCTGCCGCGCTGGCAGCCGGGCGACCGGCTTGTCGTCCTGGGCAACATGCTGGGGCGCTCGGGCGATCCGGCGCGCACGCTGGACCTCATGCTGCTGTTGCGCCGCCGCCTCCTGGCCCGGCCGGGTGCCGAAGTCGAGGATTTCGTCTTCCTGCGCGGCGCCCAGGAGGAGATGTGGCACAAGGTGCTGCAGCTGCAGTTTGCCATGTCCCCCCTCGACGTCCTCGACTGGATGCTGGCGCGAGGCCTCGTGGCGACGATCGAAGCCTACGGACATTCCGTCGCCGAAGGCAGGATCGCCAGCCGCAATGGCCCTTCGGCGATCGCTCGATGGACGGCCGGCCTGCGCGCGCGCCACACCCGGTGGCCTGGCCACCCCGACCTGCTGAATTCGCTCGTGCGGGCGGCCCTCAGTGCAGACGGCCGTATCGTTTTCGCCGCCGCGGGCGCCGATCCGGAGCGGCCGCTCGATGAGCAGGCCGATGCCTTCTGGTGGAGCGGAGCCTCCGACGGTGCACTCGCCAGTGCACTCGACCAGGCTCGCGATGGTGGCTGGCCAGCAATCGACAGACTGGTCCGCGGCACGGGCCCCAACAACAACGTCGTCGACGAAAGCGGCCGCGTGCTGACGGTGGCGCGCGACCGGCTGACGCTGGTCGGCCTCGATACCG
>WBZX01001214.1_pt1 | contig 19238 bp, 19 predicted proteins | sample 5204211 | NCBI WGS metagenome assembly WBZX01 (sample SAMN12344362, study PRJNA552823) | activated sludge metagenome | biome: Activated sludge suspended growth; feature: Nitrification reactor; material: Wastewater; isolation source: activated sludge from nitrification reactor of wastewater... | reverse complement strand
AAGAGGACAATCTCTACATTCAGGGTGGTATCGGAACCAAAAGTCTTGAACAAAGTGGCATCTGCTCAGAACGTATTAGAGTTTTTTTATGCCCTAGCGATGCTGCATATAGCGAAAAGCCCCGTCTTGACTCAGGGAACTTGGTTGGATTTGCAGTTGGCCACACCAACTACAAAGGCGTGAGTGGTGCGAATTGGGGCCATGACGCAACACAAGAACTAGATTTTCCAACCCCGTTCCGCACAAAAGGAACAAATGGCTCGTATGATGGAATGAATCAAGGTGATGGTATTTTTTTTCGTATGGATTTCCGATATCGCAGGAGGCTGTCTGACATCAAAGATGGGCTTTCAAATACGTTTATGATTGGTGAGGATGTGCCCGAAAAAAACAACTGGTGTTCATGGCCTTATGCTAACCATTCATATGGCACTTGTGCAATTCCACCAAACTATGACAAGTATTCAGATGGCTCGCCTGTCAACCCAGGGGATTGGTATAGTACACATAGTTTCAGAAGTAGCCATCCTGGTGGGCTACAATTCGCCATGGCAGACGGCTCGGTTCATTTTGTAAGCAACGAAATTTCGCAAATAGTTTATCGGGCACTTTCTACTGCAAGAGGACAAGAGCGTGTTTTATTGCCCGACTAGCAATACTTGCCGCACTGCTTCATTCGATTGCGAATCCGTGTGCTAATGGTGTCAAGCCGTGCAATACAATGAAATATGGAGTCACAAACTCGGGGTGAATCATGAGCAAAGAATCTGATCGCTACGAAAATGTCACACGAATAATCCTCGAATCTTGCAAAAAGTCGTTCGTCTCCAAAAAGTAGAGCCAAAGGTGGACCATCCTGGCAAAACTGGAACGTTGTGGGAAATTGATGCGACAGCGTACCTCGAATCCACAGGTGGCAAGATACTCGTAGAGTGCCGACGTCACACCACAAGCAAGATAGATCAAGAGCAGGTAGGTGGCCTGGTGTTTCGTATCGAAGACACCGGTGCCGAGGGCGGTCTTGTTGTAGCTCCCATAGGGTATCAAGAAGGGGCAAGAGTCGTGGCAAAGGCCAAGAAGGTCACATTGGCAACCCTGAATGCCGATGCAACTGAAGAAGGTTACATCTTGAAAGTCGCAGAAAAGATATTTCACGGCGTGACTGGCAAAGGCGGCCGCTTCTGGGCGGTGAATCCCCAGTTGACGTGAACTATGGCACAACATCGTCAGAAGGTGTGGTTCTTGCTGACAGTGCTGACTAGCCCAGTAGATTACATGGCGAAAAAATGGCACACATATTGGCCTTCCAAATGCTACTTGCATAACATTTAGCTAGCGTTGATTTCGGATGCATTCATCGACGAGAACACTAGTTACGACGCAATAGCCATTCAACTCCAATGCCCCGGATGCAGCTTCAGGTTCTAGTTCCCGAAAGGGAGTGCAGGTTCAACTCCTGTCTTCGGCACTCTGGAAATAAGGGGTTTGATGCAAATGAGCATCGAACCCTTTTTCGTTCCCAATGTCTGCTGGCACTGTGTTGGCACTTTTTCTTGGCTTTGCGTTGAGTTAGTATCGCTGGTCTTCCTGTGCATCTCCCCGTTACCATTCATGGGAGATTTCACATGGCCTCACTTCACCAACGTGCCAACGGCAGCTTTCGTATCAGTTACTACTTTGGCGGCAGACGCTTCTTTGCTTCATTGAAGACAAGGCACGAGCGAGAAGCCACCATCACCATGCACCGGCTTGAAGAGAACCTTCAAGACCTGGAGCGTGGCCGCCTCGCTATTCCTGATGGAGCCGACTTGTCTCGGTTCCTGCTCTCCGATGGTAGGGTGATTTCCAAACCGGTGCTCAGGAAAAGCATTAGCCTTAAAGACCTCTTTGCCAGGTATGAGAAGGAAGTGCCTGACGGTATCAAGGAGGACAACACGCTGAACATGGAACGCATTCATATGCGAAGACTTCTCAAGGAACTTGGAACCAGTCTCACCACCGAAAGTGTCACCCGCGAAGTACTTCAAGAGTACGTTAAGACCCGAAGCAATCATCAAGGAAGGGGAGGAAACAAGCTCAGTCATGTCACCATCAAGAAAGAACTGAGTACGCTCTCTGGCATCTGGAACAGATTTGCTCTGCCACTTGGAATTGTCGACAAGGAGCTTTCAACCAAAGGTCTTCTGTTCAGCAAACGTAAATCCAAGCCTCCCTTTCAGACACGATCTCAAATTGAGCGGCAGATTAGCCGAGGCGGGCTTTCTGATTTAGAAATTGATCAGTTGTGGGAGTGCCTTTTTCTTACGTTGCCTGAGGTGGCAGAGTTGCTGTCCTTCGTCAATTCAGCAGCTACGCCTGCAATTCGCATTATGTTTTTCCTGGCTGCTCACAGTGGGGCCAGGCGATCAGAAATGCTACGAGTCCGAATCGATGACATAGACCTTGAAGGAGAACGCATCCAGCTTCGGGAGAAAAAGAAAGACCGCTCTAAGGTGGAGACTTATCGCTCGATTCCATTAACACCTAAGCTGCTTGAAGTGCTAAAGGAGTGGGTACTGAATCATCCAGGTGGTCAGATGCTGATTGTCGACCACAAGGGCAAGCCTCTCACGCTTAGTCAGGTTTCACGGGGTTTTCGCACAGTCGTTCAGAACAGCAAATGGGAAGTGCTGCAAGGTTGGCACGCGCTTCGTCATTCTTTCGCCAGTAATTGTGCCGTCCGCGGAATCGATCAGCGCATCATTGATGAATGGATGGGTCATCAGACTGAGGAAATGAGACGGAGATACCGCCACATGATTCCCTCCAATGAACAACGTGCCATTCATCTGGTGTTTGCAGGTGGTTGAGAAAACAGGTCTGGTTGTTGTTGGAGCTTTTTGATTGTCGTTGTTTTCCCGATTGCAACAGTCGTCTTACTAGGCAACTGTTGCACTTGATTCCCAAAGACAACCCAATTCTCGACCTCTCTGCGTCCGAACAACTCGAGGTATGGGCCAGGTGAAACCTGTTCGATGAGTCTTCTCACTACTTCTGGCTTCTTGCTGTGATGTTCCCTGTCAAGAAGCATCCAGTTTCTCATGCCTCGATGAAGAAACCGCTGCCCGCCTTTAACGCCAAGGAGCAGATGTTCCGTGGCACCTCGCCAGTAGTAGCCCGTGCCAATCTGAAACTTCACCCAGGTGAACATACTCTTGTAGGTGAATCCCCAGGTATCCATCAGTTCATGGGCTTCTTTCATGAAAGAATTGGTAGTCCAGAGATGCAGATGAGCTTGGTCTGCTGCAAGGCTAGCAACAGGCAATGCTTTCAATGACTCCATGCTCATCGTGCTGTAATGACGGCTAGCGGCACCACGCGGACTTCGTGAGTAGGGCCACGGTGGATCGGCATAGATGCAACTAAACCGAGCACCAGAATCAACCAGGAGATTTAGGCTCTCCACAACATGCGGGAGGTTTGTCTGACTCGTGTGACCGTAATGGTTCATGGCAAGTATCCAGTGTGGTTTCAAAGAGAAAGGGTGTTGGACAACTCTGACGAGATGCACCTGGTTGAAGTCGTTCCAGTAGATGGTCGTATCGGGTCGCGTAGTCTGAAATGGCTTGCTTGATGATCTGGTAGATTTCTCCATAGGGAAGAGGCAACTCATCAAAGCCAACGCTTGAACGAAGGCATTGAACGACTTTCAATGCCGTGTCATGGGAAACATCATGGACGATCCTGATGTTCACCGTACACCTTGGGTTGAATACGTGACAGCATTCGGTTTTCCTGATGGTGCAAGCAATCCGTGAGAACGGATTCTCTCCAGTTCAGCCTTGCTGATGATCCATTCTTGAGACTGGCCACGACCGCAGGCCCGTTTCTCTGCCAGCACTCGACCGAGCCGGCACCATTCACGAACCGTGAACTCTGCCTTGTTCAGATGGTTTGCCACTTCAGCGGTCGAATAGTAGTCCTTCATGAGATGCAAGGCGAGAAGCTCATCAAGCTGTGCTTCGATACGCACGAGCTTCGTTTCCAGACGGGACAGTGAAAGTTGCACTGTTTCTTCCACAGAACCAGAAAGCGGAGTATCGAAAGTACCCCGTGGCTGTTGCATCATGGGTAGGCCCTCCATTGTGGGCATGGCTGAATGTGATGAACCGGGGCATAACTCGTCACATATGAAGTAGAGGGTGGATTGACTGGCACCAGATAGACCACGCCGTTGCAGTGATACTGATGGTAATAGAGAACGGGTTGTGATGGCGGAACGTAGTTTTGAGGCTGACTGAGAGGTTGCGGAGCATACGCAGAACGCTGGCCTTGGCTTTCAATCATCGAGATTGGTTTCCAACCTCCCGATGATGGAACTCTCTGCGAATCGACAGGTGAGTTGGTCGCCATTTGTTTGGGAGGATCGTTTCTATCCTCATCAATCCGATTCTTGTTTTTTGGCGGCTTGCCTTCTCCTTTTTCCTGACTTGGGTCGCTCTCTTTCTTGGGAACTGTATTCTCTGTGGCTGGCGCATTCGGTTTTTGCTCAACAGAAGGCACTGGCATCTCGAAGAACCTACGCTGGTATTCATCGACTGCACTCAAGAATGTCTCTAAATGCTGTCTGAAGTGCTTTGTCTCGCCCGACAGCTTTATCTCCTTGCTCCCGATGGAGAGAATGGAAAGGGCTACTTTGGTATCGGCAAGGCAACGTTCGGTCTCAGCCAAGAACTCCTGGAGGTCCATTAGCTGTTCGATAAAGGCGTCGGTCAAGCGCCTTCGCCTGGGGATATCCTCAGCCAGTTTTTCAAACTTCTCTGCGAACTCCAAATTGAGTGATTGAAATTCCTTGGTCTTGTACTTTCTGCCCTTCTCCCGGTAGTACTCGGCAGTGGCTTCGTAACTCCGCTTATGGTGTGGCAGCTCAGTTTTCTGATCACGTGCCACTCTTAGTATCAGATCACAATCTGCTCTTGCCAGGGCTGCCAGGGATTTCAGACGATCAGTCGCCTGAAGCAGATCGCCCTCTGTTTCACCGCGTGTATCGTAGGCGGTTTTTAGATCTGCAAGCCTAGTGCGAATGGTATTCAATTGTGTGCCAAGCACCTCACTTGCTGAACCGCCCTGCAGAACTCGCGAATCAGTGCTGGCATTCTGTGGTGATGGAGGTGCAAACACTTCTGCGGTTTTGGGAGATTCTTTTAGTGCGTCTCGCTTCGGAGGCACTTTGGGTTCAAGCACAATGGCATCAGCTACTGTCGGAGTTGGAGCCGTAGCCGGTCTTGGGAGAAGACCGACATAGCAGCCAAGGCTAGTAACCGTGAGGCATGCCAGCACGGTGAGAACGATACGTTTCATGAAATACCTCCTAGGGGGGACCAAGTGTCATCAAGGGCAGTTGCCAGTTCAGGAGTGAGATCGAGCTTCAAGCGTCGTATATCATCCAATGTCCAAGGCTTTAGAATCTGCTGGGATGCAGGTCTTAGTGGCATGGTCTCAATCGGTGAGCCTGGAAGATTTCGGAAGTAGCGAAGAAAGTCCGTCTCAAACCGGAATGCTCCGACATCGGGGTTAAAGCAGTAGCCATGAATTTGGTCTGACTCGGCATGTGCTAACGGAAGGCTGGTGATCTCTGAGGGGAGGACTGCATGCCGTAACGCAATCTGAAAGTTCCGAGAGAAACTGGTGCTTGAACTCGAATTCGTCCCAGACGAGTAGTTGTAGTTGCCTCCCGACATTCCGCTTGTTTCGTTGTGGCCAAAAGAACTTGTCCAAGAATAGCCATAGCTTTCTTGCAGTCCTTCGATTTGACCAACGACATGTGAAAAAGCCTGTGCAGTTTCACTGCCAGCAGAAAGCGTGATCCAAGTGCAGACGAGGTCGAGTATCTCTCTGACACGTTTTTCGCCCCATTGGCTGAACAGCCCAGGTAGGCCTTGGGCCAAAATTACAGCCCCGAGGCCACTAGCCCTGCCAAACGCTGCAAGATGGTCGATGCCCGTGAAGTCAGAAAGGTATCGGCTCTCATCGCAAAACAAGATAGTGTGGTTGTGTTCATCCTTTCGTTTCAAAGCCATCAGGATGAGCAGGTTAGTCATGGCGTTGCCAAGCCCACTTAGCACGGGGATCATTTCTGGAGAGTAGGCAAGATGCATGACGGACTTTGAATTGAGAAATTCCTTCAATGTGAAACGCTTTTTCGCATGCCGCCAATAGGCAGCCGCAACTGCCATCTTGTTGATGACGGAACTTGTCGTTGCGAGAAGATCGCGGCCAAGTCTTCCGACCAGCTCACTTTCGGCCATGCCGCGAGTACGCACACTTTGCTTGAGGATCGCACGAAGAAACTGAGGAAATCTGATTGGAATTACCAGGTCATGGAACTGCCAGTCAGAACCTTTGTCGTGATAGACGTTGATCACGGCAGCAGTCGATTCACGTCCCTTGCTGTACCAGAACGGATCGTTGGTTTTTTGGAGCAGAGCATCGGGAAAAAGGCCTGCCTGCACAGCCTGGTTCATCAAATCGTCAACAACATCCTTCGCTATGTCCCAGGCTACACAATCAGCATCCTGCGGACTGACTCGCAGAATCTCTACATCCAAAGGCAGAACCTGATAAAGCCATTCCAAATAAGTGTCGGTTGGGTCGATCAGCAGCCAGCGGAACGTGTTGTCTTCGACGACGGAGAATAGATGTGCAAGGCTCTGCATAAGCATTTTCATTAAGGTGCTCTTACCGGAGCCAGGCCTTCCCGTGATGAACGAGACCTTGTTCAAGTAACTTCTTGCAGGCCACAACATGCCGACCAGTTGATAGAAGGGACCTGGAAGTGTCTTCAGGAATCTCTTGGCTGCCTGTTGCGAGGTAAGGTGAGCGCCGCGATGAGACCTGAACAACTCAAGCTCATTCTCTTTTGGTCGCACCAGCAACGAGTTACCGAATCGCTCGTATGAGAGAAGACGGTCTTGTGTATGACGGATCAATGACATGCCTGCTCCCTATCGTTGGCGTTCATGTTCGGGTTTCTTGTCTTTGCTTGCCTCACGCTCGCTAAAGATGATGCTGGCCTTATCCCGCTTGGCGATGCGAAGCACTTTGGAAAGGTCTTTGGAAGACAGACATGCAGGGTTCTTGATGACCAGAACTGACCGCTTGGAGAGACGAGAGAATTGCCTTAGCTGCTTATATCGCCTTTCTGCCACCAGTGCTTTCTGATGAGGGTTGCCAGGGCATACAAGACCCGCGTAGATGGCAAAAGCGTGAGCAACTAGCCTTGGCTTTGGCAGGTGCTTGCGAAGAAACGAGTCCAGTTTCTTGGCATCAAGCACTTTTATTTCGTGCTTGGGACTAAGGTGTTCAGTGACCCTTTCAATCACTCGCTTGGCTTTGGCAAGCACATGGACAACCACTGCATCACGAAGGCCTGTAATGGCCCCCTTTAGTTCTTTCCATGATTGCTGTGGCGAGACGGGCTTGGTTTGCTTGATTGCAGACTTTGCTTGGTATCGAGTCTGGCCATACACTTTTGACTGTTTGACGAGCCTCACATGCTCCTTGTTCTGCAAGATCGAAAGTGCGACGCGATCAAGCTCTTCCATTCTGGTTGGCTTTCCAAGTGCCAAGGCATAGAGCCTTTCCCGATATTGGGTTTCAGTGAACGTACCGTACGTTTCGTTGCAACTCCGAAGTGCAGCCTTCCCAACTTTCACTGCCGTTTGCATCGAGACATAGGGATCAGAGATGGCACGCTTGACGCTCAGATCATGAGTGACCGAAGAGAGTGTGATCCCGTGTTTTCTTGCTATCGCTGTGGTCTCCAAGTAAATCTGGTTTGGAGTTTTAAGCTGCACCTTCGATTCATGATTCCTAGCATTGCGAGCATAGAAGTCGTTAGCCCGAGCTGATGAGAACCCGTGTGCACGTCTTGCCTCATCCATCGCGACCTTGCTTGGGGAAAGGGCATCAATGAGAGACTGTGGAATAGCTGCAATTTCAAAATGCTTGCCTACGCGGACAGTTGCAATTCCATCAGCCTGAAGAGCTTGATCATGGAGCTTTAGAAACCGAGCCCGTCTTTCACCTTGGGTCAGATAGAGTTCTCTCGAATTGCCAATCGAGTAGCATTGGCCATTGCTGGCAACGGTCGTGTTGGCGATTGCGTAGTGGATATTCGCATGCACAAGGCCGAACGAATTGGTGTAGTGAGGGAAGGCTGAACCAATGCCTTGGCCAGGAAGGCTGACTTTTCCCTGTGCTCCTGTCTTGGCGACCTGATTGGCAAGAAGACGCTCGACGTCTGGCCTTGAGAAATTGACCAGCCTGGAGAATCCTCTGTTCCATTTCTCAGGTGGATGGAGCCCAAAGAAATAGATGCTCAAACTCTTGGGCAACGTGTAGGTGAGATCGTAACAGTTCGTCCGATTCGCCTGACGATGAGTAATTTGAACACCGCTGAACAGCCATGCCAACGCTTCAGGAGTAGGTGATTTGGGTAGTGGTGTAGCACCTTTCCAAACCCCAACCCAGAAGACAAGAAGCCCTGCCAGCATCGACTCCTGCCATACTCGCGTTAGCTCAACGAAGTATTTCCCGGAGCTTTTCGTGACCATGGTCATTCTCCTTTCTCGAATTGCTGATCGAACAGTGCCAAGGCATCCTCAAAGCCGTAGTCAGGTGACAGTGCTGCCACCACAAATGCCGCCAATTGGCGGATGTCCACCGTTGGCTTGTCGAACGAGACACCGATAAGAAGACGCTGCCTGATGTGGGTGGCGAGGCCAACCTCGGGCGGCTTGGCCGCTTCAATCTTGGCAAGCTCGTCTTCAGTGAGCCGGAGCATGATGTTGCAATTCCGTTTGGGCTTCATCGAAAGAGCTCCTGGAAGAGGGGAGAGCCAATCCTGTCCTTTAGTGGAGAAGAAAGTGGCGTGAATGGAATGGTGGGAGTTGGAGGATCGATCTTGTCTGACTGGGAAAAGGTGATGGCCAGGATGCCGATAGCCACAATCTTTACCAGTATCAGCAGTGAGAAGGCCGCAAGCTTGAGGTACCGGGCGGTGATTCGCAGTCTCGCCCTTGCAACAACATCAATCTCTCTTTGCCATTTGGTGAGAGCACGGCCCCATTCCTTTGGAGTTGGTCTGTTGCTCACCGACAAGAAGGCTGCACGAAAGAAGTCATCTATCTGGGGTGGTACTTCAATCGGGTCGTAGGTCGGGGCCTCAAAGTCGTCTGACTTGACATACCGAAGGTACAATCCTTTCCTTACTGCATCATCTGGCAACAAGGCAACTGATGCTGGTGATGGCTTTGGTTCCGTCGGTAGCTGACCAAAGAAAAGTTGGAACAGGAGGACCGCCAGAGCGAACTTGTCCGCAGCATGATCAGGTTTTGCTTCCGGATTATCGAGGACTTCAGGAGGCGTATATCCAGGTGTCCGAAACGTGCAGACGGAATCCGCGACCGTGCCTGCCTTGGTGCGGTACCGGTAAATGGTAACTGCATAGGCATCAACGAAGGTAGCCTTCTCGCCGTTGATGATGAGGTTTGCAGCTTTTATGAGATCGCCCAGCACCACTTTGGTAGGCTTCTGGTCATGGACTTTCTGCACCGTGTTGGCAATGAGGCGGGCGAGCTTGATTTTCCTGAGAATCGGTATCGAGGAAGTCTCACCGGCATCGAGAATGTCCTCAAGCGTTCTGCCATGAATGAATGGCATCAAGTAGCCGATGCAGGATGAATCGGCTTCGTCGTATATGAGTTTGAAGGGCCATACGATTCCGAATAGTTTTCTGGAGAGGGCATCAATCGCCGAGAGCTTCTCCTCATCAATCGAATTCTTGGCTTTCGCAATCTTGGCGACCAGGTCCTTGCCTACTTGATAGACAATCCCTTCGTTCCCCTGGCCGATCACCTTAGTGGGATCGACCAGGAACGACAGTTTGCCGTCCTTTGTTATCACCTTGCAGGCCACGAAAATCTCCAGGTTTTAGCCGAGCTTTCGGCTGACTTGTGTGATGCTGTCGAGGGTGAACTGCAGCAGAGTATCGGGATTGGTTTTGTCGAGATACTGAACGGTTTCTTTGCTCACACCCAGCCGCTCGGCTACCGTCCAATTCATGGTTTCGAGAGAGGGTCCAATCACCGTGGTTATTCCGTGATAGTTCGCCTGATGTTTGATGAAGGCTGCAATCCCTGCATTGGTAGTCTCGCCATCTTCGCCTTCCGGATTTAAGTCACTAATCACTAGCGTTTCGTAGTGTCGTACTGAAACTTCTTGCTCGAAGACCTTTTTGAAAAATGCATCTGCTTGCAACACATGCATGGAGAAGGCAGTGCCCAATGGGGTTGATCCGTTTAGCTCATAGTCTGGGATTATCAATTTGCTTAGGGGCATGATTTCAGCAAGAATCACTCCACTACTGATCACTCCATAGTTGACATACACATGACTAGCTGCCTTCTTGCCAATCCGAGCGATTACACCTTCAAAGAGTTTGCCGTGAAAGTCTGGGCGCCGGAAATCGCTCATGGAAAACGATTCATCTCTCAGTACTCCAACTAGGACAATCTTTTTGGGGAAGGGGAGGCCTTCATACTTCCGTAGAGGCACAAGCAAATCCTTTTCGTGCTGGCCATTCTCGGTGAAACTGATCGCTGTGGACGTTGTGACAGCAGACTTTTTCTTGATCGGCATGGCTATCTCCCTTTGGACGGCGACTTGAGTAGCGACGCACCACCGTGGTAGCGTCTGACTGTGAAGGGCTGGTCGAGGTTTCCTACTTGGTTTCCAAGCAGGCTTTCGAACTCGGCACATGTCGAGATCAGCAAGTTCTAGAATGACACCAATGGGTCACTTCTTTTTGCCCGGCGGATCGTTCTTATGTGCTTGTTGTTGCGTTCCTGGCATTCCTCTGCCGGAGAGTCGCTTCGGGGCATGAAGGTTTTGGCCAACTGCTAATTGGCTTCAACACGGTTCTTTGACCATGCCCTTCATGCTCGCTGCTTGCGAGCGTTCTCCGTCCATTATCTATGCGACTAGCTTTAGGAGGCCGGGGATACTATCCCTTAGTCTCCCCCCCGAGACCTTCCCGTATTCATCCCTGTGCACTAGGAAGTCTTGAAATGAGCAGTCGTGTTTGAGAAATTAGAATTCATTAACACACCGGAGCTTCACATGCTTCCCCGCATTTTGCCTTCATTTGATCAGGTTCTGGCTGACATCAAGAGTTGCACTGGACTTTCAGAAAAGCGACTAGCCGAAAACGCGGGTGTAGGAAAGAACCGCATTTCAGAAAGCAAAGGAGCAGACTTCAATTCGCGGCGTGAACTGATTAGGGAGTTGCTTGCTGTATGCAGCTTGTCATTCAGCGAATACCTTGAACGTCGGAGAAGGGGAACACTTAAAACTAAACCAACAACAGTCACAGTTGCCGATCTTGATAATGCGTTTGTTCTGCACTCAATCCTTAACAAACTGGAAAAGGAACTTCTGCTAAGTAGCGTCGAGGAAAAGGATCATATCAGGAATAACATCCAGGACGCTCAAGATCGGATTATCAACGCACACGTCTTTATCGAGAACGGACTTCGACCGTTGGAGCCCGATCTGTTTGCCGTTCAAGCGGCTGAAGCCGCTTGTGGCGTTCACCTACGCGACGATGGAGGTTACAACATCGAAAAGAACAGTAGCGATTCTAGGCGTCTTCATAAGGGTGGATTGTCGGTCAGTGTCTCGGTAGATAGCGTGGGCCCGCTGGCTGCACTCCTAGGAATGCAAAACAACAGTGAGATTTATGGATTCCCATTGCGAATTCGTATCGAAGGCAAGAACGGTGCAGACCAAGTTAACTTGCTCAAGAAGAAGCAGCACGATACAGCCTTTGCCGTTTTCGGTCTGCCTTCGTTTTCTCTGAATTACGGATCGCTGGACTATCTACAGGATTATCGACTCTTGATTCCACTGTTCAGCATCGAACAAGCGGTTCTAAAACAGCGAGGCGAACTTCGTCGAGTCTTCTTCTGCCCAAGTGGGTTTGCTGAACTTCAGCAACGGGCAAACGCTGGATTGTCTCAACGATATGTTACAGTCAGAGCAGACTCAATCTCTCCATTAGGCGTTGCACCACATCTCAATAAGGGGGAGGGTGTGATCGCATTCGACCCAATCGCCCAATGGCTGGCAACTCAGCACCAACTTGAAACTCAATCCGACAGCAGCTACCGGGTCAACGTAGGCCTGTTCAAAAACCACGTCATCCTAAAATCCATTCACACAGAACGTCTGCAAGCCGAGTTTGTCCGCGCGTTCGTTAAGGAATATCGTATTTGCACCAGGAATAGAAAATACAGCTTGGGGCTCTTGGCGAACTGTCCCGAATTCGTGGAAAAGTACTGCATAGCTTGTGGATTCCCACCGTATGTTCATCGAAATTAAACCACCACTCCGCTACTTGATCACAAGGTCGAACAAAGGCCCAGAGGTGGTCACGGCTTTGGCCGTGCTGTCTTTATTGCGTTTCGGTTCGGTGTCTGTCTCATCAAGGCGAGTGAATGAGCCAGCCCCCTCACGCCGAAACGCAATGTCGCGTTGGCGAGAGAGTGATTGGTCAGCCTGGGGCAGAGTTGGCTGACCGAAATGAAGGGTAGAACGAAGGTGCTTAAAGAAGATGACGTTATTTATTGTTACTTGCGTCAAGATGCAATCAATGACGGCGTACTCATTTGATGTGAATCGGCTGGCTAAGGAAGCAGGATTCAGGGTTCCTGTAGCCATGACCATATTGGTCTACAAACGCTATGTAGTTGTTCCCGAGAATGTCACAGGTCAGGACCTTGATGGCAGGCTCTGGGACATTCTCCAAATGCTGAGATATGCAATCAAGACCAGAGACAAGAGCCAAAGTCAGTTGTCGTTCAAGCTCTCAGTAAAAAACGGAGACACAGCAACGACAGTAACGCTCAAAGCCATTTGTGGCCCTGATGATGATGGAAAGCCTTGCACCACCATCATGATGCCAAAAGAAGACTAAGAAGATGGGCTAGGCTACCGTCTGGCCCTGCTGGAGGAAGAAAATGATAACTGCAAAATACGATCACATAGAAGAACTGCCGAAAAACCAACTTATCAACCTGAAAGCATTTGAGTGTAAACCAAAGCTTGCGGAGCTCAAACTTAGCTATCGAAGGAGAAATCCAAGGAGGACTGGGGGAGAATCAACCGTGCAGATCAATGCTCCCGAGCGAGCCATCGAGTACCTGCGAAAGATCTGGGACATTGATACGCTTGAGCTACGAGAAGAGTTCGTGCTGGTCTGCCTGTCGAACTCTCTTCATGTAAATGGCTGGATTCGTCTTTATTCTGGAGGCTTTCAGGACTGTGCTGTTGACGTTCGCTTGCTTTTGGGCGTGGCTCTGCAAACGGCAAGCAGTGCAATCCTGGTCGCTCACAATCACCCGTCGGGAAACGTGATGCCATCGTTTCAGGATAGAAAGCTGACGGAGCGGATTGCCCAGGCATGTCAAATCATGAGCATCCGGCTTCTTGATCACCTGATCCTTACATTGCATGATTCGTACAGCTTTAACGTCAAAGAGCCTGCACTGTTTACTTGATTAAACGACACAGTGCCCCACGGTCGCATAAGGCCTTGGGGTGTTGATACCCACTGAAGGCATGGCGAAAATCCTGAAAGAGTTACGGACCTGATTGGAAAGCTTGGGATGATCTTGTCATGCTCATCATGCTTCCTGACAGGACCGAGTGACAAGCAAGCTCACAATAGGCACGTTACTATGAGTAACGTGTCCGATACTTGATGGCTCTGATGGGAAACGACTACAGAACCACACACCTGTACTCATTGAAAATTGCCTCTTGACGGCTTTTGCCCCCTTGCACTATGGTTCGCCTAAAGTGGGTTAGGCGAACCATACCAAGAGCATGACGAAAGACGAAAAGTTACTCGGCGTAACCAGGGAAGCAGCGCCGATTTTCTCGGAAAACGATACACTCGCGTTACAGCCAGCTTTGCAACTCAGGAACAGTATCGGTGAAGCTGTTCAAGCATGGCTTACTAAAAGTAACTCAGCCGACACAAGGTCAAACTACGAGCGTGACCTGAAGCAGTTTCTATTGTTCCATCAGATTCGACATGGAGAGTGGGAGCAACTGGTGACTATCCGCCCTGGCCACGTTACAGCATGGCGAGATCACCTACTCTCTCTGGGCCGATCAAACAGCGGTGTATACCGAAAGCTCACGGTGCTACGATCCTTGTTCAGTTACTTAAAGACGTACGGCTACACCGGTGCCAATCCGGCGCATTCTGATTTCGTCGATGCTCCTCATGTCCCTCGTGACGGCAAGACCGTGGCATTTTCACCACGGGACTGTCGAAGGTTATTGGACGCTCCCAAGACAATCACATCGGTTGGACTTCGCGACCGAGCCATCTTCGCAGTCCTAGCCTACTCGGCATGTCGAGTGGGTGAACTAGTCAAACTTCGAGTAGGCGATTTCAAGACGACTTCAGGTCACAAGATACTTGAGCTACGTGGAAAAGGAGGCAAGGAACGTCGTGTGGCGCTTCATCCCGAGGCAGTCGAGCGGATTGAGGCATGGCTTAGTGTCCTTGGACAAGTTTCTCCAAGCACTCCCCTCTTCCTGGCACCAAGGTCATCGCGTGGGCAAGGCCGAGACGGCTTTAATCCCAAAGCCATGTCGAAGCGGGCAGTGCAGAAGTTAGTCGAACGTTACGCTAAAAAGTTGCGACTCGATCCAGCAGTAACCGTTCATTCATTCCGAGTCACAGCACTGACCACTGCCAGGGAACGGGGTGCTGACATCGTGGATTTACAAGATTTCGCTGGGCACGCCGATCCACGCACGACACAGACATACATCCGCAACCGAGATCGGCTTAGCCAATCTCCTGCATATGCACTAAAGTACTAAGAAAGATGCAAAACCATCAAAAAGACATTTAACCCAACCCTGGTGCCGACCATAGGAGCATATCATAAACCGAAGCGTCCCGCCCACGTATCAATAGGGTTCATCCGTACATGTTTTGAGCTTTTTTTGCCAGAATAGACTTGCGAGAGTACGATATTTACGGTAATGCTAATTTAGATAGGCAAGGATGCCTTTCCGATGAACGGAATTTGCGGCTCGGCAGTTAAGACCGTTTCGAAGGAAAGGGCTTTCATGAAACAGTTTCCACCATATCTCAATTCTCATCCTCACGTGCTGCTTGGGGGTGTTATTGGGTTGATGCGATCTATTCGAACTCATTTTCCCCCGGCGACAACCTCACTCGCGTTTACAACAGCAATTCCAAATAGGCCAGCTCTTAGAACTGAAATAACAGTCTATCACCATCTCATCCAAGATTTCGCAAGAAGGCAGTTTGTTGAGAGCACCTGCGAAACTCTAGCTTCGTTTACGGAAAACGTCCTCATGACGCATTTCCAAGCATCTGATCGTGAAATCAAATGCTATGGTGTTATTTCAGACATTTTGTCAAATATAGGTGTATTCTGGCGTGGCGGACTGAGTCCCACAACGGAACAACAGTTTGCTGCCATTGCACAAAAAGCAGGTCAACTTCAACAATTGAAGGATTTAATCAGAGACGGGACACTACCGTGACTCCGTATCCTGATACTCTTCTAAGAAATCGCCTCCAACCCTTTCACACATAGTGTCATAATCATCTCGAAGTCTTTGTTTAAGTACTGCCGATTCATTGGGGTGTAAACCCTCAGTGTAGTTTGCAAATTCCTGTATTGACATGCGTTGATATCCAGGAGTGTTTTCATTCGCCAAACTTGAGTACAGGAAGTACTCTCGATCAAGTTCTCTCAACACTAGATCTGGTTGGCTTGCGGCAAACCGGTTGAATTGTTCAATTGCTCTTTCATGAGCAGGCTCCCTAGCTGACGTGATTAACCTTGCCATTGTTGATCTCCAGAAGGAAGGTTGACATTACATGGTTATCCCTCACAATTCCAAGAACGGCAAGTGCAAAAAAGCCGCTTGAATGACCTCTAGGGGATTCTAAGCTTGACAAAATTCAAAGTCGATGCCCCTCAGTGGTGGTGGTGCATTGATTCGTGTTGTCAAGCTCGACAGAGACTACCACAGCGGACGTTGAAAGCAACAAAATTGCTGGTACTATGCCGGAAATACTTGAGTAAGCAATTTGCATGCCCATTATTGTCAACCTATGGCTGAAGGTCGTCATACTTTCGTTGCGTACTAGAATCATGCTGAGCCTGACAAGCCTTGTTCAATACCGATAGCGCAATGTTGACTTGGCTCCCCGATTGCAAGCGGCAATCCTAAATAGCCCCAACGCTATCGAAAGTGCCCGTCCTGCAAATCTGCCTAGTTGCCAGTCAATTCCAAGAGTCCAGCACTTTCGGTGGGCTGTGGAGCTTTTAGCAACTAGTCCAATTAAGGGGAGGATTTGTCATTCGCAAGCCCTTTCAGCGAACTCAGCTTCTCAACGAGGGCTCTCGCAGGCGGTAGGGAAACCTGATACAGCCCTTAAGATCACGCGCACTTTACGCCTTGTCCTCTTTGTTTTCTCAAGGTTCTTGTTTGATTGAGAAACGTACCAAAGCACTATGAGTGAGATCGGCATCATAACGTCTACATGCAACACGTCCCGGGTATCCAAAGGAAAAATGCGACAAGCAATGTGCCTTCAAGGAGAACGAGGCCTGAACGGCTGGTAGCTGCTGTCCTTTTGAAGATGGGCTACCGTTTCAAGCAGAACGTTGCTTCTCTTCCTGGCACGCCTGATGTCGTAATCGAAGGCACCAAGAAGGTGATCTTCGTGCATGGCTGCTTCTGGCACAGGCATGGCTGCAAGAAGAGTTCGACACCCAAGACAAATACAGATTTTTGGATTCGCAAGTTTGCTCGCAACGTCAAGCGAGACAGGAAAGTCATCGGACTCTTGAAACGCAGAGGATTTGAAGTGCTGGTACTCTGGGAATGCAAACTCTCTGACAGCCGTGGACTATTCAAGTGCTTGAGACGCTTCATTGACCGAAAGCGAATACGCCGATCTGCGGATAAGTAACATCGTTGCTGTCATCGCCATAACTCAGCTTGAGGCTAGTGGTGTTCGTGGCGATGGTTCTGAATCGGTTCCCTCACAACGAAAGGCAGGTGCCCCATGGCAGCAGCGACGATGCAGCAACGGACTCGCGAACCAGGTGAAGACAATTCCAATCGCCCCATTTGGGAAAAGCGAATGGGACGAATCACATGTTCGATTTGGCCGCACGAAAACGATAAGGGAAAGAAATGGTACTCCGTGTCCATTTCTCGAATCTATCGAGTCAATGACGAGTGGAAGCGTTCAAGCTCATTCAGCTTGAACGACCTTCCCTTGGTTGCAAGATTGTCCTCAATGGCGATGGACTGGATTTATCTTCAGGCCCCTCGCCAAGCTTAGTGTTCTCTTTGCCCGTTCACCACCGGGCCTCTTTTTTGACAAACAAGGAGCTACTTAAATAGGTCAAGCTTCTGGGTATACGGCTTAAATTGCGTATGGTTCTCCTTAATCATTTCACCCTGTTGATTAAACTCATAATTGCTCGTGACCACAACTCCATATTGAACGCCGGTTCGCATGGATGGTGAATCATATTTATTATTGATGGTTCCTTTTCCTTTACCGTAAACCCCCTCGAAAATCCTTGTTGTCACGATGACTTGGAGGATATTGAGTTCGGATTGCCATTTCACCCTGGTTTCGACATTCTCCTCACGGTTACTAATTGTGCTGTCTTGGGCCTTAATATCCTTACCGGCTAATTGAATTGCATTGTTGACAGCCTGTGTATTCTCATTCTCGGCAAGCCTCTTGGTGGCTTTCTTCACCGCATTGGCAACCGATTTCGAGACGTTAATCGAATATGGAGTAACTCCGTCTAGCTTGCGTAGCGAAGTCATCACGAAACGATCAATGCCTGATGCTACGCCAGCTCCTCCATTCACTTCAACCTCGACTAGAGCGAAATCGTTGGGCAAACCCGCAGCCTTCATACTTTCTTGAGATGCCATGCGTACTTTTACAAATTTCTTTTCCTCTTTTAATCCCCCGACGAGAAAAAGAAGATCGTCCGCTTCGGGATCATTCGGACTATGCAAAAAGATGACACGCACGCTATCATCATCGCGTGAGAAAAGAACTGAACCGGGAGGCACATGCCGTCGTTCAGCAGAAAGTTGGGCATCTGTATTAGAGACCAAAATGCCTATCACTTTGCCCGGAAGCGCGCTGAAGTGAGGTGAACCAATAGGCTGATGTGGATGCATAGGCACTATGAACATCAAACCAATACAAAGGAATGTAAAGGACATGGCAAAGGCTCAGGTCGAGTGATTCCACTAGCTAGTCTACTCCTTGCTACCATTAAAGATAGTGGAGGCTCTTTCTTAGTTGAAGAGTCCCGAATCTGTTAAGGGGGAACAGTTGTCGTACCTCTTGGAATGACAGGTGTCACTGGCATGGCTCGACGTGGACTTAAGTCAATATAGAAAACTCCCCTGCCGTAAGTACCGGCGTAAAGAATCTTGGCCTTCCATACGAGGTTTTGCACAGGAGCATTTGTAGGCCCTTGATTGGTCGGCAGCCAGGTAGTTCCGCCATCGTCACTAACGAATAAACCAACATCCGTTCCCAAATACAAATGCTTAGGGTTATCTGGGTGTATGGCTAAATCAAAAAAAGGCACAGCAGGAAGTACATTCTTTCCAAGTGGAGCCCAAGTCTTTCCGCCGTCCTTTGTCATGTGTAAATTATCTTCCTCATACCCCGTGAAAAGAACATATACCGTGTTCGAGTCCGTAGGATCGATAATGATCCGGGACACGTACCTTTCGGGTAAATCTTTTAATGCAGGCAACCACCCGTTGTCAGCAGCAGTGCCTTTTGTTCGATGGACTCTGCCTTGAATGTTGTTGTTGTTTGCGTAGCCGACCCAAATTAGTTTTGAGTTTCCTTTGGCTATGGAAATTGCACTGATCGAATTCTTTGGAACAGTTTCCTTGATCAGTTCAAAGGTTGGCTGTGGAACCCAGGCTCTTGTTTGTGGATTAATAGAGTTGCCGATTGTGCAATCCTTAGTTCTCCATAACCCTGATCCACCAGCGAGTAAGGATTTTGGATCGTTAGGGTCAAGGATGAATGGGGGAATAAATAAAGGATTATCATCGGCAATCCCTTGGGAAAT
>WBZX01001277.1_pt1 | contig 19260 bp, 11 predicted proteins | sample 5204211 | NCBI WGS metagenome assembly WBZX01 (sample SAMN12344362, study PRJNA552823) | activated sludge metagenome | biome: Activated sludge suspended growth; feature: Nitrification reactor; material: Wastewater; isolation source: activated sludge from nitrification reactor of wastewater... | reverse complement strand
GACCTCTTCCAGCTCGCCTACGTCGACGGCCTGTTCGGCCCCAAGTCGCCCTTCGGCCTGTACTTCTTCGCGCTCGACGATCCCGCCGCGACCGCGATCCACACCGCCAAGGGCAGCCTGCCGTGGTGGACGGTGCCGCACTTCCGCTTCGCGCACCTGCGGCCGCTATCGAGCCTGTTCGTGTACGTCGACGCCAAGTACCTGCCGCGCGACTCGATCTGGCCCCATGTGCACTCGTTCGCGTGGATGGCCGCGATGCTCTACGGGGCGTGGCGCATGCTCGCCGGCTCGGTCGGGCGACGCATCGCCGTGGTCGCGCTGGTCGCGGTCGCGATCGACGAGCCGCTGGCCTGGACGGCGAGCTGGCTGGCCAACCGCTGCGCGTTGATCTCGGCGGTGTTCGGCTACGCCGCGCTGCTCGTGCACGCACGCTGGCGGCTGCGGGGTCGCGCGGGCCGCCTGGTCGCGATCGAGCTGCTGCTGTGGGCGGCCGCGTTCGCGGCCGGTGAGTACGCGATCAGCGTGCTCGCGTTGTCGTTGGTGTGGGAGCTGCTCTACACCCGCGATGGCTGGCGCGCGCGCATCGTTGCGATGCTGCCGGCCGGCGTGATCGCGGTGGCGTTCGCGATCGCATACGTCGCGATCGGCTGCGGGGTCTACGGCGCCACGACCTACGTCGATCCGCTGACCGACACCGGCACCTTCGTCTACGAGCTCGCGAACCGATTGCTGCGCATGGCCTCGGAGGTGTTCATCGGGTTGCCCGGCGAGACCGAGCGCCTGTGGCTGCGCTACGGCTGGACGGGGATCCCGCCCGCGGTGTTCCGCGGTATCGAGTTCGATCCCCCCGCGCGATCGTGGCGGCACGCGTGGCTCGCCGGAATCGTCACCGTGCTGGTGGTGACGTTCCTGTGGCGGGCATGTCGTTCGTACCTCACGCCGCGCGAGCGTCGAGGCGTGGCGTGGTTGGTGTGGGGCAGCTTGCTGGGGCTGTTGCCGCTGGCCGCAATCCCGCCAGCGACGCGGGCGATCGGCATCCCCAGCCTCGGTGGCGCGACCTTCTTTGCCGCGGTCGTGGTGGCGCTCTGCCGCATGTGGCAACGCCGTCGCCCGGGGCACCTGCTGCGCCGGCTCGGCACCAGCTTGCTGGTGGTGCCGCTGGCGTGGGAGCACGTGGTCGGCGACGCGCTGTTCGTGCGCATGCAGCTGGCTGCGCTCGCCGACGTGCGCGAGGCCCATCGCGAGTTCTTCGACAGCCCCGACGTGCACGCCATCGACCTGCGTGGCCGTCACGTGATGGTGCTGACCACACCCGATCTCGTCACCGGCATCTACGGCCTCGCGACCATGGACATGCTCGGCCGTCCGCTGCCCGAGTCGTGGCATGCGCTCGCCATGGACATCCGTCGTCACCTCGTGCGGACACTCGACGATCACACCATCGAGCTGTCGGCGATCGGGCCCTTCATCCACGTCGACTTCCAGGAGGCGCTGTTCCGCAACCCCAAGGACGCGCTGGCGGAGGGCGAGGTCATCGACGTCGGCGTGTTCCGTGCCACGGTGCTGCGTGCACCCGAGAACGAGGGTCCGCAGGCGGTCTCGTTTCGCTTCCGCGAGCGGCTCGACAGCGACGAGCTGGTCTTCCTCGAGGCCACCAAGCAGGGCCTGCGGCGGTTCGAGCTGCCGCCGGTGGGCCAAGCGCGGGTGATCCAACCGCCGCAGATCCCCCGCGGGCCGCGGTAGCGATCCCGCGGTTGGGTGGTGTGCCGGCGACCGCGTGATCGGAGCGTGGCCTCGCCCACGCTGTGATGCGCGCCCACGCACGCGGTTCGATTCCCTCACAGAACGACCCGCGCCGACGCATGGGCCCCACGCGGTGCCGCGAACGGCAGCCGCGGTCCCCGAGGTGCGGCGATGGTTCGTCGCGACCGCGCGCGCTCGCGTGCACGGGGCACGAGGGAGGAGCTCGCCCGTGCGCACTCGATACTCGCAGCGATTCACCCTCGCCCTGTCGCTCGTCGGCGTGGGTTGCTACACGGGCGCCGGCGCCGGCTCGGGCGGTCAGGGCGAAGGCGGCGACGTGGGCACCAGCGGCGGCTCGGGGGCCACCGACGACGGCGCGACACCGCCCGCGACCGCGGTGCCGATCGATGCGCGCGTGCGGCGGTTGTCGGCCGGCGAGCTGCATGCGGTGCTGGCGGAACTGCTCGGCGACGACGCCGTGCTGCCGCAGCTCCCGCCCGATCCGATCGTCTCCGGCTGGGACAATGACGCGGCCTCGCTGCGCGTGAACTCGGTGCTCGCGCAGACGCTGTGGGCCCACACCCCCGAGCTCGCGGCGCAGCTCGCCGACCAACGTCTCGCGGCCGCGCCCTGTGCCGGCGACGAGCGGGCGTGCGCCGAGGCGATCCTCGTCGAGGTTGCATCGCAGGCGTGGCGGCGACCGGTGGGCGCCGACGAACTCGCCGATCTGCTGGCGGTCTACGACCTCGGCCGCGAGGGCGCCGATCTCGAGGCTGGGCTGCGGCTGGCGCTGCGCGTGGTGCTGCAGTCGCCCGAGCTGCTCTACCGCACCGAGCTCGGCGATCCGGACGATGCCGGCGACGTCGTGACGATGACCGATCACGAGATCGCCCAAGCGCTGGCGTTCGCGTGCACCGGCCGGCCGCCCGACGCCGAGCTGCTCGAGCTCGCAGCCCAGGGCTCGCTCACCGATCCCGAGGTGCGCACGGCTCAGGCGGAGCGCCTGTTGTCCTCGCCGGTGGCCGCGAGTGTGATCGGCGACTTCGCGAGTCACTGGCTCGAGGCCACCGACATCGCCACCGTCGATCACGACCCTGCGCTGTACCCCGAGTGGGCCAACGTCCGCGCGAGCGCGGACGCCGAGCTGCGCGAGTTCGTCGCCACGGCCGTGCTCGACGACGAGGTCGGCTTCAGCGAGCTCTTGCTCGCCGACTGGACCGTCGTCGACGACACGATGGCCGGCTTCTACGGCGCTGCGGGGGCCGGACGCATCACGCGGCCGGCCGGTCGCGCCGCGGGCGTGCTCGCGCTGCCGGCCTTCCTCGCCGGCCACGCGCAATTCCAGGATCCGTCGCCGGTGCAGCGCGGCCACTTCGTGCGCACGCGCCTGCTGTGCGCCGAGATCCCGCCGCCGCCCAACGACGCCGTGGTGGCGCCACCACCCGCCGACCCCTCGCTGTCGAACCGCGAGCGGTGGTTCCAGAAGACCGACGACCCCAGCTGTCAGGGCTGCCACGAGCTCATGGATCCGCTGGGCTTCGCCTTCGAGAACTTCGACGCCGCCGGTCAGTGGCGCGCGACCGATGCCGGCAAGCCGGTCGATGCCTCGGGTGCGATCGCCCAGAGCGACGTCGACGCGAGCTTCACCGACCTCGAGGGCATGGCCGCGCTGCTGGCCGAGAGCGACCAGGCGCGACGGTGCTTCGCCGGCCACTGGCTGCAGTACTCGATGGCGACCGCGCTCGATCCGAGCGGGGTCGAGGCCATCGCGAAGCTGGTCGACTCGTTCGCGAGCGACGAGGCGACGGTGCGCGAGCTGATCGTCGGGGTCGTCGCCGCCGACGCTTTCGTGCTGCGACGGGCGATGGAGTAGGGGGCCGTAGGATGAGAACGCAAAGCTGGCACCGTCGACGATTCCTGCAGGCACTCGGCATCGGCGCGGGCGCGCTGCCGCTGTATCGGTTGCTCGAGAGCTCGGCGGTGCAGGCCGCAGGTGACGAGCGACCGCTGCGGGTGCTGCTCCTGTACAGCGGCTACGGCGGCGATTGGAGCTACCTACGGCCCGCGGGCGTCACCAATGGTCAGACCGAGGTCGCGCTGACCTCGGACATGCTCACGTACGAGGGCTCGGTGCTCGCACCGCTGTCGGCCTACGCCGATCGCATGACGATCCTCGAGGGCGTCGGCATGCTGGCGGGCCTCATCCCCAGCGATCCCGCCAACCCGGTCGGCTCGCGCACGCTCTACGTCGGTCACGAGGGCTCGCCCGCGACCGCGTTCACCGGCTCCGAGGTGATCACCGTCGATCAGGTGGTGATGCCCAAGAGCGAGTCGCTCGAGTTCCGCCTGGGCCAGGAGCTCGGCGAGACCTATCTGCCGCATCTCGGACTGGGCATCGGCACCTCCGTCGGCGACTTCCCCTCGAACTCGCTGTCGTACAACGAGCAGGGCCAGCGCCTGCCGGGGGCGCGCACCGCCGGTGATGCGTTCCAGCTGTTGTTCGGCGACTACGATCCCAACGCGGTGCCGGATCCCGCCGCGGCGATGAAGAAGCTCGCCGAAGAGCACTCGGTGGTCGACACCCTGACGGCCCGCACGCGTGCGCTCCGCGACAGGCTCGCTGGCCCCGAGCGCGCCAAGCTCGACGAGCACCTCGAGGCGCTCGCGATGCTCGAGACGCAGATCGACAACGCCGGTGTGCCGGTCGACTGCGGCACACCCACCTTGCCCACCGGCGAAGGCGACCCCGCGGCCGACATGCTGCTGGCCACCGAGCTGCACTTCGAGGTGCTGCGGCAGGCCTTCGCCTGCGACCGCACCCGCTACGTGCTCGCGGGGTGGGGCCTCGACCACGGCGGCTCGTGGCTGTTCGGGCCCGACCTCGACGATCTGCACAACAACGTGGCGCACATGATCGAGGGCGAGGACCCGACAGCGTCGACCAAGGCGAAGCAGGACATGGCGACGCTGCAGCGCTGGCACGCGCAGCGGCTGGCCGACTTCATGGACAAGCTCGCGAACACCGACGACGGCGGCAGCTCGCTGCTCGACAACACGTTGATTGTGTGGTCGACCGATTTCGGTCGTCACACCCACGGCGGGCTCAACGTGCCCTATGTGCTGCTCGGTGGTGCGCAGGGCAAGCTGAAGATGGGGCGCTACTTCAACCACTACGCCGGATCGTTCGAGGACGACTGGGGCACCTCGGGCGACTGGACCAAGTACGAGGCCCACAACCGGTTGATGGTGTCGATCCTGCAGGCCTGCGGTGTCGACACCCAGAGCTTTGGATCGAACGAGTTCACCGGCCCGCTGCCGGGGCTCAACGCTTGAGGCACACCGTGGGTGCGGCCGTCGAGATCGCCGCGGCACCGATCGCGGCGCCGCTGTGTCCCGCCTGCCGCGGGCGCCTGCGCAGCGTCGCGCCGGCCCACCACGTGTGCACCGCGTGCGATGCCGATCATCCGCCGCTGGGCGGGGTCGCGTGTCTGCTGTCGCGCCGCGCGTGGTTCGTCGATCAGTGGCAGCGTCGCCTCGGCGTGCTCGTGACCGAGGGCGCGCGCACGGTCGCGATGTTCGAGGCCGAGGCCCGCAAGCCCGCGCTGCTGGCGAGCACACGCACGCGCCTGCAGGCCCAGGCACAGATCGCCCGCGACGTGCTCGCGGAGCTGGTCGCCCACCTGCAGCCGGTGGTCGGGCCGCCAGCGTTCGATCGCGGCGGCGCCGAGCCGTTCATCGCGCTCGATACGTTGCACTTCCTCCACCGCGACTGGGGCTGGTCCGACAGCGACGAGAATGCACGGGCGCTCGCCCTGCTCGAGCGGGTGCTGCCGCGGCAGCTCGGCCGGGTGTTGGTGCTCGGCGCCGGCGCGTGCCGCCTGACCTACGATCTGCACCGCCGGGGCACCACGCACACCTGTGCGGTCGACATCGACCCGCTCGTGCTCACGCTCGCGCGACGCGTGCTCGCGGGCGAGTCGGTCGTGCTGACGGAGGGGCGTGCCAACGCGACCGAGCTCGAGCGGCTCGCGCTCACGCGCACGCTCGCGCTGCCGCACGGCGCTGCACCGGCGCCCGAGATCGAGCTCGTGCTCGCCGACGGTCGCGACCCACCGTTCTCCGACGGCAGCTTCGATACCGTGATCACGCCGTGGTTCGTCGACGTCGTGCCCGATGACCTGCGCGAGATGCTGCCGCGGATCCGGCGGTTGCTCGCCGACGGCGGCCACTGGATCGACTTCGGACCGCTGCTGTACCCGCATCAACGCCCGGCGGCGACTCGCTTCTCGCGGGAGGAGCTGTTCGAGCTGGCCGCGCGCGCGGGCCTGCCGGTGCAGCAGTGGCACGTCGACGCGCTGCCCTTCGCCCACTCGCCGCTGGCCGAGCGCGGGCGCGTCGAGTCGTGCCTCGCGCTGCGTGCATGTGCGGCCGCAGCAGCGCCCGCGCCCGAAGATGAGCCGCCGACGTGGGCGATCTTTCCGTCGCTGCCGGTGCCGCGGCCGACCGCGGAGGTCCCTGCCGGTCGCGCGGCAGCTTCGATCGCGGCGCTCGTCGATGGTCGCGCCAGCATCGACGACATCGCCGCCGCGCTCGCGCAGCGCCTGCCGGACACCGAGCGCGCAGTGATCAAGGACGCAGTGCGCACCGCACTGCTGGCGTGGCACGGACTCCCCATGAAAGGCATCGAACCATGACGCTCCTGGTCCTGCGCCGCGTATCGCTCGTCCTCGTGACCACCCTCGTCGCGTGCGGCACTGCGCCGATCGATCCCGACGCGGCCGCCTCGGGCGACACCACCGCCGTGGCCGACGCCAGCTCCACGGGTGGCGGCACCGTCGGTTCGGCGAGCACGACCTCGACGAGCGCTGGTGCGTCGAGTGCTGGCGGCGATGGTGCCACCTCGAGCGACGACACCGCTGCGGACGCGAGCGGCAGCGACGACGGCGAGCCGGACGATCCCAACTGCCCGGCGGCCGCGGTCTTCTGCGAGTCGTTCGAAGATGGTGATGCGCTCGATCCCTCGCGCTGGGAGCCGAGCGGCGCCGAGGGGGCGGTGTCGATCGACACCACGCAGGCCTACGACGGCGGCCACTCGCTGCACGTGCGCATGGGCGCCGAGTACGGCCTCGACGGTGCCGCCGCGGCCAAGCTGCTGCTCGGTGTGCCCGCGCCCGACGATCGCATTCATGCGCGCTGGTACATGCGCATGGGCGACATGAGCCTGCCGGGCTATCACCCCAACCTCGTGCTCGTGACCGGCCCCGACTACGACATCGGGCACTGGTGGGATTTCGCGACCATCTCGTTCGGCACCTTCCTCGGCGAGTTCTCGGTCAACGCGTTCGGTCTCGGCCTCGACGGCGCCAAGCTGTGGACCGAGCGCGGCAACGAGGTGCTGCCCGACTTCGGCGGCGACACCACGCCGCGCAGCGAGCACGGCATCGCATCGGGTGAGTGGTTCTGCGTCGAGTGGACGCTCGACGGCGACCACCAGGGCGCAGACGACATGGAGCACCCCGGCGAGCGCGAGGAGGTCGCGATCGAGGGCAACCCGGTGCCCGATCTGCTCGGCACCGACGAGACCTGGGCGCCCTTCAATCCGCCCGAGCACTGGTCGCCGATCTACGACGGCTCGATCTGGACCTTCGGCATCGGCGGCGCGTATCCTCAGGGGCCCACGCTCGACGTTTGGTTCGACGCGATCGTGTTCTCCCACGAACCCGTCGGTTGTTGATCGCGCGGCGCGAGCCTGGTGCCGTGCTCAATCCGAGTTTCGGTGCCGTGCGCCGCGCTTGGCGGCCTTCGGGTCGCCCGCGCTCTCGCGGCTGAAGATCCGCAGTCCCCCCGCACGCTCGACGAAGGCCGCGACGCCGCGCTTGCCGTCGAGACCGATCACGCCGTCGTCCTTCGCGACGCCGGCGGCGGTGAGCCAGGCTTGATCGGAGAGGCCGATCACCTTGCAGTGCGCGTGGGCATCGCGGACCCACGCCGTCGCGGCGGCGCGGAGATCGGGCGGGAGCGCGGCGTCGCCAGGCAGCAGCACGACGATGGCGTCGAACAGGCACGACGGTGCGCCGAGCAGCGCCTCGTCGACCGCGATGGCATCACCGGCATCGTCGTGCACGCCAGCGACCTGCGGTGCGATGATCGTCAGCACGGCGCCGGCCTGCTCGAGCCGGTCGCGCAGCGCGCCCAGCAGCTCGGCGTCGCAGCCATCGCCCACGAGCGCCGCGACGTTGCGCCCCGACAGCGTCGGCGCGCCGCGGCCGAGCATCGACAGCGACGGCGCGGGCGGGAGATCGATCGGCTCGCGCGCCGGCGTGATGACCTCGGCCTGGCCCTGCATGCCGAGCTTGCCCGCGACGGCCTCGCCGAGCGCGGGCGCGATGAGGTCGAGGTGGCCGAGCATGCGCCGCCGGATCGCGATGACCTCGACCTTGCCGAGCTCGAACGCGAACGCCGAGGCGATGTGGGCCTGCTCGACCTCCGACATCGAGCGCCAGAACAGACGCGCCTGGCTGTAGTGATCCGCGAAGCTCGCGGGCCGCACACGCAGCTTGTGGGGGCCGTCCTCGGCGGGATGGCTGGTGAAGCCGCGCGCGCTCTCCCGCGGGCCATCCGTCGCCAGCGAATTGGGCTCGTAGTTCACGCGCCCGGTGGCGACCTCCATGCGCGCGATGCCGTCGCGCTGGAAGTTGTGCATGGGACACCGCGGACGATTGATCGGCAGCTCGTGGAAGTTGGGCCCGCCCAGGCGGCTCAGCTGCGTGTCGAGGTACGAGAACAGACGGCCCTGCAGCAGTGGGTCGTTGCTGAAGTCGATGCCCGGCACCACGTGGCCGGGGTGGAACGCGGCCTGCTCGGTCTCGGCGAAGAAGTTGTCGGGGTTGCGATCGAGCACCAGCTTGCCGATGACCTCGAGCGGCACCAGCTCCTCGGGAATCAGCTTGGTCGGGTCGAGCACGTCGAACTCGAAGCGCTCGGCAAAGTCCTCGTCGAACGACTGGATCGCGAGCTCGAACTCTGGGTAGTCACCGCGCTCGATCGCCTGCCACAGGTCACGGCGGTGGTAGTCCTGGTCGGCGCCGTTGATGGCGACCGCCTCCGGCCACAGCACCGACTGCACGCCCTGGCGTGGGCGCCAGTGGAACTTCACGAAGGTCGCATGTCCGGCGTGGTCGATGAAGCGGAAGGTGTGGATGCCGAAGCCATCCATGAAGCGCAGCGATCGCGGGATCGCGCGATCGGACATCGCCCACATCAGCATGTGCATGCTCTCGGGCATCAGCGACACGAAGTCCCAGAAGGTCGCGTGGGCCGAGGCCGCCTGCGGGAAGCCGCGATCGGGCTCCATCTTCACCGCATGCACGAGGTCGGGGAATTTCATCGCGTCTTGGATGAAGAACACCGGGATGTTGTTGCCGACCAGATCGAAGTTGCCGTCCGATGTGTAGAATTTCACCGCGAAGCCCCGCACGTCGCGGGGTAGATCGACCGAGCCCGCGCCGCCGGCGACCGTCGAGAAGCGCACGAATACCGGGGTCCGCACCTCGGGATCCTGCAGGAACGCGGCGCGGGTCAGGTGCGCGAGCGACTTGGTGGGCTGGAAGTAGCCGTGGGCCGCCGAGCCGCGCGCGTGCACGATGCGCTCGGGGATGCGCTCGTGATCGAAGTGCGTGATCTTCTCGCGCAGCACGAAGTCCTCGAGAAGCGTCGGGCCCCGCTCGCCGAGGGTGAGAGAGTTCTGATCGTCGGCGACCGCCACGCCTTGGTTGGTCGTGAGCACGACACCGCCCGGACGTGCGGCCTGGTGGAGCTCACCGCCACGACCGAGCGCGTCGCGACCTTCGGTGGCCTTCGTGGCGCGTGCCTTGCGACTGCCCTCGTTCGACGCCGCGGGCTTGCCCGCGCTGCGCTTGCGCGCGGGGGCGGTGGACGTCTTGGCGGCTTTCTTCGGGGTCGTTCGCGCGGGCACGGGCGCGCCCGCTGCAAGTGAGGTGCCGCGAGGTGCGATGCTCATTCGCGCCGGAGCAGGGCGCACGCGCCCGTCCGAGCGCGTGCGCACGTGCGCAGCGGCCAGCGTCTGCGACAATGCGGCCATGACCTACGGCCATCTCGCCCTCGGCGTGCTGCTCCTGCTCGCGTGTCACCGCGGCGACCCTGACGGCGACGACGCAGCCGACAGCGGCGGCACCGGCACGATGACCGCGGGCACGATGACCGCGGGCACGATGACCGCCGGCACGATGACCGCGGGCACCGAAGGCACCATCGGCGACAGCAGCGACAGCGCCGATGCGAGCAGCGGCGACACCACCGAGCCACCGCCGCCCGATTGCGATGGCATCGGCGACGCCGTCGATGCGCTCGGTACCACGCCGGGTGAGGCGAACCTGCCGTCGCCGACCCTCGAGCATCTCACCGTGCAGTGGCTCGTCGACGGCGACACCAACGAGAACGGCGTCGTCACCGTGCGCTGGCGCGAGCCCGGCGGTAGCTGGCACGAGGGCACGCCGCTGCGTCGCACGCCGGCCGGTGCGCTCGAGGGCTTCGAGTGGCCCAATCGCCACGTCGGCACCGTGTTCGGGCTGTCGCCGGGCACCGCCTACGAGGTCGAGCTCGCGCTGTCGGATCCCGATGGCGGCTGCGAGATCCGCACGCTCACCGCGTCGACGCGGCCGGTGCCCGCGGCGATGCCGGGCGCACCGGTGATCGCGGTCGATCCCGGCAGCTTCGCGGCCGCGGCCGCCGCGGCCCAGCCCGGCGACGTGCTCGAGCTGGCGGCCGGCACCTACGCCAGCTTCACGTTCCCGGTCGACGGCACCGCCGACGCGCCGATCGTCGTGCGTGCCGCAGGCGCGGTCGTCGTCGACGGCGAGGTGCGCCTCGATGGTCGTGCCCACGTGATCGTGCAGGGCCTCGAGGTCCACGGGCAGATCAAGTTCAACGATGCACTCGACCTCGCGTTCATCGGCAACCACGTCATCACCGAGGGCGACGGCATCGTCACCAAGACCCGCTCCGAGAACCTCTACATCGCGGACAACCTCGTCGAGGGCGCGACGGTTTGGGCCGAGGGCTCGCTCGGCGTCGACGGCGACAACATCGGCGAGGGTATCGAGGTCACCGGCCCTGGCCACGTGATCGAGCACAACCGCGTGCGCGGCTTCCGTGACTGCATCTCGTTCATCGAGGACGACGGTGCGATCGATCAATGGTCGATCGACGTGCTCTACAACGACATCTCCGAGGGGGCCGACGACGGCATCGAGGCCGACTTCTGCTTCCACGACTGTCGGGTCATCGGCAATCGCCTGACCAACGTGTTCATGGGCATCTCGTCGCAGCCTGCGCTCGGCGGGCCGAGCTACTTCGTGCGCAACGTGATCTACAACGCCGCCTTCCAGGCCTTCAAGCTGCAGCGGGGCAGCATCGGTGACGTCGGCTGGCACAACACCGTCGTGAAGATGGGCGATGCGTTCAGCACCTTCACCGAGGACGTGTTCTCGCGGCAGCACTTCCGCAACAACCTCTTCCTCGGCGGCCCGGGGGCGACCTACGCCGGCTACGATAACGGCGAGGGCGACGTCATCGACCTCGCCGCCATCACCCAGTTCGATCTCGACTACGACGGCTACGGTTCTGCCGCCGGCATGTTCACCGGCGACCTCGGCGGCACCGCATTCAGCAGCCTCGCCGAGCTGCAGGCCAACACCACCGAGGTGCACGCGATCGAGATCGACGCCTCGGTGTTTGCCGCCGCCGTCGCGGTGCCGAGCGCAGCGTTCCCCGCCGCCGCGGCGCCCGACCTCCGCCTGGCCGCCGGCTCGGTCGCGGTCGATGCCGGTGCGGTCATCCCGGGCTTCGCCCACAACGGCGCTGCGCCCGATCTCGGCGCGTACGAGCTCGGCGACGAGCTGCCGACCTACGGCCCGCGGCCGTAGCCGCGGCGCTATCGATAGACCTCGTCCTGCTCGATCTTGCTGAGCACCCAGTCGTACGCGCCGCCGGTGAGCTTCACGCCGCAGGCGTCGCAGTTGCCGGCCATGCCGACCTTGGCATCCGCGCCGCAGTTGGGACACACGGGGGTGTCGGTCGTCGCGGCGCGGCGACCGACCGAGCGGATGAAGGTCCAGTACTCGCTGTACCGGCGAGCGCTGCCGTTGCCGCCGACGCGGCGACCGGTGGCCTCGTGCACGGTCGTGTCGATTGCAGACGCGAACACGCGCACGGTCAATGCCCAGAAGAACGCATCGCGCGTGGCCTTGGCCAGCTCGATGCGCCGAACCGAGGCCTCGTCCATCCGGTTGCGCAGCCCCTGGCTGCGATAGGCCTCGATCCAGTACGTCTGCGCGAGCCAGAAGCGATCGGTCGTGAACGGGCGGACGGCGGCCCAGTCGAGCGAGCTCCAGGCCTGGTTGAGCCGATGGTAGACCATCGTCACGTGACGATCGAAGGCCTCGGGATCGAACGCGGGGTCCTCCGTCTCCAGTACGGTGAGGTTCTCCGGCAGTGACGGATCCACGATGGTCGGACCGCCGTAGACCTCCTCGGCGTAGCCGCCCAGCTGCGGCGGCAGGACGTTGCATTCTTCGACCCGAACCCCGACGACGAACCACTCGTGGTCGCCGCGCTCGAACGGCGCGTTGCAGTACTCGCACGCGCGCTCGTGGGCGAGCGCGACCGGGCCGCCACACTTGGGGCAGTTGAAGGCGCGCCATTCGTCGGGCGCGCGGCTCTTCGCGTTCAGGCTCCGCTCGAGCGTCCAGCGCTCGCGCACGTAGTACCGCTGCTGCGTGTCGCCGTGTGCGAGCACCTCGGTGTAGTTCGCCGTGAAGTCGACCGAGAGCAGCGCGCGTGCGTCCAGCACGGTGAGCTTCGCGAGGTCCGACGCGCCCACGACGATGTCGCGGACGGCGAGCAGTGGGCCCTGATTGCGGGCGAGCAAGGCATCGCGTTGCTTCGGGTCGATGTAGGGTGCCAGTAGGGCCAGCGAGGTCGCGTCGGCACGGGCCTCGTGCGCGCGCACGTACAGCTCCTGCACGAAGTCCTCGAGCAGAACGATGGAGAGATTGGGATCGTGCCGGGCCAGGCGCGCCAGCTCCGCGCGATCGAGGCCCGGCGTTGGCGGTTGCGCCAGCGTGTCGACGGTGCTGCTGCTCCAGTCGGCGCCCTGCGCCACGATGCGGCCGCTCGCGATCGGGATCACCAGCACCACGATCACCGCCACCGCGATGACGAAGAGGGTCCAGCCGAGGTCCATGCTGCCCCCGCCCGAGTGACCACCGCCGAACGAATGCGAGCTGAAGCCACCGCCACCGCCACCGCCACCGCCACCGCCACCACCGCCACCGCCACCACCACCGCCACCGAAGCCGTGGCCGCCGCCGGGCCGTGCCCACGCCGTCGCGGCGTCGGTGAGCACGACGATCGCGAGCGCGGGGAGCGATGCGAGCCGCTTGCGACTCATCCCCACGCCCCCAGCTCGTCGACGTCGTCGGCTGCGCGCGGCAGGCGTTCGTGCAGCACGTCGCCCAGCCGTTCGAGCCCATGTTCGAGCGCGCCGAGGGCCTCCTCGGTCAGGCCCAGCTCGTGCGGGATGGCCTCGATGGCCGCGAGTGCGCGGGCCAGCGCTGGATCCCGGCCGCGATCGATCGCCGTGTCGGAGACGACGACGATCTGCTGCTCGCGCAGCGCGATGAACACCAGCAGCCCGGTGCGACCGCGGGTCGTGTGCACGCCCAGCTCGACGAAGCACGACCGAGCCGCGGCGCGCACCCGCGCGACGAGACCTGCCTCGGCGCTCAGCAGTCGGGCGAGCCCCGGCATCGCCGTCACCGCGAGCACGCCTACGAGAAACCACGCCACGTCGAGCGCGGCGATCGACGCGAGCGAGAACTCCGGCGGCGCGAACAGCGAGACCAGCAGACCGAAGAAAGAGCACGCGGTGCCGCCCAGCAGTGCCGCCGCTCGCATGTCGGTGGCGGCGACTCGCACGGCGATGACGACCTCTGCGCTGCTGCGGGCCTCGATCGCGTCGGCGGCCGCCTGCAGACGGCGACGCGCGGTGTCAGTGGTGAACGGAGGTGCCATGTCAGCGTCGTCGCGGCGTCCATCATCGCCGATCTCGACGCGGATCGGCCCGGCGCCCGGCTGTCGCCCACGGCCCGTGCTCACGCGTCGTCGGCGAGCAGCGCCTCGATGCGGATCAGCTCGCCCAGGCCCCAGGCCTGGAACGGCGCGCCGCGGGGGGTGTGCGGCGCCTCGGCGTCGGCGATCTCGGACACGTGACCGAGGCCGGCATGACCGAGGTGCTGGCGCAGCGGCGCCAGGAAGCGCTCGCGTGCCTCGGCGATGCTCGAGCGGGTGCGGCCGTGCACGCGCAGCCAGGCGTCGACGAACGCGCCCATCAGGTGCGGCCACACGGTGCCCTGGTGGTAGGCGCCGTCGCGCTCGCGGATGCCACCGAGGTAGTGGGGCGCGTAGCCGTGGTCGCCGGGGGCCAGCGAGCGCAGTCCGATCGGGGTCAGCAGCTCGCGCTCGACGGCGTCGACGATGCGCCGCGCGACCGCGCCATCGACCACCGCGCGCGGCAGACCACCGACGGCGTAGATCTGATTGGGCCGGAAGCTGCCGTCCGTGCGACCCGCCTGATGGTCGACGTCGATGACGTCGAAGAGGATGCCGCGCTCGTCGTTCACGAACTTGCCGAACGACGCCCGCGCGAGCTCGCAGCGCGCCGCGAGCTCGGGCCGGTGCACCGACGCGAGCGCGAGCAGATTGCACCATAGCGCCTGCACCTCGACTGGCTTGCCGATGCGCGGCGTGACCACCCAGTCGTCGACCTTGGCGTCCATCCATGTCACCTGCAGGCCCGGCTCGCCGGCGGCGACCAGGCCGTCGTCATCGACGCGGATGCCATGGCGGGTCCCGGCGGTGAAGCCGTCGATGATGGCGTCGACCGCCGAGAGCCACGCCCGCTGGCGTGCGTCCTCGAGCGGACGCGCGGCCTTGGCAAACGCCGCGACCAGCTCGCACACCACGATGCCGAACCACAGCGAAGCGTCCACCGAGTTGTACTCGGGGGTGCTGCCCCGCTCGGCGAGGCGGTTGGGCACCATGCCCTCGCTGACCTCGGCAACCCACGCGTCGATCATCCCCGCCGCCTCGTCGAGCGCGCCGGTGGCGATGCACAGCCCGCGCATCGCCATGAACGTGTCGCGGCCCCACTCACCGAACCATGGGTAGCCTGCGATGATCGAGGCCCCCTCGCCGCGGCGCACCACGTAGGCGTCGCGCGCCCGCAGCAGTGCGTGCTTGCGGCGCTCGAGCTCGCGGGTGCGCAGCTGCGCGGCCGCGGCCTTGGCCGAGGGCTCACCCGCCAGTCCGTCCATCGCGGCGGTCGTGCCGAGCAATAGCTCCGCGCGCTCGTTGCCCAGCTCGAAGGTGAACTCGCCAGGCGAGAACACGTCCTCGCGATCGGGCAGGCCGCGCGCGCGTTCCTCGAGGTACAGCACCCGACGAAACCACTCGGGTGCGTGCTCGTAGGTGCCCGAGCAGAGCGCCTCGATTGCGGGCACACCCTCGTAGGGGCGCCAGATCACGCGACGGTCCCGCATCGCCACGCCCTCGACGAGGTCGTCGTTCATCACGTGCAGGCCGTGGGGATCGCGGGGCCCGAGCATCGGCCGCACACGCAGGAACGCGGTGCCGCGACCGCCCTCGCGGGTCCAGCTGCATGCCACCATCGCGAGCCCGCGCGGCACGAACAGCTCCGCGACGATGCGCGTGCCGTCGGGCAGGTCGTAGCGCCACTGCGGCCACGGGTCGTGTCGGAACTCGCGCAGATGCGCGACGCCATCGGGGTGCACGACCTCGCCGTCGTAGATGTTCGAGCCGAGCGCGTACACGCCGGTGTCGGTCTCGAGCCAGGCCTCGAGGCCCTGCACGAGCACGAAACGATCGGTGGGCGGCTGCGCAGCGACCAACAGCGCGGCGTGGTAGCGGCGCGTGCGGACGCCGAGCACCGTGCCCGAGGCGAAGCCACCGAGGCCGTCGGCTTCGAGCCACTCGCACGTCGCCGCCTCGACGCCACCGATGTCGCGTGCGGGTTGGTGCTGCCCGGGCTCGAGGTGCAGCAGGGCGCGATCGATGACGGTGCGCATCCGGTCTCCATCGCGTCCGACGATGCGGCGCGGCACACCGAGGTTACGCCAAGCGTACGTACACGTCTGCCCCGTGGCGGTTCCGCTCGGGTGTCGGGGGATCGTGCCGGCCCGGGCGCCCGTACCGGTGCGCGTGGCCGGACGGTCGGCCGCGCGGGGTTTCGCGCCGCATCGCGCTTCGCGGTTGCTTCGCGCGGCGGCACGGCGGTAGACCGCAGGACATGCAGCGTCTCGCGCTCTCGTTGTGCATCGGCCTGGTCGGCATCGCGTGTTCGAAGAACAAGGACACCAGCACCGTCGACCCCGATGCGACCGCCACGACCATCTCGCCCACCACGGATCCCGATGCCCCCGGGATGTACGACAAGCAAGAGGACGAGAAGCCCAAGGACCAGCGCACGCTCCAGACCGAGGCCTGCGAAGGTGGCAAGGGTGACATCTGCACGTCGGTCGGTGTGATGTGGGAGCAGGGCAAGGAGGGTCCGGCCGACGCCGCGAAGGCGCGCGAGTTCTACGAGAAGGGCTGCGCGCTCGGGCACAAGATCGGCTGCACCTACTACGCCGCGATGCTCGATGCGGGCGTCGGTGGGCCGGCCGATCCGAAGGCCGCCCGCGAGTTGCACCTGACGGCGTGCGAGACCGGTGACATGAACGAGTGCCACGCCGCGGCGAGCTCGTTCGAGACCACGGGCACGCCCGAGGACAAGACCCAAGCGCGCGAGCTCTACGCGCAGGTGTGCCAGTCGGGCCAGATGCCGGCGTGCGTGTCCGAGGCGCGTCTCATGATGCTCGGCGAGGGCGGGCCCAAGGACGCGAAGAAGGCCCGCGCGGCGTTCCAGACCGCCTGCGACGCGAGCGATGCGGTCGGCTGCTTCAACCTCGGCCTCGCGATGGAGAAGGGCCTCGGCGGCAAGAAGGACAAGAAGGGCGCCGTGGCGATGAAGGAGAAGGCCTGCGGACTCGGCCACAAGGAGGCCTGCCCGGCCGACGCCAAGGCCGAGGCGAAGGCCGACGCGAAGGACGGCAAGGCCGAGGCGAAGGCCGACGCGAAGGACGGCAAGGCCGAAGCCAAGACCGACGCGAAGGCGGGTGAGGCCAAGGCCGACGCGAAGGCCACCAAGTAGGCCTCACGCGCGTTGCTGCATCACGCCTCGAAGAGGCGACGGTGCAGCACCGGCACGACCTTCGCGATGTCGGCGTCGTCGATCACCACCGTGAAGTTGATGCTGCCCATCCCGAAGGTCATCATCTCGACATTGACGCCCGCCTCGGCGATGCACTCGAGGATGCGACCTCCGATGCCGCGGGTGTGCGGCAGACGCTGGCCGACGATCGACATGATGGTCTTGTTGCGCAGCAGCTGGCACTGGCCGAAGCGCTGCAGCTCCTCCATCGCCGACTCGAGCGCCGCAACGTTGTAGCTCGAGATCGACACGCTGACCTCCGAGGTGGCGATCATGTCGACGTCGGCGTGGTGGCGGCCGATGACGGCGAAGACCTCGGCGAGGAAACCGACCTGCTCGAACATCCGCAGCGAGCCCAGGGTCAGCACCGCCTGGCGCTCCTTGTAGGCGATGCTGGTCACGATCGGGCCGTCGGCGGTGTCGCTGCTCTTGCCGGTGATGACCGTGCCGGGGTGCCCAGGCCGGTTGGTATTCATCACCCGCACGGGGATGTCGCTGCCCATCGCGGGCAGCAACGTCGCCGGATGCAGCACGCGGCTACCGAAGTAGGCCAGCTCGGCGGCCTCGTCGAAGCGCATGGTCGGGATGCTGCGCGCGGTCGGGACCACCGACGGGTCGGCCGACATCACGCCGTCGGTGTCGCTCCAGATCTGCACCTCTTGCGCCCCGAGTCCGGCGCCGAAGAGGCTCGCCGTCAGATCGCTGCCGTTGCGACCGACGGTGGTGATCTCGCCGCGCTCGTTCATGCCGACGAAGCCGGTGACGACCGGCACCATCCCCGCGGGGATCTTGCTCTTCACGGCCTCGCGCACCCGCGCTTCGAAGCCCGCGGTCGGCCGCGCGCGACCGAAGTTCGCGTCGGTGACGAACCCGAGGTCCCACGCGTCGTAGGACAGCGAAGGCAGGCCGTTGCGCGCGAAGAAGTCGGCGATGCAGCGGCTCGACATGCGCTCGCCGAAGCTCGAGATGTAGTCGAGGCTGCGGGGGCTCAGCTCTTTCACCAGCCGGATGCCGCGCAGTAGATCGCGCATCTCGGCGAACAGCGGGGCGAGCAGGTCGGTCGAGCAATCGAGCGACGATGCGATCTCGCTCTGCTTCGCGATCACGCGCTCACCCGCATCGACACCGCTGGCGGCGGCACGCGCCGCGTCGATCAGCGCGTCGGTGATGCCCTTGTGCGCCGACACCACGACCATGGGCGCGCGCGGCCGATGGGCGGCGACGATCGCCATGACCTTCTCGATCTGCTCGCGGTTGGCGACCGAGCTGCCGCCGAACTTCATGACGATCATGGATGCTTGCTCCGGTCGTTTGCGCGCGGTGCCCTCTCGCGACCGCGGGGGCCAGGCGACGACGGCCGGAGTTTCCGGGGCTTGGCCGCGTTCGTCAACGTCGCCACGACGGGGCTGCGATCTCCCACGCTGTGCCGCTATGCTCGGCGGCGGTGTCTGGGCTCGCGTCGTGCGAGCCCGGTCGGCTCGCCGGAGTTGCGCATGCTCGAGACGCTCCTGCTCTACGACGACCGGATGATCGAACACGATCCTGGTCCCGGTCATCCGGAGCGACCCGATCGCCTGCGCGCGATCGAGGCGATGCTGAGCCTGCGAACCACCACCCACCTGCGCATCGATGCGCCCAAGCCCGCGACCGAAGAACAGATCGCGCGGGTCCACACCTTCGAGCACATCGCTCGCGTCGGCGCATTCGCGGGACAGTACGGCAGCCTCGATCCCGACACGCACGTGTCACCGAGCAGCGTGCGCGCAGCTGCGTTGGCGGCCGGCGCTGCGGTACAGGCGGTCGACGAGGTGTGCGCCGGCAACGTCGGCAACGCGTTCGCGCTGGTGCGCCCGCCCGGTCACCACGCGGTCGCGGGCCGACCGATGGGCTTCTGCCTGTTCAACAACGTTGCGGTCGCGGCCGCCCACGCCCGCGCGGTACATCTCAAGCGTCGCATCCTCATCGTCGACTGGGACGTCCACCACGGCAACGGTACCGAGTCGATCTTCTATGACACCGACTCGGTGCTGTTCTGCAGCCTGCATCAGTTCCCGCTCTACCCCGGCACCGGCGACACCTCGGCGGTGGGCACCGGCGCGGGCCTCGGCCACACCGTGAACGTGCCGCTGCAGGCCGGCGCCGCCGATGGCGACTACGCGCGCGTGTTC
>WBZX01001276.1_pt1 | contig 19261 bp, 12 predicted proteins | sample 5204211 | NCBI WGS metagenome assembly WBZX01 (sample SAMN12344362, study PRJNA552823) | activated sludge metagenome | biome: Activated sludge suspended growth; feature: Nitrification reactor; material: Wastewater; isolation source: activated sludge from nitrification reactor of wastewater... | reverse complement strand
ATTTCCTTGTCTGAAGTGTGCTGAATTTCAAGACGGGGCGTGTAGCCCAACTGAATAGCTTGCTGTGTAATGGAAAAAGATCCCGAAATAACGGCTTGTGACGCGATGATGGTTGCGAGCGTGGACAGTGTCACCAAGGGATACATTGCCCATTCCGGTGCAAGCAGGTAGAACGGGTTTTCCACCGCACCCGGATTGGCCAATAGCAATGAACCCTGCCCAAAATAATTGATAAGCAAGGCCGGCATGACATAGCCCAGCCAAGCAGTTTGAATCGGTTTGGCGCCGAAGTGTCCCATGTCCGCATAGAGCGCTTCGGCCCCTGTAATGCACAACACCACTGCCCCCAAGGCAAAGAAGCCGAGCAGTGAATTGCCGCTCAGAAATTGAAATGCGTACAACGGATTGATGGCGGCCAGCACAGCCGGGTTATCGATGATGGCCAGAGCGCCAAGCAATGCGAGTACCGCAAACCAGACCACCATGACAGGACCGAACAGCGCACCGACGTGGGCGGTTCCCCGACGCTGAAACATGAATAGCCCGACCAGAACGACCAGTGTGATCGGCAAGATGTACGGCGTGAACGTTGGGGTGATGATTTCCAGTCCTTCGACGGCTGACAGGACAGAAATTGCCGGCGTGATAACACCGTCCCCGTAGAACAGCGCTGCGCCGACCAGGCCCAGGGTCACCAGCAGCTTCTGCTCCCACGTCCCCGGCGTACCCTTGTGCAGCGCCAGCGTCATCAAGGCAATGATGCCGCCTTCCCCTTTGTTGTTGGCACGCATGATGAAGAAAACATACTTCGCGGTGACGACGATAATGAGTGACCAGAAGAAAAGCGACAGGATGCCCAAGACGTTTTCCGGTGTAATCGGGACGGGGTGGTGTGCGCCACCAAAGACCTCCTTGATGGAATACAGCGGACTGGTTCCGATGTCGCCATAAACAATGCCGAGCGCCGCCAGCGTGAGCGTCGCCAGACGCTTCTTGTCTTGTCCTTGTTGCATGATGTCCCCCTACGGCTGGAAGCGATAGCCCACGCCGGTTTCTGTCAGAAAGTGTTTGGGTTGCGCCGGGTCGTCTTCCAGCTTTTGGCGCAAATGACCGACATAGACCCGAAGATAATGACTGCTCTCGATATAGGACGGCCCCCAGATCTCCCGGAGCAGATTCCGTTGGGTGAGCACCTTGCCGGGCTGTGCAAGCAGGGCCAACAACAACCGATATTCAAGCGGTGTCAGATGGACTGGTTCTCCGCCACGGGTCACTGTGCGCCGCGACAGGTCAACAATGGTGGTGCCGAACTCGATGATCGGGGATGCGCTCTCGCCATGGCGGCTGCGTCGTCTTAGCAGTGCGCGAACCCGGGCCCGCAGCTCCCCCACGCTGAACGGCTTGGTCAGATAATCATCAGCGCCGGCATCCAGGGCATCAATTTTGTCGTTTTCCTGAGCGCGAGCCGAGAGAATGAGTACCGGGACATCGGACCAGCCGCGCAGATCGCGGATCAGGTCGATACCGTTTCCATCAGGCAGCCCGAGGTCAAGGATGAGCAAATCCGGCTTGCGGGAACCTGCTTCCAGCAGACCTTGGGTCATGGTTTCCGCTTCGGTAACCCGGCAACCCTCTTCTTCGAGGGCAACCCGCACGAAGCGACGAATCTGCTTTTCATCTTCAATGACCAGGACTTTGGCGGGTGTGTTCATAGCCGTTCCTCCTCGACGATTGGCGGGTTGCCAGCAGGTAGCGTGAAGCTGACGTTGGCGCCGCCTTCTGTTCGGTTGCCGGCACGGATTTGGCCACCATGGGCTTCCACGATAGCCTTGCAGATGGCAAGGCCCAAGCCAGCCCCCGGCTTTCCGGAAGCGGAGTGGCCGCGAACGAACATGTTGAAAAGTTCGTCGCGTCGATGCTCCGGGAATCCGGGGCCGCAATCCTCGACACTCACTTCGATGAAGTGGTCAATAAGGCGAGCAGATAGCTGAATGGGCGTATTGGCGGGCGCATATTTCGCTGCATTCTCCAGCAGGTTGCAAAATACGCGCTCGACAAGTACCGCATCGAATTCGACAAGCGGCAAATCCGCCGGCAGATCGACCTTGACCGTGTGGTCGGCCAGGGCGCTGCCGAGTAACTTGATACTCGATCCAACCACTTCCTCGATGGATTGCCACTCGCGTCGCAACGTTACCTGCCCGGCGTTGAGTCTGGCCATGTCGAGGAGGTTGCCAACCAGCCCCGCCAGTCTGGCAGACTGTTCGTGCAGCGCCTGCGCCGTTTCCAGCGCCGCCGGGGGCAAGGCTGGTTTGATCAGGAAGAGTGAATCAGCCAGGCCGACCATGGCCGTGAGCGGGGTTCGCAGGTCATGGGAGAGCGCGGATAAAATCGAACTGCGCAGGCGTTCGGTTAGCATCTTGACCTCCGTGGCCTGGGCAATATCGACGTAATGCAGTCGTTCCAGAGCCACCGCTACCAGGGATGCCAGTGCTTCGAGCAGTGATACCGTCTCAGGCATGGGCTCTTGAGGGTTGTCGGCAAATCGCACGGCCAGAACACCACGAATACGCAGCGAAGCGCGTAGCGGCAAATATAACGGCGCATAGCCCATGCCACTGACTTCGTCGCTGCGAACCAGGCTTCCGCTCTCCAACGCCACAGTTGCCAGATGAGGCTCTATGGGCAATGCATTGGCGCGGCCGGCATTGACCAATGCCTTTCCGGTTGGGTCCGGGACCAGGACGGTCGATTCGGCGAGCAGTTGCTGCTTGATGAAGTCCACGCTCGTCTCGACAACCTGATCGATTGTCAAGGTCCCGGCCAGTTGGCGTGCCAACTGATAGAGCGCTTCCGTACGCTGTTCGCGCTGTTCAGCCTCCTCCGCTTTCATGCGCAACACTGACGTGAAATGCGCGGTGGTCAAGCCGGTGACCAGCATGACTGCAAAAGTCACCAGGTACTGAAGGTCGCTGACAGCGAGGGAGAAGCGTGGCGTGACGAAGAAGACGTCGAAAAAAAGAACACTGAGAATGGATGCCAGAATGGCGGCACCCCGGCCGAGATTGACCGCGACGATCAGGACGGTCAGCAGGAAAAGCATGACGATGTTCACGAGGTCGAGATGCCCAAGCATGGGGGTCGCAACTAACGTGGTGCCAATGCAAGCGAGGACCGTCAGGCCGAAGCGATGCATCGCTGGCAGTTGTTTGTGCCTGGGGCGTAACGGATTAACTGAGCTTTCCATGTCGGTTTTCCTGCTGTGGGATAGTTAAAGACTAGGCTTTCCCGTATAAAAACGATGAACATTCTTCCGATCGGGCTGTAAAAATGTCGTAAATATTGCTGGTCGGACATCAGAAAATTGTCGAGCGGTTTTTGTCTCCCCATTCGGGAGGGGGGCCATGGCAGAGCGGGGCGGGGCAGCCGTTTCAGCGGCTTATAAATGCGGTGCTGGCGCCTGGCTTCCGTCGTGTTGGCGCCACAGGTTTTGCAATGAAAGCGTAACGTGGCTGTAATTTTGCGGTCACTGGGCGACAGTATCGTGCGGTCATGCCCAAGGTCAGATCCGTCTTTCTCTCCGATATCCACCTTGGCACGCGGGCGTGCCAGGCGGACCGACTTCTCGATTTTCTGCGCGAACATCCGGCTGACAATACTTTCCTGATTGGCGACATCGTCGACTTCTGGGCGATGAGTCGCAGCATTGCGTGGACGCCGGCCCAGAACACGGTGGTTCAGAAGCTGCTGCGCCGGGCACGGCATGGCGATCGGGTGGTATTCATTCCCGGCAATCACGATGAAGTGTTGCGCGATTACTGCGGCATCGTTTTTGGCGAGGTCGAGGTGATCAACGAGCTGGTTCATCAAACCGCCGATGGCCGGCGTTTCCTGCTCATCCACGGCGACCAGTTCGACCAGGTGACGCGTCACCATCGCTGGGTCGCGGTGCTCGGCGACAAGGCCTACGAATTGCTGGTGCGCATCAACCTGCTGTTGTCGTGGGGGCGGCGCAAGCTGGGGATTTCAGGCTACTGGTCGCTGGCCGGTTATGCCAAGCGCAAGGTGAAAACGGCCCTCAATTTCATTTTTGATTTCGAAGAATCAGCCATCCATCACGCCAGGGAGCGGGGGCTGGATGGCGTGATCTGCGGCCATATTCATTGGGCGCAGATCCGCGAGATCGATGGCCTGACTTACGTGAATTGCGGCGACTGGGTCGATTCCTGTACCGCCATCGTCGAGCATTTTGACGGGCGCCTGGAACTGGTTGCCTGGGGCGATCAGGCGCCGGTTCCCTTGCTGGCGGCGCCAGCACCCGCCTTGGAGGCGGTTGAGTCCATGGAGGTATGAGATGCGCGTCATGATGGTGTCCGATGTTTATTTTCCGCGCGTGAATGGCGTTTCCACGTCGATCGAGACCTTCCGCCGTACGCTGTCGGCGCACGGTGTCGAGGTCACGCTGGTCGTGCCACGCTATGGCAACGAGCCGGATGAGCCTGGGATTGTCCGCGTGGCGGGGCGCCCCGTGCCTGGCGATCGCGAGGACAGGCTGGTCGGCTGGCGGGCGATGCAGCACGCCGCGCTGGTGGTTGGGCGGGAGTGCGATCTGGTCCACATCCAGACGCCGTTCATCGCGCACTATGCTGGTCTTAAGGCGGCCCGTACCTTGGGCCTGCCGGTGGTGGCGACCTATCACACCTTGTTTGAGGAGTATTTGCAGCACTATGCCAAATTGATTCCGGCGGGCTGGTTGCGTCGGCAGGCTCGCGCCTTCTCGCGTCGGCAGTGCAATGCGCTGGATGCGGTGGTCGTGCCGTCGACCGCCATGCGCGAGCGTCTGGATTCGTATGGCGTGACGTCACCCATGCATGTGCTGCCGACGGGGATTCCGATGGCCCAGTTCGCCGGTGGTGACGGGGCAAGGTTTCGCCGGCAATTCGGTATTGCCGAAGCACGGCCGATGGCGCTATTTGTGGGGCGGGTCGCCCATGAAAAAAACATTGGCTTCCTGCTCGAAGCGCTGGTTCATGCCCTGAAAGCGCAGCCTGATACCTTGCTGGTGATTGCCGGGGAGGGGCCGGCGATGGCGGATTTAAAAGCGCAGACGGCGGCGCTCGGCGTGCAGACAGCCGTGCAATTCATCGGCTATCTCGACCGCAAGCAGGCCTTGCCCGACTGCTATGCCGCGGCGGATGTCTTTGTCTTTGCGTCACGCACCGAGACACAGGGGCTGGTCCTGCTCGAAGCGATGGCGGCCGGTGTGCCGGTCATTGCGCTGTCGGAAATGGGGACTACGGATATTCTGGCGCCAGGGCGCGGCGCGTTTTCGCCACCCGCCCATCCGCAGGCCTTTGGTGAGATGCTGGGACATTTTCTGGCGCAGCCCGAGGCGTGGCGCCATTTGAATGATGAGGCGCCCATCTACGCCCAGGAGTGGAGCGATGGGGCAATGGCCGAGCGATTGGCCCGCCTTTACCGCGCATTGGCCGATTTGAAAATTGGGCAAAAATTGCCGTTGACCGCAGCAGCGTGATAAAAAGTGGGCATGAACGAAACCACCGAGCCAAGCTGCAATCGTTGCCACTATTTTCGGGCTGTCGATGCCACGAGTGGCCTGTGTCATCGCTATCCGCCTGTTTTTTCCGGGGACAGTTCGCCGCGTGAATCACATCACTGGCGCCATCCCAGCGTCGGCTCGCACGGCTGGTGCGGTGAGTTCTGGATCAAGCCGGTTGATCAGACGTCGTCGAGCGGCGTGACCATCTGATTGGTCCGGCGCAGGCGTTCGGCCATGACGCGCATGACCTGAATCGCGAAAAACGGCGTCTGCTGAACAAGAAACTGGAAGCGTTTTTCGTCCACCTCCACAAATTCGCAATCAGTGCGGGCGACTACGCTGGCCGAGCGTGGACCGGGCAGCACAATACTGATCTCGCCGACGATGCTGCCGTGCTGCAATTGCTCGACAACCCGGTTGCCGACGAGCACGTCGGCGTTACCCGTGGCCAGCACATACATCATCCGACCCTCGTCCCCTTCCTGAAACAGGGCGGCGCCAGCCTTGATCTTGATAATGGTCGGGTTGTGAGAGAACAGTTCGAAAAAAACCATGGTTGAAGCTTTCGTGGGAGATAGCTTCGCGTTTTATCACGGCCGGCAGTCTGGGTTTATGTCAAAGATGTGACAAGGCGCGGGCGAGCTGCTTAAAAGAGTCTTGGCGAAATCAGACGCAGCCCGATGGAGAACCAGTGCTGGTCATTGATGGCGCCAAATTGGCTGCCATAGGTCGTGTCGATCTGCATGCGATTGGGCACGATCCAGTGCCGAATGCCAACCTGGAAAAACGGGTGACCCTTGTCCTGGCCATAGCTCTCGGCGATCAGCCAGGTTCGGTCGGTGAGTTGTGTTTCACTGCCGAGGCCCCAGGTCAGACGATTTTCCTGATTCTCGCGCTCGCGGGTGTAGCCGAGGTTGGTATGGAAGACGACTCGGTCGTCAAGCAGCGAAAAACTGACGGGCAGGTAGAAATACGGATTGCCGCTATGGGCGCTGCCGGGTTGCGTCGCGTAGCCGGCCGCCAGACCCATGCCATAGCCATTGGTTTCCAGCGGCTTGAACAGGGTCTTCAACTGGATGACGGCGGCCCCGCTTTCCGGACGGTTGCCGTCGTAGGCGAGGGCGCCGCCAAGGGTGAATTCGAGATTGCCGCCCGGATTGCAGGCCGGTAATGCCCAGAACTCGTGCTGGTTGCCATGGATATGCGCCCAGGATTCCACCTGGCAGGCCCCCTCGTCGGTCAGCCGGGCGTCGTCGGTAATCATCGGGCGTGCGGCATGCGCGCTGGATACGCCGACGAGCAGCAGGAAAGGTACTGAAAGCAGTCGCATGGGCAAATTCTCGAAAGCGTAGGGGCGGATTGTGACATCCAGATGACCTTTGCTGTCATCAAACCTTAGCGCTGCCTGATTAACGTGGGTGCTTTCATGGAGATTTCATGCAGGAACCTTCGTCGAATGAACTCGGCCTCGATCCGGCCAATGAGTCGCCCTTCAAGGGCAAGACCGGTTTGCGTCGGGTCTGGAATGCGCTGAATTACTCGCTGGCCGGGTTAAAGGCGGCTTATCTTTGTGAGGATGCTTTTCGCCAGGAGGTCCTGCTTGCGTTACTGCTGATCCCGCTGACGTTCCTGTTGCCGGTGCCCTGGCTGGGACGCGGTGTGATGATTGCCAGCGTGCTGCTGGTGCTGATCGTCGAGCTTCTCAATTCAGCCATCGAAGCGGTGGTGGATCGGGTCAGCCTGGAAAATCATCGACTGGCCAAGCGCGCCAAGGATATTGGCAGTGCCGCTGTGCTCATTTCCCTGATTCAGGTGCTAGTCGTCTGGACCTGCGTCCTGTTGGGAGTGGCCTGATGTCACTCGCCATCGCCTTCGTCACCGAAACCTTCCCGCCGGAGGTCAATGGCGTGGCGATGACAGTAGGCCGGCTGGTGAGTGGCTTGCGCGCGCGCGGCCATCTGGTCAGCGTGGTCCGGCCGCGGCAGGGCAGGGGAGATGCGGGCCGCGAACATGAGCTGGCGCTGCCCGGCATGCCGTTGCCCGGCTACCCCGGCCTCAAATTCGGGTTGCCGGCCGGTCGCCGTCTGATGCGTCAGTGGCGCCAGCAGCGGCCGGACCTCGTCCATGTGGTGACCGAGGGTCCGCTTGGCTGGTCGGCGGTGAGCGTGGCCCGAAAAATGGGTATCCCGGTCACCTCGGGATTTCATACCAATTTTGATCGCTACAGCGTTTACTATGGATTGGGCTGGCTGCGTCCGGCCGTGGCTGCCTACCTCAGGACCTTGCATCGACGCACACTGGCGACCATGGTGCCGACGGCGGCCCTGGCGGCTGACCTGGCGGGCGAAGGCCTGACCGGCGTTCGTGTGGTGGGGCGGGGGGTCGATACGGATCTCTATCACCCGGGGCGACGCAGCAATGGACTGCGTGAGCGCTGGGGGGTCGAAGGCGAGGGGCCAGCGTGTCTTTATGTCGGCCGCGTCGCCGCAGAGAAGAATCTGGCGCTGGTGCGCAAGACATTCGCGGCCATTCAGGTTTGGCACCCCGGGGCTAGGATGATCTGGGTGGGGGACGGACCATCGGCGGGGCAACTGGCGCTTGAACATCCGGATCACCATTTTGCCGGCATGCGAACTGGCGAGGATCTGGCCGCTCACTACGCCAGTGCCGATCTTTTCCTGTTCACCAGTCTGACTGAAACCTATGGCAATGTCGTCGCCGAGGCGATGGCCAGCGGCCTGCCGGTGATGGCCTACCGCAGTGCCGCTGCAGCAGAACTGATCGTGCAGCAGGAAAACGGCATGGTCGCCTCGCCAGGAGACGAGCGAGGCTATGTCGATGGCGCCTTGTGGATGCTTCAAGAAGCGGATCGCCTGAATGGCATGGCGCTGGCGGCAAGGCAGAGCATGTTGCCGCGCAGCTGGGGTGGCGTGGTCGAAACATTTGAAACGGTGGCGCGCGAGGCGATTGCTAGCCAGGTTCGATAAGGGTTTGATTCGACCGGGCGGGATCGTCGCTACGGGCGAATCAGGCTGCATGCGATGCGGACCGGTCCGGACCGATTAAGGTTCGCCGAACACGCGGGTGTCAGTCACCCGCCCTGCGTCGTGTTCGACCGTCATTGGCAAATCGGACATTGGTGAGAAGCAGAATTCGATATTTGGTGGAAAAATCCAGTTGACCGCAGCATGTGTGCCCAGACCGGCAAAACATCATGCGGCTACCGCGCGGCTTGGCAATTGATTGCCTATTTCGCGCAGTGCGTTCTCCGTCAGGCGGTGGTCGACGTTGATCAGGCGCGTTGAATCAACTCGATCTTGTAGCCATCCGGATCTTCAACGAAGGCAATGATCGTCTTGCCATGTTTCATCGGGCCCGCCTCGCGCACCACTTTGCCGCCCCGCTTGTTGATGTCGGCGCAGGCGGCCGCGGCATCGGGAACGGCCAGGGCGACGTGACCATAGCCATTGCCCAGGTCATAGCTCGGCGTGTCCCAGTTGTGTGTCAGCTCAAGAACTGCTTCTTTGTCTTCGTCGCCGTACCCGACAAAGGCCAGCGTGAAGCGACCATCCGGGTAGTCCTGTCGACGCAGCAACTGCATGCCAAGGATTTCCGTATAAAAGGCAATTGAACGGTCGAGATTTCCAACACGAATCATGGTGTGAAGGATGCGCATGTTTGCTCCTTTGGTGAAGATTTTGGGGAATGGCCAGTTTTAATCCGGTGCACAAAGTGCTCTGCAACACGGCCGGGGTCGAAAGCCATTTAAAAAAATGGACGGGGTTCAGTCATCTGGAGAGCATAGCTTCAACCTGTCAGACATCATGCATTTTATATGCTTGCTATCGCTGCAAAGACGAACATGATCGTTTTGGTGATTTGCCCAGAAAACCCATATTTATTAATGACGATCGAATTTTTGTGTCGGTATTTTTTACATCTGCGCGTTTGCTGCGCTGCTCCAAGAGCCGCATGGAATCAACAGTTGCGGTCTAAGTCCCTGAGTGATTGGTGGATTACAAATCTTTACGTGAGATTGGTTCGTTCTGGATCAAAGCTTGCCTCCTTATGCCAATTCCTTGGAATCATTGCGCCTTTTCCTGAGGGGCAAGACATTAAACCAATAATGGAGGCTTTTCATGGCAGTCTCGAACTACTCGACCAGCGTCACTCTTTGTGAAGATACAAGCACGAACTTCGAGCTTCTTGATCTTCTTCGTCAGGCCGATCCCTCCTACGCGGCTACCGACCCTTCGAGTCGCCGTGTGTATGTTTACGATGGCACCAAGTATGTCGAGACGACCACCGGGTTTTTCACCGCGCTGGATAAAGACACCTTTACCGTGGACATGAGCCAATTGCCCAATTTCAATGGGCTGTTAAAGGTTCGTGTCTATGGTACTGATGGTACGGGCGCCGCTTATTTCCTCGATATAGACATCAACGTCACCCCGGTAAATGATGCGCCGTCCGGTGCAGATGAAAGCCTGTCGCTGGCCAATGGCGACACGTACCTGTTTGGTCTTGCCGATTTTGGTTTCACCGACCCGGTTGAAGGTGATGCGATGAAATCGGTGGTGGTTACTACGCTGCCTTCCAGTGGGTTACTAACCTTGGAGGGCGTTGCCGTTCTTGCTGGACAGGAGATTCTTGCGGCGGATATCGTTGCAGGCAAACTGGCTTATGTCGCGCCATTGAATGCCGGTGGTGTCATCGGATTTGATTTTCAGGTGCGAGACACTGGCGGTACGGATGGTTGCGGTGGTAACGATCTGGACCTGACGCCCAACACTATTACGTTTCACGTGCCGCTGCCGGAAATTCCGAACGCCACCCTGGGTGACCGCGTATGGCTGGACACCAACGCCAACGGCGTGCAAGACGCAGGCGAACTGGGTCTGGCCGGTGTCACGGTACAACTCAAGGACGGCACGGGCACGGTCGTGCAGACCATGACCACGGACGCCAACGGCAACTACGGCTTCACCGTTGCCCCGGGCACCTACAGCGTTGCCGTCGTCGCCCCGGCGGGCTACATCGTCAGTGGCCAGAACCAGGGCGGAGACCCCACGGCCGACAGCGACATCAACGCCGCCGGTCAAAGCGCCCCGGTCACCCTGGCCGCCGGCCAGAACAACCCCAACGTTGACGCCGGACTCTACCAATTCGCCCAACTCGGCGATCGCGTCTGGTACGACACCAACGGCAACGGCCAGCAAGACAACGGCGAAGCCGGCGTCCAGGGCGTGAAAGTCACCCTGCTCGACGCCAACGGCGTTGCCGTCGGCAGCCCGCTGACCACCGACGCCAGCGGCAACTACCTCTTCACCGACCTGAAGCCGGGCACCTACAGCGTCCAGTTCGACAAAACCACGCTGCCGGCCGGCTACAGCTTCACCACCAAGGACAGCGGCGCTGACGCCACCGACTCCGACGCCAACCCGGCCGATGGCAAGACCATCCAGACCGTGCTGGACTCCGGCGAATCGGACAAGACCTGGGATGCCGGCATTGTCGCCAACCCGGGAGCCATCACCGGCACCGTGCGTGAAGACCTCGACAACAACAACACCGGCGACAGCCCGATTGGTGGCGTCACCGTCACCCTCAAGGACGCAGGCGGCAACATTGTTGGCACGGCCATCACCGACGCCAACGGCAACTACGCCTTCAACAACCTGCCGGCTGGCACCTACACCGTTGTTGAAACCAACAAGCCGGGCTACCTCGACGTCAGCGACATTGACGGCGGCAACCCGAACAGCATCGCGGTCACCCTGACCCCGGGCCAGACCAGTGCCGGCAACGACTTTGTCGACGAAAGGACCGCCACCCTGGGTGACCGCGTATGGCTGGACACCAACGCCAACGGCGTGCAGGACGCAGGCGAACTGGGTCTGGCCGGTGTCACGGTACAACTCAAGGACGGCACGGGCACGGTCGTGCAGACCATGACCACGGACGCCAACGGCAACTACGGCTTCACCGTTGCCCCGGGCACCTACAGCGTTGCCGTCGTCGCCCCGGCGGGCTACATCGTCAGTGGCCAGAACCAGGGCGGAGACCCCACGGCCGACAGCGACATCAACGCCGCCGGTCAAAGCGCCCCGGTCACCCTGGCCGCCGGCCAGAACAACCCCAACGTTGACGCCGGACTCTACCAATTCGCCCAACTCGGCGATCGCGTCTGGTACGACACCAACGGCAACGGCCAGCAAGACAACGGCGAAGCCGGCGTCCAGGGCGTGAAAGTCACCCTGCTCGACGCCAACGGCGTTGCCGTCGGCAGCCCGCTGACCACCGACGCCAGCGGCAACTACCTCTTCACCGACCTGAAGCCGGGCACCTACAGCGTCCAGTTCGACAAAACCACGCTGCCGGCCGGCTACAGCTTCACCACCAAGGACAGCGGCGCTGACGCCACCGACTCCGACGCCAACCCGGCCGATGGCAAGACCATCCAGACCGTGCTGGACTCCGGCGAATCGGACAAGACCTGGGATGCCGGCATTGTCGCCAACCCGGGAGCCATCACCGGCACCGTGCGTGAAGACCTCGACAACAACAACACCGGCGACAGCCCGATTGGTGGCGTCACCGTCACCCTCAAGGACGCAGGCGGCAACATTGTTGGCACGGCCATCACCGACGCCAACGGCAACTACGCCTTCAACAACCTGCCGGCTGGCACCTACACCGTTGTTGAAACCAACAAGCCGGGCTACCTCGACGTCAGCGACATTGACGGCGGCAACCCGAACAGCATCGCGGTCACCCTGACCCCGGGCCAGACCAGTGCCGGCAACGACTTTGTCGACGAAAGGACCGCCACCCTGGGTGACCGCGTATGGCTGGACACCAACGCCAACGGCGTGCAGGACGCAGGCGAACTGGGTCTGGCCGGTGTCACGGTCAAGTTGCTCAATTCGGCCGGTGCAACGGTCAATACATTGACGACAGATGCCAACGGCAACTACCTGTTTAATAATCTTTCACCCGGAGATTATGCGGTGCAGGTCGTTGTACCTGCCGGGTATATGGTTAGCGGTAAGGATCTTGGTGGCAACGATGCCACCGACAGCGATATCGATCCTGCGACGGGCAAGACGATTCTGACAACCTTGTCTGCTGGCGAGAATGATCTTTCCTGGGATGCCGGGTTATACAAGACGGCGTCGATTGGCGATCGTGTGTGGTTGGACGCGAACAAGAACGGCGTGCAGGACGCAGGCGAGTCTGGCATCGCTGGAGTTACGGTTAATCTGCTGAATGCTGCCGGCACCGTTGTGGCGACCTCGGCGACAGATGCCAACGGAAATTACTTGTTCCAAGGGCTGACACCCGGTAACTATGCGGTTCAGGTGGTTGCGCCTTCCGGCTATGTTATTACCGGCAAAGATCTTGGTGGCAATGATGGAACCGACAGTGATGTCGATAGCGTGACCGGCAAAACCGTAGTCACTACCCTTGAATCGGGTGAGAACGATTTGACTTGGGATGCAGGCCTTTATCAAAAACCTGCCTCGATTGGTGATCGGGTCTGGCTTGATAAAAATGCCAATGGTGTTCAGGATGCTGGCGAAGTTGGGATTGCCGGCGTGACGGTCAAGTTGCTCGATGCGGCTGGGGCAGTCGTCGGGTCAGCGAGTACGGATGCCAATGGCAATTATCTGTTCAGCAATCTGAATCCGGGTGACTACGCGGTGCAAATTGTCGCGCCGGCAGGCTACGTCATTACCGGCAAGGACCTTGGTGGCAATGATGCCACCGATAGCGACATTGATCCGATAACAGGCAAGACAATCGTCACGACGCTTTCTGCTGGTGAAAGCGATTTGTCCTGGGATGCCGGGTTGTACAAACTGGCCTCCATTGGTGACAAAGTGTGGAGCGATTGCAATTCCAATGGTGTTCAGGATGCGAATGAAGCCGGTGTTGGCGGAGTGGTCGTCAAGCTGCTGAACGCAGCCGGCGCCGTGCTGGCATCGACCGTGACCGATGCTAATGGTAACTACCTGTTCAAGAACCTGGTGCCCGGCGATTACGCAATTCAGGTGGTTGCTCCCGCTGGTACCACCTTTGCCAACAGGGATCAGGGTGGGAATGACGCCCTTGATTCTGATGTGGATACCGTGACGGGCAAGTCGGTGCTGACCACCCTTGAATCAGGTGAGAATGACCTTTCGTGGGATGCGGGTCTTCGCGGTCCTCGAGTGACAGCGACCTTCGACTTCAATGGAAATTCGGCGACGGATGGCATGGATGGCAACATTCGTAGCTATACCGCGAACGGCATTTCGGTCAATGCCAGTGCGTTTAGCCGTGACAAGAGTACCGGCGCATGGTCTTCGGCCTGGCTTGGTACCTACGCAGGCGGTTTGGGCGTCACCGATAGCAGTGAGGGAAGTGGCTCGTCAAACAATGACCACACGCTTGACAACTATGGCCGGGACAATTACGTCCAGTTTGAGTTCTCGACCTTGGTGACCGTTGACAAGGCCTATCTCGGCTACGTGATCGGTGATAGCGACATGAAGATCTGGATTGGCACATCGAGCAATGCATTTACGAGTCACGTAACACTGAACGATGCCGTCTTGAGCAGCATGGGCTTTACCGAAGTCAACAGCACGACTCTGACCAGTGCACGCTGGGCTGATCTGAATGCCGGCAATATCGAAGGCAACATGTTGATTGTCTCGGCAGCACCGGGCCAGTCGAACGATTACTTCAAGATCCAGAATCTGGTGGTGTCTGCGACAACCTGCGTTTCTTCGGTGCCGACTACTGCAAGCATTGGTGACCGGGTCTGGGAAGACATGAACGCCAATGGCATTCAGGATGCCGGCGAGGCTGGCATTGCCGGCGTAACGGTCAAATTGCTGAATGGTGCCGGTGCCGTGGTCGCCACCACGACGACCAATGCCAGCGGCAATTATCTGTTCAGTGACCTGACGCCGGGTGATTTCAAGGTTCAAGTCGTCAAGCCAACTGGGTACTATTATTCCAGCAAGGATATGGGCGGTAACGATGCCACCGACTCTGATGTCGATGCGACCGGTACCACCATCGTCACGACATTGTCCGCCGGTGAGAATGATTTGAGCTGGGATGCCGGTTTGTATCGCAAGGCAAGCATTGGCGACAAAGTTTGGGAAGATCTTAACCACAATAATCTTCAGGATGCGGGCGAAGCCGGAATTGCCAATGTGCTGGTCAAGTTGCAGGATGCAACTGGCGCTACTGTCGGGACGACCTACACCAATGCCTCAGGCAACTATAGCTTCACCAATCTTGATCCGGGTAGTTACCGCATTGTGTTTGACAAGAGCGCGACGATCTATAAGGGCATAGATATGTCCTACTGGTATTGGGGCCAAAAGGATGTCGGCACGAACGATGCCATTGACTCAGACGCCTACAGCACGACAGATGTAGCCACGACAGCCTATACCACCCTGGTTTCCGGTGAGGATGACATGACTTGGGATGCTGCCATTACGCCGATTGTTCTTGATCTCAACGGTGACGGCATTCAGACCATCGGGCGTGAGGCTTCAACCGGGCAGTTTGATTTGCTGGGAACTGGCAAGGGCATTAATAGCGGTTGGATTTCAGCCGGCGATGCTTTCCTGGCGATCGATGCCAACCACAATGGCAGCATCGACAATTTGACCGAGCTTTTCGGTGGCCTCAACAAGGGCCAGGGCTTTGCCAAGCTTGCCAGTTTCGATACCAATGGCGATGGACTGGTTGATGCCAAGGATGCCGGCTTTGCCGACTTGTTGGTCTGGCAGGATCTGAACGGCAATCATCAGAGCGATGCTGGCGAATTGCGCAGTCTGGCTGCTGCCGGTGTGGTGAGTCTGAAGACCGATTTCATTGAGCTGCCGGCGGTTGATGCCCAAGGCAACCTGCATCTGGAGCGTAGTGGTGCGGTGATGGCGGATGGCAGCACGGTGGATATGGCCGATGTGTACTTCAATATTTCCGTCGCTGATGCCGAGTCTGCTGGCGTGGTATTGCCCAGTATCTCAGCCCTGCTGGGTGACGATACTTCGCTTGATAAGCTGCTGGGCATGAGCGTTGCACCCGTTGCCACCACGGCAAATGACGTTGTGGCAGTTGATTCATCTATCGCCACGTTGAATCAGATGGTCAGTCTTTACGATCAACAGCAACACGATCTGATAGCAGCATAAGTCCGGGATCCCGCCTGCAAAGGCGGGATGTTCCGAAACAGGCAATTGTCTTGAGATTTTTTAGGTAGGAGATTCATATGAAAAAACAAAGCTTTTTCAGGTCGACCGTAGCGGCCGTCATGGTTGCGGGCATTTTTGCAGCTTCGGCGGCACACGCAGATTCACTGTTGGTCGAGCCGGATGCCCAACAATTGCAATTTTCAGTGACGACTCAGGCCGGAAAGCTAACCGACACTGCGGGTTACATGCATGTAACAACCAGTTCTAACTCCAACTTCCTGGCATTTTGCTTTGAGATCGGCCAGCCGCTGAGCTTCGATTCGCAAAATTACATGGCTGGCAATGTTGCCAATGCGCTTACTCAGAAGCTGTTTGATCAAAGCTATTCCGAGTCATTCACGGATGTCCAAGCGGCCGGCTTTCAGATTGCTTTGTGGGAAACAGCGGACGACGCTAACCTGACCCTGACCACGGGAAAACTTTATGGCTGGACCGTTGTTGATCAGGCAGCCTTCGATTTTGCCAGCAGCCTGCTGGTGAAATTGAATGATCCATCAGCGCCGCTCACGCCTCATGTCCTGACGGCTTGGACGGTGGATACGTATCAGGATATCGTTCAGGCGACTCCTGGCAGAGGCAACAATGTTCCCGAGCCGGCTACCTCGGTCCTGGCCGCCCTTGGTTTGGCTGGCTTGGCATTGGCTCGGCGTCGCCAGGTCAAATAATCGGACGTTTTGGCTCGTCGTCTTTTCTGGCGTCACCATATTGATCGATTGGAAATTGGGGCTGCGGCCCCAATTTTTCTGGGTGGAATTATTTGGCCTCGCCTGTCGACCATTTAATGCGAATGATTGCTTGCCTTTGCGTCCGGGCTTCTTGTTTTGCTGATTTGCCATGAAAATGGCTGTGCTATTTTTATGAGGTGCCGAATGTCTCCCCGCCGCTGTTACTGCCATTTGCTGATTGTCTTCGGTCTTGCCGGTTGGAACGCTGCCGCTCAGGCGCTGGTGGTTGACGCTGCTGGCGCATCCAAAAGCGATTTGGTGGCACCCGATCCTGTTCAGATCAAGATCAACGAGGGTTACGAGGCGCAACGCGCCCAGCAACCGGCGAAAGCGGAACAGGCATTTCTTGAGGCAAATCGCCTGAATCCGACGGCCGTGGAAGCGCTCTTGGGCCTCGCGATGGTGGCCCAATCCCAAGGCAAGGCTGAAAAGGCTCGGGAGTGGATGGCGAGAGCGGTTTCTGCGGCACCCAAACGCCCGGAAATACACCAGGCCGAAGCGCGTCTGTTTGTTGATCAAGGAAATCTTGAAATCGCTGTGGCACGGTATCGCAAGGCCATTTCGGTATTTCCGGATCACCCTCAGCTTCGCCTTGATCTCGCCAACCTGTATTTGGAAAAACTCGGAAAGCCGGGTGAGGCGGTCAATGTGTTGCGCGATCTCATCAGTCGCAATCCGAATTTCGCAGCAGGCCATCTGGCTTTGGGCTTAGCCTTTTCAGCGGATGGCAAGCTGGACGACGCCGTTCATGCCTTGAGCGACGCTACAAGGCTGGACACATCCAATCCATTCACCTTCCATGCGTTGGGTTTGCTTGCCCTGCGGCAGGGCGCCGCGGATCGGGCGCTGGATGCCTTTGATAAAGCGCTGGCCTTGCGGCCGGACTTTGCCGGTGCGGCCATTGGACGTGGCGACGCGCTTGCGGCGCTGGGTAAAGTGGACAAAGCTATAGAGGCTTACCAGCGGGCAGCAAGGCTTTCTCCTCAAAGCGCCTTGCCACATGCCATGCGAGCTCAGCTTCTTGAGCGCCAGAAGCGTACCGACGAAGCGGAAGCGGCGTATCGGGAGGCCTTGAAGGCCGAGCCGGAACATGCGCTCGTGATGAACAATCTTGCCTACCTGCTGGTCACGCGAAAAGTAAAACTTGACGAGGCACTCAGCCTGGCTCAGCGTGCCGCGGCAGCTGATCCAAGCGTAGCCGGCTATCAGGATACGCTGGGCATGGCGCAGTTGGCACGAGGCGATGGCGCATCTGCGCACAAGTCGTTCGAGAAGGCTCTGGCTTTAAAGCCGGGTAATGCGAAGTACCGTGAACATTTGGCCTTGGCGGCCTCGAGTCCAGTGTCGAAACCTGCTCCTTTAGCGGTCGTGGGATCAGTGCCGACATCCGCGCCGGTTACACCGCCACCTTCTGCCGTAATGGCTAAGCCGGCGGTGATTCGTGCGCCAGACGTGAAGCCTTTAGCTGCTGGAGTGCCAGCGCAGGCCAAGGTGGCGGTGGACGATCCCGCCAAGTTGATTGGCCCCCTGCTGGAGGCTTGGCGCCAAGCTTGGCAAACCAAGGATGTCGCTCGCTACCTGTCGTTCTACAGCAAGGATTTCGTGCCGCCAGCCCGGAAGTCTCGTGAGGCATGGGAGGCAGATCGCCGGGTAAAGCTGGATAAGAAGGGCGATATTCAGGTTCGAATCCTCAATCCGTTCTTCATGCTTTCCGGCAATGTCGCCACGGTGGTGTTCGAGCAGCAGTATCAATCGAGCAATTTCAGCGATGCGGGTGGCAAGCGACTGGAGTGGGTCAAGGAAGGCGACACGTGGCGTATCCGCCACGAGGGCCCACGCTAAGGGATTGAACCTTTCCTTGCGGCGTGCATCGGACGAGCAGTTTCGTTCGTGATGAGCCACTGCCCGTTGAGACGTACCCAGTCAATTTCCTTCATGACGGTGTCGCTGAAGTTTCCGGCGGTGTAGTGCTGAATAAAGCGGCTGGTGGCCCGGTGTTGCCCGGTCGCCTCGGATTTCAGTGACTCGATGCGAATCGCAGGTGAGTTGGCCTGATTGATGCGACGCCGGCGCTCGCTTTCCCAGATGGCACTCGAGGCGTATCCAGTGCCCGTGAAGTCGGCGGTGTAATGGGCGCGATAGCGCTCGAAATCTTTCTCTGACCATGCCGCAGCCCATTGGCTGAGGCGCGCTTCTACTTCTGCGATTGAACTCGGAGCGGTCAATGGGGCGTTGATGACGCCATCCGAACTGTCGGCTGAGAAGGCAATCGCGCTGGCCGGGACGGCCGGTTTGCTGCCCAGCAGCACCGGTGCAATAGGCGCGGGATGGTATCTCGTACGCAGTGCCTCGCGCAGTTCACCGGTCATGCTCAGTAGTCGCGCTCTCAGTACAGTGGACTTGGCCCGCGTTTCGATCAGGTTACGCTGCGCTTCAAAGAGGTCGTCATGGGCAATCGATACATCATTTAGCGAGCGGCGGCCGGCTTCAAAATGCAGTTCGTAGGCAGCGGCCACGCGCTGCGCGGAAAGGACCCTCTGCTCCAGAGAATTATCGATTTTGGCGATTTCTTCCAGTTGACCGCAGAGGTCGGCAATTTCTCTTGAAAGGTCATTACTCAACTGATCCGCATCGGCTTGAGCCGCTTCATGGCGCTCAACGGCTTCGCTGTGCCGGGCAATGGTTCTTCCCCCCAGCGGAATGTCGAGATTGAT
>WBZX01001274.1_pt1 | contig 19291 bp, 17 predicted proteins | sample 5204211 | NCBI WGS metagenome assembly WBZX01 (sample SAMN12344362, study PRJNA552823) | activated sludge metagenome | biome: Activated sludge suspended growth; feature: Nitrification reactor; material: Wastewater; isolation source: activated sludge from nitrification reactor of wastewater... | reverse complement strand
CCACCACGACGACGACGACGCCGACAGGCATGCAGCGGGTTCGGTTGCACAACGATCTGCACGGCACGTGGATCAACGACGCTGACGTGTGGGTGTACGACACCGATGTCCCGGCGACGCGGACGCTTTTGTGGTCGGGCCGTGCTGATGGCCAAGGTTGGATTCTGATGCCCGCCGGTATCGTTGGTGAAGTGTACATCCGCGCCGCACAGAACTGCATCTACAACTACGAATCGTTCGCCGATGTGCAACCGGGTGCGCCTGATCAGACGATCGAGTTGGGCTTCCGACAGCTGTGCTTCTGACCATACGCCGCGCCGCGCTCGTCTCGATCGTTTCGGTTGTTGTTCTTGCCGGGTGTGTGAGCGACGAATCACCCAAATTCAAGGCGATCGAGAACCTCGACGTGGTCGCGTACCTGCCGCCTGGAGTCGAGGTCGCGAGTGACCGGGCGAACAAGGGCGAACGGATCGGGACCCAACAGTCACCCGTGTACCGCAGAGTCTTCATCGATCTGCCGGCATCGATGTCGATCGAAGACTTTCGCAGTTCGGTCGTCGATCGCTTGGAGGCAGACGGCTGGGAGTTGGTAGAGGATGCTCGAACGTCGGATGTGACCGCGACGACCCTCGGCCGGAAGACGGTGGGCGGGTACGAGGTCAGCTTCTCGATCTCCACCCTCGATCCGCCGCCAGATGTCACGGTGAGGCTCGGTGTGTCGTGAACGGTCGGCGGTTCTCGAAGCGAGCGGGTGCGCTCGTGTTGGTCGGCGTGGGGTTGGTCGGGTGCGGGTCGGATGGCTCCAAGGACGTGACGGCCGAGAGGTCGTCGTCGACCATCTCTCGCGTTGACGAGGCGACGTCGACAACGCTGTCCTCGAGCGGCGGGGTAGACGCCGACGCCACGGTCGTCCCCGACGCGGGTGGTTCACCGCCGGAGTCGAGCCAGCCCGCTGCCGGCAGCGACGGTGAAGCGGCCGCGGCGCCGGCGGAGCAGTCGAAGTCGTTCTCGATCGACTCGGATGGCAACGTGGTCGAAGCGCCGGCCGTCGGGGGTGGGACGTACTCTGCGCCGGAGTTGGATCAGCGCTTGGCCGCTGCCGGCGACGACTACTGCTCACTCGCTGGTCTCGCTGACGATTTGTTGGGATACGGCGACGTGGCGAGCGACGTTCAGGCGCATTTGAACCTGTTGAACGCCGAGGTGCATCGTCGGCTGATCCCGCACCACCCGGAGCTCGCCGGTGAGCTGGAAGGTGTCGCAGAGGCCGTGAGCACCGGAGACCCGATCGATGCGTACCGGTCCAGCCTCAGCCAGGTCGTGGAGGTCGACAAGAAGGTCTTCGCGGTGAGCGACGAACGCTGCGGCCAGTAGCGTCGGCAGGTGGCGGAGCCCAGTCGCGGGTCAATCACCACCGCCTCCGACATGGTCCACGTGGCCCGCCGATTCCGGCGGCTCGACTCCCGACGCTGCCGCCGCCGAGTCGTCGATTCTGCGTTGGCAGCAGACCCGAGAGGCCGACGAAACACGTCCAGACCGACAGGATCCAGCCGACCAAGCGCCCGGCGCCGCGACGGATCTGCCAGGTCAAGTGCTCGGTGCTGAAGTCCACGAACCAAGTGTGCCGTGGCGATCGCCCGCCCCGTGAAGACTTGCGGCCGCCGTCACTCGGGGCTTTCGAGCGCTGAACGTCAGGGTGGGCCTGATGCACATTCCGCTGACATGCTGCGAGAGCTCGCGGGCGCTGCCCGGCTTACGGCCCCGACGTTTTCCCGTCTGCTTCGCCGGCCCCTGCGTCGTCGGTCTCGGCGTCTGGGTCCTTCACCTCTCCGAGGTGCTCCCACGGGTGGTCGAACGGCCGGTCGGGGTCGAGCTCAGGGCGGTCGCCCTGCGTCCACCACGAGGCCCGGTACACCTGCCCGTCCAGCTCGACCTCGTCGCCGGCCACGTAGACGTCGTCGCCGTCCCACTCCTCCCAATTCCCTTCGACGACCTTCGGGGTGGAGCGGATGGCCACCACATCGGAGTCGAGTACCGGGCCGAGATAGCGCCAGGGAGTGTCCCACAGCTGCTCCACCGGTTCGTCGGGTCGGTCACCCATCGACCACCATCGGGCCTCGTACACCCCGCCCTGCCAGACGACCTTCGCCCCCTCGACGTAGGCGCGGGCGGTCCGCCAGATCGGATACGGGCTCGTGGCGGGATCGTCACGGGTCGACCGGTCCTTCATGGCTGCGACGGCGACCGGCGTGCGCTGTGCGTCGCGGCGCGCCAGGAAGATCGACGCGAACTCGCCGGGGGTCTGCTCGACCCCACTGCAGGTGTTCGCCACCCCGGCACCCTCGCGTTGCACGCCGCAGGACCGGTCGCGATTGAGCGACCACATCGAGGTGCGACCCAGGCCCACCTTGGCAGCGAAGTCCATCAGAGCTTCGGCGTCACCCAGGCCGAACTCGTCGGCGGCGACGTCGTTCTGCCCGATCATCGGGGTCGCCCCGAGGTGCGCCCACACCTCGTCGGGCTGCATCGCACTGCCAGCACGTCGGTACGCACCCTCGAGCTGCCGGCGAGCTGCGCCGAGCGCCTCGATCGACGCATCGGCCATCGATGAGCCAGCGACCCGGGATTCGGCGTAGTTCATCGTCATGACGTTCAACCCGGCCAGCTCGACCCCGGCGCCCAGCGTGTCGTCGAGAAGACGCACCCCGTCGTCGCTGATCCCGGTCGGTGCGACCGGGAGCGTCATCCACACGGCGAGCGGTCGGTCCAACCGCCGTTGGACCTCGGCGATCGCCTTCGCGCGGCGAGCGTTGGCGGCGTGATCCGACAGCGCCGGCCCTTCGATGTCGAAGTCGACTGTGGTGAGTGAGTAGCGGTCGATCACCTCCAGATACGCGTCGGCCAACGCCTCGACGTCTTTGCAGCCGATCGCCAGTTCGTCGTTGGCCTGCCCTCCGAACGACACCGCTACGTCACCGTCCCGCGCCCGGTACCGCTCGACCCGTCGATCCAGGTCGAGCGCCCGTCCGGCCGCGTCGAGGCTGTAGTACGTGCCCCAGGAGGGGGTGCACGCGTCGGCCGGATCCGCCACGACGAATCCGAGCGTCACCTCGTCGGCCTGGTTCTCGAGCGGGTCCTCGAAGTGGTTCGCCTCGTCGAGCGTCAGGTCGACGTAGGGCGAGAACGTCACCGCAGGGCCGTCGACGAACGTGGACACCACGCGCTGGCCGAGCGAGACGAGTCCGACACCGGTGCCGGCGACCACGGCTACGACCCCGACGAGCCGGGGGATCGAGACCTTCCTTCCCGCCGACAGCTGGCGATTCCGCCGCGACGACCGCTGCTTCATCGAGGTATCCAGTTCGCCTCGCGTACGTCGACCGTCTCGACGGCGCCGTCATCCCAGAGCGGCGGTTCGCCGGGCGGACTGGCGGCTGGCACGGTGACGGTAGGGCCGAACACCGCCGGATCGGTGCCGGCGGCGACGAGCTGGTCACGCGCGGCGAGCGCACCTGCCAGCGGGGCCGAACGCGGCAGATCCTCGGGAACGGAGGTCCCGATGAACAGCACCGACGCCCAGTGGGGCACCGGCTCGGTGTCGGTCGTCGGCGAGACCGGCACGTAGATGCGTTCACGGAGCCCGACGAAGACGTCGACCACTGCGGCACGCACCCCGACGAAGGAGACGAACGCGTACGCCAGCAGCACCACGTTGAGGCCGGCAAACACGGCCGGCGGGTAGTTCCCCTCGCTCGCATAGCGAGCGAACGTGTAGGCGGACCAGAGGAACAGCACCACCGGCATCAGCACGAACGCGAGCGGCGCGACCGTGCGGCCCTTGACCTTCGGAGTCCGGGCGAAGTCCACCTTCTGGCCTCCGATCATCTGCACCAGCGACGAGGCCGCGCCCGCCAGGTTCACGGGCAGCAGCAGCAGATTGAATCCGTAGAGCCGCGCGACATCGCGCCGCTTGTACCCGCAGCGTCGAAGATCCGACGCCGTCGCCACGAAATAGGGAGCTGCGGTCGCCACGGCGAACCAGCTGAGGAGTCGCTGGTCGAACGGATACAGCAGCAACAGCAACAACCCCAGGCTCACCCAGGCGATCGACGCCAGATAGTTCGTGCGGAGGAACAGCTCGAGCAGCGCAGGTCGGCGACGGCCGCCGGGTCGCTTGCGCACGAGACGCAGGAGGTTCGGCAGGATCACGAGCCCCCCGTTCGCCCAGCGCTTGCGCTGCACCACGAGCGAGCCGAAGTCCGGCGGCGTCGCGCTGTAACTCAGCCGCTCGGCATGGTTGTGCAACCGCCATCCCACGGCCCGGAGATCGATGCTCGACTCGGTGTCCTCCACCACGGTGCGATCCGCGATGAACCGGCTGATCTCGAAGCCCCGTTCCGTGCTTCGAACGCGGAGCTGTTCGATGGCGGCTTTGCGGAGCACGGCGTTGGCTCCCACCCAGAACGTCGCGTCGTAGTGGGTCAGGCCCTGATGCACGATGTGTTGCACGTCGGTCGTCGCACCGGCAATCCGTTCGATGCGGGTCGACGCGCCTCGGTACGACGAGTACGGAGTCTGGACCACCGCCACGTCCGCGTTCTCGGGCTCCTCCATGAACGACACGAGGCGCAGGCAGTACTCGGGCAGCAGCGTGCTGTCCGCGTCCAGCGTGAGGACGTAGTCGCTGTCGGGGACCCGAAGATCGGGCTCACGGTCGAGCGCATCCACCAGCACCCGGCCGCCCGGGAAGGTCTCGATCACGAACGAACAACCCATCAGGTCCAGGTAGCTGTTCAGGTTCATGGCCTTGTTCGCCTCGTGGGACAAGGACGCGAACTGTTTGCGTTCGAAGCTCGTCACCTCGGCACTGAAGATCCACACCAGACGCCGGTAGAGCTGGTGGACGCGGCGGCGACTGAGGTGCGCACCCGAATCGCGTGAGGCCTCCCGAAGCGCCACGGCCGTCGCCGACATGTCGTTGGCCATGCGCTCGAACACCTCGAGTGCCAGGAACGCGTCGGAGTGATCGGCGTTCGGCGCCGACGCGATCTCGCTGCCCTGGGTCGAGAACCACTCCGCCGCCGTCTCATAGTGGGTCGCCAAGGCCTCGAGTGCCGACGATCCGACCTCGTGCTGCAACCCGTGGGCGTGATCGAACTCGGCGAGGCGTTCGCGGAAGAAGTCCCGAGGTTCGGCGAGCAACGCGTCGATCTCGGCCGGAAGCGCCCGGGCCGAATCGAGCAACATCCGATGATGGTCGGTGTCGGGCATGGCCGGGTCGTCGATCAACAGGACCACCCGCAGCCCCGGGTACTCCTGCAGCGCGGCCGACAGGAGCGTCTGTCGGATGACCCGGGGCTCCTCGCGATAGGACGGAATGATCACGGTGACCGACGGCTGAGCGAGGTCGAACCCGTCGTCGATCGACGATCTGGGAACTCGCCGGTGGTCGCGGGCGCGGTAGAGGCTCCCGAGCCGGGCGACGAGGTAGGCAAGGGCGGATGCCGTGAGCAGCGAGACGAGCAGCATGTACATCGCCGTCTCGAGCGCGACCGCCGCGGTCACGCCCACCCGCAGCATCCTGATGCTCTGGTCGATCACATAGCCGGCCCAGGCAACCACGGTGAAGAAGACCAGAAACCTCGCCGCGCTGATCGTCGTCCGTCCCGGTACGGCCGCCAGCACCGGCAGGCCGCCGATCCTGCGGTCGGCGCCCCATTGCCGTGACCGGCGCGCGCCATCATCCGGTTGCCGCCTTCGTCGCATTCCTCTTCCGCCAGTCGCCAGGAGCACCGCCACTGCCGGCTCCTACTCGGACGGATCGTACGGTCGCCTCGACGATGTCGGAAGGGGACGTTCTGTCCCAAGCGGCCGGGGCCGCCCATGGTGGCATCGACTGGACGATGGGGTCGGTCAGCGAGGTCCTAGGTAAAATGCCCATTGATGACGGTCGAGCATCTGTCCGCGCCTGCGACGCGCCCTCCCGGCCACTGGTGTGCCGTCCTCGCTCGCAGCGCCCACGGATTGCGCACCACGGCGTTCGGGATCGCGGTGATCGATCCGGCCGACGGGAACATCCTCGCCGTCAGCCCCCATATGGTCACACTCCTGGGCTCGGACGCGGTGGCGACCGTTGCGGACATCGATCACGCAGGGATCCTGGCGCGCCCGGTGCTGGCCGAACTCACCGAGCTCGCTCGGTCGGCGGGCGCGATCGACGCCAGCTGGCGAAGGTCGGTGGCGTTCTGCCCGGTCGACGGCGAACGCACCGACGGTGAACTGCACCTCACGTCCATCCGGTCACCGGATCTGACCGATCACGCGCTCATCGCCATGCTCAGCGTGTGCCACGAGCGCCAGTTCGTTCCACGACTCCAGCAGCCACCGGACTCGCTGATGTTCGTCTATAACGCCGACATGGTCACGCTGTGGGCGGATCCGCGAATCAGCGCCTTCGGGATGGATCCCCAGGAACAGATCGGCCTCCAAGCCTGGATGGCGGCGCACCCCGAGGACATCGTGTCGACCCTCGGGCATGTCAGGCGGTTGATCGACGGCACGAGCGTCGAGGTCAGGTACTCGATCCGGGTGATCGGTCCGTTGGGCGAGTGGACGCCGGTGCACATCCGCTGCGTGCGCCTCGCTGGCGACGAGCCCGGGTACGTCGCCATCATCCAGCCGCAGGCCGAGATCCGGTACCAGCTTCCGAGCGACGCCCTCACATCACGAGAGTTGGCGATCATCGGGGCGCTGTTCAACGGAATGCGCATCGGGCAGATCGCGGCACGTGACGGGGTCTCGCCGAAAACCGTGCGGAACCAGCTCAGCGGTGTCTTCGCGAAGCTCGGCGTCGCGAGTCAGACCGAACTCTTGGACGCCTACGACGCTCCGCCCCGTTGACGCCGTCGGTGATGCCGGCGCCGGCCCGGTAGCGACCCGTCAGGGCCGGTTGAGTGGATTCGCTACGGCGATGCCCTCGGCCGACGCCGCATCGCAAAGCGTGGTGTCGGCGCTGGTGAGGACATCAGCGCCGACGAGCACCGCCCCGGCGAGGTGCACAGCGTCGTAGCCCCGCAATGCGTGGGCCTCAGCGAGCCTGCCGGCGACCGTGATGATGTCAGCGGTGACCTCGATGAGGTCGAGCTGGTTCAGCAGTTCGGTGAGGACCTTTACGGCACGACGGTGTCGGGCAGTCGTGAGTCGTCCGGTTCGAAGCGCTGCGGCGAGGGCGGCGCGGGCCTCGACTTCGATGAGCCGCACGGCCGCGAGGGTGTCGGCCGTCTCCCAGATCTGGGCGGCCATCTCGGACCCTGGCTCATCGACGATCACCTTGATGAGCGTCGACGTGTCGACGTAGGCGATCACCGTCGCTGGTCGGCGACGAGATCGGAGACGGAGCCTGAGGCGGTGATCCGCGTGGGGAGGCGACGTGAGCGCGTCTGCGCGGGCTGGACAGCGCCGCTGGCGATCAGGTCGGAGAGGTGATCGAGGGACGCATCGACGCGGACGAGCCGGGCTACCGGACGGCCACGGTCCGTGACCGTCACCTCGGTGCCGTTGCCGACCTCGTCGAGGTAGCGGCTGAGGTTGTTCTTGAGGTCTCGGACGCCGACCTCGACCCGTGATGTAGCTACGTCCATGCGAGCAGTGTAGCTACATCGCTGGGGCGGGCGGGCGGTCGGGCGGTCGGGCGCATCGTCAAGTCGACACGTTGCGAGATGGTGGCGCCGTCGAGACGGGCGCTGACGTCAGCGGCCGAGTTCGGCGGTCGTCGGTGGGGCGGTCTGCGTCGCTGAAGCGAGGTCGCCGTGGTGCAGCGCGGCCCGATCGGCGGCAAGCTCGCCGCTCGCCCACCCGGCGGCGTCGTAGCCGCCCCTGACCCGGCCCGAACTGAGGTTGTCGAAGCGTCGGTCGAAGAGGTCGTCGACCTCGTTGCGGCGGTCGGCGAGCACCGGGAGGAAGGTGCTGCCGAGTTCGGCAGACGCGGCTTCGGTCGCGACTTGGGATGCCGCTGCAAGGCGATCGCCGATGCGACTGGCGAACGCCAGGTAGAACGCCGAACGGAACGATTGGCTTCGTGGCCGAGCGCCCGGGGGAGCGCTCTTCGCCGCTTCGTTGAGCGCGGTCTGAGCCTGTACGAGGAGTGATGCGAACAGCAGCTGCACGGCCTCGACGTCGCTCGGGAATCCAACGACCGTGGACATGTCGAGGCCGGCATGGAAGACCGACCGACACCGGGACTCGTCGGCGATGATCTGGAGTAGGAACGACTTGGCGTCGGCGTACGGTGCGTCGACGAACACCCGGACCGCCACTGGTCGGTCGGACGGGTCGCTGCCCGCGTGGTGCGCCAGGAGCGCCCGATCGATGGCGTGGCGGACGATCAGTTCTTGTGCCTTCGCCGTGAACGCAGCGGCCTCGGCGTCGAACTCGGTCGATTCGGCTTTGGCGAGCAGGTTTCGCACCCGTTCGATGGTCGGGTCGACCGGCCCTGTCGGGGAAACGGTCCCACCTCCTGGTGGCCAGATCGACGACGGATCGGCACCCGGCGGCGGAATCAGCGTGTCGAGGCGGGGGAGGGCACAGATCGCGACGATCGCGTCGGCGATCACCTCGAGCTGTGCCCGACGTGTCGGTTCGTCGTCGACGATCCGACGAATCCAGCCCGAACGCGACCCGAGTTCGGGAAGCCGGAGGTCGTCGAGCTGTTGTTGCCATCGGTCGTCGAGGCCGGCGGGGGATCGCCCGAGATGATCGGCGGCAATGGCGGACGACACGAGCATCCGCGAGGTGCTCGAACCGACCGTCCGCGCCGTCTGGCGGACGAGCTCGGCCGGCTGCCACCCGCCGAGCCAGAGGCGAGCGACCTGAGACATGAGGGCCCGCTCTGCTCCGAGGTCGACGTCGCGCCGCGGGAGCTCCGCTAGCACAACGAGCACCGGGACGATGGGCTCGTCGCGCATGGACGCCAACGCGACCTGGTGCCAGCCGTCGTCAACGAGCTCGCGAAGCGACGGTGGCGTGCCGAGGACGTCGTCGAGCTGGCCGCGACGGTTGGGTCGGTTCGATTGCTGTCGTGCCTTCTGCTTCGCGGACCGCCGCGCCCGGTTGTTCTTGCCCATGGTCTGAACATACGAGGACCCACCGACACCGAGCGATCGACCATGATCGAGGTCGCCCCGGAGCGATCCGCCAAGCCGTAGATGCCGCCCGTCGAGTGCGGTGGCATCTCGACCGGCACGTGGTTGGCCGCGCACCTCGTTCTACCGAATTGGTTCCAGTCCACTCGAACTCCTGACGACCACCGATCGAAGCGACCCCTGTGCTCAATCGCCCCGTGGGTCCCGAGGCGGCCGGCGGTCGTGGCCCTCGTGGCCGGGCGTCCGACGGTCGTCCTTCAGCTGGGCCTCGAACACGTGCCGCCGTCCGCCGAGGTGCTCCTGTTCGAGCCGCCGGACGAACTCGAACGTATGGGACCAGTACAGGTCGTCGAACTCGTCGACGACCTGAAAGGTCCATCGTCCGTCGATGACGTTCCGGCCGACGATGTCGGTCGACAGCCGTTCGGCCTCCTCGTCGAGGCCGGCCTCGCGCAACATGTTGGCGGCGTCGCCGAACAGGAAGTCGGCGTGGCCCATCAGCTGGTGGAACGAGTAGAGGTGACCCCGAGCCCGTTCGACGAACTCCTGCGCTTCGCTCGCCTTGCCGATCGCCTCGACGAGCTCGGGGGTCGGCGGTTGCATCGTCAGGCGCTTCCGACGGTGGAACCCACCGACGTCACCAGTTGGCGACAGAACGCCGGCAGGTCGTCGGGGTTGCGGCTCGTGATGAGGTTGCCGTCCACCACCACCTCGTCGTCGACCCAGGTGGCCCCGGCGTTGCGGAGGTCGGTCTTCAGGCTCGGCCATGAGGTCAACCGGCGGCCGGCGACGACGCCCGATTCGATGAGCGTCCACGGCGCATGGCAGATCGCTGCGACGGGCCGGCCGCCCTCCGCGAACGTCCGCACGAACCCGACGGCGTCCTCGTCGGTACGGAGCTGGTCGGGGTTGGCGACCCCGCCAGGGAGCACGATCGCGTCGAACTCGGCCGGATCCGCGTCAGCGATCAGCTCGTCGACCTCGAACGACTCGGCACGGTCGAGGTGGTGGTAGGCCTGCACCTTGCCCGCCTGGGGCGCCAGCAGTACCGCGGTGCCGCCAGCCCGTTCAACCGCTGTCCACGGCTCGGTGAGCTCGACCTCCTCGACCCCGTCGTTGGCGACGATGAACGCCACCCGCTTGCCCTGCAGCTCGTCACTCACGCTGTCGTTCCTTCCGGTTCGTCGGTTGCAGGCACCTACCCACCCGCGCTGGCCGGCCATGCCCGAGATCTCGGAATTCCCCCGTTCGGGGCCCCGGCGATCGATCGAGGTTGGCGCGATCCCCCAAAGCGGTGCACCCTGTCGCAATGAGCTTGTCCGACGTGAGCCGTGACGATTCCGTTCGCCCGGTGGTGCTCTCGGACGCACCGACGTGGTGTGACAGTGACGTAGCCCGACGCGCATGGCAGATCGGGGCGGAGTTCGCCGCCCCCCATGCCGACGACGTCGATCGTTCCGCCCGGTTTCCGAAGGAAGCCGTTGCCGAGATCCGGGCATCGGGCCTGCTCGCGGCCATGATCCCGACCGAGCTCGGCGGGGGAGGGGCATCGCTCGCCGAGGTCGCGACGGCGGTGCGCGCGTTCGCTGCGCACTGCTCCGCTACGGCGCTGGTGTTCGCCATGCACCAGATCGAGATCTGGTACCTCGTCGAGTGCGGCCACACCCCCGAGCTCCAGGGTCTGCTGCGCAGCGTCGCCGAGCACGGCACCCTCATCGCCAACGCGAACGCCGAGGTCGGCCTCGGTGGCAACATCGGCCAGAGCGTGTGTGCCGTGGAGCGTGCCGACGGCCGCTTCCACCTCGAGAAGGACGCGTTGGCCATCTCCTACGGCGCCCACGCCGACGCCATCATGCTCACGGCGCGTCGCGCTCCCGATGCCGAACCGACCGACCAGGTGATCGTCGCCTGCCGGCCCGGGTCGTTCACGCTGGAGCAGACGTCGACCTGGGACACGATGGGACTCCGTGGCACGTGCTCCTGCGGATTCCGCCTGACCGTCGACGAGGACGAGGCGATGATCCTGCCGGTGAGCTGGGCGGGCGTGGCCAACAAGAGCCTCGGCGCCTCCGTGATCCTCCTCAACTCCGCATGGCTCGGCATCGCCGAGTCGGCGGCCGCCACTGCCCACCGCTACGTGCGCGCGTCGGCCCGTCGCAGCGTCGGCGTCACGCCGGCGACAGCCCCCCTCCTCGCCGAGATGGCGGTCACCCTCACCGAGGCCCGCAGCGTCATGGCCAACGCCATCGCCCGTCAGGCCGCGGCGCATGGCACCGATGCCGTCGACGACGCGACGCTGATCCTCGCGCTGCGCAGCCTGAAGCTGTCGATGGCCAGGCTGGCGATCGAGGTCGTGGCCGCGGCGTCCCAGATCTGTGGTCTGGTCGGCTACAAGCGCGACTCGCCGTATTCGCTCGACCGGCACCACCGCGACATCACGGGCGCTCCGCTCATGGCGAACAACCTGCGCTTCCTCGGCGACAATGCTCAGCTCCTGTTGGTCATGAAGCAGATCTGACGCCGTCGTGGCCCGGGGGCGACGATGCGTACGTGATCTCGATCAGTCCGGAGATCGTCGCCGGCACTGCGGCGAGTGCCGCCCGGTCGACGGCGGTCCCGCCGACTCGCAGCACGTACTCCTGGCTGCCGGCGCGCCAGTCGAGGGCATCGCCGGGGGAGCGGTTCACGGTGACCGAACCGATGCCGTCGCGGCCGATCAGCTCGGCGGTCGGTCCGATCGACACGAGACCCGTCGCCGAGACCGGCGGCTGCACGAAGTGCTGGTAGGTGAACGGCCCGTCGGACCGCTCGGCGACGAACGGGGGCGGATCGATCGGCAGGCCGAGCGCGACCGACGCTGCGAGGTGGCGGATCGAGACGCCGTTGCGTTCCGCGTACACGGCGTTGATGCCACCGCCGGCGACGCGGCCGTTGACCTCGATCACCTTCGGCCCGTCGGCGGTGAGCTTGATCTCGGTGTGGAGCGCACCCGACCGCACCCCGAGCGCTTCGGCCGCGGCGATGGCGACCGCGACGACCGTCTCGGCCTCCTCGGTCTCGAGCGGGTGTGGCATGAAGTCGCCGGTCTCCCGGAACGGCTCGGCGAGCGGGAAGCGGCCGCTGATGGCGAGCGGAACGGAACGCCCGTCGATCACGAGCGACTCGACCGACACGTACGGAGCGATCGTCCGCTCCGGGTCGGGCGGATCGGTGAGGTACTCCTCGGCCAGGATGGCGTGGTCGACGGGCCGATCGGCGAGGGGAGGTGCGCCGAACGCCTCGAGCAACTCGTGCTCGTCGCCGACGCAGATGACGTTGCTGCTGCTCTCGCCCTGCACGGGTTTGAGCACCAACGGGTAGCTCAGCGAGCGCACCAGTTCGACGACGTCGGCCGCATCGACGCCGCCGGGGACCCGAACGAAGCCGGGTGTCGGCAGTCCGGCGGCGAGCAGCGCGGCGCGTTGGGCGCGCTTGTCGTTCAGCAGTTCCACGGTGGCCGGCGGGTTGCCGGGGAGGGAGAGCGCTGCGGCCAGTTCGGCAGCGAACGACAACTGCGCGTCGGTGAACGCGACGACGCCGTCGACGACCCCGACCGCTGCCGCAAGGTCGTCCACCGTCTCCGAAACGCTGCGACCGTGACGGTCGACGACCGTGCCGAGCCGGGGGAGCAGGCGCGCCATCGACCCGAGCGTCGGATCGGTCGAGTCGACGACCCACACCAGGTCGGCGAGCGGCCGCAGCGTGTCGGCGAGGTCCATCGGTGACGTCGATCGGCCGTCGAAGGCAACGACGAGTCGCCGCGTTCGCTCAACTCCTTCGGGGGACATCTCTGCAGCCTCACCAGCTCCGGACGGTCGCGAGCGACCTGCCATTGTTCGTCGGAAATGCGCCATTGTATGCCGTGATGGGTCGAGATTAGGGTGAGTGAGTCGGTGGGCGGCACCGGAGAGTGGAGCAGCGGAGTGAATCGTCGACCGGCAACGATCGATCGACCGTCGGGCGAACCGATGCCCGACGACTTCTGGCTGTCCACGGGCCGTGGTTCGGTCCTCGCCTCGCAGTTCTGGCCGACCGGAACCGTTGCCCCCGAGTCGGTCGGCGTGGTGCTCGTCCCCGGCATCGCCCACGAGTACCACTCGATGCACTTCGGTCTCGTGACACTCGCCCGCGAGCTCGCGACCGTCGGGGTGCCGGCGCTCGTGATCGACCTCGCGGGAACGGCGCAGGGATCCGGCACGCTCGGCGATCCCGACCTCGCCGCCCAGTGGGGCGACGACGTGCGATGCGCCGTCGACCATCTGCGTCGGAGTGGCCTGCGGCACGTCGCCGTCGTGGGCACCCGGTTGGGCGCGCTGATCGCGGTCGACGCGTTGGCCTCCGACCCCGTCGACCTCGTGGTGCTCTGGGCCCCCGTGCTGTCGGGTCGTCGCTACGTCCGTGAGCTCCAGATGATCGAGGCGGCCGCATCCGACACCGCCGTCCCCGACCTTCCGGGCCTGTCGATCGCCGGGTACAACCTGCCGCCGGGCCTGCTCGACCACCTACGCGGCACGGCGGTCGATCGGATCGCCGGCAAGCCGGCGAGCCGCGTCTGTCTCGTCGACGTGCCCGATCGCCTCGCAGCGATCGATGTCACCCGGACCCCCCTCGCCGAGGTGCCCGTCGACCGCGTGGAGGCCGCCGGCACCGACGACTGGCTGTTCTCCGCCGCCGACGGCATGGTCGCGCCGTTCGCTGACATCCCCACCGTGATCGCCGCGATCCGCCGGCCGTTCCGCGACGCGAGCGAGGTCACCGGTCGGCCCGGCGCGATCCGCCCCGACGTGAGCGGCTCGCGCCGCCAGGAGTTCGAACACGACGGGGTGATGATCCGCGAGACGATCGTGCGGTTCGGCCGGCTCGGGCTGAGCGGGATCCTCAGCGAACCGGCGTCGGTCGACGCCGACGTCGGTGGCCCCGCGTACGTCGCCATCACGGCGCTCGGCCCCGGACGACTGTTTCCCGACTTCGCCCGCCGTGCTGCAGCCCGAGGCCGCACGTGCCTCCGGTTCGACCTGGCCGGCTTCGGCACCAGCCCCCGCCGACCCGGCGACGGGTGGGCCGACTTCTACGACCCCGAGGCGCCCGCCGAGATCGCCGACGCCATCGACCACGTCACCCGTCGTGGGCACGACGATGTCGTCCTCGTCGCGTTCTGCGCCGGGGCCTGGTCTGCCGTGCAGATGGCACCGCACCCCGCTGTTCGGCGGATCGTGGGCATCAACCTCCAGCTGTTCATCCGGCACCGCCTCCTGCACCGCCGCCCCTGGCCCGACCTTCCGCCGACGAAGCAGGTGCTGGCGTCGATCGGCCAGCGCCGGAACGTTCGTCGGGTGGTCAAGCGGCTGCAGTTCTCCCATCCGCTCCCGAGCCCGACCCTGCGCTGGATCCGTCGACACCGGCGGGCCGGCGTCGACGTCATGCTCGTCTTCGCCGAGGAGGATCGCGGGAGCGGGTACTACCGCGACCGCGTCGAGTCGTCGAGGTCGCCCTTCGTGCGGCGGGGTCTGCCGACGGTTCGACGGTACGAGGGGCTGGGCCACCTTCCGTCGGGGACCGCCCGCTCCCGCATGCTCGACGACATCCTGTCCGCCGACTGAGCGACGAACAGCGTCAGGCGAGGATCTCGGTCAGGGCGTCCTGCAGGCTGGCCACCGAGTCGAACGTCGCCCGCTTCAGGAACCGCTCGGGGAACTCCACGTCGAAGTGGTCCTCGAGCGCCAGCATGACGTTGACGGCGGCGTGGGAGCTGAGCCCGGCGTCGAACAGGCTGTCGGCGTCCCCGAGGGAGTCGACGGCCGCCGAGAGTCGGCCGTGGTCGGCGAGTACCTGACGAATGGTGGTGGTCTGGTCGGACATGGCGGAGCTTTCGGGAACGGCCCCCCGATCCGGGGGTGCGATCGGGCCGGTGACCGCAGAGTGCAGTGGGTCGCCCGCAGTGTGCACGGGGTCGGCGGGACTGTCCAGCGTGGACGATCCCCCGTTTTCATTGCCGAACACTGATGTCATATGAGACACTCTCCTGGCTCTTCACCCCCTTTCGAAAGGCACGTCGTTGCTGGTCCACAACACACGACGCCTGTTCGACGCCCTGGATCTCGCGGACGAGGCCGAAGCGCTCGGGATGGGCATCGAGCGCGCCGAGTACGAACGCCTGACCACGCTGTCGAACTGGGCGTCGTCGTTCCTCTGCCGGTCCCACGAGGACCTCGGCCGGGCCGGGCCCGTGTGCCCCTACGCCCGCACGGCGATCGAACAGGGCCTGTTCCTCCTCGGAGAGATCGATCTGTCGTTCGACCACATCGACGAGATCGCCGAGGAGATCGCGGTCTACAAGGAGTGGTTCGTCAGCCTGCAGGGGGTGCTGAGCCCCGAGCGGAACGCGTGCATCCTCCTCTCGTTGCCGCAGTGCGACCCGGTGTCGACCGAGGAGATCGACCACCTGCAGCGCCGGCTCAAGGACCAGTTCATCACCGAGGAACTCATGGTGGGGCAGTTCCACCCGCACCACGCCGAACCCGGGCTGTGGAGCCCCGACTTCCGTCCTCTGGCGGCGCCCGTGCCGGCCATCGCCATCCGGCGCCTGGTGTCGTCGGATCTCCCGTTCCTCGTCAGTCGAACCGCCTGGGTGCAGAAGTACCTCGAGGTCTTCGCTCCGGCGATGCCGCGTCACACGGTCAACTTCCTCGCAGCGCGCGTCGCCGACGAAGCGCCCCACCGATGAGCGACGAGACGGGCGTCCACCCGTCGGTCGAGCGGGCGTTGTCGGCGGCATCGGCACCATGGCGGGCCGTCCGCCACGACGAGATGGACCGACCGATCCGCAGCCCCGACGACTTCGCTGCAGCGCTGGGTTGGGACGTCGGCCGGATCACCAAGTCGCTCCTGTTGCGGGCGCAACGGGGAGACGCTCACGCGATCGTCGTCTGCCCAGCCACCGCGAAGCTCGACTTCGCCAAGGTCGGCGCCGTCCTCGGAACCCGCTACGAGGTTGCGCCTCGCGAGGACCTCGAGACGGTCGTCGGGTACCCGGTCACCGGCGTGACGCCGCTGGGGGTGTCGCCGGACGTCCGGGTGGTCGTCGACGCCGCCGTCGCCGACGTTCGCTCGGTGATGACCGGAGGTGGCGCCCTCGGGGTGGAGGTCGAGGTCGACGTGGGCGATCTCGTCGGGCTGACCGCAGCGGTCGTGGCGGACGTGACCCGGTCGGCCGGCTAGATCCGCGCCAGAGCGGGTCAGTGGGGGTGGCAGCCCCCGCCGCAGCATCCGCCGCCCGTCATCGGTGCGCTGGGGGCAGGCGCTGGACCGGCGCCGGCCCGGCCGCCGATCGCAACGAGGCTCAGGAGCTTGACGGTGTCGTCGTGGCCGTCGGGGCAGGGTGCCGGGTCGTTCGCCTGCGCCATCGGGCGCTCCACCTCGAAGGTGGATCCGCAGGAGCGGCATCGGAAGTCGTAGCGGGCCATCGCCGGAGACTACCGACGTCGGGGGAGTCGCGGCGAGCCACCGTGACCCCGGAGGATCGCGGTCACGGTGGCTCGTTGGTTCGGCGCGGTTGGTCAGGTCGACGCCGTGAGCATCGGGAGAGCGACGTCGGGTCGGTCGTCGGCCGTCGGGTGATCCTCCGCCTCGGAGGGGTGCCAGGGGCTCCAGCCTCCACCGCGACGACGGAGCGCCCACGCCGGCTCGTCTCCGGCGCCGCACGTACGGGCAGCGACGCGGATCCAACCGTTGTCGACCAGCTGTGCGACCGCGGGAACCGAACTCAGCGCCCGGTCGACCCCGGTGGTCGGGGCGTCGATCACGACGAGGAGGCGCATCGGATCGTGCACGTTGGTGCCGGCGATGCCGACCGACTCGGCGGGCAGACCCAGACGGATGTCGCCGCCCGCCCCCTCGATCACACCGACGCCACCCACCAGGTTGTGCGCCGTCTTGGTGCCGGCGCCGAGACCGTCGGGGTCGATGGTCGAGAGCCGGTACTGCGAGCTGATCCAGTGGGCGACGACCAGTGGACCGCCGAGGATCGCCTCGAGGATCGCACCGTCGGTGTCATCGTCGGCGTTGTAGGAGTGGAGGAACGCACGGCGTTCGAGGTCGAGCGGTGCCGTCAGTGCCCGAGGACCGATGACGATCGCGGCGTTGCCGGCCAGGCCCCATTCCGGGACGACCTGCGCCCAGTCGTGGCCCCGGCGCCGCACACGGTCGGGCCGCGGCCCGACGAGTGCGCCGACGCTCGTCGGCAACGCGTTGCCGCGTTCGGCAGCGAGGTGGAAGCCAGCGACGGCGAGGTCGGCTTCGACCCGGGCGAGGTCGGTGCGGTGGGATGCGGGAACGAGACCACGATCGAGGACGGAGACCCGATCCGATGTCGTGTCGTGCTCGGCGGCGACGAACCACGTGTCGTCGGGCAACGCGAGCCCGGCTGCCGCCAGTCCGGCGCGCACCGCGGGATCGTTGAGGAGGTTCGCTGCGACTCGGGCGTTGTTGCCTCCGCCCCGCCCGCCGCAAGCGCCGCAGTCGAGTGCCGAACGGTGGAGGTTGTTGACGTGAGCGCTCCGGTGGCCGCACAGCACCACGAGCCGTGCGGGGTTGTGCCAGATGCCGGTCGTCCGGAGGATCGACGTTGCCACTGCGACCTGCTCGTCGGTCGTCCACCACCGGTTCGGGTCGGGCGTCATGGTCGTCGGCGACTCGGGCGCAATGGCCCGGCGCACCGCCCGCGCCGCGGCGGCGTGGGTCGCCGGCGCCACGGTTCGGGCAGCGCTCACTGCACCGGTGACCCATCCGAACGTCTCGGCGAGGGCGAAGGGCGCCGCGGTCGAGCGCTTCGTCGTTGCGAACACCTCGTGAATCGCGTGCAGCCCCGCCATCCCCCGGTCGTGTCGTTCGGTCCCGACCTCGACGACGGCGGCCTGCGGCTCGACGATGACGGGACACGAGGCCACGGCATCGGGAGCATCGAGATCGGTGACGGCGATCGCCAGCCCGAAGAACCCGGCGAACCCGATGGTCTCGTAGGGGCCGGTCCCCTCGAGGTGTCGACGAAGTCCCTCGGACCGGGCGTCGATGCAGCACACGACCTGCGCCGGAGCGCGGTCCCCGGGCCGCGGCGTGGACCGACCCGGAGTCGATTCGGTCGTGGCGAGCGACGACAGGAGGTCGTCGCGGTAGCGGCGTTCGAACGCGTCCCGCCAGATGGCCAGGCGCGCTGCGCCGGCCGGTTCGGCATGCTCGGTGACGTGGGCGGCGGCCGTCCGTCGAGCGAGCCGGCGGGCGTCGTTGCCGGACAACAACGCCGCCTCGTACGCGAGTCGGACCGCCAGAAGATCGACCAGGTCGTCGCCATCGGCGCCGGACGAACGCAGCATCGCTGCCGTCCATCCCGGGAGCCGATGGAGATGCCGGCGGAGGTACTCCTCGTGATCGGGCCGGTCGATGCCGAGCTCGATGAGGAGGCGCATCACGGCGTCGTCGGATCGCTCGGGTAGCACCGCGAGCAGTTGGGCGAACGACGCGCCGATGCGGCGCGCCGGCCGGGGATCGTGACGCACGAGCGACGTCCAGCTCGCGTACAGGCCACCCTCGCGGCCCGGCATCGGCGACGCCGGGTGATCGCTCAGATGGGCGGCGCACCACCACGAGGACAGCTCGTCCACCGTGTCGGCCCATGACGTGCCGTCGCCGAGATCGTGCCACTCGCTGAGCAGGACGGGCCGGATCGTGGGGACGTCGACGGCCGGGGAATGCAGGAGCTCGCGGATCAGCTGATCGACGTCGTGGTCGTCCGGCTCGTCCCCGGTGTCGGTGAGGTGGTCACGCGCTGCACGCCGGAGCTCGGCGGCCGAGATCCGGCCCTCCTCATACCGTGCCCGGTAGCTGAGCTCGTTGAGCTCGGCACGGACTCCCCGTTCGGCGGCGGCGAGCTCGACCGCCCGTTCGATCGGCAGGTGTTCGGACGCGACCAGCGGGTTGGTCGCCACGAAACGTTCGAGGGGCCACGACGGAGCGACGCCGTTGGTGGCCCGAACGATCGTCGACCGCATGCGGGCCCGGCGGGCGTCGTCGGCACTCGAGTGCCGCGCTCCGTGGAATGCCGTCGCCGACGACCGGCG